>Ga0137415_10004151_pt1 | contig 14348 bp, 13 predicted proteins | sample CZODoug3_1_1_16f_FD_183082 | JGI IMG/M metagenome (GOLD analysis project Ga0137415, IMG submission 183082) | Vadose zone soil fungal communities from Angelo Coast Range Reserve, California, USA - CZODoug3_1_1_16fungal (Hybrid Assembly) | ecosystem: Environmental > Terrestrial > Soil > Vadose... | reverse complement strand
GACTCTGAATTCCCATCCTGGATTGAAGAGCGGTTCCGTTTACTGTAGCGGCGGTCTATAACGCCGGTTTTGACCGGCATAGAACCGTGTGCATGAATTGCGCGTGCTTCAAATGTAGTCGCGGGCTTTAGCCCGCGTTCGTTGAGTTTTTGCGAAACGCCCGGGAACGCGGGCTAAAGCCCGCGACTACATTTGAAGCACAAACATTGAACGTCGATTTGAAGCGGCGCCCATTCATTCACACCTTCTATGACCGCCGGTATTTCGTTGATTCCAGGAAAAACCGGCGCTCACAGAGCGCCGCTACAGTAGCGCAACCATCTGCGGTTACGGAACCAGCGGTTCGATACGGATGATTGTGCCGCCGTGCTGGTCCCCCAGCCAGAGGCTGGAGAAAGTTCCCGACTTTTGCACTTCCACGTGCCGAACGTTGGTTTCATGCGGCAGTAGATACTCGGTGAATTCCCCAGTCTGCGTATTCAGCCGGAGTGCAAGATCGTTGTCCATTCCGGCCGTCCAGACGTACGCCTTGTCATCAAACTGCGCGTCATAAGGACGCGTCCACGGCGTGGGAGCCTTCCACTCTGTAATCTTCTTCGTTTTCGGGTCGAACATCGCCAGAGCGTTGCCGTTAAATACACCACACCACAGGCGGTCCTGGGAGTCGACATGCCCTCGCCGGCAGCCCGCGCCTTTCGTGGGAAAGTCATACCAGACGGTTTGCAGAGTCTTGCCGTCGGTCGTCCAGATCTTGTCATTATTCATCTGCATGCCGTAGATGTTGTTCTTCGAGTCCGCAACAACGTCGTAGGCTTGAGCGCCGGGACTGCCGGGCGGGTAAGTGACCCGGGTCCACGTATTGTTAGCGAGGTCGATATGCCACGTGCCGCCCGCCTTCCCGGTAGCGAACGCGACATTGGCCCATATCTTGCCATCCACGTTTTGGAACGCGGGATCAATCATTGTCAGGTGGCCGTCCCCAAAATCCGACTCCGGTACCGGAGACTTGAAGGTCTCGATTTTCTCTGTCTTGGGGTCGAACCGGACGATCTGCATCTGCGACATATTGCCGAAGTAAATCCGCCCTTCTTTATCAATGTCGATCTGGAGACCGCCCTGAGCGATCTGGCCGAGCCGGTTTTGTGGAACGGGGTACTCCACTGCTTTGCCGGTTTTGGGATCGAGCTTCCCAATGAACTGGGAATTGAAGTCCGAGTACCAGACGTTCCCCTGCGCATCAAACACTTCGTCATGCGGCGATGAATCCGGCCGCGGCAAATCGTACATCGTGTAGATCACCTGGGTCGCCTTGCCTTTGGGCCGCGGTAACGTCTTTAACGGGAACTCAAAGGTGTCCGCTGCATTCAGGTTGATCGAGCTGAGATACTTGCCAAGATTGACCTGCCCGGTCGTCGGAGGGCGCGGGGGTCCCTCCGCAGGACGCATCCATGGATGCAAGGGCGACGAGTTGTTCGTGTGCTGGGCCATCCGTTGGACAATGTGCGCCATCTCATCTGCACCGAAACGAGAGAACAGAACCCGCTGCAGCGTGTGGCAATTGACGCATCCCGCGAGCGCCGCCCGCTGGTCCTGGGTTCCCGGCACGCTCATAAGCAACTCTCCATTGGAAAGTTGCATCGCGAGCTTCGAGTTGTTTGTCACCTTGTCCAGTTGCAGATCCAGTTGGGTGGGCTGCGCCGTCACATCGGTCGAAGTCTTCGGCAGCTCATATCCGACGGCTCGTATGCTGATCGCGTATTTGCCCGGTTCCAGTCTTTCTCGCGGGAAGCTGTACTGGCCCTGGGCATTGCTCACCACCCAGGTGGTGATGGTGGATCCCACTTTCTTTGCACCGACGATCACACCCTCCATCGTGCCTTCAGACTGCGAAGTCACCTTACCTGTCAGCGCCGAAGGAGACGGGTTTTGTGCTGTCACTAGGCCGGCGAAGACCAGGCCCAAGATGATCCCCACTGTGGTCCTTCCGAGAAGTGTCGCTCTCATGGCAACTCTCCCTTTCGTTCAAAATGATTTCGAACCAAGATTTTCCAGTCTAGGATGCCTTCTTCAGGGTGTTCTGGCAACGCTTTTTCGCTAGCCGGCAGGGGCCCCGGCGACGTCTTGCCGCCGGCGATGAAGCGTGACTTCACGCCGGCTGTCGACATAGACTCCTTCCATCCAACTAAGGAGGACGCCATGAGATCGATCACGAGACCGCTCGTATTCGTTAGCCTTGTCGTTTCATTCTGTCTGATGTGGATGGCACACACCGATCGGGATGTTGTCGTCGCGCAGACGCGCAAACCGATCATGATGACGCGCATCTACACGGGTCCGGATGGCCTGAGCCACGCGGAAGAGATTGAGATGAAACTGACCGGCAACGCGACCGAGATGATGAAGGCTACCGGCGTGGAGTTCAGCCGGAGAGCGCCAGGCGGTTCAAACGAGTGGCATACGGGCCCGAGGCGCCAGTTCGTCATCACCCTCAGCGGTCAAGGCGAGATCGAGGTTGCCGGAGGTAAGAAGGTTGCAGTCGGTCCAGGCCACATCAATTTGATCGAAGATACCACCGGGAAAGGCCACATCACGCGAAATCTGGGTTCGGAGGATCGCATTGCGATCACGATCCCTCTTGCAGACCAGACGGTTGAACCTGCGCGTCGTTAAGAGGAAGCATGATCACAAAATCAGCAATGACCCTTCTGATCTTTCTCCTTCCGATCCTGTTCGTATCCCCACAGGAACCGCGCACCCCTGTGAGTTCCGGAACCTTGAAACAGATCATTCCGGGTCACTATGTGTATTCCATGAACAATGCAGGGAGGGTTTTTAACAGCGGCGTCATCGTCACAAGCGAAGGGGTGTTGGTGTTCGACGCGCTGGATTCGGAAGCAATCGCACGCGCGGAACGGGAATCGATTTCCAGCATCATCAAACAGCCCGTTCGCTATCTTGTGTCCTCTTCCTTCCACGATCCGTACAGCAAGGGAAACATAGCCTACGCGGACGTGTTCAAGATCGGACACGAAAACTATCGCGCCGGCCTGCTCGACCAGATGCAACGCGGCGGCGCATCCGCCGAAGAGCAGCGGGCGAGGCAGCCGAACCAGACCTTTCGTGATCGCGTGACCCTCCACTTCGGCGGCAAGGAGATCCAGATTCTCCATTTCGGCCGGGCCCACACGCGGGGAGACAGCATCGTGTTTGTCCCACAAGACCGGATTGCTTATCTGAGCGAGGTGTTCTTCTCCGGCGAATTTCCGAATATGGCGCAGGGTTACGGTGTCTCATGGCTGAAGGTCCTGGATGCGGTGGAGGCGCTCGGAGCCGATATCTTCGTGGCGGGCCATGGGCCCATTCCCGAAGACCCCGGGGCAACACGTGCAGAACTACACCGCTTGCGGCAGATACTTACTGATGCACGAGACGGTATCCAGAATGAGATTGCGCGAGGAGCCACCGAAGACCAGGCCGTCGCCGCAGTGAAACTCCAGCAGTACGAGAAACTGCCGACTTACGCCGCACAGAGGGAAGTCTCGGTGCGGCGAATGTATAAAGAACTGACGGGCAACCTCCCTTGAAAGACGCATCAACCGGGGGCCGCTGATTTCCTGTTTGGCACGGAACTCTGTTTCAGTCCCCTCTTCTGCGTCAAATCACCGGTCCGAATTGCGTTCTTGTCGATGTTCTTCGTCCTATATATGCTAGTATTCCTAACAAGACAGGGGGGACCATGAACGGACTACATCAAACCTCCGGAAGAGCCAGACGCGTAACAACGCGAACAGCCAAAATAGCGGGGGACGAAGTATGCCAAATAATGGTGAAGCCAATAAGAACTTTGGCGTGTACATCAACCTGTGCTGTGGTGTTGAAATTTTCATTGCCGAAGGAAGGGTCTTTCCCGACTGCCCCAACCATCCCAGGCTGACTACCATTTGGAAGCCTATCCAGAAGGACAAGATTCACGAGCTGCCAATTAGGCGGCCCAAAGCCGACACGACCGTCTGATCTCTCTGACTCGAGCCGGATGAGGCCGGTTGTACCATACGCCTCGTTAGTTGTTGCTCGAGTTCTGCCCTTCGCCAAACGATGGACGCACGTGTCATGCGGCTCCCCCGCCAAAGGGAAAGCACAGGTAAGGATTTTCTCTTCACGAGGGTGGTGACGCTTACGTCAACTTGCGCATGGCTGCCGGCCGGTCCTTCCTGCCACGCGACGTCAGACAAATTTTCCCGAAAAACTTCCCTGCTTTTCTCAGTTTTGTCCTATCAGCCTGCGGAAAAACTGGGTTCGAGCAACTGTAGCGGCGCTCTATGAGCGCCGGTCTTTCCTGAAATCAAAGAATACCGGCGGTCATAGACCGCCGCTACAGTGCAGTTTTCCTTCTCGAAGCATTTTCTGAGCAGCCTGCCAAGTCACAGTTCTGAACAACTGATCGAAAGACAAGTTTGGTTTTGGAAATGACAGTGCTATAGCAGCGGATGGCAAGAGGCCGATATGAGGTCCGAGCGCAATCGGGGAGTAAGAGGGAGGCTGGATGCCGCAAAATGGGAAAATCAACAGGAGGTTCCGTTCCTTTCGGGATAACGTTCCCCGATTGCGCGACACATTCGGTATTGCCACTGGTATTCTTCCGTGCCAAGCATCACGGCAGTCTCTTCCGGGATCACGGCCTTCCGATTCACCGCACTTCCTGGGTGATAACGATGAATGCCGAGAACAGCGCCGTTGAGCAAACACTATGCGAGAAGAGAGCACAGTCGAATAGGAGAGCTGGGGCGAGAGCTGCAGTCGGCAATGTGAAGCCGTACTCGACTTGTCCCGATTGTTTGGACAATAATTAGGGTGCCGGATACTAAAGAGGGAAATCATCCGAATCTCACCCAGATGGGGAGTGCTGATGAGTGACGAAAAGAGTCGAATCATGCCCTTCGAACAGGGCGATCCCGAAATGGGCCGCCAGCTTTCAGCGGCCCGTCTTCACGCAGGCTTGACTCAGGCCGATATCGCCGAAGAAGTCCGAGTCAGCCGGCAACACATTTCGAATATCGAAACAGGAATCACAAGCCCAACGGTCCGAGTACTGCGTGACTACCTGCACGCTTGCGGCACCGAGCTGCCGGTGTTTTTCTACGGCCCACTTCCAACGGATCAAACACCGCGACAGCGGGAGTATCACCGGAAGCTTCAAGCTCTGCTGGACAACAGTACGATCTCCCCGGTCATTACCAAAGTTCTCGACTCGTTCATGACGTCCATACAGTCTGCGCTGGCAGCCCAGGTTCAACCGATTCGAGTGCAGGCGAGGTGGACTCGCAGCCAGAACATGAGAGACGGGGAGCGTAAGTAGACCCGAAAAAGCAGTTGATCCTCTGATGTCATAGAGGTACTGTGTCAATCCTCGTCCAAAGCATTCCTTCTTTGTGATCTACGCCTCAGCAGGGAGTCGGGGCGCTTCAGCGTCAGTAAGCAGGACTCGGACTCCAAAGCCGATAGCCTGCCGACTTTTTGCAGAAAGGCAGGAAATTTATGTTTGGAGAAGCCGAGGAACTGAAGCGGAAACTCGAGGAAATGCTTACCTCAGGTGACCCGCAATGGGTAAATTCGATCACAGTGACTCTGAACGCAATGCATCGACAGTTCGAACTGGAGCGGCAAGGCGAAAAGACGAGTGTCCCTTTCGGTCCTTATGGGGCCCGCAGACATCAGGTCGGCTTGCTCTATAAGAAACGCTCCCCTGACAGGTTCGGATGCAACGTCGCGGGACCGGGGTTCGTTCTTCTTGTTTTGTGACTCTTTCGCATCATGAGGCCCGCAGCGCGGGCGATCTTTCGTCTGTCGCTGCGGCCTTGACCGCCTGCCCGAAATTCCCGTCTTAAATCCGCCGCCTGCGCCCGGCCTGCCGCCGCCCGCGGTTGACATAACCCGTCATACGCGGCCATTGCCCCTCCCCGCTATATTTGTCGGGTCCGCGACGGAGAAACACCGGTCCGTCGTGGACACGCGACACTTCCATCGTCTTTGGGCCGATTCATTGAAGAGGTCGCATTGGAGACTTCAAGTTCGCGTATGATTTTGCGGGATGACTGTGCCCGAACCGCTGAACTCGGAAGACCTTCTCAAGCTTTACTACTATCTCAAGCTGAATCGGTCCCTGGAAGACCGACTGGCCGCCCTTTACCGGCAGGCGATCATCACTGCGACGGTTTTCACCAGCCGCGGTCAGGAGGCTATTTCTGTGGGTAGCGCGTACGCGCTGCGGCCGGATGACTTTGTGAGTCCGCTTACGCGCAACATCGGCACCATGCTGGTGCGAGGTATCCAGCCGCGCGACATCTTTACGCAGTACATGGGAAAGGCGACCAGTCCGACCGGAGGCAAGGAGCGTATTCACTATTTTGGTGATCTCAGTAAAGGCATCGTTGCATCACTGAGTATTTTGGGCGACATGGTTCCGGTGATGGCCGGGATGGCATTGGCGGCCAAAATTCAAGGCCGGCCCTCTGTCGCGCTGACCTACATCGGCGAGGGCGCGGCCAGCACGGGCGACTTTCACGAAGGCATGAATCTGGCCTCCGTATTGCAGCTTCCGTTCGTCCTGATCATCGAAAACAATCGCTATGCGTATTCCACTCCGGCCTCGCGTGCAGCAGCCATAGACGATTTCGCTTTACGAGCCAGGTGCTACGGCATCCCGGGCAGAATCGTCGACGGCAATGATGTACTTGCCGTCTACGCCGAAACTCGTGACGCCCTCGAACGCGCACGAACCGGTCTTGGACCATCGATCATCGAGGCCAAGACCATGCGCATGCATGGCCATTCGGATGCGGACGCACCGTGGTACGTGCCGAAAGATGAATTTGAAGAGTGGCAGCGCCGCGATCCGCTCGATCGATTTGAACGGCTGCTGCGCGATGCGAATCTGCTCGACGACACATCGCGGGCAGCGGTCGAGTCTCGCATCAGCGACGAAATCGAATCCGACCTCCGGTACGCTCTGGACAGCCCGTTCCCGGCGCCTGAAACGGCGATCCAGGGGGTCTACGCAAGAACTCTGAGCGGCGGGTAGCTCCAGCGGACACGTAGCGCATTCCCTATCATCCTGCCTTACCGAGGGAAGGGCGCGAGCGCCGGCGCAACACCTTCCGGAAGCGGTGTGCGTGCGGTGTTCAATATCATGGAAATCATGACGTAGTAGCCAGTGAGGCTGACCGTGTCGATTACACCTTGCTCGCCGAATTTGGACACGGCGCGAGCGTAAGTGACATCGCTGACACTCTGGTTTCGATGCAGCTCCATGCAGAAGTTGTAAAGGATTTCCTCATCTTCCGCCATGTGTTCCGGACGCCGGCCCTCCGCGATCGCCTTCGCAACGTCTGGCTTCAGCCCGCCGGTCATAGCGAGTTGATAATGGGCGTTCCACTCGTACTGTTGCGTCCAATGACGGGCCGTCATCAGGATGACAAACTCGCTCAGTCTCGGCGGCAGGACGCTTTTGAAGCGCAGGTAGTCGCTGAGGGCGCGAGCACGGGTCATGACGTCGGGGCTTCGAAGCAGGGCCACCCATGGCCCCGTCGGCGTTCCTCGAGCGGCGAGGAAGTCCTCGAGCGCTTTCTTCTGATCGTTCGTCATCTTGTCTGCCGGTATCGGCGGCATCCGATTCTGGGCGTTTGCGTTCATACTCGCGGCCAAAATCAGAGCAGCCATTGTGGTCCATACCCTCATGTCTTTTCTCCTTTCACTGCGGCTGAGTCTTTATCCCAATTTTCCGATTTCGAAAGATTGGACATATTAACCGCGTCGGCGCCCAAACAGCAAAAAACGGGTGAGCCGCTTCGACAATCCCGGTTACTCGTGGTTAAATGCGACCGTGGAGCAAACACGGATCACACTGTTGATTCTTGTAGCCGGGATAATGCCCTTGGTCTGGGGATGGACGGTGCACTGGGTGATGTCGAAGCTGTGGCCTCAACGGATAAGTCCGCGGAAACCCAGCGCGAATCCTCCCTCATCGCCGCCCCTGGATTACCAGATCTGAGGCGCGGTCTGAATGTCGCCGGAACTATCAGAGTTCGTTCGGCTGGCCCCTCTGGGGTTAATCGTCGGAGCGTTCGGGACGCTGGTCGGCGCAGGCGGCGGTGCCATCATGGTGCCGGCTTTGCTCATCCTGCTACCTCAAGAGACGGCTGCCACTGTCACTGCGATTTCTCTGGCGTCCGTGTTCTTCAATGCCTATTCGGGTACCATCGCTTACATGCGGATGGGCCGTGTCGACTATCGTCTGGGCACTCTCTTCACTCTGGCGAGCTTGCCGGGTGCAGTGTTCGGTGCTCTTATGATTCGTCAAATACCAAGAAACCTATTCGATCCGCTCTTCGGTGTTCTGCTTCTGAGCATAGGTGGCGTTCTATTGGCCCATCCGATTGGATCGGCAACAGAAAGCAGCTTGTCGGACCCGACATCTGATCGTCGGACACTTCTTGGATCTATCGGGAGTGCCTATATTGCGGTGCTATCCAGCTTGATGGGCATTGGCGGGGGAATTATACATGTGCCGTTCTTGATCCGTATTTTGCACATACCGGCGCATAACGCCACGGCTACATCACATTTCGTCCTCACTTTCGTGGCGCTCACCGCAACCGTGACGCATGTGGCAATGGGCGAATTCAATCATGGCCTGCCCCAAACGATGTATCTGGCGGTGGGTATGATGATGGGAGCACCCGTAGGCGCGGCGATATCCACTCGAATTCACGGATCGGTCATCGTGCGCCTGCTGGCGGTCGCGCTCTGCCTGGTTGGATTGCGACTTCTGGTTCGTTTCTTTTAAGCGCCCGGCGGCGCGGCTTTGCACAAAAATCGAAGGGATATAGCTGTAGCGGCGGTCTATGACCGCCGGCGATCTCGCAAGTTGTTGCATTGTCGGCGATCATAGACCGCCGCTACAGTGATATCGCCGCTGTTCTACTGGCGCAGGCCCGATGTGGCGCCATCCCGCTTGACCGGCTTGCCGTAGACTTCGACCCAGCCGACGTCCACATATCCGCCGTCGCCATGGCCGCTGCCGGGCATCAGATCTGCAAAACCGATCTCATCGACCTTAGTAAGATCCACGGAGTCGAGCAAATTGCCCCGGGTGTAGACCTTATTCATGTCCATCTTTATCCAGCGGACGTCGTTGATGGAAAACTCATAGGCGTGATAGTCCGAAACGGTTCCATCGGCATGATCACCCAACAGCCAGGTGCCATCGGCAAGCTTGATCAGCGGACGCACCTGGTGGAAACCAGATACCTTGATGTACCAGCGGATTTTCGCGGTACCCGTGAGATCGACGTAATTGCTCTTGTCGCGAAACGCCAGAGCACACGGTCCCTCGCAGAGTCCTGTCCACACGTGCAGTGGATTATCAACATTGGTCGGGACTCCATTCTCCTGAATGTCCTTGCTGGCGGCCCCATATAACTTGATTTCCAAATTCGGATTCGCAATTGCGAGCTGATTCACCGGATGCTCCACCGGCACACCAGTTACAGTTTTCCATTCTTCGCGGAAGAACAATGGTGCGGGACCCGGACGGCGCCTTTCTGCCGGCGCTGCGTTTGCACCGCCCTGAGCGGGTTGTTGCGCGAACACGCTACAAGCGATCGACAAAAGGATTAAAGAATTCACTATCGATGCGATAACCATGCGTCTGGACATGCAAGCCTCCCCTTGGCCGTGGAAATAGATTTTCCCTGCCTGATTAAGTCGCGCCAGTATATCAGACGCACGGCCGAAGTGATGCCCGTGCCGGATGCTGCCCTGTAAATAGCACTACAGCCCTATTTTTCTCCAGGCTATGAATCCCAGGGCGAGCATTCCTCCCAACACTCCCCACCTCAACCGGTACCTGTTCATCGAAAACTGGACACTGTGGCCATGGGCCCTGGAGTCGAAGGAGCCGTGGGCCTCATAGTCGCCTTCAACCGGCTCCAGAAGGTTATCCGGCCTGTTGGCATCCACGGGCTGGGATGTCTGCTGTTTGTCGTAGCCGGATTCGGCGAGATAACGGTCGGCCAGTCCGGGCGCGACTTTCTGTATGGTCTTCGCCAGGACTGTTGGAGATCCGACGTCGACTTCACGTCTCTGTTGATGCGCCGCCCACACGATGGCTTCGGCAGCGACCTCCGGCTGGAAAATTGGCGGCACGGGTTGCGGATGCCGCGGCAGACGTGTACGCGACCATTCAAACTGGGGCGTATTGAGTGCGGGTAGATTCACCACCGTGACGTGTACATTGCTGCCGTCGTGCATGAGTTCCGATCGGAGCGAATCCGTGAAACCGACGATGGCGTGTTTCGCGCCGCAATAAGCGGATTGCAGGGGAATCGATCGATATGCGAGCGCCGAACCAACCTGTACGATGACGCCTCGGTCGCGAGGCTTCATACGTTTGAGTGCCGCCATGGTTCCGTAAACGTATCCGAGGTAGGTCACTTCCGTTGTCCGCCGGAACTCTTCCGGGGTGACTTCGTGAAAAGGCGCAAAAACGGTGGCCATGGCGTTGTTGATCCAGATGTCTATCGGGCCGAATTCGTTTTCTATCTGCTCGGCCGCCGTCTCGATCTCCTGAGCGTTCGCCACATCGGCAACGAGCGCCAGTGAGTGGCCACCCGCAGCTTCAATTTCTCTCTTTGCGGCCTCCAGCCGGCGGCGGCTGCGCGCGATCAAGCCGACGTAGGCGCCGCGCTCGCCGAATAAACGCGCGGTCGCTCTGCCCACTCCAGCAGAAGCGCCCGTAATGACAACGACTTCCTTAGCTTTCGACATGTTTCCATCCATTTTCAGCCGCGGATTACGCGAATTACGCGGATGGGCGCGCTATCACAATGCGTCCTGTTCATATGAAGATGTTGCGCGCCCATCCGCGTAATTCGCGTAATCCGCGGCCGCCGTACGCTTCAACGAGAATCGGGGTTGTGGAATCCCATTCGAACGTACCGTCCGATTCGGGGATGGTAAAAGGCGAGACATCGATCCGATCGATCGCGGAAATTTTCTCGTTGAAACGGCTCATTTCCTTGAGCTTGTCCTCCCAAAGCGGGGTGTCCTTCCGGCCTTTCGTCTGTAATCACGTTGAGTCAGGTGGAGTTGGACGGTTTCAGAGCGCACGCGGTTGCCTCGTTGTCAGGCCCCGTTCGTGCCGCTCATCCCTATAGATGCAATCGATTGGCCAGCGGGAACGCGGGCTAAAGCCAATACGGTTCACTTAAGGATGTTCCTTAAGTGAACCGTATTGGGGCTTTTCACTGATCGGCGATATCGCACTGGATGCTGGCGAACCGAAAATTCATGCTCACCTCGTCTCAGGCGAATCGGACGGTAGCGCCTGGGGCGGACATTTACTCGAGGGATACGTCCGTCCGACGCTGGAAGTGATCGTCACCGAATCACCCAAATACCTGCAGCGCGTGCTTGATCTGGAAGTGGGAATTCCACTCATCCGATTGGACAAGTAGAATTGCGGCTGTCTCCCTCCCCAAGCCTGGCGCGACGAAATTACTATCGGCAACCTCTCGACAACAGCGATAATCCGCGGAATCCGAAGATTACCAACGTCATTTGGTAGGAGGCTTCCATGCGCCGAATTACGAGGATCTCATCTTATCTGCTCGCCGTGACATTTCTGTTCGCCGCGCCGGCCTGTTCCCCACGCCTGGGAGAACAGGCAGGGACGACCGGCGTGACTATATTCGAAGGGGCGCGGCTGATCACAGGCGACGGCAGCGCGCCCATCGAGAGTTCCGCATTCATTGTCGAGAACAATCAGTTCACCGGCGTCGGGCGGAAGGGTGAGCTTCCGGTCCCGGCTGGGGCAGCGCGTGTCGATTTGACGGGCAAGACCGTCATGCCTGCGAAGGTGGACATGCACGGCCACCTCGGGTACGAGAACGTGGTGGATGGGACGACGGCGAAGGAGAACTTCACGCGCGAGAATCTCATTGACCACCTGGAGCGTTACGCTTACCTCGGCTTCAGTGCGGTCGTCAGCATCGGCGATCTTGCAGAGCGCGAGATTATGCCGGCCGATCATCTCAACGTCTTCATGGCTCCACGGGATCCGCGGATGCCGAAGACGGGCCGCTTCCCCTGGGGCGACGTACCGTTTCGGATCCAGGAAGAGGTTATCCCGAATGCCGCGCTGTTTCGAACGGCGGGCCAGGGAATATCCTGGCCGGGAGCCGGAGCGACCGGTCACGCTTCCAGAAATGACGTGATGTATCCGGTGACAACCGAAGAGGAGGTAAGAAGGGCCGTTCAGGACTATGTCAAAAACAAGGTCGCATTCGTCAAGATCTGGGTGGACGACAGAGAAGGAAAGCTGAAGACGCTGCCGCCGCCCCTCTATCGAGCAATCATCGATGAGGCGCGCAAACACAACGTGCCCGTGGCGGCGCATACCGTCAAGTTGTCGGATGCCAAGGAACTGTACAAGGCCGGCCTCGAGGGCGCCACTCACATCCCCGTTCGCGGCGGTGACGTGCCCGATGCCGAATTCATCGCAATCATCAAAGAACGCGTAGCCAAAAGTGATCGGCCCCTGTGGTTCACCGAGCACGGCAACCTGAACGCGCTGGGCCCGCAGCAGTGGGACGATCCGCTGTTGTGGGAGATGCTTTCTCGCGAACAGGTCCAGAAGCAGCAGGGCGAAGCGATAAAGGCAATGACGCCGGAGGCCGTCGAGCGCGCCCGTCGGGATGCCAAGGAGACGGGAGACGTTGCGAAGCAGCTCATCAGTGCGGGTATGAAGCTCGTCTTTGGCAGCGACAACGGGGCAGCCGGGCGCGGCTTCGGTTGGTACAACCAGATGGAGCTGGAAAGTTTCGTGGCCATGGGCTTCACACCGGCTGAGACGATAGTCATGGCGACGCGCGATGCCGCCGAGGTCGCGAAGATCAATACCGGAATGGTGGCCACCGGCAAGAGCGCCGATTTCATCGTCCTCGACGCGAACCCACTCGAGAACATTGCCAACACGCGGAGGATCAACAAGGTCTACCTCCGGGGACAGGAAGTCGACCGCGCTGGAATGAGAGCCAGGTGGCAGGCGAAGTGGAAGACCATAACGCCGTAAAAAGCGTCGAAACCGTTTTCTCATAAGCCCAGCATCGAGGATGGCATCGATGGCCTCCGGCGCCAGGCGCCGATCAGCTTCAGCTTGTGCAGCATATTTGCGGAGCACCGGCTCAACCTCGCCGATCATCTTGCCTGCGACTTGTTCCAGGCTACTCGTCTTCATTTCTAAGGCTCCCCCTTTAAAGGAAATTGCCGCTTTTCGCATCCGCATTCTGCCTGACGGCTGGCGCCGGCGTCATCGTTAGAAATGCTGATTTTGTACTCGCCAGCAACACCGCCGCGATGACCGAGATCATCTATCCGGGAGGCAACGCTGCGGCGGCCGCTGCGGCCAGAGCCTCGAACCAGTATCAGTTTCAGCTCGAGCATGCGTCCCTGGTCAGTGCCCCGGTGCCGACGGAGGATGAGCTCGAGCGCCTGACCAGGTTAGTCGCCCGGAACAACTTCTACAGTGCCGAGAACGGGACCGACCGAGCGGCTATGAACTTCCTGCGCCGCCGCATCAAGCACGTCATCTACGTCGTCAAGGAGAACCGCACGTTTGACCAGATCCTGGGCGACCTCGGCAACGGTTCAAACGGCAACCCCTCGCTGACCCAGTTCGGCCAGAAGATCACGCCGAACCACCACCAACTGGCGCGCCAGTTCGTGACCCTGGACAACTTCATGGATCCGGGCGACGGCAGCATGGACGGCTGGTCCTGGACCTTGCAGGGTCGTGTCACCAATACGGAGACGATCACGCAGCAGATCAATTACGCCTTCGTCAACCGAGGCCTCTCCTACGAGTCCGAGGGCACGAACCGCAACGTCCCGGTGAACTTCGGCTCGGTGGGCGCACGTGACGCCGCCGCCGGCCCGGCAGGGACCACGAACTACTCGGCCGCCACCGCGACCCTGCCGGGTGGTACCGCCAACGTGCTGGCCGGCACCGGGAACCACGCCTCCTCCGATGCGCCCTTCGGCATCCAGAATGGCTACATCTTCAATGCGGTGCTGCGGGCTGGTGGCACCGTCCGGAACTATGGCTTCCTGGTGAACAACATCGGCAGCATCGGCACGAAGTCCGCTCCGGTGATCGATCCCTTCACCGCGGGCGTGGTGCAGGTCGCGCCGCTCGATCCGTCGCTCGCGCCGGTGACCGACGTCTACTTCCGCGGCTACGATCAGAACTATCCCGATCTGTGGCGCTACAACGAGTGGAAGCGCGAGTTCGA
>Ga0137415_10004149_pt1 | contig 14348 bp, 9 predicted proteins | sample CZODoug3_1_1_16f_FD_183082 | JGI IMG/M metagenome (GOLD analysis project Ga0137415, IMG submission 183082) | Vadose zone soil fungal communities from Angelo Coast Range Reserve, California, USA - CZODoug3_1_1_16fungal (Hybrid Assembly) | ecosystem: Environmental > Terrestrial > Soil > Vadose... | reverse complement strand
ATCCGGGCCAGTTATCCGGGCCAAGAGATTTCAACCCAAAATTTTTTGAGGTTTGGCTGTCACGGGCCATTGACAGTTCGCAACGAATGCTACCACATATAGAGGTCACGGTTCCGCTGGATCGCAAGATTTGGTGGCTAAGAGGGAAGCCGGTGTATCGCGCATTGCGCGGGATTCCGGCGCTGCCCCCGCAACTGTAAGCAGCGAGTTGCTCCCGAGTTTACGTCACTGATGCCTTCGCATTGGGAAGACCGGGAGCAGTCACGACCTGCGAGCCAGGAGACCTGCCGCGACACCAAAAAACGTCCACGGGCGGGGTGTCCGGCGGTCGCTCGCATGCTCGTGCCGGCGTTTGCCGCACGCAGCCTGCAGCGCCCTGTCGGCCTCCAGCCCCCAAGAATTGCAACACGCAACACACGGGGTCTGCCGATGTCACTGTCTCTCGATCGCGAAGCCGCCAAAGCCGTTCCTTTCATTCAACTGCGTCCGGAATCTTTTGCCGCAGCAGCGGCCGAACCGCCGCTGCAGGTGATCAGGCGCAACGGCACGGTGTCGGCGTTCGATTCCGGCAAGATATCGGTCGCGATGACCAAGGCATTTCTTGCCGTCGAGGGTCACACGGCGGCAGCTTCGCGCCGGGTGCATGAGTCCGTTGAAAAGCTCACCGCAGAGGTCGTCGGCGCGCTTACCCGAAGGATGGGCGAGGGCCGCACATTTCACATCGAAGACATACAGGACCAGGTCGAACTGGCGCTGATGCGCAGCGAACACCACAAGATCGCGCGCGCCTACGTGCTTTACCGCGAGGAACGGGCAAAGCAGCGTGCGCAGGCGGAGGCGGCCCAAGCAACAAAGCCGGCCGCCGAACCATCGCTGCATGTCACGCTTGCGAATGGAACGCGTGTGCCGCTCGACAACGCCCGCGTGGCGCTGATCGTTGAAGAAGCCTGCGCGGGCCTCGACGGTGTCGATGCCGCGCCTGTTCTGACGGAAACCTATCGCAACCTCTATGATGGCATCAGTTATGACGAACTGGCGCTGGCCGGCATCATGGCGGCGCGCACGCTGGTGGAGCAGGAGCCGAACTACACCTATGTCAGCGCACGGCTTTTGCTCGACAAGCTCCGCACCGAGGTGCTGTCGTTCGTGCATTCTGCGCCGGTCAGCGCTACCCAAGCCGATATGGCGACCCGCTATGCGGAATATTTTCCGCTCTATGTGAAAACAGGCATCAAGGCCGAATTGCTTGATCCGGACCTTGCCCGCTACGACCTGAAGAAACTCGCCGCGGCCATCAAGCCGGAACGCGATCTCTCGTTCCAGTTTCTCGGCCTGCAGACGCTGTATGACCGCTATTTCCTTCACGCCAGGGGCAACCGCATCGAACTGCCGCAGGCGTTCTTCATGCGTGTCGCCATGGGACTGGCTATTCGCGAGATTGACCGCGAAGCGCGTGCCATCGAGTTTTACGATCTGCTGTCGTCGTTCGATTTCATGGCATCGACGCCAACGCTGTTCAATGCGGGGACGCTGCGGCCGCAACTGTCATCCTGCTTTCTCACCACCGTCGCCGACGACCTCGACGGCATTTTCAAATCGGTCAAGGATAACGCGCTGCTGGCGAAATACTCGGGCGGCCTCGGCAATGACTGGACCCGGGTGCGCGGCCTCGGCGCCCACATCAAAGGCACCAATGGCGAAAGCCAGGGCGTGGTGCCGTTTCTGAAAGTCGCCAACGATACCGCGATCGCGGTCAATCAGGGTGGCAAGCGCAAGGGAGCGGTCTGCGCCTATCTCGAGACCTGGCATATCGACATCGAGGAATTTCTCGACCTGCGCAAGAACACCGGCGACGATCGCCGCCGCACCCATGACATGAATACCGCCAACTGGGTGCCCGACCTGTTCATGCAGCGCGTTGAAGCCAACGCGGAGTGGACGCTGTTCTCGCCGGATGAGACGCCCGATCTGCACGACCTCTACGGCAAGCCGTTCAGTGAGCGCTACGCCTTCTATGAGGCGAAGGCTGCGCGCGGTGAAATCCGGGTGTTCAAGCAAGTCCGCGCCACGGATTTGTGGCGCAAAATGCTGACCATGCTGTTCGAGACCGGCCACCCCTGGATCACCTTCAAGGATCCCTGCAACCTGCGCTCGCCGCAGCAACACGTCGGCGTCATACACTCGTCCAACCTCTGCACCGAGATCACGCTCAACACATCCGACGACGAGGTCGCCGTTTGCAATCTCGGATCGGTCAATCTGCTCAATCATATCCGCAACGGCAGGTTGGACGACGCACGGTTGAAGCGCACCGTGGCGACCGCGATGCGGATGCTCGACAACGTCATCGACATCAATTTTTACACGATCCCCGAAGCGCGTCGCTCGAACCTGCAACACCGTCCCGTGGGTCTCGGACTGATGGGGTTCCAGGATGCGCTGCAGGCGCAAGGAATCGCGTTTGCGTCGGACGCCGCGGTCGCCTTCGCCGACGCCAGCATGGAGGCCATTGCGTTCCATGCGATTTCGGCGTCGGTCGATCTTGCCGCGGAGCGCGGCCGGTATCCGTCGTTCAACGGTTCGCTCTGGAGCCAGGGCATCTTGCCGATCGATTCGATCGAGATCCTTAGCGAGGCGAGGGGCGGCCTTGCGATCGATCGCTCGACCACACTCGATTGGGCTGGTCTGCGCAACCGGGTCAAGACAACAGGCATGCGCAACTCGAATGTGATGGCGATTGCCCCGACGGCGACGATCTCGAACATCTGCGGTGTCGCGCAATCGATCGAGCCCGCCTATCAGAACCTCTATGTCAAATCGAACATGTCGGGCGATTTCACCGTGGTGAACGAATTTCTGGTCCGTGATCTGAAGGCGCGCGGGCTATGGGATGAAGTCATGGTCAATGATCTGAAATATTTCGACGGCTGCATCGGCTCGATCGACCGCATCCCGGACGATCTCAAAGCCCTCTATGCGACGGCGTTCGAGATCGACAGTGTTTGGCTGATCGAGGCCGCGGCGCGCCGGCAGAAATGGATCGACCAGTCGCAGTCGCTCAACCTCTACATCGCCAATCCGTCGGGCAAGAAGCTCGACGCGCTCTACCGCCTGGCGTGGTCGCGCGGATTGAAGACGACCTACTACCTGCGCTCGCGCAGCGCGACTCATGTCGAGAAATCCACGCTGAAGGGCACGGATGGCAAGCTCAACAGCGTCACGTCGATGACTGCGATCTCGGCAAGCGCGCCCATCGTGCTGCCCCCGGCTGCGACCGCACCTGATCTATCCGGTGCGATCGCGTGTTCCATCGATAACCCCGAATGTGAAGCCTGCCAGTAAGCAGCACCGAATCCTTGGGAAGAACCACATGCTTGACTGGTCCGACACTTCAGCCGCCGTTGCAGGCCCCGCCCCGGTGCCGTTTGTCCTGACGCCCGACCACGCCATCGATCAAACCGGGTTAGGGGTCATCGATCGCCGCGGCGGCAGGGTTTCGGTCGACGAAAAACGGATGATCAATTGCCGCGCCGACGTCAATCAGCTGCTGCCGTTGAAATATAAATGGGCGTGGGAGAAATATCTCGCCGGCTGCAACAATCACTGGATGCCGACCGAAGTTTCGATGCAGGCCGATATCGCGCTGTGGAAATCACGCGACGGTCTCACCGAAGATGAGCGTCGCGCGATCAAGCGCAACCTCGGATTCTTCGCGGCCTCGGAGAGCCTCGTCGCCAACAATATCGTGCTGGCTATCTACCGCCACCTCACCAATCCGGAGTGCCGCCAGTATCTGCTGCGGCAATGCTTCGAAGAGGCGGTTCATACCCATACATTTCAATATATCGTCGAAAGCCTAGGCCTCGATGAGGGTGAGCTGTTCAACATGTATCGCGAGGTTCCCTCGATCACCGACAAGGCGGCGTGGGCGCTGAAGCATACCCAGCATCTTGACGATCCCGACTTCAAGACCGGTACACCAGAGGCGGATCAGGCATTCCTGCGCGATCTGGTCGCTTTTTACGTCATCTTCGAGGGCATGTGGTTCTATACCGGCTTCGCGCAAATCCTTTCGCTCGGCCGCCGCAACAAGATGGTCGGCATTGCCGAGCAGTATCAATACATCCTGCGCGACGAGTCGATTCACCTCAACTTCGGCATCGACGTCATCAATCAGATCAAAATCGAAAATCCGGATCTGTGGACCAAGGCGTTCCAGGACGAAGTCCGGGCCATGATCCGTACCGCCGCGGAACTGGAGGCGGCGTATGGACGGGACACCATGCCGCGCGGCTTTCTTGGCCTCAACGCCGCGCTATGCGAAACCTACATGCACTTCATCGCCAATCGTCGCTGTGCGCAGCTTGGATTATCGCGGGTGTTTGACGATACGGAAAACCCATTCCCGTGGATGTCGGAAGCGATGGACCTCAAAAAAGAAAAGAATTTTTTTGAAACCCGCGTCATTGAGTACCAGAACGGCGGCGCGCTTAATTGGGAGTGATCGGGACAGCGTGGGGATCAGCACCTTATGAAGTTGATCGTAAGCGTCGCAGAGACGGTTAGCTGGTGAGAGGCCCGCGCAGTCCGGTGGCTCTTCGGGGCGTGGCGGATTTGCACACCATGTTGAGAGCCGTGAACGTATTTATCGCGCGGCTTGTGTCTGCCGGACGCGCCAGGCAACGAGTTTGCCTGATGGCTCGAGATCGAGCGGTTCCAGAAAATCCGGGATCTCGCCGCGGCTAAGGCGTGCGGCGAGGCCATCGGGCGCCAGTTTGGCGAACTCGATCTGGTCGGAACCGCCAGCGCACATGACGATGTAGTCCACCCGACGGTCAGACAGAAGCTGCTGCGCCATCGCAGGCGCAGCCAGCATGACGTGCAACATCGCCAGATTGTTGCGGTGATAGGGCGCTGCGAAAACAGAGTGTTCCGTGGCTGCAAGGATCGCCGGACCGAGATCGATCGGCGCCATCACGCGGCCGCGGGCTAATGCTGCCAGTGGCGCGAGGCTGGAAACTGTGCGGCACGACGCCGCGGCGTCCTGTTTGGCAATCGTCCATTGTGGCTTCACGATCTGGTCGATCATGAAACCGGGAATTTTTTGCGGTTCGAGCTGCAACATGGTGTGAAACGACATCGTTTCGGCGACCTGGTCCAGCCAGAGCGATGCCACCAGTGGATCGACCATTGCATATGGCGATGCCAGACATCCCGGAAACAATTTGAAGAAAGCTGCGAGCAGGATCAGTCCTGTTACCGCGGCCGCGGCAACGCGCGCGCCCAACTCTGGCTGCCACGCAGCGACACCCGCGACGATCATCAGGCTCCCGCCGCCGCCCGCGATCAGAAGTAGAAATGGGCCTCCGAACGCATCGCACACGGGTGTACCGAGGGAATGCGCGGGCAGCAGCAGCGCGACGAGAAGCAACGACGAGCCCGTCAGTGCCGCACCAAACGTGCATACCTGACGCGATACGAGCTGGCCGCGCCAGATCAGAAGGCCAAGGATTGCGACGCACGCCGTCGCAATCGCCGGCAGCATCTCCAGCCCGATCGCCAGTGACAACGCCGCGGAAACCCTGCAAGACTCGCATCGACGCTGCTCCGCTCGATCCCCAAAGTCAGGAACAGAAAGCATAACAGCAACACGATCTGGAAATTGTGATGATCGATCGCGCCGGCCCGGAAGTGAATCAGAGCCGGGACTGACAGCGCGGCGAGCACAATGGCGGCCAACCGCACCGCAGGTTGGTTCACGTCGTCACTCATCCGTTTTGCTATTGCTGCGACCAGAAGCAGGGCTGCGCCGAAAAGCAGCGTCGGCCATACGAACAGGGTGATTGCCTCCGCGCCCGCCGTGCCCGCCAGCGGTCGCAGCATCAGGATCAGCGCTGCCAGAGGTACATCAATCACGCGCGACCAATGCATCAGGGAGCCCGGTGGATCGAGCCGGGGCTGGATCAAATCGAACCAGCCTTGTCCGGCGATCAGGTCGTTCACTTCGACCAGGCGCATGGCGTCGTCGGTCGACATGGCGTCAAACACGCCACTGTTGATGCTCGGTGCGGCCAATGCCAGTGCGACCGCGGCGCACAGCATCAGAATCACGATCCTTGGATCCGCAGCACCGCGCTCTACTGTCGGAACACCGCTCGCTGCGGCGGAACGGTTCGACATGGTAAATACCTCAGTTCTTACTGAGGTACTCCCATAAGTTTTATGAAGGTTTAAGTTGATTGCGACAATCGGCAATGAAAGACGGGAAAAGCATCGCCAGGCAAATGGTTTCCAAAAACAAAATCAGGTGCGTCGGCTGACCGGCGCACCTGATTTCTTTGCTTGGACCCGCGTAACGATTCCGCCGAATTAGTCGAGATTAATTAATAGGGACAGATGTATCGACCCCAGCGGTAGCTGAAGTAGCATCCGCCGCCGTAGCCGCCGTAGATGCCGATGCCCACGCCGCGACCCCAGCCTCTGCCGCGACCCCAGCCGCCGCCACGGCCCCAGCCGCCGCCACGGCCCCAGCCGCCGCCACGGCCTCGGGCCTGTGCCGATGTCGTGGACGTGCCGACCAGGACGGCAGACGTGCTGACAACGTAGACGAACATCAAGGCCAATGCCGCCAGGCAGCGCGTGAGGATGGAATAGCGTGCGGTAGAGATATTCTTAGCCATTCAGGACTCCCGGTAGTTCCAATCACCAAACTTCCAAACCTGCCTCATTCGAACTTGCAAGACCTGCTTTTCGTTCCGGTGCGTGCTAAGATCACTTTTAATATAGTGTTCTTGATAGTGTTCTTGCGGCTTTTTTGGGATGCTATGGGGAAGGGTAAGCGAGGTCAAGTTACAGTCTTTGTCGCAGAAAATGATGAACGGCTCAAACATCGGATTCGCGCCTGTAGATATTGTGCATTGCGCAATTTTCTCTTCGATGAACAGAATCAAATCTGCCAAAATGTGACTCAGCAAGTATGATTTGGCCAGTTGCGTTGGCAAAAGCCAAATCCAGCTTCGCCGCCCGACAATCTCCTCGATCAATCCCCACACAATCCATCCAAGAGTGCTGATGTCAAAACAACATATCTACGTGCTCGGCCTGAATACGTATGACCATGATGTGAGCGCCTGCCTGTTACGCGACGGCGCCATCGCGTTCGCCATCGCCAAGGAGCGCATCACGCGTGAGAAGCACGCCACCGGCTTCTACAAGGAGGTGATCGATTATTGCCTGGATGCCGAGGGCATCGCGCTTGAGGACGTCGATCTGATTGTTCGGAATTGCTACATCCTTCCTGTTGCCGAAATGGAAGAGCGGCTGGTCTATCAGGACATGCCGGGGTTCCTTCCCGAATATGAACGGGCTGAGGCTTCCAAACATCCATTGTATCTGTCGCGCTCCGACAAGGTGGTGTCGATATCCCACCATCTGGCGCACGCCTACAGCGCCTTTGCCGTATCGCCGTTTGAGGATGGCGTTGTGATGATTGTCGATGGCGTCGGCAGCTATCAATCTGACGTCGTCGAACCGTGTCCGCCAACCGATACCGCCACGCCGCTCGCCCGTGAATCCGAGAGCTATTATAAATTCAGCGGCTCAACGATCGAATGTCTGAAGAAGGTATGGATGGAGCCCGACCGTGGCTTCCTGAGCGATGAATTTTACAACATGCCCGGACTTGGCGCGCTTTATAGTCGGGCCTCGACCTACATCTTTGGCGACTGGAACAAATGCGGCGAGCTGATGGGGCTAGCGCCTTATGGCCGCCCCGAACAGGTGAAGCGGCTGCTCGAGCTCAACGACGGCACATTGCATGTTCCGCATTGGACGACCGACTTCAAGCAGCCTCACGTCATGGACAGCGGCAGCTGGGAAGGCAGTCCGTCGATGCGGCATTGGGAGGATCTTGCCTGGCGGGTTCAGGACGATACCGAAAACGTACTACTTGCGCGTGCCCGGTGGCTGCGCGAAACCACCGGCGCCAAAAATCTGTGTATCGCCGGTGGCGTCGCGCTGAACTGCGTGGCCAACGGCCGGGTTGCGCGGGAGTCCGGATTTGAGAATGTCTGGATACAGCCGGCCGCCGGCGACGACGGTATTGCGATCGGCTGCGCCTATTACGGTTATCTGGAGATTCTTAAACAGCGCCGCTCATTCGTCATGGACCACTCCTACGTCGGCAAGCGCTACACCGACAAGGATATCCACAGGGCCACCGCGAAGTTTCTCGTTCGCATTCAGACGTCGGCGGTTCGCAGCGAGAATATCTGCCGCGAAACGGCAAAATTGCTCGCCGACCAGCGCGTGATCGGCTGGTTCCAGGGCGGTTCTGAGTTCGGACCGCGGGCGCTTGGCAATCGCAGCCTGCTTGCGGACCCGCGCAAGCCCGAAATGAAAGATATCCTGAACAAGCGCGTCAAGCACCGGCAGGCGTTTCGGCCGTTTGCGCCGATCGTGCTGGCGGAACGGGCGAGGGAGAATGCGGCCCATAAAATCGTCGGGCCTCTGGTCGGCGTCTACACCGACGTCGCGACCATGGTTATGGCGGGCACACGGCTTGCGTGAATGGACCGACCGGCGGCGCGCCTGGCGCTGCGCCGGTTGCTAGGCCCCCGGGTTCCTGCCGCGACCGATTGCGAATTGACCGACCGGGCCCTCGACATGAAATTCGATCCCCGTCATCTTCGCGAACAGATCGATATTGCTGGTCCCGATCGCGCATCCACCCAAGCCCATATCGGTCGCCATCATGTACAGCGTCTGGATCAACACGCCGACATCCTTCAAGATCAGCGAATAGGCGATCGAGGTGTACTTCCACGAAGTCCGGCCAAAGCGCGCAGCGATCGTGATCAGGATCTGGGGCGGGGCAGGAGCGTCCATTGCGAATTCGGCTGCCGCCAATGTGGCTTCGAGCTCCGGCGTGCCAACGGCGATCGGCACCAACGCGTGGCTGCCGGCGTCGTAGTGATAGAAACCGCGTGCGAGTCCCTCGCAGTTGGCGACGGCCAGATAGAGCTCGAGCTCGTAAGCACTGCCTCCTGCGGGATACGGCCTCGCGGCGTATTCGATATCGGGGCCGCCCTCGCCAAAATCGAGCCCGCTTTTCCAGCTCGAACGGACGCGCGCGGTGCTGTCGAGAAACCGTGAAAGCTCGGCGAGCGTGATCGGTCGCTGGTCGTCGAAGTCGCGCGTCGAATGACGTTCCAGCAGGAGCTTTGCGACCGGCGAGTTGAGCTGCGAAGGCTCGGCCGAAAACTTGCGCAGATCGATTTTCCTGCCGGGCCAGCGCGGCCGCACCGCCGGAAGCGGAGCTATCGCTCCCGCATGGGGATAAAGCCCGCCCAGCGGGTTGGCCTGTCGGCCTTCCGTGCTGTGGGTGTGGAACAGGAGATCGTGAAAGTCCCAAAGCACAAGGTTGTCGTCGCCCTCGGCCGGACGGAGGCCTTGGTCGTTCGCTGCATCGATCCTGAAAAGAATCTGGCAATCCACCAGCAACGCGAGGAGAGCGATTCCCGGAAAATTGTCCTGCCGCCTGAGCCTGCTGATTTTTTGCGGTGTCGACAGGACCGCGAGGGCGGTCGCAATGTTCGGATCGCAAATCCTGAACAACGCGCCGGCGCGCGGCGATTCCAGCACCATGTCATGGCCGCGCCGTCGCAAATACGCGAACCGGGACAACACGATCATCTCGGAATCGCCGAGCTTTGGCGTTCGCGGCCAGTAGTCGGAAATCTGCGGTTCGATGACGACCTGGTCGTTACCATCACGCGAGGGCCCGAGGCGGTACTCCAGAAGGCCGCGCCGGGCCAGGCGCCGAACCAACAGATCGATTTCCTTGTCGGCCGTGCGGCCGTCGGACGCAAAGGAGGCGAGCGGCAGACCTGTGCGCAAGTCCTGCGCGCGCGCCACGGCGCCGGCGCTGAACTGTCCCAGGCCGACCGAATAGCCATCGAAACAGGCGACGATATTTCCGTCAGCCTGCGCTTCGAGCGTGATGTGACCGCTCAGTCGGGCGGAAACGACTGGTGGTGCGATTTTTCGCCCTCGCTTTTTTCCGGGAGCGCGCAAGCCGGATGGCCCTCAGGTGTGCGGAAGGAACGGCGTGAGTTCGCTTTCCGGTAACGGCCGATCGAGCCATCCAAGCTTTACCGGAACATCGTAAAGCCGGCCCGGTGCGAAGCGGAGATAGAAATGCCGCAGCCCCGGCACGATCACCCTGACGACGGGGACCTCAACGTCGGGCCGCGTCTGATCGAGCACGAGAAAATCGAGGCCGGCGCGCTTGGCGATATTCACGCAGGCGTCGACCTGCCCGCGCGTGTTGTCGAGGGGGACTTTCAAGCCGTCTTCGGATTGGACCGTCGGATTGCCGCCTGGCATCAAAAACGGATGCTCCTCCAGACGCAATGGCGTGATGCCGTCGAGGCTCGATTTCTCGCCGCTGCCACCACCCATCAGGCCGATCGACAGGAACTGGTTCAGTTCGGTCAACGCCCGCAGCAGGGCGATGCGCTTATCGAAGTGCGCGCCTGAGCCGAACTCGATATTTTCCTGGCCATTTTGCATCCAGTGCAGGATCGCAACATAAGTCGGGACGCCGAGATCGCTGGTGATGTCGAGCACCCAAAGCCGTCGCCCGGTTTCGGCCAGCTGGGTTTGCAGATCGCGAACGTAGGAATCGTCGAATTGGCTGAGATCCACTTCCGGGCGTTGCAATCGGTTGTACCACCAGATTGCATATGAATCCCGTTCCACCAGTTCGAGGAATCCCTGCACGATCGCCTCCTCGATCGTGTTGCCGGCGGCGCAGCCGTTGGAATCCGCGTGGAAGGCGGCCGGACCGCTGTAGAAAAAATACAATATGCTGGTCGGCAGATATCTGAAGCGTTGGTCGCGCAGCGACCAGACCGGCGACCACTCGATCTTGGCCGATTGATCGAAGCGAGCCGGGATCATTTGCTGGTGTGAATCGTCGGTTTGCGTTTCGTCTGGCTGGCTTTGCGCCTCGCTGAACTGCAAGACGTCGTTGGGAAGGATGGCATCGCCCGGCGCAAAATCCGTGAACCGCCGTGTCAATCGGATCTCGTCGCTTTGATAAATTCCGGAATAACGCTCGATCGCCTCCATCAGCGCGCTGGCTTCGCCCTGCTCGGCAGTAGAGCCCTTGCCGAAGCTGCCGCCGCTCAGTCCCGCCCTGAGTTCATCGACATTCCGGGCCGGCGCCGAAAAATTATGCTGCGCAAAGAAGTTGGTGTTCATGGGCAAATCGGCTTCGATCCGCTCGAGCCGTGTGACCACACCGGTGAGAGGGCTCACGTGCTTGCGGAAACGTGCCACCGTGGTCCGCGACGACACGGTCCGGTATCCCCCGCTCGTCATCACCAGCTTGGCGCCAGGGCCAGGCTCGATCGGCACCGGCGCCCGGCGCGGGTCCCGCAGCTTCTTGCGGCCGCAGGTCGGACATTGCGGGCGGGCCGCCACGTAATGCTTTGCGATGGTCGCGCCCGGCAGGTCGAGGCTGACAATGTGATCGCGCAACTCGGTGCGAAAACCGGTGGCGATCGCTTTCGCGATTTCGAGGGCCGCAAGCTGGATGCCGCCTTGCCCGACCACGCTGCGGACGAGAGGTGAAACGGCGACGGGGCGCGCTGGACCGCGGTCGAGAAACCCCTTGACCTCCCTGTTCCTTATCATGCGATCGAAAAGACAGGTCCAACAGGCGCTTTCGCCCGGGATGAAGACGGGTCCCACCAGGGGAAAAGCCCCGGAGGGTTGCACGAGCAGCCACGGCGTTTTATCCGATACGCGCTGCCGATTCAGTTCGGCCAGCTGCCGTTCGAGATAGTCGTTCACGAGCGTGACGGTCAGGTCCGGAGAACTCTTGACGACGCGAACGCCAAGTTCACGCAGCGCCGCACCGAGTTCGGCGGCACCCCGCACATCGATCGATTGAATGCGCACACGACAATTCGCGAGATTTTTCTCGGCGATCTCGGGCGGCAGACCGAGACTAGACCAGTAGCCGGCCACTGTGTTTGCGGAAGAGCTCGACAGCGACACGACATAGCGGCGCTCGAGCAACCGCTTGAGCGCTTCGTTGATTTTGTCGGAAGGAAAATCCTGCTCCAGCTGGCCAACCAGCTCGCCAAGGCTTCTTCCGTTTTTTCCGATCGCGGAGGCGAGGGCACAATAGAGCTCGCCGTGAAGGAAGAACTTCCGGTCCTCGGAATAGAGGCACACGACATCGGGGGGCAGCACATAGGCGGTGAAATTCGGCGCGAACTGCAGAACTTCCTTGCCGGCTTGCCGCTTGGCGGGGGTCTTGCGATGGCCTGTCATGAGGTCATTACACGCATGTTGCTTGCCACTCCGGATCGCCGTTGCAAGGCGCACCCACCGGGCACCGGAGCTCCCTGGTCCAGCGCGCGCTGGCCGTTCTCGATTGGGTTGAAGATCAGCTCGGCCGTCATGCGCGCGTCTGGCCACCCACACATTTGGAGGACCACCAACAAGACACGAATTGGCCGGGTCGACCTCGTCGAACCCGGCCATGACGCCTTGCGTTTGTCAATGTATTCGGAACGCGGCCTAGCCTAGCACAGGCGGCAAGCGCCCCACGACAGGCAGCAGCCTCCGCAGCCACCACCGCAGCCACCGCATCTGCAACCTCCGCAGCCGCGACATCCTCGGCAGCCTCTGCACCCTCGGCAGCCACCGCATCCGCAACCACGGGCTTCCTGTACCATGCCGCGAAGCGATCCTGTGTTCTCCTTGTCGAAGACATAGAACGTCGCCAGGCTGACGTCGGAGATTTCCTCATCACCAAGCGTGATTTCGTGACTTGGTGCAACGTTCGGCACCCGCGGCACGTCCTGTGTCGGCACGGCCGCTGCGGATGCACCCCCCACTAGTGACATGGTCAATCCGGCGGCTCCCAACGCCGGGACGGCTTTCGTTCCACGCTTGCGCTTCGAAGCTTGCTTCGCCCGTCGCATAGTTGCATCCTCCATGCATTGAATTGCAGAAATTTTTCGCGTCCAGCGCGGCGATTGTAGGCTTTGCGTCTGCGCCGTGCAAGACCGGTAAGGCACTCAAGCGCCAACGACATATCAAGTTCTCGTAGTTCAGGTTCATGAACGCCGTGTTCATAAAACATGTTCATGAACGACGCCTGCGCCCCATATTCATCACACCATCTCCATGATCCTCTATTGCCGTGACGGTGCGTGCGTCCTTGCATTCGCGCCACCCCGCCATTATTCAAGCCGAAGGGCCTATAACCTCTCAATCATGTGCCGGAAAAGAAGCCGAGTCGGCTCGATGCTGCGCTGCGGTTGTGTGTTGGCTCGAACGGAAGAACCGACATGGTCGACTATCCCGGACGTTTCGCCTGGTACGAGCTGATGACGACGGACATGGCGGCCGCCAAGGCCTTCTACGCTGAAGTCGTGGGCTGGGGCACGCAGGACGCGTCGACGCCCGAACTGGGCTATACCTTGTTTACAGCCGGAAGAGCCTCGGTAAGCGGACTGATGGACTTGCCGGAGGAGGCGAGGAAAATGGGCGCGACACCGAGGTGGATGGGGTATGTCGGCGTTGACGATGTTGACGTTACTGCCGACCGCATCAAGCGTCTCGGCGGAGCCGTGTACGTCCCACCGACCAACACCAATATCGGCCGCATTTCTGTCGTCGCGGATCCGCAAACAGCAACGCTTGCGTTGATCGAAGGGCCGAAAAAGCCCGGCCGACAGCAGCCTGCCGAACTGGACAGGCCGGGGCACGTTGGCTGGCACGAGTTGCTCGCCGCCGACTGGGCGAAGGCGTTTGCTTTCTACGGCGAGCTTTTTGACTGGCAAAAAGCGAACGCCGAAATCGGTCCGACAAACACCTATCAGTTGTTTGCCGCCGGCGGGCAGACCATCGGCGGCATATTCACCAAGCGTCCGGGGGAGCCGGTTCCATACTGGCTCTATTACTTCAATGTCGACGACATCGACGCGGCCTCGGAGCGCGTGAAGACGGGTGGCGGCCAGATCTTCGAGGGCCCAATCGAAGTGCCGGGTGGCAACTGGATCGCGCGATGCATCGATCCTCAGGGCGCCATCTTCGCGCTGCAGGGAAAGCGGAGCCAGTATGGCTTCGGCTGGTCCACCGAGTGGGACGGGTTTTCATCGAGAGGCAGACTGGTCACCAAGCCCCGCGTATAGCGCAAACTGCAGATTCGGGAGCTAGAGCGTTTTCGAGCGAAAGCCTGCCCCGGACTTGATCCGGGGCGGAAACCGGTTCGCGTCAAGAAAACGCGTCAAATCAAGAATCTAGAGCCAATACGGTTCACTTTA
>Ga0137415_10004148_pt1 | contig 14350 bp, 10 predicted proteins | sample CZODoug3_1_1_16f_FD_183082 | JGI IMG/M metagenome (GOLD analysis project Ga0137415, IMG submission 183082) | Vadose zone soil fungal communities from Angelo Coast Range Reserve, California, USA - CZODoug3_1_1_16fungal (Hybrid Assembly) | ecosystem: Environmental > Terrestrial > Soil > Vadose... | reverse complement strand
TCGCCGCTGTCGTCGATCAAGAACGCAGGCGTCCCGTGGGAGCTCGGTCTCGCGGAGACGCAGCAGGTCCTGGTGGCTAACAGGCTGCGTGAGCGCGTCAGCCTTCGCACAGACGGCGGGCTGCGAAGCGGGCGCGACGTCGTGATCGCGGCACTGCTCGGGGCCGAAGAGTTCGGCTTCGGCACCGGGGTGCTGGTCGCGCTCGGCTGCGACATGGCGCGGCAGTGTCACCTCAACACGTGTCCGACGGGCATCGCGACCCAGCGCGACGATCTGCGCGCCAAGTTCGAAGGCCGGCCCGAGCACGTGATCAACCACCTGTTCCACATCGCCGGTGAGACGCGCGAGCATCTCGCGGCGCTTGGGCTCGCGACATTGGACGAGGCCGTGGGCAGGGTCGACCTGCTGGAGCCGGTCGCCTCCGCGGCCCTCGACCTCTCATTCATCCTGCGAGCCCCCGCCGAAGATGCGTCGCTGCCCCGGCGCCGGTTGTGGGCGCGGAACGGCGAGCCGCCGGCGGCGCCGCCGCCGACCGGGATCATCGACAACTCGAAGCGCACTGTCGGCGCGGCCTTCGCTCCCGGTGAGTCGCGCCACTACCGCGGCAGCGCGGGACAGAGCTTCGGCGCGTTCATCGACGATGGCATTGAGCTGACCCTCGAAGGCGAGGCCCAGGACTACGTGGGCAAGGGCATGGGCGGCGGCGTGATCGTGATCCGGCCATTTGCGGATGACGCGTCAGCCGACCCGGTCCTTGCCGGCAACACCATCTGCTACGGCGCCACCGGCGGCCGGCTCTTCGTGGCCGGTCGGGTCGGCGAGCGGTTCTGCGTGCGCAACTCAGGCGCGATGGCGGTGGTCGAAGGCGCGGGCGATCATTTCTGCGAGTACATGACCGGCGGCGTCGCCGTCGCGCTGGGTCCGGTTGGATGGAACGCGGGCGCAGGGATGACCGGCGGCGTCGCCTACCTCACGGAGTGGAGGCAGCTCAACGCCGACAGCGTGGTCGCGCGAGAGGTCCCCGCCGAGGACGAGGCCGAGCTGCGCGCGCTGGTCGAGGAGCACGGCCGAAGGACGGGCAGCCCGCGCGCGGCCTCGTTGCTCGCGGCCTGGAAATCGGCCATCGCTGAGTTCCGTCAGGTGGTTCCGGTGGCAACGCTGCAAGCGCAGGCTGAACAGGCGGCCGCCGCGTCGCAAGAGAGCGCTCCCAAAACAGCCGCCTGAGCACGAACCTTCCGCCCATGACGGATGTGCGCGGCATCCTCGTATCTGAGCGCAAAGTTGAGCGTGACTTCGTTGCGGGGAACCTCGAACGTTTCCGCGCGATCCTGCGCTAGGCCGACAGCTCTCCGGCCGGTGCCATTCCTCCGCCGATTCCCTGTCGCGCTTCCACGTCTCTCGCGCTCAGCTGGGCGCCGCATGTCTCGCAAACGCGGTGGTCGTCGACGGCACCACCGCACTTCTTGTGCACGAGGAGGACCGGCGCCCTCCCCGGGTATACATGGCGGTCTCCCCACTGGAGCAGCGAAACGATCACCGGCCACAGGTCGATGCCCTTCTCGGTCAGGCGGTACTCGTAGCGAACCGGGTGCTCCTGGTAGGCGACCTTGCGGAAGATGCCCTCCTCCACCAGCAGGTTGAGGCGGTTCGCCAGCACATTGCGGGCAGCGCCGGTTCTGCGCTGGAAGTGCTCGAAACGCCGGGCGCCCATGAACGCGTCGCGGACGATGAGCAGCGTCCAGCGTTCGCCGATGACTTCGAGCGACCCGGCCACCGAACAGATCTGGGAGTCGTAGGTTCGACCAAGCATCAACTCGAGCATAGGGTATTGAGTTGCATCACGCAACTGTTTCTGCTAGGGTGCGTAGCGTCAAGCAACGGGCTGCCGGTGTGATTCGATGAGAGAAATGGACACGAAGGCGCGGACTCGTACGATCGCATGGGACGACCCGATGACAGCCGTGACGCAGGGTGCCGGCCTGAGCGGCCTTGAGTTCATCAGGGCGATCTTCGACGGGAAGCTCCCCAGCCCGCCGATCACGGCAACGATGGGATTCACGGGGGGCACGGCCGAGGAGGGCAAGGTGACCTTCGTGGGCGAACCCGGCGAGCACCTCTACAACCCGATCGGCGTGGTGCACGGAGGCTTCGCGATGACGCTGCTCGATTCCGCCATGGGCTGCGCGGTGCATACGACGCTGGGCGTGGGCGAGGCGTACACAACGCTGGAGGCGAAGGTCAACTTCGTGCGCCCGATCACGCTGGAGACGGGACCGGTTCGCTGCGAAGGCACGGTCATCCATCGAGGCGGCACGATCGCGACCGCCGAAGGCCGAGTCATCGCCGAGCGGACCGGCAAGCTCCTCGCGCACGGGACAACGACGTGCCTGGTGCTGAAGAGATGACGACCACAATGGTCGGCGGCCGGCGGGTGTGGCTTCGGCTCCTCCAGCCCGGCGACGCCGATCTCATCACCCGCTTCTTCTGGAGGCTGTCCAAGGACACTGTTTATCGCCGCTTCTTTTCGCCGATCACGCTGCCAAACGAACCGCTGCTGAAAAAGTTGGTCGACGTGGACCATTGCGACCGCGAGGCGCTGATCGCGCTGGACGACCAGGGGATCGTGGGGGTGGCGAGGTACGGGACCGGCATTCGCGGGAGCCATGACGTCGCGGTTGTCGTGGCGGATGATTGGCAGGGCCAGGGTCTCGGCGGCCTGTTGATCAGGCGCCTCGGGCATATCGCGCGAATGCGGGGCATCGCGAGCTTCCACGCCACGATGCTGGGCGACAATGCTCGCGCGCAGTCGTTGGTGCGCGGGCTCTCACCGCGCGCGACGATGCGCTTCGAATCCGGCTATATCGAGGCCGACATCCCGCTTCGACCCACCGCCTGAGCGGCCTCACGGATGCGGTCGAGGACCCTCATGTTCGCGATCGAGTCGCTGACTGGAATGCTTGCCGGCCGGCCCTCGATGATGCTGCCGGCGAACGATTCGACCATGAGCTGGTAAGGGTCTTCGGGATCTCGCCACGCGGAGAACGGCAGGTCCAGGCGCTGCGTCCCGGTCTGCTGCACGACCAGCAGCCCCTGTTCCTCCGGTGACTCGAAGCTCGCCCATAGCGATGCTGTCGCTCCCGCATGGAAATGAAGCAGCGCTGACACCGTCATGTCGACCGCCCCCGCGGTGTCGTTGCCGAAGCTCGCGAAGACCTCGTCCGGCTCGCCCAGGATCCAGCGCGACACGTTGACCGTGTAGCAGCCGACGTCGAAAAGAGCGCCGCCCCCGAGCGAAGCCTGCAGCCGGTAGTCGCCCGGTTTGTCCAGTCGAAACCCGAAGCGTGAATGAACGAAGAGCGGATCGCGCACGCCCTCGACGAAGGCGCGTGCACGCGGATGGAAGCGATACATGAAGGCCTCCATCAGAAGTAGCCGTGCGCTCTCGGCGGCGGCGGCCATCTCCTCCGCCTCCGTCGCGTTCATGGCCAGGGGCTTCTCACACAGCACGTGCTTGCCCGCAGCAAGTGCGCGAAGCGTCCATTCGCGATGGAGCGAGTTGATCAGCGGGATGTAGACGGCGTCCACGTCGCCGTCTTCGAGCACGGCTTCGTACGAGGCCGCGACCCGGGTGAAGGAGTGGCGAGAGGCGAGCCCACGCGCACGTACGAGGTCGCGGCTTGCGATCGAAACCAGCCGGCCGTTGTTCGACGCTTCGATGGCGGGAATGACGGCGCGAGCGGCGATCCCCGCTGCGCCGAGGATCCCCCACCCGATGCGCTCGGCTATATGTCTACCTGAAGTTGCGCGCCGTCGCGCGCGATGGAGCGAGCCGCCGCCTCCATGACCGCCACGGTGCGCCTCGCCTCGGCTGGGGTCACCGCCAGCGCCTCATCCCAGGCCATGTGGTCGGCGAGGTTGCGGTAGAACCCGTTCACGTCTCGAGCCGGAAGGGCGATGAGCTCTTCGTGCGAACCACCGCTTTCGGCAGGCCGGAGCACTTTCACCCGAGCCGGGAAGTCCGCGGGTACCGGCTCGTCGCGCCACTCGCCGACGACCGCACCACGCGTGCCGAGCACGTACCACTTCGGTTTCATCGCGCTGGCGATGTCCGACTGCAAAAAGCTCGCCTCGGCTCCGTTGGCGAACGTAAGGTCCACGCGCACCTGGTCCGAGTTGCTGACGTCGTGCCACACCCGCTTGTGTGCATGCGCCGAGACCGTCTTTACCGCATCAGGGAAGAGCTGAAGAATCCAGTCGAAGTAATGCGAGCCCCAGTCGTAGATCGTGCCCCCGGAGACGGGCTCGTGGCTGTGCCAGAAGCCGCACGGGTGCGAGTAGCCGCCAATGAAAGACTCCATGTAGAACGGCTCGCCGATTCCGCCCGAGCGGACCACGTCGCGCAGCGCTATGAAATCGGGATCCCAGCGCCGGCTCTGGTACACGGTCAGCACACGGTCGCGGGCGGCTGCCTCGTCGGTCATGCGATCGACCTCGTCGACGCGCAGCGCAAAGGGCTTCTCGCACACGACGTGCTTGCCGGCAGCCAGAGCAGCGAGCACTGACTCCGCATGTGCAACTGGTGGGGTGCCGACCACGACGATGCCGATGTCAGGGTCGTCGAACATGTCAGCAGCCGCCGCGTGCACCGGGATGCTCCATTCGCGTGAGGCAAGGTCCCGGCGTTCCGGCGAGATGTCGCATACCCCGGCCAGCTGGAGGCCGGCCACCTCGGCGATCGATGCCGCGTGGTCGCGGGCGATCGCGCCGTATCCAATCAACCCGATGCCGACCGGCGCGGGCGGCCTGTGCCCAGCTGCATACATGAGCGCTCGATGCACGAGCCTCTGAAACGCGATGTCTCCGTAGGTGGCGTCCGCGCTCCCGAGCCCGATGTTGATGAAGGTGCCTTCCTCGAACTCCCGCTCGTAGGCGACGACCTGCTCCGTGAAGTGCCAGCTGGTGCGGATCAGGACTGACGAGTCGGCGGGCGGTCCCTCGGACAGGTAGAGCCGGTCGGTGAGCCTGAGCTCGGGCCCAAGCCTCGCGGTGATGGCGTGCGCAGGCTCGGCATCGAGCACGAGCTCGGTCAGCGGACCAGGACCGCTTGGAGTCCAGCGCGCCATCGCAGCAAGCGCTCCCTGCTCGTTCCAAGCGGCCAGCGTTCCGCCAAGCAGCACCAGGCCGCCGCCCCGTTTGACGAAGGCCATGAGCTCGTCGGCTTGGCCCTGGGCAAGGCTTCGGTCGCTGGCCGCGAGGATCACGGTCGCCCGATCGAACGAAAGAGCCGCTGGGTCCGTGATGACCCTGACGTCGAAGTGATGAGTCAGCTCGAGCGCGCGGAGAAGAGGGCGCGCCAGGTGGAGATAGTCGACTTCGCGGCCGGCAAGCAGGGCCTGAACGGCTACCTGATCCCGAGGCATCGATTGATCGTACGTCAGAGGGCTGAGCCGATCCGGCGCAGGACCTCCACGGTCTCGGCCGCGGCGCGGTCCCACGTGAACGCCGCGGCGCGCTGCTTGCCCGCCTCGCCGAGCTTTTTCCGCAATGCACCGTCCGCCAGCAGTCTCTCGAGCGCGCCGGCGATGGCATCGACGTCCTCGGGGTCGACTTCGACCGCGGTGCCGCCGGCCAGCTCGGGGAGGGCGCCGGACGAACCGATCACCGCCGGCACGCCACGTGCCATCGCCTCCAGCAGAGGCAGTCCGAAACCTTCGTAAAGACTAGGGAGCGCGAGCACCGACGCGTTTTCGTAAAGGGCGGCCAGGGTTGGTTCGTCGACGTGGCCGAGGTATTTGACGCCGGGCTCCGCCTCGATCCTGTCCAGCGTGTCGCCGTACGCCCAGCCCGGGCGGCCGGCGATCACCAGCTGGGGCACCCCGGCGCGGCGCCCGATGACGATCGGGACGGCGCCGGGATGGCTTCGCAGCCTGCGATATGCGGCCAGCAGTCTCGGGTAGTTCTTGCGCGGCTCGATGGTGCCGACGGCCAGGATGAAGCCCGCCTCGATCCCCTGTGGGAGCGCTCCAGCCGCCGCGGGCGCTCTGAAGCCGTACGAGATCACACTCACACGCTCCTCCAGCCCCGGCACGGGATACGCGCCGAGCAGGTCGCGCCTTGTGGTCTCGGTCGGAACCAGCACAGCCGCCGCCTGCCGCAGTGCCGGCCCAAGGACGGTGCCGAAATACGCCCGCTGCTGCCACGGCACCTCCGCCGGCCGAAGGCGGAACGCAAGATCGTTGACGATGACGGCCGCCGGCGGCGCCCCAGCACGACGCCGGGGTGGGCTCGGCCAGTACGGATACAGAATCGCGTTGCAGCCGAGCTGCGGTTCGATCGCCGGCAACCAGCGGGTCTTCAGCACCACCTCGTGACGGTAGGGCGCCAGCACCGCCTCGCAGTCCAGGTCGGCCAGGGCCGGCGGTCGCTCGCGGCTGCACAAGAGCGTGAAATGGTCGCGATCCCGATTCGTGACCATGGCCCGGGCCAGCTCGAGCGCGACCGTGATCATGCCCACCCGCTGCGGTCTCCAGCACGCGGTGACGTCGATCGCGAAGCGGGCCACCTAGCGACTCTAACCGCCTTCAGATCGAAGACGGCCTGTTAAGGCATGGTGACCTGGAGGACCGTGGCAGGTTAAGATCAAGGAGCGGGGACGCCCCGCTCAAGCAGCCCTCCCTCCTTTCTGAAGGTCCTTCGCCCGTTGGTGGAGGGCCTTCCTCTTTATCCGCGCCATCGCCTTACGCACGTTTGGCGCCAAACGCGCGGATGGACCAATGGAATTACGCACGTTTGGTGCAAGGCGTGCGTTTCGCCTACGTTTCGACTGAGCGGATCGCGAAGACGCAGTCGAACGTTCCCGTCACGCACCCGCATTCGACCTCTTCCACATACCAGTCGTTGGCAAGGCCGGCCCAGCGCAGGATCGCCTCGATGGTCGCCACCCACACATGACACGACTTCACCGTCTTGATCCGGCCCAGCGCGAACATGTTGGAAAAGTTGACGAGCCAGAACTGGAACTCGTCGACCTGCAGCCACGCGTGCGTGTGCTCACCGCGCACGTTGTCCATCGCCTCGCTGAACGACTTGACGATCCCGGCCAGCTTGCGCTGACGGCCGGGCACGAGCCTTCTCGGCCCGCCCATGCCGTGTCTGCCTTCCGCCAGCCAGCGCTCTGTCGCTCGCCGGCCCCACGCCCGCAGCTGGTCCTCCGCCTCAGCGCCGTAGATCGTCTCGAACGCCTCGTTCAGCCGGCCGAGATATTCGACCGGCGTCGCCAGCTGCTCGTCGTTGGGCGGATCCTGCTCCAGATACTGAGCCAGCCCCGCTGTGTATGCGATCTCCGGCCACCTCACGCCGGTGACGTCGCGCGCGACGTGAATCAGGTTGGCGACGTGAGAGTTGAGAACGAACCGGCCGCGAGCCCGAGCCGGCTTGACGCCCATCATCTGCAACGTCCTGATCGCCGATGAGCCGCTCGACGAGCCGGTGCTCGGAGTCGGAGGCGGGGAACCGTGCACCTGGGGCGGCGGCGCGGAGATCAGCCGCATCGCCGCAGTCTCGGCCGGCTGCGGGCTCGGGCCAGAGCCGGCCGCCGCACGTGCCAGCCCCGCAGGAGCGGCCGCCGCCGTCGCCCGCCGCTGCGGGAGCTTGGCCATCTGCCCCAGCAAGTCCTTCACCGACTGCGGTCGCTGGGCTGGATCCTTGGCGAGCACCTTGCCCAGGAGCACGTCGAGTTCGTCGGGGAGGACCGCGTTGAGCTTGGCCGCGGACGGGATGGGTGCGTTGACGGTCGAGTAGGCAACCTCCATCCGGTTGGCGCCGATGAAGGGCAGACGGCCGGTGAGCATCTCGAATGTGAGCACGCCCATCGCGTAGATGTCGGCCCGCCGGTCGACGTCGTGGCCCATGACCTGCTCCGGCGCCATGTATCCGGGCGTGCCGATGGCGAGGCCGACCGTGGTGAGGTGAGTCGGCTGCCCGGCGCCGCGGGCCAGCCCGAAGTCCGCGAGCATCGCGCGACCGTCGGAATGGATCAGGACGTTGGTCGGCTTGAGATCGCGGTGGACGATGCCGGCATCGTGAGCGTGCTGCAGGCCGTCGCCGATCTCGCGCAGGTAGCGCCACGCGGAAAGCGTGTCCAGGGGTCCTCGGTTCAGGATGTCACGCAGAGTTCCGCCGCGGATCAACGGCATCGTCAGGTACGCCATGCCGTCGGTGAGCTCGAAGTCGTAGATCGGCAGGATGTTCGGGTGGTCGAGCTTCGCGAGCGTCTTCGCCTCGGCCTCGAATCGCTTCACGAAGCCGTCGTCCTGGAAGAGCTCGGGGGAGAGGGCCTTGAGCGCGACCTCTCGCCCTAACGGCTGCTGCACCGCGCGGTAAACGACCGCCATGCCGCCCCCGCCGAGGCGCTCGACAATCTCGTAGCTGCCGATCCTGGTGCCGGTCAGGTCCTTCATGTGTCGACCTACGAGCTGGGCTTAGCGGTCAGCTTCGCCACCACCGCGACCAGGTCTCCCAACCGGAATGGCTTGCTGAGCACGTCGTCGGCCCCCGCCGCGAGGAATCGCTCGCGGTCGCTCGCCATAGAGTGCGCGCTGGCGATGACGACCCGCATCTCGGGCCGCTCCGCCTTGATCCTCCGCATCGCCTCTAGCCCGTCCATTCCTGGCATGGCGACGTCCATGAGGATCACGTTCGGGTTCTGGGCCAGCGCCAGGTCAACCGCCTGCAGCCCGTCCGATGCGATCAGCACGCCGTAGCCCGCCTTCTCCAGGACACGGCGGCACAGACGCTGCGCGACCTCGTTGTCGTCGGCCACCAGCACCATCGAAGAGGCATACCCACCCGCCGGTTCCAGATCAGGCATGGCGGCGCTGCGATGGCGTCGCGGTCTCTGCTGCCAGTGGGATGGTGAAGTGAAAAGCCGAACCGTGACCGACAGCGCTCTCAACCCAGATCTTGCCACCATGCATCTCGACGATCTGCTTAACGATCGTGAGGCCCAGGCCGGTCCCGGGTATCGATTGGGCGGCGCCACTTCTCACCCGGCGGAATCGCTCGAACACGTGGGCGATCTCGTCGGCCGGGATGCCAAGACCGGTGTCGGCGACGCTGACCAGCACGAAGCGGCCGTCCGCGCGCGTAGACAGGGTCACCGTTCCGCCGTCGGGCGAGTACTTGACTGCATTGTTGACCAGGTTGCTGACCACCTGGACCAGGCGGTCACGATCGCCGGTGACGGTGGGGAGTCGAGGATCGAAGTCGGCCTTGAACTCGACGACGACGGATGAGGAAGAGGCTGCCCTCGTCATCACGTCGCTGACCACCTCGTTGATGTCGACGTCGGCCAGGCGGATGCTCATGCGGCCGGACTCCATGCGGTCGAGGTCGAGCATGTCGCCGATGAGGCGGTTGACCCGGTCCGCGTCATTGAATATGTAGCCGCCGTACGCGCGAACCTCATCCGACTCGAGGCCGCCATCCCGGATCAGCTCACTGAAACCCTGGATGCCGGTCAACGCGGTCCGGAACTCGTGGCTGACGATGGAGAGGAACTCGGTCTTGGTACGGTCGAGCTTTTCCAGTGTGGTGTTGGCGCCGCGCTGTGAATCCAGCGCTTCGGCCAGCTTGTCCTGAGTCTCGCGCACGGTGGTCACATCCTCGACCATCACGAGCACGTGCTCCGGCCGGCCGCTCGTGTCGGGGATCGAGGTCGCGGTCAGCTGGAGCCAGAGCCAGCGGCCGCCCCCGGTGGCGGCGCGCACCTGGACGCTGCGCTGGTCGGTGATCCCGGCCAGCATCGGCGCCAGCCGCGCGCGGCCCGCCGCCTGGTCGTAGGCACGCAGCAGATCCGGCCATACCTGGGAGCGCATCGTCTCCATGTCGTGCTCGAGCATGTGCAGCAGCGAGGGGTTGCCCTCGAGCAGCTCGCCGTCGGAGCTGACGCGCGCGATTCCGATCGGGGATCGTTCATAGATCGCGCGGTGGTCTGCCTCACTTCGGAGCAGGGCCTGCGCAGTCTCCGCGCGGTGTATGAACTGCCCGATCTCGACACCCTCGGTCGACAGCATGGTCACGAGGTCGTTGTCGATGTGCCGGACCTCGCCCCCGAGCAGCTCGCTCACCCCGATCACCGATCCGCCGCTGACGACCGGAAAAGCGACCGCTGACCGCAGCCCGACGCGGCGCTCCGCGCTTGCCTGCTCGTAGTCGTTCGCCGCCAGGTCGTCGAGGGCGGATGCGATTCCCGACTGCCAGACCCGGCCGACCAGGCCGCCGCCTGCCTCGATGGAGAGGTTTCGAGACGGGTCGTCGAGGTCCCCGATGTTGGAGTCGTCTCCGCGCCACGAGCTCCGCAGGTGAAGAATGTGTTTTTCGGCGTCGACGCTCCAGTACTGGGCGAGGTCCCAGTCGAGGTGGGTGCAGAGGCTGCCGAGCACCGCCCCCGCTCCCTGATCCCAGCTGTTCGCGGTGACGATCACCTGGCGAACAGCGACCAGGGCGTCGCGCATCGCGTCGAGCCGCTTGCGCGCCGAGATATCGGTCACCTGGACCAGCAGCGGCTCGTTCGATTGGTCGCTGAGCGCTGCGATGGCGAGGGAAACCGGGATCGGCCGGCCGTGCGGGCTGGTCTGTTCGACTTCGCTTTCCCAGCGCACGATCTCGCCGCGGCTGAGCTGGCCGAGCGCGTCTTCGACTGCGTGGCGATCGCCCGCCGCGGTGACATCGAGTAGACCGACCTGCGTCAGCTCGCCCTTCCCACGACCGAGGATCGCCGCCAGCCGCTCGTTGGCCTGCAGCCAACGGCCGTCATGGGCCACCACGCCCAACCCGATCGTCGCGGCCTCCATGACCATGTGGAGCCGGGCATCGTCAGACTCAAGCTCAACAGCCTTCCTCTCGGCACTGCCCTCTGCCGCGCGGACGTGCCGCACGACTTCGTGGACCGACCCGGCGACAATCGCAAGCACGGCGACCTCGAAGACCGCAGTGGCGAGGTTGGACGTCGGCCCGAGGTGGATGACGCTCAGAATCAGGACCGCGAGCGACGCGGCCGCTCCTACGGTGAGCAGCTGGGCGCGGTCGTCGAAGAGAGCCGACGATATGACGACGACGAGGAACAGCGGGAACGCGAGGAGCTCGGCGGCGCCTGTGGCGGCCGCCACCGCGAAAACGGCGGCGATTCCGACGAAGGGTGTGGCTCGACGGACCAGGCTTTGCGTCTTCATCGGCACCCCATAAGGCCGTGGACGAGATCCTGGCAACACCCCGAATGCCTCGCCCCCCCTGGCGGGTTGGAAGGTGCGCAGGACGCAAAGTCTAAGGGCCCCCGGTCCCCGCCGACCCCCCTTAAACATCGGGTTCGATGGCCTAAATTAGCCAGGCTCCATGAGATCTCCACTCCGCTCGGATGGACTGGCTCGGCGGGTCTATCCGTTCCTGGGACTCGCGATCGTAGGGCTGGTCAGCCTGCGCGGGCTGGCACCGATCACCGGCACGCCCCCGCTCCTGGCGGCGGCGGCGATCGGCGTCATCCTTGTGCTCGCGCCGCTCGTGCCCTTCGATCCTCCTCACGTCGGGAGGCTGGTGAGCGCCATCCCGGTGCTTGCCGGCTTCGGGCTGGCGCTCTATCCGCTGTGGGCGACGGGATCGCTCCTGGGAATCGTCGTCTCGGCGATCCTCGCGGCTCTGGGCGCAGCCCTCATCGTCGTCCCGTGGGAGCGAATCCCACGCGTTCTGCATGCAATCTCGCCGATCGGCGGCCTCGCGATCGCGTTCGTTCTGGAGGCCCAGTTCGGATCCAGCGTCCTTCACGCGTTTCCGTTCTTGCTCCTTCCTCTGCTCTTCCTGGCCCTCTACTACACGACCATCGAATTCGCCATCGGCGCCGCGCTGGCTGTGGCGAACATCGTCGCCGTGGCGCTTGCCAACCCAGGCGCCGCCGATGCCGGGCAGGCGCTCCTCGCTGCCCTCGTGCTTGTTGCCCTCGGCACGCTGGTGCGCCGGGTCGTGTCGGCCCTCGAGCGCAGCCGGGGCGCGGCCGCCGCCGCCGAGACGGCCAGGTCCGCCGTGCTTTCCGATCTGGCGCAGAGCAACCAGGAGCTCCAGGAGCTGACCCGGATGAAATCGGAGTTCCTTGCCACCATGAGCCACGAGATCCGAACGCCGATGAACGGGGTCATCGGCATGACCGGGCTGCTTCTCGACACCGATCTCTCCGAGGAGCAGAGGGACTACGTGGAGACGATTCGGACGTCGGGCGACACTCTCCTCGACATCATCAACGACATCCTCGATTTCTCGAAGATCGAGGCCGGTCGGGTGCGCATGGAAACGATCGATTTCAGTCCCAAGCACGTGACCGAGGAGGCCGTCGAGCTGTTCGCGGAACCTGCCGCCAACAAGGGCATCGAGCTCATCCTCGACGCCGATCCCGATGTGCCGCACGGCGTGGTCGGCGACCCGGGCCGCCTGCGCCAGGTACTGATCAACCTGGTTGGAAACGCGATCAAGTTCACTGACTCCGGCGAGGTGGTCGTGCGAGTGGAGAAGGTCGACACGATGACGCCCGGGGTGATGATCCGGTTCGAGGTCTCCGACACCGGTGTGGGCCTGAGCGCAGACGAGCAGGGTCGTGTTTTCTCCACGTACTCGCAGGTCGACAGCTCGACCACTCGCCGGCATGGTGGAACCGGCCTCGGACTCGCCATCGCACGCATGCTCACCCAGCTGATGGGCGGCGAGATCGGCGTCCAGAGCGAAAAGGGAGCTGGCAGCCGGTTCTGGTTCACGGCGTTGTTCCGCGAATCCGATGTCAAGTCCACGGAACCGCAGCCGGTCGGAAGCCTTGCCGGCACCGCGGTCGCGATCATCGACGACAACCGCACGAACCGGATCATCCTCGAGCGCTATCTCGACTCATGGGGGACACGTGAGCGCAGCTACGAGGGTGGCATGCAGGCGCTGCGCGCGCTGCGCGATGCGGCCGACGAGGACGACCCGTTCGAGGTCGCGATCGTCGACCTGATGATGCCGGAGATGGATGGTGCGGACGTGGCCGCAAAGATCCGCGCCGATCCCAAGTTGAAGGATATGGTCGTCGTACTTCTAACCTCGGCCGGCCGCTCCGACCAGCCGGTGCCGGGCGTCGACATCGAGCTGGTGAAGCCGGTCCGGCCGTCACAGCTCTTCGACGTGCTGCAGACGCTGCTGGCCTCCCGGCCCGCGCATTCCAAGCGGCGCATCAATCGCGAGGGCACGGGCCCGCCGGCCGCGCGTCACCGCTGGGCGCGAATCCTGATCGTCGAGGACAACGCCGCCAACCTCAAGGTCGCGGTGCGGATGGTCGAGCGGCTGGGTTATCGAGCCGATGTGGCCGGCAATGGAAACGAGGCTCTCGATGTGCTCGGCAGGGTGCGTTACGACGCCGTGCTCATGGATTGCCAGATGCCGGAGTTGGACGGGTACGAAGCGACCCGCGAGATTCGGCGCGGCGAGCAGGACGGCCGCCACCTGCCCATCATCGCGATGACCGCAAGCGCGATGGCCGGCGACCGTGAGCGGTGCCTCGCCGCGGGCATGGACGACTACATCTCCAAACCCGTGAAGCTGCACATCGTCGCCGCGGTCCTGGAACGCTGGCTGGGAGTGGAGAAGGATCCCAGTCCGGTGTGAAATCTCGCCGTTTACAACCCCGCTAGGCAAGACCTCACCCGATCGGCATCCTGCCTCTATGGGCCGGAGACCGTTTATTCCCACAAAGCTGACGAAGGGGCCGTTCACATTGGACGAAGCGCGCCGGGTCGGACTGACCTCAAGCGCGCTTGGAGGCAAGGCATGGCGACGTCTTGGCGCGGAGCTGTATTGCTGGAGCGGTGTACGCACGGATCCATTGCGTCTCCTTTCTGCGTGGCAACGATTGCTCCCATCGGAGTCCGTCTTTGCGGGCGCGACTGCTGCGTGGCTCTTGGGTCTTGATCTGAGCCCAACCAATCCAGTTGAGATTGCGGTCCCCACTAACTCAGGTATGCGGTCTCGGGACGGGCTGAGCGTTCGGCGCTGTGAAGTCTCACGAAGGGAAACAGTTTCAGTCCGGGGGCTTCGGGCGACATCAGTCCACCGCACTCTCTCCGATCTCAGCCTCCGTTGGCCTGCGGTGGAAGCCCTCGTGGCTATCGATATGGCAGTCGCCTCAGGTCTCGCGGACCCGGCCGCTTTGCGGCGTCACGCCGAGGCGACGAATGGTCGAGCGGGTTCGCGTCGACTTCACTCGCTTGCCCTCCTTGCCGCGCCAGCCGAATCTCCGATGGAGACACGGCTTCGGTGGCTACTGATCCAGTCAGGCCTA
>Ga0137415_10004147_pt1 | contig 14353 bp, 12 predicted proteins | sample CZODoug3_1_1_16f_FD_183082 | JGI IMG/M metagenome (GOLD analysis project Ga0137415, IMG submission 183082) | Vadose zone soil fungal communities from Angelo Coast Range Reserve, California, USA - CZODoug3_1_1_16fungal (Hybrid Assembly) | ecosystem: Environmental > Terrestrial > Soil > Vadose... | reverse complement strand
TGGGAAGCCAACCCCAACGACGGAGGCAAGTGGAACGCTCTCAATAGTCGGCCAGAGCATATCAAACAGGTCGCAGAAGGGTCGCTTAAGCGGTTGAAGGTCGACGCCATAGATCTCTTCTACCAACACCGCGTCGACCTGAACGTTCCGATCGAGGATGTTGCGGGCGCAGTCAAGGAACTGATTCAGGAAGGCAAGGTGAAGCACTTCGGTCTTTCCGAAGCGAGTGCGCAGACGATCCGCCGCGCCCATGCAGTTCAGCCCGTCGCAGCGCTGCAGAGCGAGTACTCGCTTTTCTGGCGAGAGCCCGAAGAGACGGTGATGCCTACGTTAGAAGAGCTCGGGATTGGATTCGTCCCGTTTAGCCCACTTGGCAAGGGCTTCCTAACAGGCACGATCGACGCGGACACGAAGTTCGACAGCACGGACTTCCGCAACAGCGTGCCACGGTTCAGCGCGGAGAATCGCAAAGCGAACCAGGCATTGGTCGATGTGATCAGCTCCTTCGCAGAACAAAGGAGACTAACTCCTGCGCAGATCGCACTGGCCTGGTTGCTTGCAAAGAAGCCGTGGATCGTTCCTATTCCGGGTACGACGAAGCTGGCCCGATTGGATGAGAACCTTGGAGCGGCTGCGGTTGAACTGACCCTCAACGATGTTCGCGCTCTCGAAGATGCCTCCTCAAGGATCAAGCTAGAAGGGGCAAGATACCCCGCCTTTCACGCGAAGCTGGTCGGTCGCTAGGCGCTTCATGCTTGGAACACACGTAGATGCGGTGAAATTACACTTGGCAAAAGGAACGGCAGTATAGATGGACCAGACATGAAACCATACGCAACCGCACTCATCTCACTTCTTCTTTCTGCTACGCCGCAGGCTCAGACGGCTGTGCCACAAGTCCCGTCGCGCTCCACTGCAGGCTCGATCCAGATCACGCCAAGTGGGTCGCAGCAGCCAGGCAAAGCGCCTGCCGAACACTTCATCGGGTCCGTAGCGATTGAACCTGTTTTCTCCTCACACGATCCATCACGCGCAAGCGGAGGAAAGGTCACGTTCCAGCCTGGTGCGAGGAGTGCTTGGCACACGCACCCACTCGGTCAGATCTTGATTGTGACGGATGGGACGGGCTGGATTCAGCAGTGGGGAGGCCCGATTGAGGAGATTCGAAAGGGGGATGTTATCTGGATTCCAGCGGGAGTGAAGCACTGGCACGGCGCTACGCCAAACACAGCAATGACGCACATTGCGATACAGGAACAGCTCAATGGCATAGCCGTGGAGTGGATGGAGAAGGTCACCGAAGAGCAATACCGCAAATGATCGTAGCTCTCGCCCTGAACTATAGGAGATCAAGATGAAACGGATGGCTGTGATTGCATCGCTCTATCTGACAACCACATCATGGGCTCAGGGAGCAGGGGGGCGGAAACCAGTGCAAACGGTAAACGACAGCGGGATGGTAGCGCCGGTGCTTGAGAAGTATGCGCAAGGCCCTCTTGCCGAACTATGGAAACGCGCTGGCCTCACGCCACGAGACCGGAGCATCGTTACGATCGCCGCGTTGATCGCGCGAAACCAAGCCATCGAGATGCCCTACTACTTTAACTTGGCGCTCGACAATGGAGTCAAACCACGTGAGATTTCGGAGATCATCACGCATCTCGCTTTTTACTGTGGCTGGGCGAATGCGATGTCGGCAGTCGCCGTCGCGAAGGATGTCTTTGCGAATCGTAAGATTGGCGCCGATCAGCTTCCTCCGGCTTCGCCTCCGCTTCTTCCCCTGAACAAGGAGGCAGAGGCGAAACGTGCAGCGGCTGTAGAGCAACAATTCGGCAGCGTGGCTCCCGGAATTGTGCAGTACACCACGGACGTTCTATTCCGCGACTTGTGGCTGCGTCCTGATCTCGCGCCCCGAGATAGGAGTCTGGTCACCGTCAGCGCGCTGATTGCTTCTGGCCAAGTCGCGCAAATCACTTACCACCTCAACAGGGCGATGGACAACGGGCTGACTCAGGAGCAGGCAGGAGAGGTCGTCACCCACTTGGCCTTCTACGCCGGGTGGCCGAATGCCTTTTCCGCGCTGCCGGTCATGAAGGATGTTTTCGAGAAACGTCCTCACCAGCAGCCTGGAGTGTAGACCCGATTCTGCGGATGGGATAGTAATATGCTGCTTAATCTGCGATACACATCGCGATACACAATAACGTTGCCTATGATGTACTTCCAATGACTTACGGTGCCGTCCGTGCTCTTCTATGTCGTTGAAAGTACTTCAAACCCGTGCGCTGTCACGGCAGAGGCCGTGCGGCTAGACGAGGGCAGCATGGCGGGTTTCTTATTGCGGATCGTGTTGAACGGCGACGGCGTAAAAGCGGAGGTGCCACTTTCGCTCCGACGTTAGGGAGGTGCGTGAGACCCGAAGGTCGGCATTCAGCTTGGCTGCACCGACTTCGCCGCATAACCGCACTCGCGCAGGAGAGCTAGGAAGCAAGTCCCTGATCACCAACGCATGCGAAAGTCACTGCTAATGTGACAGTGTAAAACGTTTGAGACTTAATTCTTGCTCCATTTATGATCCACGAACTGTTACTATCCCCTACTGAAACCGCTTCAGGTAGCCATCCGTGTTGCGTAGTTTCAGTAACTTACCATCGGCCCTCGTACTTTCACGGCGGTAACACGGGTTCAAATCCCGTCGGGGACGCCAAATCAATACCTTAGGGGAGAAATGTCTACTCTCTGTTTAGCAAGAGGGTCGAAAATCGCGGGTGCCGTAGCCTTGAATTGAGTGCCAATCAGTCGAAAACTGCTGCATTGCGGGGCTCTTGGGCAGTCAGTCGTGGCCAGATTTCAGGGCTGTACAACTTTAAATCAGCGGGCTGCTGTAGATTTCCAGCTCACGAAGATTTCGAACCGTCACGGGGCTGTCGACTGGTGATCCGTTAACTCTAGGGGTCACGGGTCTGACCGAGCAACTGATTCAGAATCAGTTGTTCGATTGGGTCGTGAGGGAATTTGTCAGACTAACTAAAAGGGCTGAGTTCATTGATGGCGTTAACTCTCTTGCTTTGTGCCATTACCTTAACCCCGTGTGTTTCAATGAATGTGGTGAGTGGAAGATATCCGAATCGCGATCAGTCCAGATTGGACGGTTGGTCTCTTGAACGAAGGAGGGCTCTTATCCTTGTGGACAGAGATCGTCGACCGAGCATCTTCCGGAAGATGATGCGTCCCGGGACAACCAGCTTAATCTCGGTCCCCGAGTTCGAGGAACTCATGAGCGTAAGTTTGCCTCCTATTCGAGCGGTACGCTCCCGCATCCCTCGCAGGCCGAAGTGTCCGTCCTTCCCCCGATCCGAGATGGCGGGATCGATACCTGTGCCATTGTCATCTACACGCAGGGTAAGGTCGCGCGCATATCTGAGCTCTATCTCCAATCGACTTGCTCCCGAATGTGTACATGCGTTGCGGATGGCCTCGTAACCGATGCGGAAAATCTCATCGCGGACGATGGGATGCATCTCTTTGGCATCGCCAACCACTGAAAATGCGACCGCCATGGAACCGGGGATGAGGCCGTCCTCGGTCGCGCGCCGGAGAGCTTCAGCCAGGTCGTTGGTCTGCGTCGTCGCGGTGCGCAGGAAATTTAGCGCGGCCTGTCCCTCCTGCGTAGCTGTTCCAAGCCAGAGAGATAGTTGTTCCATGGCTCGACGCATTCGGATGGGATCGGCGGAGAGATCCAGCGCATCATCGGCAACCAGTTTGCTGCCTTGGATGGTCTGGAGGAAAGTATCATGGAGATCCCGCGCCATCCGGGTGCGTTCTGCCAGGCGCTCATCGAAGCGTGCGCCGACGGCTCTCGAAATCTGCAACACACGCATTTGGTAGATAACGCATACGATGAAGACACCAGACACAACGCAGAGAAGTCGGAACAAGTTCGTCTGGGAAAAAGCAGGCGTGAGAGTGAAGTTCAACGATGCTCCGTCCTCATTCCAGACGCCGTCGTTGTTGGACGCGATTACGCGAAACCGGTAGTTCCGAGGCGGCAAGTTTGTATAAGCAACCTCCCGAGCGCTTACGGGGCCACGCCAGTCATCATCGTAGCCCTCGAGCTTGTAGCGGAATTGGACGTGTTCGGGGGCCGTGAAGCTGAGAGCCGCGTATTCAAATTGTAGATTCCTGGTTCTGGGCCGAAGACTCAACCCTGAAGCAGGTTGGAGAGTCTGATCATCGGCCTTGACTGTTTCGATCGTGACCGGAGGGGGTACGATGTTTCTCGGCAAGCGCCGTGCGTCGATCACGGCAACGCCCTCGCTGGTGGAAAACCAGAGGCGCCCATCAGTTGACCGTATTGCTGTGGGAAACGGTTCACGTTGTCGTGGAAGTCCCCGAAGGCCGTCGTTCGCGTCGAACGATGCCCCTTGCATCTGATAAGAAGGCGAGAGCAACGCCTTTTCCAGTTCCTGCGAACTCACCCGGAGGATTGCCAGCGTTCCGGCAAGCCAGAGAAAACCGTCATCATCTTCCACAATCCCCGACACCGAGTTCCCCGGCAAGCCGTTTTTCTTGGTGATGGTAACGAAGTGCCCATGATCAAAATGGCTCAGCCCGCCTTCGCTACCGATCCAAAAGTTTCCTGCCCGGTCTCTCGTAATCGCCAGCACTCTACCGCGCGGAAGTCCATCCACCGAAGAATAGACGTGGAACTCTTCGTTCTCATAGACTGCGATTTCCCCATCCTCGAATCCCAGCCAAAGCCGCCCCAGCGGGTCCCCGTACAGAACGCGGCAGCGGTATTGTGGAAGATGGATACGGTTGCGAAAATCGGTCCAATTACCGTCTCGCAATCGCAGGACTCCTCCGCCTTTGTCCCCTCCCCACACCGTGATCCATAGGTCGCCCCTGGCGTCCCGTGCGATGGCATGCACCATTGCACCCTTCTCGATGGCGGGGACATTTATAAAGGAGAGCTTCCCCCCGGCTTCTTCTGCCAGCCTGAAACTGCCTCCGAACCAGACGCGGTTGTTTCCGTCAGCGTACAGACTGAGGATGCGCGTCGTGTCGGATCTGGAATAGGCTGGCAGCTTCGAAGTAGTGATTCGCCCTTGGCGGAAGCGCTGGACAGTGTTGCTTGTATAGCTGACGAGCCAAACACTCCCATCCGGTGTTGAAGCCATTGCCAGTCTTTGATCTTGGATCAACCCTTCTTCGTTGGAATAAGCTACTACTTTATTCTCGCGGAAACGATCCAGTCCGCCGGCGGTGCCAAACCATAGATTGCCTTCGCGGTCCTCCAAAGCCGAATAGACCCGGTCGCTGGATAGCCCTTCGCGAGCCCGAGGCTGATCCAGAACGGCCTTTTGCGGCTGTGTAACGTCGACCAGCCGGCGAAGCCCCCTCTGATCTGCTCCGATCCACAAGCTCCGGTCTCTGTCGAAGAGCACACATAAGGGCTCTGCGCCAATTCTGATGCCGGCTTGCGACGTGTGGCGATTCACGATCGGTCTCACTGTGCGGCCGGTCGTGTCAGCAATCCACACATCTCCGTCTGGAGCCTCCGCCATCATCCATACCTGCCCAACGGATTCTCGGGTCGCCACAAAGCTTTTGGCATTGGGCGCAAGGCTCAATATTGTGTTTCTCCGAACCGGGTCCCTGCTGAGTCCAAAATTTAATCCATCCGTTGCCACCCAAAGGGTTCCGCGGCGGTCCACGAAGAGTACTTGTGCTCCGGGAGCGGGGTACGCTGACTCCGCTCCAACCTGGCGCCAACGGCCGCTGTCCAGTTTGGTAAGCCCGTATTGACCACCGGCCCAAATCGAGCCGTTTCCGTCCTCTACAATGGACAGAATTCCGCCGTCTGGTACGCCGTCAGCACGCGAATAATTCTTCAAATGTCCATTGCGTAGCTGGCCAATTCCGCCGGAACTGAACCCGATCCAAAGGCCCCCATCTCTGCTTGTACACAGGGACCACACCGAGGATCCGAGGATCTGTTCCCCGGAACCGAGCTCCCAAGCGACAAAGTGCAGACCATCAAATCGATATAATCCAGCTTCCGTCCCAAGCCACAAATACCCATCCGGTGTTTGAGCAATGGCTCGAACGGGCCCCGGAACGCCGTCCTTCGCGGTCCACGATGCGTGCGTAAACTGGCTGATTAGTTTCTGCGGGTCAAGTGCTTTGGCGGGAATGGCCAACATCATCCCGATCATCATAAGGAAGATGCAGAGGGGCTTCGGTGCGACCAAGCCTCGCGCTTCTGAACGGCGCTCTTCGAGTGGGCTCACGGCCATCCTGAGCTACTTCTTCCGACGAACATTCACGAAACACGGATGCTGCAAGATCGCCGGGTCTCGAATGCATAGGCACGGACGCTGGGGATCCGGTTACGCGCACCTCTGAAAATATCCAATTTGCGGATTTCGCGGAACGCAGAAATCTACAGCCACTATCCTGTAGTTTTCTATAGGCATTGGAATGTGATCAGATCTGCAGAACCAGGCATCTGTCTAGCGGTGAATGTAATGTGGTATTTATGGTTGAGGAACCGCGGCCCTACCCAGCATCCTGGGCACTCCGCCTAGTTGCTTGCTTTCTTCTCCGAGAGAGATGTTCTGAATGGAACTGATGCTCACCTGCGAGGCTGGGCTTCGATTCCGTTGAAATCGCACTGCGTCACCCTGAATCTTTAGTTCTCCGTTGGCGTTATGTCGGGCACCTTCGAACCCGAGGACATGCGTAACGTGTATCGCCGTCGCTGCGACCGAACGCTCTGATTCGCCTCGAGTCTGGCCCGTTGAACCAGTGCTCAACCAGAGCAAGACGGTCAGGCAAGCTAATCCACGCCCGACCAGAAGCGAAGCAGCCAGTCTCTTTCTGTATCCAATGAGGCTCCGGTTCATAATTCCTTTCTGGTCGCCGCCATTGTTTTGTATGCCTCAGCTCTTCCCGAATACATACTTCGATTGAGCCACCGACGTCATACGAGGGGCAGCCAGACCATCCAAAAAAGTGATCGCACCGGCTGCCCGATCTGCAAAACCTAAAACCGGTAAACGAGCCCCGCTGATGGTTGCGCGGTATGCGTCCAGCTGTCAGTGTTAAGACTCCTAACCCCAAAATCGGGATCCTTGAATACAAATCCCCTGTATTCCGCGCGCAAGGAAAGATGTCGGCTCAGCAGATAGTTGACGCCGCCGCCGTACAGGAAAGCGCCTTTCGCCTGGGTATCAGCGCCGGGTAAAGAGCCGCCAGCGTTGCCAGTGGGACGAAATACCAAACTGCCACCTCCGCCAAGAACATAAGGACTTAACCGACTAATCGAGAATGGGAGGTTCACAACCACATCGGCAGTAGATGCGTGCACGTCGGATTGGACCCTGGACTGTCCACCGCTGAAAAAATACTTTTGGGTGTCGCGAGCGAATCCGTAGTTCGCTTCTGCCGAAAGCCAATGGTTAAAATGGTAGCGGTAACCGACGACTAGGCCGCCTGTCTTTGTGGTAGTCCGCGAGATTCCCTGGCCACTGGTGTCTTTGGTGAAGAACCCGGTTCCCTGAACGCTCACTTCACTGCGGACTTCTTGTGCTACAGCGGTGATCGTGAAGACCAGTATGAAGGCAAAAGCTGCAAAGGCTAACCATCTCATGTTCGTTCTTCTTCTCCATGGGAAAAAGTTGTTGGAGTTCCGATGTGAAACTCCTACCCTGACCGATCGCTATGGCGATGCGAAAAGGATTGCATCTTTCGTAACGCCGGATCGTTCTGGACTTGTCGTCTTTACAAGAGCATCTAAAGTTCCAACCGAGAGTGATGGGAGCGGCAATGCGCAAAAGCACTGTTGCAAACGCTTTGCTTGTCCTATGAGCAGCACTCATGTAGCGGACGCCGGCTTTGAGGGGTGCCACCGGGTTGGCGAATGCCAACCGGTGCGCACAGTTCTAGAAGGCAAGAGAGAACAACTTAGGTCGGTGAAGAGGATGTCGTTCCGAGATGCGGACCTAGATCGGCCGGGAGAGTCCAAGCTCCTTCGTGTAGAACCGGAGCGTAGAGCGATTCAAACCGAACGTATCGCTGCACCGTTTGGTCCTGACAGACTATTTCTAAAGATGATGCTTGCTCGGTTCTTGTTCTCATGCATAGCAAAGTTAGCTTTTATCAAGCGCCAGCAGAATGAAAGCGGATGGAAGATACAAAATCGATGCCATGAGTAGCCGGCGTGCGGCTTCGCTAGACCTACGAAAGACGAATTGTGCCCCGTAGTAGAAGAAAGCCAAACTCAAGATCAAAGCTCCCATGCGGGGAAGAATGCCTGGCTGGCCCTGCGAGATAGCCAGCTGACTAACGGGAAACAAAACGAGGAGCGGCAATATCGTTTGCAGGGTCACAAAACGAGATCTCGCCCGGCCATGGGGCAACACGAAATAGCCCGCGCGATCGTAGTCTTGGCGATACATCCATGCGATCGCCATGAAATGGGGGAATTGCCACAGGAAGAGCATGGCGTAGAGGATCCATGCCTCGAAGCTCAACTTGCCTGCTGCTGCTGCCCATCCGATCAAAGGCGGCATGGCCCCCGGAAAGCCCCCGACCAGAATACATAGCGGAGTTTTTCGTTTGAGTGGAGTGTAGAGAAACAGGTAAGACAACAGCGTCATAATCGTGAGCAGACTCGCAAACACATTGACGTATATCGCAAGATAAACGCTGCCCAGTGCAGACAGCGCCACACCCAACCTCAGAACCATAGTAGGTGTGAGTCTGCCCGCGGCGAGCGGCCGCCGGGCAGTCCGGCGCATCTGGGCGTCGAAACGGCGCTCAATATATTGATTCAGCGTGCCGGTGCCGCTGGCAACCAGCAGAGTCCCGAGAAGAGTGTGAACGAGTAATGGCATCGGAAAGTGATCAACGTGACGTGGAACAGCGAGATAGAAGCCGGTGAGCGTCGCGATGGCGATCAGGAAGTTGACTTCCGGCTTGGTGAGTGCCCAGTAATCAGATAGTCCGGCAGGACTGCTAGTGTCGGGGGCCTGCCGGTGGTTTACTGCGCCAGAGGGCTCACCGATACTAATAATAAGGATAGACTCGGTTGCCACGGCTAGAGCCCCTCTCCTTCCGCGTCGTTCAGCGACCGTATCGCGGGTGTAGGCCACGCGGATTGCTCTGGTTTGGGCGAGTCCGCACGCGCGGGCGAGAGTATCTGCATTGTGATGAGGACTGCTGGAATCAGATACGCGAACGTTACCCACACCCACATTAGGGCGCCCGCACACTGCTGGTCCTGAAGAGGGGAGGAGCTGAACAGTTGAGTTGCGTTCAGGTAATAGGGGTAGGCTAGGCGGTTACAAAACACTAGGAATGCAGAAAGAATGTCACATGGCAATGTTGCCATGAAGAGATATAAGGCCGTGGACCACCGAGGCGACCTTGTCGCAGTCGGCAAGGGCTGCACGACCGGCCACCAGAACAAGAGACCACCCAATAGAAAGCACGCATCCTCTACGTTATGTACCCACTGCGACCGCATGCCCAGTTGAAACGCAACGGGAAGATGCCATCCGATCACGACAGCCGTAGCGGCTAGCCAACAAAACCAAGAGTGCGGGCAGCGTATTAGCCATCGTGCTGGCCTGATAAGAAAATCGCTTTGAATAACATGCTTGGGGAGCAAGCGCAGCAGCTGCAACTCCGGTTGCCCCGCCAAGACCAGCGGCGCAGCGATAGTCATCAACAGCAGGTGCTTCACCATGTGAAGCGTGAGCGACCGATGATCAAGTGCGGCCAGAGGAGACGCGACGGCTGTCCAAACCGACACGAGCCCACTCATAAAGGCGGCAAGACGCCAAGTGGGAATGACGTCTGGGAAATCGCTTCGAAGACGAAGCCAACCCCACGAGTAGCCAAATGCTGTGATGACCAGAACCGACGTAGTAGGGAGCGGGAGCGACCATGGCTGCAAATGGAAATGAGTCTCCGACATGGATGGGCCTACGGGCGTGGTGAGACCTCGCTTGCGCCGAGCACAACAGTTCGAGAAGCGTCACGTGCTGGCGGTTGAGTAGCCGGGTGCAGTGTATTAAGGAACGCCACCAGGGCAGTTGTCTCGGCCGGACTCAGGTTCTTTCCGTAGGCTGGCATGTTTCCTCCACCCTGGATCACTTGGCGAACCAGTTGGTCTTCGGTGAGACGCAGAGCAACACTATCCAGCGCCGGCCCGCGCTGACCGCCTTTGTCATCGAGCGAATGACAGTTGTGGCATTGTTTTGCCTGAAAAACGAGTGCTCCCCGGCGCTCCAGGGCGGTCCGACTTTTCAGGTATTCTGATGGAATCGGCTGGCTGCTCCAGGCGTCCATCACCGGGCTCCAGGGCGTGTGTTCCCCTAAATGCGTCAGAGTGCCGAGGGCAACTGCCAGCAGCAGAATTGCGAGGACAGCAATTGGCCTGCGCTTCCAACTCTTCTCGCCTTCGCCCGCTACTAACGGAAGCACGAGCAGGATAATGATTCCGACAACGGGACCAATCAGCAGTATGGGTGTCTCGGCTGAAGGGGGCAGGAACGAGAGCAATGCATACAGCCACAAAAAGAAGAAGTCGGGACGCGGAGCGGTTTGAATGATTGTGGGATCTGGCTGGCCACCCGGACCAAAGGGTCCAAAATGAACCGCGCACGCAGCGATGGAAAGAAGAATGAAACCAGAGAACAGTATGTCTTTCCACACCGCGTTAGGCACGAACGGTACACCCTGCTTATGCGTCAGCTCGTGATATTCCTGCATGTACGTGGCGCGGCGGACGACGCGTCCTGGCATAGGCCATTCATTGATTCCCAGTTTCAACACCATAAGAAGGTGCACTCCGACGAAAGCAATGAGCAATCCTGGTACAACAAAAACGTGCAGCGCGAAGAACCGTGACAGCGTCGCGCCAGCAATGATTGGGCCGCCGAGCATCAGCTTCACAGCCCAAGGTCCGATCACTGGAACTCGACTTGCGATCGATGCACCGATGCCCAGTCCCCAGTAGGCATCCTGGTCAAATCGCAACACCTGTCCTGTGAAGGCCATGCCAAGCGTTACAAGTAAAAGAAGGACGCCCACGATCCAGGTGAGTTCTCTAGGAAACTTGTAGGCTCCGAAGAGAAAAACTTGAACCATATGGATCAGGACAATCGCGACCATGAAATTCGAGCCCCAGCCATGCAATGCACGTATGAACCAACCCAGAGAAACGCCGTGATTCAGTGTCTGCAGGCTGTTCCATGCTTCTCCCGCGGAAGGCACGTAGACCAGCGCGAGCAATATGCCCGTTACAATCTGGAGCATGAAGCATGTCAGGGCAGCGCTGCCGAAAACATAGAACCAGCTCGCCGTCTCACGCGGAACCGGATGCGCGGCAGTTTCACGAATCGGCGCGCCCAACTGCAGCCGCAGATCGAACCACTCTCCGACTTTTTGGATCAGGCGCATGTCGTCTTCCCTCCCGCGTTATTTGCAACGGGCTGACCGGGGGTCGGCATCTCGCCAGCTTTGATGAGAAGTTTTCCATCCTCAATTTTGTAGCGGTACTGGAACAAGCCGCGCTCGGGAGGTCCAGAGGCGCGCGAACCGTCCTGGTAATATGCTCCGCCGTGACAGGGACACATGAACAGACTCGATTGTGGAAACCAGCGAACCGGACATCCGAGGTGCGCGCAGTTGATGGCAAAGACCTGGAAAGTTTGATCGTCAACGTTTCGGACCCAGCATGCTATATCAGCCGTTTTGCCATCCCAGGCATTCACGACAGGGTTTCGATAGGTGGCGAGACGAGTCTGGCCAACAGGGAACTGTTCCAGCCCGCCGAGGGCAAGCCATGACTCATAGCCGATCTTCCTTTCGCTAGTCACGGGCGAAACGAGATAGCGCACGATCGGCACCGCCAAAACAGCCCCGACGATACCGTTAAGTAGCAAGCCCAGTTTCACGAGCATCGCTCGTCTGGACATTCCGTTTTCTGCACTCATCGAGATCCACCCTTGGCCCGATCAGGGGAAGAAATCTTGTGCGGCTGGCCAGGAAATTTTGGCCGCTGGGCCGCAAGCCATGTCACGACATCGGAAATCTCTTGGGCCGACATAGGTCGGCCCTCGACGTCGCCGCGCCAGTCGGGCGCACCCAGCTCGGGCCGGCCTGCGATCACTATGGTTCTGAGTTCTTGGTCACTCACCAGTGTGAGGTATGAGCCATTTACGATCGAGCTGGCCTTGCTTCCTCCGCGGCCGTCCGCTCCATGACAAGAGGAGCAGTAGGTTCGATAGGCATCGGCACCTCGTTGGGGATCGCCGAGACCCTGCGCTACGTAAGACGGCGGAGCCAGATTGCCGAGCGCATCGGGCTTTTCCCAGGATCGGATTCCTCGCACAAGTGCATCGATCTGCTTGTCGGTGAGCATTCCACCGGCGCTCTGTGCAAAGGCGGGCATCGAAGTGCCAGGCACTCCATTCGCTGCGGTACGGCGAATCACGCTGTCGTCGGCGATTGCCAGAAAAACGGGATTGGCCAGAGCAATGGCTGCGCCACCCTTGCCGTTCGCTCCATGACATCCTGCACAGTTCTGTCCATAAAGAAGTCTGAACTCCACGACTTCGCTAGGCGCCACCACCTCAGAGCCGGGGCGAGGTGCGCCGGGGAAACTGGCGCAGGCGTCACAGACCAAGAGTGCGACCGTCGAGAGAGCAGCGAGAATAGCTCCACGGTTCATCGCTGGTGAGTCTCCCCGTTCTTCTCGTCCATTACTCCTGGCGCTTCAATCCCGGCGCGAACAGCAAAAGGAAGGTATTGCCAAGTACGTACGCGCTCCTGGCGGGAAACTACGACGCCGGCAACGACGCCGAATCCGATCTGAGAAAAGACAAACCAGACCCAGTCGATCCGCTGGTTGAGTACGGGATCCAGCGCTTCGAGAACGCTGTGGAGCAGACTGGACCACAGAATCGGAGCGATTACTCCCCCCAGCAGGATCGGGCGTCGGGGAAACATCGGAAGCGCAGCGCCATAGAGAAGCCCAACGAGCAGCGAACAGATGAGGTGAACCATCGTAGCAATGATAAAGGCGTCCCAATGGAAGGCAGCGATTTGCGCTACGGTCGCTCTGGCGGGGAAAAATCCAGCAGACAAGAGGTTGATCGGATACCACATTCCATGGCCGCTGATAATTCCGTAAAGGACTGCCAGAACGGCCATAGCTACACTTCCTGCCAAGCCGCCCTTTACTCCCGCCGAAACCGGGTAGATCTCGAGAGGCAGTCGCGCGCGATGCAGTTCCTCGGTCATCCATTCGACTCGAGTCACCTGCGGGCGAGTGGTGGCCACAGCCGGCGCTTTCTCCCCTACTGGCACGGATTCATGTTTTTCGTGCGGCAGCACTTCGCGGAACCAGCCGACGCAACCAGCAACCGTGAAGACTGCGCCAAGCATGCTGACCGACGCGCTGGTGACCAATCCCGCGAAGACCAATGTGAAGCCGAAGGCTAGAACAATCGGCCACGCGGTCGGCGCTGGCAGTTCGATCGTGCGCGGCGCCCGCGCTGTCGCAACGGATAGTTCAAGTGTTTCTGATGCCATCTTCCAGTCCTTTCCTCATCGTCCAATCACGTAGACGACCGTGAAAACGATAATCCATACCACGTCCACGAAATGCCAGTAGAGAGACAGGACGTCGACCCGCTCAGCGTGCTCTGATCCCACATTCCCCAGAAGCGTCAACGCCATCACTATGGAGAGACTCACAAGACCAACAACGACGTGAAAGCCGTGCAGCCCGACCAGCGAGTAGTAGGTTGTTCCGAACAGATTCGTGCTGATCGTCAGTCCATCGCGGTAGATCAGCCGGTGCCATTCCTTCGCGGTCCCGTACAGGAAGGCTGCACCTAGCGCGATGGTCGCGAACCACAAGACTCCGAAACTTCGAACGCTACTCCGGCGAAGCGCTTTCGCAGCCAGGTGAATTGTCAGACTGCTGGAAAGTAAACAGATCGTGTAAAAGATCGGCACACTGAGAACGTCTTTGGGCACAGGCCCCGTTAGGCTCTTGCCGATATAAAACAGATAGGCCACGACAAAGATAGCGAAAATCGCAGCCTCGGCGCCGATTAGCACGAACATCCCGACGCGCCCCCGCGCGGGCCGACTGAAGCCGAGTTCCTGATCGGTCAGAGCAATTGAAGTCCCATTCATCCTTTACCCACTATTCGTACTTCCAGTCAGGATCGTCCGGATGCTTCAAGTCCCACAGCGGACGGCGACTCTTGACCTCTGGGATGGAAGCAAAGTTATAGGCGGGCGGCGGTGAGGGCGTGGACCACTCGAG
>Ga0137415_10004144_pt1 | contig 14356 bp, 15 predicted proteins | sample CZODoug3_1_1_16f_FD_183082 | JGI IMG/M metagenome (GOLD analysis project Ga0137415, IMG submission 183082) | Vadose zone soil fungal communities from Angelo Coast Range Reserve, California, USA - CZODoug3_1_1_16fungal (Hybrid Assembly) | ecosystem: Environmental > Terrestrial > Soil > Vadose... | reverse complement strand
AGCCTGGTGCTGCTGCTGACGCTCAACGAGTTCGGCATCGTGCTGTTCACCGGCGCCAAGGACGTCATCACGCTGCCGGTGCTGATCTACACCCGGGGCGTGGTCTCGCTGGACCTGCCCGGCGCCGCGGTGGTGGCCACCGCGCAGGTGGTGCTCTCGCTGGCGTTGTACAGCGCCTACCGCTTCGGATTCGCCCGGTTGCGCACCGGAAGCGCCACCCCCGACCCGCGAGAAGGAGCCGGCGATGCTGCTGTGGTCGCGCACGGCTAAGACGATCGTCTTGGCGATATTCGTCCTGCTGGTGATCGTGGTCGTGGTTGCCCCGCTGGCCACCGTGCTGCTCGCCGCCCTGGCCGGTCAGTGGACCGGGGCACTGCCCAGCCAGCTCACCGGCGCGCACCTGGCGGAGGCGGTCGATCCGGACGGGCTGGCCAGCCTGCTGGTGAGCGTGCAGACGGCGCTGCTGGCCGGGGTGGCCTCCGTGCTGATCGGCACCTGGGCGGCCATCGCCGCGGCTGGCGCCTCAGGCCCGGTACGCCGGTTCACCCTCGGGCTGTGCCACCTCCCGATCGCGGTGCCCTCGGTGGTCATCGGGCTCGGCCTGCTCATCGCGTTCAACCGGCCGCCACTGCTGCTCGGCGGCACCCAGTGGATCGTGATCCTGGCGCACGCGGTGCTGGTGCTGGCGTTCACGGTGAGCACGGTGACCGCCGGCCTCGACCGCCTCGACCCGGCGTACGAGCTGGCCGCGCGCAGCCTGGGCGCCAGCGAGGTCAGGGTGCTGCTGCGGGTGCGGCTGCCGCTGCTGCTGCCCTCGCTGGCGGCGGCCGCCGGGCTGGCCGTGGCGCTGTCCATGGGCGAGCTGGGCGCGACGATCATGGTGTACCCGCCGAGCTGGCGCACGCTGCCGGTGACGATCTTCACCCTCAGCGACCGCGGCGACGCGTTCCTGGCCAGCGCCAGCACCGTGGTCCTGCTCGTGGTCACCGGCCTGCTCCTGTTCGCCCTCAGCCGACTCCGCTCCCGCGCCGCCCTCCGCTAGCCCCCGCCTCCGCGAGTCGCTAGATTCCGCGGGCCGAGTCGCTAGATTCCGCGGAGCAAACGGGCTGTGCGGCCGGCAAACGGTCTGTGCGGCGGCGTCTGCGCGAGGGGCATGCGGTCGTCGCTGGCAGGATCGTGGGGTGACCCAGCACTCCGAGGCCTTGGACCAGCGCCCCTCCACCCACCCTCCCGCCGAGGTACCGGACACGCTGTTCGACGAGCCGGAACGGGAACGGCGATGGCGGGCCAGGTTCACCGCGCCGAGGATCGGGCTGCCGGACTGGGCCAGGGACGCCCCGGCGCGCTGCGTCTACCCGTCCAACTCCAGCGGCACCTGGGAGATCTACGCCTGGGACCGGGACACCGACACCCACCGCCAGGTCACCGACCGGCCGGCCGGCACGCACGCCGCCACACTGGCCCCGGACGGCGGCCGGCTGTGGTGGTTCGCCGACACCGACGGAGACGAGTTCGGGCACTGGGTCAGCGAGGCGTTCACCGGGCTGGCCGACGGGGCCGGGCCCGAGCCGGCGGTGCCCCTGCCGGCCGGCGGGGCGCCCGACGCGCTGGACGGCTACCCGGCGGGCCTGGAAATCGGCCAGCACGTCGTCGTGCTGGGCACCGCCACCGACGACGGCAGCAGCGTCTGGTGCAGCCGGGACGGCGGGGCGGCCGAGCTGTTGTACCAGCACGCCGAGGATGCCGGGGTCGGCGCGCTGTCCCACGACGAGACGCTGCTGGCCATCTCGCACTCCGAGCACGGCGACTCCCGGCATCCGGCGCTGCGCGTACTGCGCACCGGCGCCCGCGCGAGCGGCACGGGCACCGGCGCGACCGGGACCGGCGCCGACCGGTTCGGCGAGGTGGTCGCTGAGCTGGCCGACGGTCCCGGCAAGGGACTGAGCGCGCTGGAGTTCCCCGACCTGGCCGGGGACACCCGCCTGCTGGTCGGCCATGAGCGGCGGGGCCGCGACGAGCTGCTCATCTGGGACGTGGCCAGCGGGGAGCAGACCGAGCTGGCCATCGACCTGCCCGGTGAACTGACCGGCGGCTTCTACCCGGACGGCGGCGCACTGCTGGTGGTGCACACGCACGCCGCGCGCAGCACGCTGCACCGCTACGACCTGACCACCGGCCGGCTGGACGCGCTGGGCACCGCGCCGGGCTGCGTCGGCTCGGCGAGCGTCCGCCCGGACGGCACCGTGGAGTACAGCTGCTCCTCGGCGGCCAACCCGCCGTCCATCCGGGCGCTGTCCCCGGACGGCGTGGACCGCGAGCTGATCACCCCGGCCGGCGAGCGGGCGCCCGGGTCGGTACCGGTCACCGACGCCTGGGTACCCAGCCCCGGCGGCACCGGCGACGTGCACGCGCTGATCGCCACGCCGCCCGGCACCCCCGCCACCCCGCTGCCCACGGTGTTCGTGCTGCACGGCGGCCCGCACGCGGCGGACGAGGATCGGTTCTCCGCCGTCCGAGCCGCCTGGGTGGACGCCGGTTTCGCCGTGGTGGAGGTCAACTACCGGGGCTCCACGGGGTACGGCAGCGGGTGGCGGGACGCCATCGAGGGCAACCCCGGGCACACCGAGCTGGCCGACGTGGCCGCCGTCTACGACTGGTGCGTCGAGCAGGGGCTGGCCGACCCGGCGCGCTGCGTGGTGAACGGCTGGTCCTGGGGCGGCTACCTCACCCTGCTGGCCCTGGGCACCCAGCCGGAGCGGTGGGCGGCCGGGATCGCCGGAGTGCCGGTGGCGGACTACCTGGCCGCGTACGCCGACGAGATGGAGCAGCTGCGGGCGTTCGACCGGGCGCTGTTCGGCGGCTCCCCGGAGCAGCTACCGGAGCTGTACCGGTCGGCGTCCCCGCTCAGTTACGTCGACCGGGTGCGCGCGCCGGTGCTGGTGCTGGCCGGCGAGAACGATCCGCGCTGCCCGATCCGCCAGGTGGACAACTACCTGGACGCGCTGGCCCGCGCCGGTGACCGGGTGGACTACCAGGTGCTGCGCTTCGACGCCGGGCACGGCTCGCTGGTGGTCGCCGAGTCGCTGCGCCACACCGCTGCCGAAATAGCGTTCGCCCGCCGCGCCGTGGCAAGAAACCCGTGAGTGGTTGGCGTTGCCAGCGCAACGCCAACCACTCACGGGTTGTGGCTAGACCTTGGCGATCAGGGTGACGTCGACGTTGCCGCGGGTGGCCTTCGAGTAGGGGCAGACCTGGTGTGCCTTGGCCACCAGGTTCTCGGCCTGCGCCTGGTCCAGGCCGGGCAGCGTGGCGGTGAGGGTCGCGGTGATCGCGAAACTGGTGTCGTCCGGGCCGATACCGACCGCGGCCTCCACCGTCGCGTCGTCGCTGATCTTGACCTTCTCGCTGCGCGCGACCAGGCGGAGCGCGCCGTGGAAACAGGTGGAGAACGCGGCGGCGAACAGCTGCTCGGGGTTGGTGGCGCCGCCTGGACCGCCCAGCGCCGGCGGCATCTTCAGCTCGAGATCGATGATGCCGTCGTCGGAGCGGACGACACCGTCGCGTCCCCCACCGGAGGAGACGGCGTGCGCGGTGTACTTCACGTCCATGACTTGTGGTCCCTTCGTAGCGCGTGCGGGCCCCGCGCGGTCGTCGCGCACGGGTGCCACTCGCGGATTGTGCTCAGGTGTGCCCTAGCGAACCTTCCACATCGGTTTACCATCAGCATCCCGTAGCGCGCCGTTATCACACCGGAAACACTTACTCGGGATCATGGCGAGCCAAGGAGGCACCACGTGGGTTTGTGGCGGGTACATGTCGAAGTCGAGGATCGGCCGGGACGGCTGGGGGAGCTGGCGGCCGCGGTAGGTGGAGCTGGTTGCAACATCGTCTCGCTGACGGTGATCGGCGAACACGGCCCGGACGGCTCGGTGACCGACGAGCTCTTGGTGGAGGCCGGTGACGAGCGGGCCGCCACGGCGCTGGCCGACCGCATCCGGGCGGCCGGGATGGGCTGCACACTGGCCGTGCCGGCCGGCGCCGGCGAGCTGCGCGACCCGGTCACCACGTCGCTCGCACTGGCCCGCCGGGTGGCCGGTGACCCTTCGACCGCGGCGCGGGCGGTGGCCAGCCTGCTGCACGCCCGGCTGCTCGACCACATCGAGGAGCCCGTTGAGCACCTCCACCAGCTGCGGGTACTCGGAAAGGACGTCCGGCTGGAGCGGGCCTGGCCGTTCACCGCCACCGAACGCTCCCGGGCCGCCGTGCTGGCGGAGCTGGCCGAGCTGTGCGCCCCGGCGGACGCCTCGACCGAGCCCAGGGTGGCCAGCCAGCCGGTCAGCCTGGGGTTGGTGCTGCTCGGCAACGGCTCCGAGGTGGAGCTGCGGATGGCCACCCCGGCGGACGGGCCGCTGGTGGCCGCGCTGCACGCGCGCTGCACGCCGAGCAGCCGGCGCGGCCGGTTCCTCGACCCCAGTCCCACGCTGCCCCCGGCCGAGCTGGCGGAGCTGCTCGTGGGTCGCTCGGGCGAGGGCTCCGGTTTGCTCGCGCTGACCACCGACGGCGGGCACGCGGTCGGGCTGGCCACACTGGACCCGGACGGTGTCGGCGGTGCGGCGCTCGGCGTGCTGGTCGAGGACACCTGGCAGGCGCGCGGGGTCGGCACCGCGCTGGTCCGCCGGGCGGTGGAGCTGGCCACCGAGGGCGGCCACGTCGAGCTGTCCGCCGTGGCGCACCCCGGCAATCTGCTGATCACCCGGCTGCTCCGCCGCTCCGGGCTGCGACCGACCGCGCAGCTGGTGGACGGGCTGCTGCGGGTCCAGGTGGCGTTGCGCCAGCCGGTCAGCACCGCACCCTGACCCGCGATCAACGCCGCCCCTGAGTCCCGGCATGACCCCGCTGCTGGTGTTCGACGGTGAGTGTGGCTTCTGTACTCGCACACTCGGGTGGTTGCGGCTGCTCGACCGCCGCCGGGTGATCGAGACGGTGCCGTACCAGCGCGCCGGCGTCCCCGAGCGGCTCGGCCTGAGCCGGGAGGAGTGCGCCGCCTCGGTGCGGTGGCGCGGTCCGGACGGCTCCCGCGCGGAGGGAGCGGCCGCGATCAACGCCGCGCTGGCCGTCGCGCTGGGTTCCAGTTGGCCGGAGCGGGTCTACCGGCGCACCTCTGGAGCCCAGGAACGCGCTTACCGGTGGGTGGCCGCTCACCGACACCGGTTGCCCGGGATCACCCCATGGTGCACCCGTTACCCCGACGACTGCGCCTGACCCGGCCACCGACCCGGCCGGTCAGTCCGACCAGGGCGGTCAGGGCGCTGGTCCGGGCCCTGGTCCCCCATCTGTTTGACCGCCGTCGACGTGGTCTCGATGAGCTGCTTCATCGCTCGGTGCGCGGCGCTGGGTCGGTGGTCACGGACCGCGACCAGCACGGCGTGGTGCAGCGGAAGCGTGCCCGCCACCCCGCCGGGCACATGCGAGCTGGCCGCCAAGCCGTGGTGCAGGCTCGTTTCCAACAGCCGGCCGAGCTGCTCGATCAGTTGGTTGTCGCTGGCCCGGAGCAAGGTCAGGTGGAATGCCAGGTCCGCCTTGACGAACGCGGTCCCCTCCGCCGGGAGCCTGGACGCGTGGCTGGCCATCGCCGCGTACGCCGTTTCGAGCACGGCGATCTGGTCATCGGTAGCTCGGTCGGCGGCCAGTTGGGATGCGCCCGGTTCGACCATCAACCGCAGCTCCAGCAGGTCCTTGAGAAACTCCGGATCGCCGGTCTCGCCGCGCCAATCGATGACCTCGCGATCCATCAGGTTCCATTGGTGCCGGGGCAGTACCCGGGTACCCAACCGAGGCCTCGGTTCCACCAGCCCCTTGGCGGCCAGCGCCTTCACCGCCTCCCGCACACCGCCCCGGCTGACCTTGAGCCGCGCGGCGAGCTCCTCCTCGTTGGGCAGCCGGCTGCCGTCCGGGAACGCACCGGACACGATGCGCCGGCCGAGGTACTCGACAACCCGCCCGTGCATGGTCCGGTGCTGCCCCAGCGGGCTCTCCCACCCACCCGTCACGGGCGAATCATTGGATGATTGATCGATATTGTCAAATCCACTGGGCCGGCCCAGACGCGATGTCTCGGCCTGCCCAGCCCCTTGACTAGCTAGGTGAATCATCCAATGATTCATTCACCGATCGAGTGAATGGCAGAGAAGATCCCCGCCGAGATGGATGCGTGATCAATGATGATCGACAGCCAAGCCAGCGGTACTTCCCGGAGAGCGGCCCTGAGGTTCCTCGGCGCGGGCGGCGGCACACTCGCCGCGGGTGCGCTGCTGAGCGCGTGTGGCGGCTCCGGAGGCAGCCCCGGAGGCGGCGCCAAGCCCCAGGCCGCCGGCTCCTTTCCCGGCACCCCGCCCTGGCGATTCGTATTCATCAACCATGTCACCACGAACTCCTTCTTCGTGCCGACCAGGTCCGGGCTCGCCGACGCGGCCGCCCTGCTCGGCCTGCCGCCGCCGCAGTGGACCGGGTCCCAGACCGGGAACGTCTCGGAGATGGCGAGCGCCTTCGACACGGCCATCACCAGCAACGCCGACGGCATCGCCATCGCGCTGACCGACAACAACGCCTTCGTGGAGCCGACCAAGCGGGCGCTGGCCAAGGGCATCCCGGTGGTGGCCTACAACGCCACGGCGGCGAACAACTACCCGCTGACCTACGTGGGCCAAGATCTCTACCGCTCGGGTTACCTGATGGGGCAGCGCATCGCCAACGACGTCACCTCGGGGGACATCCTGGTCGGCATCTCGCAGCCGGGGGGCAACAACGTACAACCCCGGCTGGACGGCATCGTCGACGCGCTCAAACAGGCCGCCCCCTCGGTGACCGTCAGGTCGGTCAACACCGGCGCCGAACAGGCGGCCGAGCTCAACGCGATCACCGCCGCATACACCGGCAACCCCGGCGCGAAGGGGGTCTACGCCGTGGACGCCGGCAGCACCGCCTCGATCGCGCAGCTGATCACCAACCGGAACCTGCAGGGCAAGGTGCACGCCGGTGGCTACGACACGCTGGCCGACACCATCAAGGGGGTGAGCTCCGGCGCGCTGGACTTCACCATCGACCAGTCGGCCTACCTGCAGGGTTTCCTGCCCGTGCTCTACATGTACCTGTACCGGCTGTCCGGGACGCTGGTGACCCCGCCGATGACCGACACCGGGCTCACCTTCGTGACCAAGGACAACGTCACCCCCTACCTCTCGGCCAACAGCAAGTTCGAGGGCGGCCCGAATGCCGGCCTCATTCCGATGCCGGCGTCGCTTCCGCTGCCGGCGGCGACCACCTTGGCCCACTAGCCGACCGGGAGGTAGCGAGCATGACCGATGCGCTCACCGGCAGGCACACCCGCCAGACCGACCCGACCACCGGAAAGCCACCGCCCGGCCGCGCCGCGTCGGTCGCGTCCAGCTTGATCCGGGTCAAAGAACTGAGCATCCTGCTCGTCACGATCGCGGCGGGAATCTACTTCAGCCTCACCAACGCCGGGTTCAACAGCACGGAGAACTACCACACGATCGCGCAATACGTCGCGCCGTGGGCGATCGTCGCTGCCGGCCAGGTCATGCTGCTGATCTGCGGGGAGATCGATCTGTCCGCCGGGTTCGTGTTCACGTTGTCCCCGTTCCTGCTGATCGGGTTCAACCACGCGGGTGTGCCGCTGTTCTGGTCGCTGATCGCGGCGCTGCTGATCAGCGCGGTCATCGGTACGGCCAACGGGCTGATCCGCACGGTGTTCGGGCTGCCCGCGTTCATCACCACCCTGGGCATGGCCTTCCTGCTGCAGGGGCTCGCCCTGATCCTTTCCGGGGGATCGCCGGTCAGCGCACCCACCGAGGGGTGGGTGGTCACCTGGTTCGGCCGAGGACCGTGGACCGAGTTCGCCTGGGCGCTGGTGATCGTCGCGGTCATGCAGGTGGTGTTGTCGGCGTCCAGGTTCGGTATCTACACCCAGGCCAGCGGCGGGAACCCGGTCGCGGCGGCCGAATCGGGTATCCGGATCAACCGGGTCAAGGTGATCAACTTCGCGCTGACCAGCACCCTCGCCGGGCTCGCCGGCATACTGCAGGGCACCAGGGTCGGCTCCTACGACCCGACCAACGGCGGCTTCAACACCATGTTCTTCGCGGTGGCCGCCGCCGTGATCGGAGGCACCGCGCTGCTCGGCGGATCGGGCACCGTGGTCGGCGCCTTCCTGGGCGCGCTGCTGCTCGGCATCGTCTACGACGGGTTCAACCTGACCGGGATCAACGCCAGCGCGTTTCCCCTGGTGCTCGGGATCGCGATCCTGATCGCGATGCTGCTCAACGTGTACCTGACCCTGCTGCGCAAACGGATGAGCTCGCCGAGGGGACACTGATGAACCAGCGCAACGGTGCCCCCGAGGTCATCCGGGCCGAGCACATCAGCAAACGGTTCGGACCGGTCAACGCGCTCACCGACGTCAACCTCTGGGTACGCAGAGGCGAAATCCTGGGTCTCATCGGAGACAACGGCGCCGGGAAGTCCACGCTGATCAAGATCTTGACCGGGTTCCATCAGCCCGACACCGGCGGTCTGCTCTTCGAGGGTGAGCACGTGCAGCTGCGTTCGGTCAGCCACGCCCGATCGCTCGGCATCGAAACCGTCTTCCAGGACCTGGCCATGGTCAACGACCTCCCGGTCTACCTGAACCTGCACCTGAACAAGGAGCCGGTACACACCCCATTGCCGTTCCTCAAGCGACGGGAGATGAAACGACGAGCTCGAGAGGCACTCGACTCGATCGGCATCGACATCCCCTCGGTGACCGCTGAGGTCGGTCAGCTCTCCGGTGGCCAACGGCAGGCCATCGCGGTCGCCCGCTCGGTGTACTCGAACGCGAAACTGCTGCTGCTGGACGAACCACTCGCGGCGATGGGCGCGAAGGAGGGCGGCTTGATCTTGCGACTTCTCCAGCAGCTCAAACAACGCGGCGACATCTCGATCATCCTGATCGCGCACAACTACAGCCAGATCGTGGACGTCTGCGATCGGGTCAATCTGCTGCAGCACGGCGCCATCACCTTCGACAAGCCCACCAAAGACACCTCGGTCGCCGAACTCCTCGAGCTCGTACACGCCGAGTACCGGATCAACCAGAACTAGCCCTCCGTCGAGGTCCGCAGCCCGTCGATCAGCCGGGTGGCCGCGGCTCCGAACTCGGCGCGGGCGGTGGTGACGTCCGGAGCGCGGGCGATGGCCAGCGCGGCCTCGGTGAGCGCGCCCATCAGCATCTGCGCAATGGGCTCGGCCGGCTGCCGGACGAACTGACCGCTGTCCATGCCATGGTTGACCAAGGCGACGACGAGTCCGAGGAAGTAGCCGCTGTCGATCTCGCGCCAGGTCTCCCAGCCGAGCACCGAGGGGGCGTCGAGCAGCGCGATCCGCTGTACGGCCGGGTCCAGGCAGCCGTCCAGAAACGCCTCCACCCCGACCCGCCAGTACGGCTCGGCCGGGTCGGCGGAGCCGATGGCGTCCAGCACCCGCTGGTGGATCTCCTGCTCTACCTGCTCGAACACCGCCCGGAACAGCGAACGCTTGCCGTCGTAGTGGTGGTACAGCGCGCCTCGGGTGACGCCGGCCTCGTGCACCAGCCGCGCGGTGGAGGTGGCCTGGTAGCCGTGCTCGGTAAACAGGCGCCGCCCGGTGCTGATCAGCAGCCGCTGGGTCGACTCCGAGCGCTCCGCTTGCGTCCGACGGTTCCTCACCGCGCGAGAGCCTATCCCTTGTCGAAACATACAGACTGATGGTATGTATCTGTGGCCGACACCGCCGCCCCTACGAAGGGACCAACACGATGGCAACGAAGCCGACCCCGGTGAGCGAATCCTCGCGCGCCACCCCCCGGCCAGCGCTGCCGGCAGACCCGGTCGCCTTCGTCGCGACCGCCGAGAAGATCACCAACGACCGGGACGCGGCCGGCGCGGCGGCGGTGTACGCGCCGCTCGCGGACGCCGAGATGATCACCGACGGTGCGGTGGAGCGCTACCACGGGCGGGAGCACATCCAGCGGGCCTGGCAGGCCCTGCTGACCGCGCTCGACCAGCGCGGGCTGTACGTGTCGAAGGCGCTGGTGACCGCGGGGGACGGGGTGATCGTCAACACCTGGCGCGGGTCGCTGCACGGCCGCACCGACGCCCGTGGCCTCGAGGTCTGGCACTTCGACGCGGACGGCCTGGTCCGGGAGCACCAGCTCTACAGCTACCTCAGCGTGCGGCCGTCCACACACTGGCTGGCCCGGCTGAAGTTTGCGCTGGCCTACCCGCGTACCGCGGTCACCCTGCTCCGCGAGCAGCGCCGCGCCGGCGCCCGGCCGCTGTGAGCGCCGATGAGCCCGGCACGCCCGGCGCGCGGGGCGGCGAGCGGGGCGGCGAGCCCGGCGCGAAGGGCGGCGCGCGGGCCGGCGAGGTCGGCGCGCGGGTCGGCGCGCGGGGCGGCGCGCGGGGCGGCGAGGCCAGCGAGCGGGCCGGCGAGGTCGGCGAGGCCGAGGACTTCGTCGAGCGGTTCGGCAAGACCTGGGCGGACCCCACCCCCGAGCGGCTGAACGAGTTGGTGCACTCCGACGCGGTGCTCGTCCAACCCATCGAACCGGTGGTCCGGGGGCACGCCGAGGCGGCAGCGTTCTGGCGGCGGTTGTTCGCGCTGATCCCGGACCTGCGTGGCGAGGTGGTCAGCTGGGGGCACCGCAACGGCGTCGTGTACATCGAGGCGCGCATGCACGGCACCTTGGGCGGGCGGCCGATCGAGTGGATCACACTGGACCGGATCCACCTGGACGCCGGCAAGGTGCGGCGGCGGACCGCCTACTTCAACCCGCTGCCACTGCTGCGAGCCATCGCACTGCGCCCACGGGCGCTGCTCAGGATGGTCGCGTGGTCACTCACCACGGCGTCGAGGAAGAACGTGGCATAGCCGGCCGGCCTTAGGGTGCTGAGAACCCCGACTCGGTGTGCTGAGAACCCCGACTCGCGGGAATTTGGCGGGGACGGACACCCGAGCGCCACGGCCGAGTCCCAGCCGGGGCGGCCACCGAGTGTCACGAAGGGTAGTTAGGCAGGCACAATATGTCGGGGTGAAAGAACGAAAAGCGCTCGTAACCCGACTGAATGGCGGTCATGCTGCTACCCGCCCGGTGTCACCATCGGTGACGTTCGCTCCCCCCAAGATAGATCGACAAGTGTCCGCCAATGAGTTCTGAATACCCGACGAGCCAATCCACGCTCGACGAGGTAGAGCACGTCGCCCAAGCCCTCACCCGCGCCCGCAAGTCCCGCAACCGCCGCCGGCTGCTCGCGCTGACGCTGGTCCTTACCGCGCTGGGCACGCTGTGGCTCAGCCGCGGCCGCTGGTCGCCACTGGTGCTGTCGTCCAACCCCTACGAGTCGACCCCGGCGGAGAACTTCCCGGTCGGCGAGGCAGGGCTCACGCTGCCGGAGGCCGACGCGGTCGACGGCCTGTCCGCCCAGGCGGTCGCCGACGCCCTGGGCCGGGTGCGGCAGGCGCTGGTCGCCTCGTACCTGGACCGCCGGATGCTGGTGGACCACGACCCGGAGCCGCTGCTGAACCTGCTCGCCCCGGACAGTGCCACGACCGTGCGGCCCCGGATCGCCGGCGGTGGCTACGGCACCACGCTGGTCCGGCTCAGCCCGGCCGCCACTCAGAGCGCGCCGCCGAGGGTCAGCGGCCAACTCACCTATCGGCGGGTGGACTGGAACGGGATCCCCGCGCTCGACGTCACCAGCAATTACGTGTTCGCCTACGCGTTCGCCAAGCCGTCCGGCGTTGTGGTGATCCACTCCGAGACGCACTGGATGTTCCCGCTCAGCACCTCACTGCGGCCGTCCTCGCGCGGTATGTACCTCAGCCGCACGAGCGGTTACTGGCATGGGATGGACTGCGCCGCCGCCAGCAAGGGGCTCACCGCACCGGCTCCCCCGATCGACCACAACGCCAACCCCGGATACCGCGACCCGGAACCGCTGGACGCCTACTTCGACCCCAGTCGCCCGGTCGGCATCACCTCCGGCTGCCGCTGACAACGCGGAAGCGAATACCGCTCAGGGGTGCTGACCTGAGCTTTCGACCCGGCGGCGGGACCGCCGGCTGGCGAACAACCCGCCGCCTACCAGCGCCAGCATCGCCCAGCCGACGAGGAGCGCCATCGCGCGGTCGGTGACCGGGTTCTCCACCCCGGGCGGCAACTCCCTACTGGAAGCCGGCTGGTGCCGGGTCGCGGTCGCGACGAACGGGGTGCCGGGCCGCTCCGGAGCCGCCGCGACGCGCTGGTCGCAGACCACCCCCATGAGTTGGTGCCCGACCGAGGGCAGGCGGGTGTGGTCGACCGTGTACACCCCGGTCCGCACCTGCCCGGAGCGCCCGTCCAGGCTCGACCGCTCAGCCTGGCTCGACCGCTCGGCGGCCATACCGCCGCAGGCCGCCAGCGTGGCGTCGGCCAGCGTGGCGCTGCTCAGCCCGAGCACGGCACCAATCGCGCACGCCATCGCGACGACCAGACCACGGACTCGGGGCACAGCATCCCTCAACAATCACTTGAGATCATCCAGCGCCGAAAACTACCAAGCGTTATCAGCGAGACCGGTAATCGTCACCCAATAGATTGATGAGACCGTGTCGGGACGGGCCAATATCACCAGATGTGTCCAGTGTGACCACTGTACGTGATCGCTCGCGGTGGAGCGGCGGTATTCGGGCGGGCGAGCGGTGGACGCGCGAGTTAGCGCAGCCGGGGGGCGGCGGTGTTGCGCAGCGCGGCGCTCAGCTGGGACGCGGTGGCCGGGTCGTGCCGCGCGGTGGTGGCGAGCATCGCGACGAGCTGGTCGGCCAGCCAGCTCTCCAAGCGCTCGCGGGCGAGCTTGCCCTCGCGCAGCCACGCCACGCTGGCCCCCTCGACGACGGAGAACCAGCTGCGCAGGGTCAGCTCGAGCATCGGCGCGGGCACCACGCCGCCACCTTCACCGCTAGCCGGGTAGCCGTCCCGCAGCCGCTCGCTGACCAGCCGCACCACGTGCTCACGCACGCTGTCCACCAGCTCGTTCGTCTCCTCGGTGGCGATCACCGACCCGGTGCGCAACAGCGCCACGTACGCGCCGGCGTAGGTCTGCGCCGAGCTCAGGAACGCGTGCAGCGAATACCGCACCTGGTCGAGCAGGCTGCCGTCCTGAGGTGGCGTGATCGCCGCGATCATCTCCGCCACCACGGCGCGCAGCGCGGCCACCCGCAGGTCGTGGATGTTGGTGAAGTACCGGTAGAACAGCGCTCGGGACACGTCGGCGGCACGCACCACGTCGTCCACGGTGACCAGGTCCGGGGGCTGGTGGACGAACAGCTGCAGTGCCGTGCCGACCAGGTGCTCGCGGCGGGCCTGGGCGCTCATCCGCCGGGGCGCCCGCCCGTGCCGCACCCCGGGGAAGGCGACGTCCATCCGGCCCGCGGTCACAGGTCGAGCACCAACCGATCCCCCTCGGCCCGAGACACACAGATCGTCATCGTTCCGCCCCGCTCCGGTTCGGTGAGCACCCGGTCACGGTGCTCGACCTTGCCGGCCAACACCCTCGTCCGGCAAGTGCCGCAGAAGCCCTGCCGGCAGGAGTACGCCACGCCCGGCAGCCGCTCGCCCACCACCTGCAGCACGGACCGGTCCGCCGGCACGTCCAGGATGGCACCCGTGCGGGCCAGCTCGACGGTGAACGGCCGACCTCCCAGCACCGGCGGGGCGGAGAAACGCTCGGTGTGCAGCGCCCGCAGCGGACCGGACCGGCCCATCGAAGCCGTCGCGGCCATCGCGGCACGGACCGCGGCGAGCATCGGCGGCGGGCCGCACAGGTAGCCCGTGGTCGCCGGTCCCGGGGCGTAGGAGAGCAGGTCGGCGCCGCTGGGCGGGCCGCCGTTCTCGGCGTCCGACCTGATCATCACGCGGGATTGGTCCAGCGCGGTGATCTCGTCCAGGAACGGCATCGAGTCGCGATCCCGCCCGGTGTAGACGAACCGCCAGTCGGCGGTCGAGGCCGACACCGCACGCAACATCGGCAGGATCGGGGTGATCCCTATGCCACCCGCGATGAACAGATACCTGGGCGCCTGGATCAGCGGGAACGCCGAACGGGGGCCGCGCACGGTGACCTCCGCGCCCTCGGCCAGCTCGTGCACCTCGCGGGAGCCACCGCCGCCGTCGGCGATCCGCCGCACCGCGATCCGGTAGCCGCGCCGCTGGGCCGGGTCACCGTTCAGCGAGTACTGGCGGACCCGACCGGAGGGCAGCACGACGTCCAGGTGCGCGCCC
>Ga0137415_10004143_pt1 | contig 14362 bp, 16 predicted proteins | sample CZODoug3_1_1_16f_FD_183082 | JGI IMG/M metagenome (GOLD analysis project Ga0137415, IMG submission 183082) | Vadose zone soil fungal communities from Angelo Coast Range Reserve, California, USA - CZODoug3_1_1_16fungal (Hybrid Assembly) | ecosystem: Environmental > Terrestrial > Soil > Vadose... | reverse complement strand
TTTTGGAGGACGCGTAGTTCACGATTACGGCGGCGCCCGCGTCCCCGAACTCTTTCGCAATCCCTGCGCCGATTCCCTTCGACGCTCCGGTTACCACTGCAACTTTTCCGTTTAGTTTTCCGTTATTCATTTTAGTCCTTTCATTTGCCTTTTGCATTCATATGTGTGCAACCGCTCCACTGGGCGGTGTTGAAACACCCGAAGCTGATCCTCCAAAAAAATCTGTGGTTCACGATTATGATCGCAGCTCTTTTGCCGAAAGCGCTGACGAGAACAATGAGATAAGGCCTTCGCCAAGTGTCGGGTGAGTCAGGATCGCGTCGCGCAAGGCAGTATACGGCAGTCCTGCGAGCATGGCGATTTGCACCGAGGACAAGATTTCACCCGCGCCGACACCAAAACCGGTGAATCCAAGAATGCGATCCCCGTCGGCCTCAACGAGCGCTTTCAGAAATCCTCGTGTCTCAGACAACGTACTTGCGCGCAGCACTGCTGCCATCGGGATCTTGAACACACGATAAGGAACGCCCCGTGCTCTCGCTTCGTTCTCACTCAGGCCCACGCGCGCGAATTCCGGGTCGGTAAACAGACAAAACGGAACGAGTCTTCCCGTCGTCACGCGGCTGCCGCCGGTGAGGCTGGAATGGACCACCCGGAAATCGTCGAGACTGACGTGTGTGAACTGCGGACTACCTGCGACCTCGCCGATCGCCCAAACGCCAGGCGCTGTGGTCTCCAGCCGCTCATTCACTTTGATATATCCAGTAGCCGTAGTTTCGACACCAGTTAGCTCAAGTCCGATTCCCCCAGTATTCGGGGCGCGCCCCGCTGCAACGAGCAGATGACTGCCCTCTAGATGGATCTGCTTTCCGTCTCGCTCGATAACAATCTTTACAGACTGGCCTGATTTGCCTGAAACGCTTTTGATTCTTGCGTTCAGAACGAGATCGATGCCCTCGTCTTCAAAAAGTTGTTGAAGAGCTTCCGTGACATCATCGTCTTCGCGATGTATCAGCCGATCGTTGCGATCTATCAAACTGACCTTGCTTCCGAATCGGCGCATCGCCTGCGATAGCTCTAATCCTACATAGCCCCCGCCAATCACGATCAGATGTTCGGGTAAATCATCCAGTTCCAGTGCTTCGACGTGTGTGAGGGGTTGCGCATCAACAAGGCCAGGCGTCTCGTCGAGCACTGCGCGCGTACCTGTGCTGATGATAACGTTCGTTCCTCGCAGTAGACGCGTTGCTCCATCCGGGAGTGTGACCTCCAGAGTTCTAGGGCCGACGAAGCGTCCGGAGCCCAGGATGAATTCCGCTCCGCTCTTTTTGTAATTATCCAGATACACAGCATTCCACGCCGAGACCATGCTGCGTTTGCGTTCGCGAACAGCGTGCATGTTGACGGTGAATTCTTTCTTGGAAACGCCGAACTCTTCACTCCTTCGAACGTAAGATGCGATCTTGGCGCTATGAATAATGTTCTTGCTCGGCAAGCATGCAATGTTCGGACACGATCCGCCGATGTATCTACGTTCAATAACGGCAACGCGTTGTCCCGACGCCGCGAATGTCCAGGCAGCGACTGTTGATCCGGTGCCACCTCCGAGGATCACAAGGTCATATTCTTCTACGCTCATCTTTTTCGTTACCAGAGAAATGGCCGGACTAGATGAAAGCAGCAGCTACCGGTACCATCTTTTGGTCCCGCGGCAATTCCGCCAGCGCGGAGTAATCCTTAAACTTTAGTTCCTCCGGCGCGTGGCTTCGAACAGGAACCACGTCCGACGCTCCGTTTCATCGATCCATACTTCGATCAAACTTGCCGTCGCGACGTCACGATGTTCGTCGCACACGTTGTGCGCTTCGCGGAGGCGCGCGGCGAACGTTTTGCTGTCGTCCGCCAGCTCGGCGAGCATGTCCAACGGCTCGACGTATTCAGCATCGTTATCCAGCACTCGCTGAGTACGCGCGATCTCTCCGATCGAATGCAGGGTGAGGCCCCCGATCTTCCGAACGCGTTCCGCGATGGCGTCAGTCATGGCGAAGAGTTGCTCGGCGTGTTCATCGAGAAGCAGGTGATAATCGCGGAAGTGATGCCCGCTCATATGCCAGTGAAAATTTTTAGTTTTCAGGTATAGGGCGAACACATCTGCAAGAATGGCGTTCATCGCGCCTGAGATATCCTTCGTCGCTTCGCGAGTAAGGTCGGTCCGCGTTTCCAATGGAGCTTCGCGTCTGTGAATAAGCTCCGCTTTTCCAGGATTCGATTTGGCCATACTTCGGCCGTCTTTGGAGAGGGTTGCTTTCATTGCTGAACATAGCAGACATCATCTGCGCGCGATATTGCCACTTTCGCCAGAGTTTGGGTCGCCGAGAACGAGATACCACCGCATCCCTCCTTCAGGGTAGAGCAGCTTGTGTCGCAGCACACACCTTCGCGTGGGAAAAATCCATCCAAAGACAGGTTCGCCGGCGTTTTGATGAGGATACTCGCGCGATTCGGGCATCGCGGCCCCCACAAGAAAATGAGAAGACGCAGCTTGGGTAACTCAGGGCTGGAGGTAGCGCCGCTGGCGTTCGGCGGGAACGTCTTCGGCTGGACGGTGGACGAGCGAACGTCCTTCAGATTGCTCGATGCGTTCGTCGCCGCCGGATTTAATCTGATCGACACTGCTGACGTTTATTCCAGATTCGCGCCGGGCAATCGTGGTGGTGAATCGGAAACGATCATCGGCAAATGGCTCAAGCAGGGTGACAGACGCGACAAGGTCATCATCGCCACCAAAGTTGGGCTGGAGATGGCTCCGCACAGGAAAGGTCTTTCCAAGGCTTACATTCTGCGCGCGGCGGAAGATTCTTTGAGACGGCTGCAGACGGGCTATATCGATCTTTATCAATCGCATCGTGACGACTCCGACACCTCTCTGGATGAGACCCTGCAGGCTTACGCGCAGTTGATGGAGCAGGGGAAGGTGCGCGCCATCGGCGCATCCAATTACAGCGCCGAACGACTCTCCCATGCGCTGGTGCTAAGCAGAAGACTTGGATTGCCAAGGTATGAATGCCTCCAGATGGAATATAATCTCTACGATCGCGCGGAGTACGAGGAAACACTCGAACCGGTGTGCATAGAAAACGGTTTGGGAGTCCTTAGCTATTTCTCGCTAGCTAGCGGATTTCTCACAGGCAAGTACAAGTCTGCGGCCGACGTTGCGAACAAGGCGCGAGGCGATTTCGTCAAAAAATATTTGAACGAGCGCGGCTTTAGGATTCTCGACGCGCTGGATCAGGTGGCGAAGCGACTTCATGCAAAGCCCGCGCAGGTCGCGCTCGCGTGGCTGATCGCGCGGCGAACGATCACTGCGCCCATCGCCAGCGCGACAAGCCTAGCGCAGTTGAAGGAGCTGATCGGCGCGACCAAGCTCGAATTAGACGAAGCGTCAATGGGGCTTCTGAATCGGGCGAGCGATGGGCTAGCATAACACAGCCATAACGGCTGTACCGTTATAGCGGACTTTTTGCCCGCAGGTTGCATTTTGGCGTAGCACACGCGAGACGTTTCGGCGATTAAAGGCACAGTGCTTGGCCGTACCGGAAAATGAACGAAGTCGATGACTCTCCTGCTCGCGTCACCTTCTTGTTCGACGTAGACAACACGCTGGTTGATAACGACAGAGTGGCAGCGGATCTGCAACGCCACCTCGCCAGCGAAATCGGCGCAGAGGGAGCGCAGGAATATTGGCGGATTTTTGAGCAACTACGGACCGAACTAGGCTATGCAGATTACCTCGGCGCTTTGCAAAGGTATCGGGCCAAACATCCGCGTGTCCCGCATCTGCTGTGCGTTTCTGATTTTTTCATCAACTATCCTTTCGCTGAGCGTCTTTTCCCGGACGCGATCAAGGTAATTGAGTACGTCCAGCAATGGGGTCCTGCGGTCATTCTCTCCGATGGCGACGTCGTTTTTCAACCGCTCAAGATCAGTCGCTCAGGACTGACCAATGCGGTCGCTGGGCGCGTGCTGATTTACGTGCACAAGGAGCAGGAACTCGACGATGTCGAGCAACGCTATCCAGCCGAACATTACGTGCTGGTGGACGACAAATTGCGTATCCTGGCCGCCGTGAAAAAAATCTGGGGCTCGCGTGTGACCACTATTTTCGTCAGGCAAGGTCACTACGCTACCGATCCGAAAATGCTGGCCAGCTATCCGGCAGCGGACATCAGCATCGGACGTATCGGTGATCTGCTGCAATATCACTTGCCGGAATTGCTGAATCCGAAACCGTGAGCGACCCAGCGATCCTTTCGCTACCAGCGACGATCAATTCGCGAAGCCGACCTGGCCGTGGTCTGTTATTGCTTAAGGCTGTAAAGGTAGTGGGGTTGCCCTTGCGAATCATTGCTATATGTGACGCCCCGACGGCTACGAGCAACTACACTTGCGCGAAACCGCCATCGACGAACAGTTCAATGCCGGTGATGTAGCTGGCGTCGTCCGATGCTAGAAACACGACTGCCTTCGCGATTTCTTCCGGTCTCCCAAATCGGCCGAGCGGGACCGTGGTTGAAATCATTTTCTTTCGTTGTTCGCCAGTTTCAGAAGAAGCCAGCAACTCGCTTAGGCCTGGTGTGTCGATGGGGCCCGGACTGATTGCATTCACGCGAATGCGGCGATCCTTCAGATCTGTTGTCCATGTCCGCGCGAATGAACGCACGGCAGCTTTCGTGGCGCTGTAAACACTATTCGACGACAATCCTTTGGTGGCGACGATCGACGCATTCAGGATGATCGATCCGCCGTCGCGCAGAAGCGGAAGCGATTTCTGAACCGTGAACAGGACGCCTTTAACGTTTATATCGAAGATCGAATCGAAGAAATCTTCAGTGATTGTCCCGAGCGGCGCGTATCTCGCGACCCCGGCATTGGCGAACACGATGTCGATCTTGCCTTTCTCTTTTTTGATTTGGACGAATAAGCGATCGAGATCGTCGAGATTCGACACGTCGCCCTGGATCGCGGTTACATTTTTTCCGATCTGTTTTTTCGCCGCTGCCAACTCGGCTTCGCGACGCCCTGTGATGAAGACGTAGGCGCCTTCATTAACAAACTGTTTCGCCGTGGCAAGGCCAATGCCGCTATTGCCGCCGGTAATCAGCGCAACTTTTCCTTCAAGCTTGCCCGCGTGTTTCGCGTTAGGTTTCATTTGTGTGGCGCTCATTCTTTATTGGGCTAGCATTCCTCCATCCACCACGAGGGAAGTGCCGGTGGTAAATTTCGCGTTGTCGGAACAGAGATAGCGACGTCCGCGCGAATGAACGCGGCGGCACCGCCGAGTTTCTTAATTTCAGCGACGACCTGCGCTCCTTTTTTTTCGCGGCGACCGGTGAGCACGACCTTTGCGCCAGTGCGAGCGAATTCGATCGCGGTGGCTCTACCAATACCGGATGTTGCTCCGGTTACGAGCGCAACTTTGCCCGAGAATGTTTTGTTGTTCATGGAATTAGCCTTTGGTTGTTTGTTATTTCTAGAGGGAATCGGAAGTGTTTATGAGGAGACCGATGTGAGTGAAGTAGTTCATCGCGCTAACGACCTGTGGCGATCGTCATGGTATGCGTTCTAACTCTCATAATCGCGCCGGCAAACCAATTTTCATTAGCACGTCGTTGTAGCGGGCGTCGTGACGCAAGCCTTGCACTAACGGATCGATCATGAGGCTCAGTAAGCCGGTGTCATGATTGTCCAATGAGACTTGTAACCACTCAAAAGCCTTGTCCTTTTCGCCTCGCCAGGCATAGACCTCGGCGATCTGGTACGCCATAACGTCTTTGTCCCTGGCGATCAGCTCAGCGAGAGATTCGTCTGCTGCTGGGCGGTCCCCGCGAGCATAGTGCGCCAGCGCCAGTTCAAAACGTTGGTAGCGCTCGTTAGGTTCGAGTTCAGCTTCACGCAGGGCCGCTTCGCCATCGCCACGCTGGATCGCCACAAATACCTGCCAGCGGCGGCATCCGGCCGCCGTTGGCTGCAGCTCCGCCGCTTTCTGCCCTGCAGCTTCAGCGTCATTAAGCTTTCCCTGGACAAAAAGGAGGCGAGCCAGGCTTTGCCTGGCTTGATAGGCCAGTGGGTCACGTTCAATCGCTTGTCGTGCCAGCTTCTCTGCTTCTTCGAATTGACCAAGATAAACAACCACTGGCGCCAGTAGATCATTCATACTCGGGTTCCACGGTGCGAGTTGCTGTGCACGACGGAGTTCAGCCAATCCCTGGTCGAATTTCCATCCGGCAAAAAAACGAGCCCAGCCGAGCGCGGCATGCGCCTCGGCAAGGTTTGGCTCGATGGCGACAGCCCTCTCGCCATCACTGGTCGCTTTTGACCATGCTTCTTTTTGCTTCTCGCTGCTTAGATCGCCAATCCAAGTCCTCGCTTCCGAGCGCTCGGCATAAGCCAGCGCATAGGCGGGATCGAACTGGATTGCTTGATCGAAGAAACTGACCGCCTTGAGATAGCCTTCAAGGTTCCGACGCTGGAAGTAAAACTGACCCTGGAGATAGGCATTGTGTGCTTCTACACTTTTGGTCGCAGCGTTCTTCTCGGGTTTGTCTTGCGTGCCGAGCAGTGTTAGCTCCAGTGATGTCGCAACGGCCTTCGCAATTTCGGCTTGAACAGCAAAGATGTCTTTTAGTTCACGATCAAAGGTCCGCGTCCACAGTTCGGTTCCGTCTGTGGCCTTAACCAGCTCAGCAACGATCCGCACCTGGTCGCCCTGTTTGCGCACCGTGCCTTCCAGCAGCGTGCTCACCCCTAGCTTTTCACCAATGATCTTGCTGTCCTCTTTCTTACCCTTAAACCGGAACGAAGAGCTGCGGCCGATTACCTTGAGTCCTTTGATTTGAGCCAGGGCGGAAATCAATTCTTCCGATAGCCCATCCGAAAAATACTCGTCACCGGAATTACCGCTTTCGTTAAGCAGCGGCAGGACTGCGATCGACTTTTGAGCGAGCGCTGAAGCCGCGTTGACCCGCGAGAGGAAGGCTGGCTTCTTCCGGAGAACGTGAACTAGCGGCACACCCGCTGCCAAGATCGCCACGCTCACAACCAGCGCCGCAAACTTCCGTGTACTCCACCGGGGGATATAGTCATCAAGCGCAACATCGTCGGCGCGCTTGAGGCCTTCGGGCGTCATCTCAAAAGCCCAGGCAATGATCAGCGCAACTGGCAGACCGAGGACGCTAGCAGCCACGACGACCCTGACGACAAAATTAGAAACCTCAAAGAATGGAAAGACCTGCGTGGCAACCTGGATCAAGAGCCACGCAACAACTCCGTAAGCAATTGCGACCCTGTAGACGTGACGCCGCTTCAGCTCGCCAAGAAAGTTTTGCAAATTCATCGCAAGAGATTTTCTGTGGCAGGGACGCGCGGCATGATTGACGCGGCTCCCTCTCAAATGCTCAAGGAGCGTGCGCCTTCTCTTCCAGCAAAGCCTTCAGGACGCTTTCCAAAGCAACGCTTCCCTTTTGCGAGCCTGCTTCCCCGCCCTCGAAATCGATCCAGCCTTCGTTGAAACCATCAAGCATCCGAATACGTGGAATCGGGTTCTTCATGCCTTGGCGATCGCTTTCCCGCCACGCTTGCTAATTTCGTCCACCACGCGATCTGCGTCTTGTTTTGCAGACGCGTAGTTCACAACTACGGATGCGCCCTGGGTTGCGAACTCTTTCGCGATGCCAGCGCCGATTCCCTTTGACGCTCCCGTTACTATCGCAACTTTTCCATTTAGTTTTCCGCTTTTCATTTGTGTTCCTTTCATTGATTCGTCTTACCAGGGAAGTGGTTGGCCAAGATGGAAGAACCCGCCGCTCGGGCCATCGTCGGCAAGTGTGGCTAGTTGTGCGCTAGTCTTTCCGCCCTCGCTAACTTCCATCGTCGCGTTTGGGCCGCCCATCTCAGTCTTCACCCAGCCGGGATGCGCGGAGTTCACTTTGATTTTGCTGTCGCGCAATTCGTAGGCGAGGTGAATTGTAAACGAATTTAGCGCAGCCTTCGACGCGTCATAAGCGAAAGTCTTGAACGGGTAAATCGGCGAGTTCGGATCGGAATGAAGGGTGAGAGAACTCAGGATACTGGAAACATTCACAATTCGACCGGCCGGCGATTTGCGTATGACTGGCAACAGTTTTTGCGTCAGCGCAACGGATGCAAAGAAATTCGTTTCAAAAGTTTCGCGCAACATTTCAGGCGACACCGCGGTGACGGGGTTTGGCCCTGAGCCAGTTGCCGAAATTTGGCCCTCCTTCAAAACGCCCGCGTTGTTAACCAGAATATCCAGCCGACCGTACTTTTTCTCGAAGTAATCGTAAGCCTTCTGATGATCTTGCGATTTGTTAACATCAAAGCCCAGGCTGTCCGCAGTGACACCTTCGTCGCGAAGTTCCGCGGCTGCGGCTGCGCCTTTTTTCGAATCACGTGATCCGAGAACAACGACGATGCCTTGCTTACCGAGCTCGCGAGCAGTCTCCAAACCGAGACCGCGATTGCCGCCAGTAATGAATGCAACTTTTCCGTTTTGTTTTGTATTACTCATTTGTTCCTTTTCATTTTTGTTTCGCTAACTCGCATCAGAGGTTTAAGACTCCGAGCTGCTGCATCAGCGAGAAAAGATTCCCCACACCCCAGTGGTCGGTGATCTTGCCGTTGTGAACGCGCATCACATCGACAGTCTCGAAGTGAATTTTGCGGTGTGTTGGAGCGATGCCAAGAAAGTCCCCTTCATGTGTACCGAAGTATGTCTTGTAAGTGATCACGCGATCGCCATCGGCGAGTTGCCAATGGATCTTTGGGTGAAAATCGGGGAATGCGTGGCGAACATATCCGTAAAGCTTACGCACACCGGCTTTGTCCGGAGTCATGTTCGGCTGAGGTGTGTGGTCGACGAAGTCGTCCGCGAACAGCTCTTCAAAGATGTCGAACCTCCCTTTGCCTTGGACCTCTTCGGTATTGCGACGTACCACGGCTTTAGCTGCGTCAGACGCTGTCAGCGTTTTCATACGAGCAAACTGTTTGCGCTCGCTTTTTCGCGCGGGCGATTAGCTGGCTTAATTTTGGCAAACAGTACGCTTAGCCACGTGCTGAGTGCGGCGATGCCGATAAAGAAAACAACCAACGCCAGGTTACCGCCGCTCGAAACCTTTCCGACGCGAAACAGAGCATAACCAGCAATCAGATTAACCAGCGCCCAGACAACATTCACCGTCGGCGAGGACAATCCTTTTCCGGGAGGGTGGGCGAACGGAGTGGGAAAAGGGTCGCCCGAAATGCCATGCACGAAATGCGGCACCACGTTAGCCAGAAACATCCCCGCAAAGAAGCAAAAGAAGTAGTTATACCAGCTCATCAGGCGTGTTTTCCAAGCCCACAACCGATCCCGAGGAGCCCGAGCCGCACACGATAAAGTCGTAATGCGACTTCAGGTCGGAACGAAGTTTTTGCTGATTGAGACGAACCCGTTCAGTGAAATCGGCCTCGCTCTCTGTCTTACCTGGGTTCATAGCTAGTTCCTTCATATTTTTCTTTCTGATTCACCGAAGCCTTTAAAGGTGCGCCGCCAGCTGTGTGGCTTTGCGATTGGCCGAGGCCAGGGCTTCTCCATTGGATGTAAGGTTTCGAGAGTAGGCTCGACGTTTCCTTTCATTTGTTCTGTTTGTGAATTTTATGGTCCCGAAACGCCATTCTCGTTACCTCATCGTCCTGTTAAGCCGAGCGATTGAAGCGTCGCCGTCGTAACTGTTCCCGTTACGCTCAAGTTGTTGTCCTCTTGATAACGGGCGATAGCGGCCTGGGTTTCGTCTCCAGCAACTCCGTCGACCGCGCCGGGGTAGTACCCAAGTTTTGCCAGCTGCGACTGGACTGAGCTGACAACGGCGTTGTCACTTTGAGCTGGGGGAGCGTAGCCATTGTAGTAGCTATATGGGTTTTGAGTGTAAGAGTCGGAACTGTCGTACGGATAGTCATTGTAGCCGTAGGGATCGCCGTAGGAATCCGAGGGATAGGAGCTGTAATCGCCGTAGGGATAGTAATCCCACGGGTAGAGTCCCCACCAGAAGCCGTCGGTAAAAACAAACACGTGGCCGTGATCAAAGTGGGCGTGATGCCTGTCCCAATCATGGTGCCAGTTGCCATCATGGCGCGCAAACACCCTGTGATTGGCCATCGCGTTCCGGACCGCTGCCGACGACTGCGCGTTCGAGGTCCTCATGTTTTGCCTCGTTGGTGATGCCGAGCGATTCTGCTGGCGAGCAACGGTTGCGTTCCTGCCGGCAGGCGATTTCATCGATTGGTTTCCCCGTCCGCTGAATTGGTATGTCCGAGCAGCAGACGTGCGGCTGCCTCCGTTGTAGTATCGGAACGCACCGGTTGATCCGCCGAGACTTCTACCGGCAGAATGAGTGCCCCCATACATATACGGGGCTGAGCGAACGCCGCCAGAACGGGGACTGCCAAAGCCAACGCCACCACCGCGGCTCCCGGCTCCGCCTCCAACGGGTTGGACAGCCAAACTGCCGCCACGAAAACCACCAGCACCAAAGCCACCGCCGCGGAAACCACCACCTCCTCCGTGGAAACCGCCCCCACCGAAGTGGCCGCCGCCGCCAGCAAATCCACCACCACCGCCACCGTGGCCGGCCGCCCATGCTATGGGGCTAAAGGCCACGGAGGTGATGCCAACTATTAAACTGATAATTTGTTTTGCTTTCATGTCTCCAAGTTCGGCCCGGGGCTAGCTGGTAGCCATTGCGCGTCCGTAGGATTTTATGGTGCTACCTAAGGGTTGCTTCGTGGTCTCCCGTTAGAGAAACGTTGGACGCTACGCACACGGGAAGATGTTGTTCAATCGCGTTGATCAACTCAGGGATGCTCACGGGCTTTGCAAGAAATGGATGCCCTTGGATACTGAGACCACTCTTTGCCTCGGCTCGGGTCACAAGCGCCGTAAGAAATATCATTGGCGTGTTGTGCAATTCAGAGTCGGCCTCGATTTGCGCTGCTACTTCGCCTCCATCCGTCTCTGGCATCACGACATCAAGCAAGATTAGATCTGGCCGAAAATTCTGAGCACTCTGATGAGCCCTGGTAGCGTTGTTTTCTTCGAGCACCAGATAGTGGCCAGTCCTTTCGAGAAGAACTTTCACAAGGTGCGTTGTGTTAAGGTCGTTATCGACAATCAGGATGCGCCTTCTTTCTTTCCTTTCCGATCCGCCGATTGAATGTGGCAAGGAAAAAACACCGCTGGTTTCCCGCAGAAGAAAGTCTGCTTCGATTACGTTGTTCATACCCTTTCGATCACGTCCCAGCTGGTCGCCTAGGTCGTCAACCAGGTGACGAACCAGGCGCCGAGGAGTCCGATCATTACTCCAATTAAGGGGCTGGAAATGGCGAACCAGAGTGGAATCGCCTCCCGTAAGGGCAGCGCCTGGCGACGCCATGAGACGTGTTTTATTGTAGACACACTCATAATCTTTTTTGGTAGTTAATCAGGCGACCGATCGATCCCATTTTGGGGAAGAGAGTCCAAGCAACTCAGCAAGGCGCGATTCATAAGATTCGCACGTCGGACAATCACCATTGGGCTTAACCCATTCTGGATGCTCGACTCGCAAGGCGTCGTGCATTTGTCGCTGAAGTTCAACGTAAGAGCGGATCTCGCCGCCCGTCGGCAGAGTATTCGTTTTCACGATGTGAAAAATCGGCTCTGATCCGACTACCGCTATTTCGTGTACGAAGGATTTTTGAGTACCACTCGGGAGGTGGACCGCACTCCCTCTTTCGAGATAGAACGGCGCCTGATATAGACGCCCTACAATCGATAACTGTGCCTACAACTGAATCAGGCCACGGCGCGTGGCGCTCGCAACAGCTTCTGTCCGACTGATGACATTCATCTTGGCGAAGATCGCCTTCACATGCGACTTCACAGTGCCTTCACTGATAAAAAGGGCGGAGCCGATCTCTTTGTTGCTCTTTCCTTGAGCCATCAGTTTGAGTACGTCGATTTCACGTGCGCTTAACGTTTCCCCGCTGACACGCTCCGCCAGCTTGGCAGCGAGATGAACCGGAACACAAGTTTCCCCCGCGTGCACCCGGCGGATGCAATCCATCAACGCTTCGCGAGGAACGTCTTTGAGTAGATAGCCTTTCGCACCCGCTTGAATGGCGCGGTAGATATCTTCATCGCCGTCGAACGTTGTCAGGACGATGATGCGCGCGTTCTCGTCACTGGCCCGAATCTCCTTGATCGCGCCAACGCCATCGAGCTCGGGCATTCGTAAGTCCAGCAGTGTCACATCAGGGCGATGTTGCTTCCAAAGGTCGGCCGCTTCGCGTCCATTGCCCGCCTCGGCGATTACGATCATGTCTGCTTTCCGGGTGATGAGTGAAACCAAGCCTTCGCGGACAACGCTGTGATCATCAGCGATGAGAACCTTGATACGAGGTTTTTTTGTGTCTTTAACTTCCGGCGTTTTCTTCGCAGCAGAGTTTGGCTTTTTTGCACGCTTGTTAGACTTGGCCGCTGTTTTCTTTTTTAATGTCATGACGTCGACTCTCCGTTACCAAGCAATACCACAGTGATCTTCGTCCCTTTACCACGTGAACTGGTGATTTCCAATTCGCCGCCCATTTGCTCGACCCGCTCGCGCATTCCGGCGAGACCCACGCCGTCATGCCGATCTTTGACTTTGAATCCATCGCCGTCGTCACGCAGTTCCAGACGAAGTTCTTTAGCCTTGTAGCTTATTCGCGTTTCGAACTTGCGAGCGTGGGCATACTTGAGCGTGTTGGTCAACGCTTCCTGTCCGATATGAAGAAGATTTTCCTGCCAGGGCTCCGGAAGGTCCGGTAGTTTGCCTTGCGCGGCAAAAGTTGTGTGAAGCGCCGTCCCGGCGGTTGTGTTCTTAATAGCACCCTTGAGCGCGTCCCAAAAATTGTGTTCCTCCAAAGCTTGAGGACGCAATGCGTGCACGGATCGGCGCGCTTCGCTTAGGCTCCGCCGAGCTAATTCAGCAGCGCGGTGTAAATGATTGTCAGCTTCCTTGCGACAGCCGCAGGAAATCGCATCCTCGGCTGCTTCTAATTGCACAATCACACCGGTGAAACCTTGCGCGAGCGTGTCGTGAATGTCGCGCGCCATGCGATTTCGTTCTTCGAAGACCGCAGCTCGCTGACCTTGCTCGGCAAACTCGTTCAGTTGAATGGCAAGCATGACTTGATGGGCGAGGGCCTGGGTCAATTCAATGTCCTCAGGCCGATAAGCTGCTCGATCGGGATGTCGGATTCCGACAAAACCTCTCACCTGTCCACCTACCAAAAGCGGGACCGCGAGAAATCTTTTTGCGCCTTTTCGCTTCAAATAATCGCGCCATTCGGCTTTGATGCGCGGATCAGTCTCCAAGTCTTCGCAAACCACCGGACCTGCCGTGAAAAAGAGTTCCTGGATTACAGCGTTCTGTTTCCAAAAGGACGGGTCCTTCATAAATGGATGCTCCGGATCAGGCGCGACCAATCTTCCGCCGTCTACCATTGACCGCAAAACGGGCGAGTCCGTCGATTCGTCGAACAACCACAAACTCACGCTTTGCGCGTTCAAGAGGCGGCCAATGGTATTCAACATTTGCCCAATGAATTTTTCCGGCTTTGGCGCCGTTGCCAAGACATCCAAACTTTGCGCCAGCGCTTCCACTTGTCCGCGCGCTACCTGCTCGGAAGCACGCAACGCCTCTTCGGAGCGTTTGCTCTCGGTGATATCCATAAACGTGCCGAGGAACTCCACCAGATTCCCGCTCTCATCGCTCACCGGATGACCGACCGCGTGGATGTACCTGATCGCACCGCCCGGATGAACAATTCGGTAGTCGGTTTCGAAATCCGTTTTTTTCCGAATTGCGCTTTCGAATAGTTGCCTGACTCGGACCTGGTCTTCCGAATGAAGGCGCTCAAAGAATTTTTCGAATCGCGGCGGTCCCGCATGCGGATCGAAACCGAGTAGACGATAACTTTCTTCCGACCAATACCTGATTTCGCCCGTCGCCGGCGCCCACGCCCAACTTCCAGTGTGGCTGAGCCGCTGCGCTTCCGCGAGATAGGCTTCGCTCTCGCGTCGGGCCGCTTCCGCCAGCTTCCGCTGCATGGCGACGCCGGCGAGATAAGTAACGTGTTTAATCGTGTCTTGCTCACGCGGACTCGGGCTACGGGGCTCGCGATAGTACATGGCAAATGTTCCAATCACATTGCCTTCGGAGGAAAAGATCGGCGTAGACCAACACGCGCGGAGCGAGTGCGCCAAAGCCAGTTCGCGAAAATCAGC
>Ga0137415_10004142_pt1 | contig 14362 bp, 12 predicted proteins | sample CZODoug3_1_1_16f_FD_183082 | JGI IMG/M metagenome (GOLD analysis project Ga0137415, IMG submission 183082) | Vadose zone soil fungal communities from Angelo Coast Range Reserve, California, USA - CZODoug3_1_1_16fungal (Hybrid Assembly) | ecosystem: Environmental > Terrestrial > Soil > Vadose... | reverse complement strand
TCAGAATCATGCTTAGCGTCCCACACATGATTGTGGTGTTCGTGATTGTGCTGGTCGTATTTGGCCCGCAGAAGCTGCCGGAACTGGCGCGCGGGCTTGGCAAGCTGATGGCCGAGTTTCGCAAAGCTTCCACGGATTTCAAGTCCGCCTTTGAGGAGGAGATGCGCGACCTGGACCGGCAAGCGCGGGAGGTCGAACGGCGCAAAGCCGAGGCGGCGTCGGCTGCCGCGGCTGCTTCTGCGGAGACGCAACCGGCAACGCTGGCTACGCCCTCAGGTGCTGAGACGCAGGCGGGTGGCGGGGAGTTAGCAGCGGCGGGCGCGACGGAACCTGGAATTGCGGAAGCGGGCGCGGGCGAAGGGCCGGTGGTCGCTCCTGTAGCGGAGGGGAACGTCGCGCGCAATACGGACGAGGAGACGCCAAGCGCGCCGGCTGGCGGCGAGGGTGTAGAGGCTGCGACGCCGGGGCTGCAGGCGAAGTCGCAAAAAGCCGACAACTGAGAACGAAAGACTAATCCTGAAAAACTCAAAATGGCGACGAGCGAGCACCCCGAAGACGCAGCCGAGACCGGCGGGCAGATGACTTTCTTTGAGCACCTGGTCGAGCTGCGCAAGCGCATCATCAATTCGCTGATTGCGATTGCTATCGGTGCGTTTGTGGGCGTGTACGTCGCGAAATACATCATCAATTACGTCACGCACCCGATGTTGAAGGCGCTTTCGGATGCGCACCTGGAGCCAAAGCTGATTTACACGCATCCGGCGGGATTTTTTAATTTGATCATCACGCTGGGGATTTACATCGGGATTGTGCTGGCGTCGCCCGTGGTGCTGTACCAGATTTGGCTTTTTGTGGCGCCGGCGCTTTACAAGCACGAGCGCAGCGCCATTACCGGTTTTCTGGTTTCCACCGTGTTTTTGTTCCTGGCCGGGATTGCGTTCGGCTATTTTGTGACGCTCCCGTACATTTTGAAATTTTTGGTGAGCTTCCAGGGGCCGGTGGTGCCGATGATCAGCATCAATGAATATTTTGATCTGACGCTGCTGATACTGCTGGGGCTGGGGCTGGTGTTTGAGCTCCCGATACTGGTTTTCTTTTTGTCGCTGTTCGGGATTGTGACGCCGAAATTTCTGTGGAAGAACATTCGCTATGCGATCCTGATTATCGCGATTGTGGCGGCGGTGATCACGCCGACGCCGGATGCCATGACCATGCTGATTTTCATGGCGCCGATGATCGGGCTGTATTTTGTGGGCATTGCGGTGTCGGCCATGGTGGTGCGAAAGAAGGAGCGGCAGTTGGCCGCGGCGGCGGAGGCGCGCTGAATGGGTTTTCATGCAAAGTTGGTGACGCTGGGATTGTGTGCGGCGGTGGTGGCTGGATGCGGGGCGAAGGCTGGCGGCGATGGCGCTGCGCCGGTGAACACGGCGCCCGCAGCGGCTCCGTCTTCGCAAACCGGGGCACTTCGAGCTGGAGATGCAGCTCCTCCCGCGGAGCAGACTGGCGGTTTCGACGGCAAGCGCGCGTTTGCGGATGTAGTGAAGCAGGTGGGGTTTGGGCCGCGGCCGTCAGGTTCGGCGTCGATTGGGCAACTGCAGGAGTACATCCAGTCGGAGCTGGCGAGTTGCGGTTGCAAGGTGGAAACCGACTCGTTTTCGGCGGATACGCCCGCGGGGCGGCTGGCGATGAAAAATATTGTGGCGAAGATTCCCGGCGACAAACCAGGGATCATTATGCTGGCCACGCATTACGACACGAAGCGGCTGGAAAATTTTGTTGGTGCGGATGACGGGGCGTCTTCCACGGCGGTGATGCTGGAACTGGCGCGCCTGCTTTGCGGGAGGCGCGGCCCTTATCAAGTGTGGATAACTTTTTTTGATGGCGAAGAGGCCGTGAAATTTATTTGGCAAGACCCGGACAACCGTTATGGGAGCCGGCAGATGGCGGCGAGGCTGGCGATGAGCGGCGACCTGCCAAAGATCAAGGCGGTTTTGCTTGCGGATATGGTGGGCAGCCGGAACTTGCGGTTCAGGCGCGAGGCTGATTCGACCAAGGCGCTTACCGATTTGATTTGGTCGACCGCGGCGCGGCTTGGCTACTCGAATATTTTTGTGAATGAGTCCTCGTCGACCGTGGATGATCACATCGTATTTCTGAAACGCGGAGTGCCTGCGGTAGATGTGATCGACTTCGAGATTCCTTACTGGCACACAGTGGAGGATACGCTCGACAAGGTCAGCGCCAAGAGCTTGGCGATTACCGGGCACGTTTTCCTGGAAAGCCTCAAACAACTTCAATCCAAATAGAGTTGAGTCTGCGAAGGCACACAGCCAAAAATGGCCGTGCCACTCAGGCCTCGAAGCGAATTTCTTTGCCTTTTTGCGTCACGGAATGTTTGGCGAAATCGTCGTCGTCGCGGTAGGGGAAGTCAGAGCGGTAGTGGCTGCCGCGGCTTTCGTGTCGTGCTAGCGCGGATTTCGCCATAACCAAAGCTAGAGCGTGCATGTTGCGGAGCTCGTATTCGGGGCGGTCGTGCTTCTCAGCTTTCGGCAGTTCGAGGGACTGCAGTTGCTCGATGGCAGCGGTCAACTCTTTCCCGCTACGAAGAATTCCTGCCAGGCGCCACATGATGTCGCGGATCTTCGTCAGCGCCGCGGCTGGCGGATGTTTCGCGTTGTTGTGCGGTTTTGCTTCCGCGGGTTCTCCGGGATTCGGTGCGACGCTTCCAGGAAGCCCGCCCGCGTGCTTTTTCTTTACCGGGGCGTCTTTCATCATCGCCTGGCCGCTTCGTGCGCCGAATACCAAGCCTTCCAGAAGAGAATTGCTGGCCAGCCGATTGGCGCCGTGTACGCCGGTTGCGGCGGTTTCTCCCGCGGCATAAAGGCCGGGCAGGGAAGTGCGGCCCCAGAGATCAGTTTTCACGCCGCCCATCATATAGTGCGCGGCGGGGCAGACCGGCGCGACGTCGCGCGCGAGATCGACACCGTAACTCATACAGGTGGCATAGATGCGGGGGAAGCGTTTCTCGACGAAGCCTTCGGGCTTGGCGGTCATGTCGAGATACACGTGCTCGCTGTTGGTGCGGTGCATTTCGCTGACGATGGCGCGGGCAAGGATGTCGTGGGGTGCGAGTTCCTGTGCTTCGTTGTGACGCTTCATGAAGCGCTCGAGGTTGATGTTGCACAGAATGGCGCCTTCACCGCGGAGGGCCTCGGAGAGAAGGAAGCGTGGCGCGCCCTTCACGGCCAGCGCGGTGGGATGAAATTGCAGGAATTCCATGTCAGAGAGCGCGGCGCCGGCAGCGTACGCGATGGCCATGCCGTCGCCGGTGGCGACGTCGGGATTCGTCGTTTCGCGATAAATCTGGCCGAGGCCGCCGGTGGCGAGCAGCACGGCTTCGGCGCGCACCTCGTGAAGCGAGCCATCGAGTTCGTCGATGAAGCCCAGGCCGACGACGCGGCCGGATTCGACGATGAGCTCGCTGGTGAACGCGTGCGGGCGCAGATGAAGGTGGGTAATGGAGTGCGCGCGGGCGAGGAGGGCGCGGCTGATTTCGCGGCCAGTCGAGTCTCCATGGGCGTGCAAGACGCGGGCGCGGCTATGGACGGCTTCGCGAGTGAACGCGAGTTTGGTGCCGGCGCGATCGAATTCGGTGCCCCACTCGATTAGCTCGGTGATGTACTTGGGGCCTTCTTCCACCAGCAGCGCAACAGCATCAGCGCGACAGAGGCCGTCGCCGGCTTTTATGGTGTCCTGTTCGTGGAGGCAGATCTCGTCTTCGTCGCTGAGGGCTACGGCGATGCCGCCTTGGGCCCAAGCGGTGGCGGAATCGCTAAGATCGGACTTGGCGAGGACCAAAACGCTGCCAGACTGGCTGAGTTCGATGGCCGCGCGGAGACCTGCGACACCCGATCCAACGACAACGTAATCGGCACGATGCGTTCTGCGGGGAGCAGTCATGACGAGCGGCAGTCCCGGGCGAACCCATAGTAGCACGAAGAAATTGCGCGAATTACGTTTGCGATGGCCGAGAGAAGGCTGGCCGCTACATTCCGGTTTCGATGGCGTGTTACATTGCCAAGTGTCGAATTCATGAGAAACAAACGCATTGTGGTCCAGTCTTCGGCTGGATCCTACTCGGTGGTGTGTGGTGCGGGAGTGTTGCGCCACGCGGCGAGCGAGATCGCAAAGTTGGGAAAATTTTCGAGCATACACATCGTATCGTCTGCGAAGGTGTGGCGGGCGATTGGCAAGGATGTGCAGCGCGGAGTTGGCGTAAAGAATCGCGGCGCGGTTCATCTTATAAATGACCGTGAAGCGGCAAAGAATTTGCGCACGGTCGAATTGCTCACGCGCGACCTGGTGAAAGGCGGCGCGGACCGCAAATCTTTGCTGATTGCGGTGGGCGGGGGAGTGGTGGGAGACATCGCGGGCTTTGTTGCGGCGTCGTATCAGCGCGGAGTCGCGCTCGTGCATGTGCCAACGACGCTGGTGGCGCAAGTGGACAGTTCTATTGGAGGGAAGACCGGAGTGAATTTGCCGGAGGGGAAAAACCTGGTGGGGGCCTTCTATCCACCGCGGCTGGTCCTTTCCGATCCTGAGGTGCTGCGTACTTTGCCGGAGCGGGAATTTCGCGGCGGGCTTGCCGAAATTATCAAGCATGCGGTCATTGCGGATGCGGAGATGTTTGCGTACCTCGAGAAAAACATGGAAAAGGCGGAGCGCCGCGATCGCGCGGCGCTCGATTATCTGATTCCGCGCAATGTCGCGATCAAGGCGCGGATTGTCACGCGCGACGAGCGCGAATCAGGGTTGCGCGAAATTCTTAATTTCGGCCACACGTTTGCACACGCGCTGGAAAGCGTCACGCACTACAATCGCTACCAGCACGGGGAAGCCGTCGCGTGGGGCATGATGGCGGCGGCGCTCCTGGGACACGAGACGGGTGTCACTCCGGCTGACGCTGTTTCGCGGATTGTCTCATTGGTGCGGCGAATGGGTCCGCTGCCGGCGTGGCCGCGCGTGCCGGCGCGCGCGTTGCTTGAAGCGATGCGCTCGGACAAGAAGACGCGCGATGCGAAGCTGCGATTTGTTCTGACGCCGCGCATTGGCAAGGCGGCGTCGTACGATGGCGTGCCGCTGGCGGTTGTCGAGCGCGTGGTGCGCTTTGCTCCTCATTTTTTCTGCGATTCCGGCCACGTCCATGGCTGAAGCTGCCGCCGGAAAAGGAACTCGCCCGGAAGGCGCGCAAAGCGAAGCGGACGCTTCCCGCAAAGTGCGCGAGATGTTCACGGAAATCGCGCCGCGCTACGACTTCCTGAATCATCTTTTGTCGTTCGAACAGGATCGTGTGTGGCGCGCGCGGACCGCGCGGCGTCTGCGGCCAATTTTGCTGCGGCGCGATGCGCGCGTGCTCGATCTGTGCTGCGGCACCGGCGATCTTGCTTTTGCGCTGGCGCGGAGCGGTTCGGCGCAGGTTATCGGCGCGGATTTTTCTCATGCCATGCTGGTGCGCGCGAACACAAAAAGCAGGGCTAGTGCCAGGAACACAAAGGCCAGCACGGGCGCGCCGTTGGCTTTTTGCGAAGCGGATGCATTGCGGCTTCCCTTTGCAGATAGTTCGTTTGATTTGGTCACGACTGCTTTTGGTTTTCGCAATTTGGCCAACTACGAAAGCGGGCTTCGAGAAATCCAGCGCGTACTAAGGCCGGGAGGCACTTTGGCGATCTTGGAATTCACCGAGCCGCCGCCAGGACTGGCGGGCGACCTCTATCGCTGGTACTGCCGCACGGTCCTGCCGAAGATTGGGGGAATGCTGTCTGGGAACAGGAATGCGTACAAATACTTGCCGGCCTCGGTGGCGCGCTTTTTCCGGCCCGAAGAGCTCATGTCATTAATGAACAAGGCCGGTTTTGAATTGGTTTCCTATCAACTTTGGACTCTAGGCTCGGTCGCTCTCCATACTGGCGTACGAAGCCCGCGAACCACTTAGGCGGCCGAGTTTACGAGAACTTTAACAAGTTGCTTGTACGAGCGAACGTCGCCCTTGTTTTGCGCTGCCTCGGCTGAATCGTACGGGATGCGCGCTCTGATATGAGTGGGTAAACGCTTCCACAGTAACTGCTCTAACACGAACATAAGTCCGATCATTGCTGCCATGATGCAGGCCAGCACTACAAAATCTGAATATCGTGAGAGCAAATTCGTCGTGAAGTCTATGAACATCATAAAACCGATCGTTGTAATGAACACAACCCTCTCTACAAGTTGGCATGCCTTGACATAGCTGAAGGGCTGCTCCTTCCACGTACGGCGCTTACGACCCAGTGGAAAAATCATTCGGCCTGACCCTGGCATTTAGTCTGCCCCCGAAAAGCGTAAGTATCGAAGACCTTCTATTCTTCCAGTCCTGCTGCACGAATCTTGGCGAGCAGCGTTTTAGGCGAAACGCCGAGGCGTTCGGCGGCGCGCGTTTTGTTCCACTGGCAGTCGCGCAGCGTGCTCTCCAGCAGGACACGCTCGACGTGACCGGCCGCGCGCTGCGTCACTTCCTCAAGCGAGCCTTCCCAACTGAATTTTTCGGGCAGCATCCCATCCGGCACGCTCTCGAGATCAGGCCTGGGCGAAGGGAGCTGCAAGCCGTTAGCGCGGATCGCCAGCCCGTCGGCAAGAATGACGGCGCGCTCCAGTGTGTTTTGCAGTTCGCGGACGTTTCCTGGCCAGCGATACTCGAGGAGTCTCTGTTTCGCATCGGAGGAAAGCTCCAGGCCGGGCTTGGCAAATTCACGGCTAAATTTGTCAAGAAAGTAGTCGGCCAGCAAGAAGACGTCGTTTCCGCGGTCCCGCAGGGCCGGAATGGTGATGGGCACCGCGGAGATGCGGAAGTACAAATCCTCGCGAAACAACTTCTCGTGCATCAATTTCTGGAGGTCGCGATTTGTGGCCACGACGATGCGCACATCGACCTCGATCAACTGCGTGCCGCCGACGCGCTCGAAGCGCCGTTCTTCCAGCACGCGCAGCAGCTTGGCCTGGATAGCCAGCGGCAGCTCGCCGATTTCATCGAGAAACAACGTGCCATGGTGCGCGAGATCCATCTTGCCGATTTTGCGCGCGCCCGCTCCCGTAAACGCACCGCGCTCGTGACCGAACAATTCGTTCTCGACGAGTCCCTCGGGGATTGCCGCACAATTCAGAGCCACAAACGGCTGCTCGCGGCGGTTGGACAAATGATGAATCGCGCGGGCGAAGAGCTCCTTGCCCGTGCCGCTTTCGCCCAGGAGCAATGCGGTGGAATCGGTCGCGGCAATGCGTTGAATCTGCTGGCTGATTTCGCGAATGGAAGCATGCTCGCCAACGATGCGGGGAAATCCGTAACGCGCGGTGTACTCTTCGCGGAGCAGCAGATTCTCGCGGAGCATTTCCTGTTGACGCGCGGCGCGCTGCACTAGGAGTTTGAGATGGTCGAGGTCGACCGGCTTTTGGAGAAAATCGAAGGCGCCTTCCTTCATGGCCGTGACGGCTTCTTCGACGGAGCCGAACGCGGTCAGAAGAATCACCGGAATCGCGGCGTCGGCGCGCTTGGTCTCGCGCAAAACATCAAGACCCGAAGCGCCCGGCATTTTTAGGTCTGTGATGACGAGAAGATAACGGCGCGCGCGCACCTTCTGGATCGCGGCCGTCCCGTCCGGCGCCTCATCCACAGTGTAGCCGGAACGCTCCAGCGCTTTGCGGAGCATGGCGCGCAATTCATTTTTGTCTTCGACAAGAAGGAGAGGTTCCATCTCCCTCGTTTCTATCATGTTTTGCGCGGCAAGCCAGAAGAACGACGCTACGATGTGCGGAGAGAGTGCAGGGCGGGACGGCAGTTGGTATTTCTTAGTGGATAGCAGGGAATTGGCCGGGCGGTGGACCCGGCCTCTTAGACTAGGGCGTGGCCCAGCCAGGGTCGCCGCCGGATTTGCGCAGGGCCTCTTCCATATCGCTGATCTGCTGCTTGATTTGGTCGATTTCCTTCTTCTTTGCCGCGATCTTGGCGTCTTTGTCGTTGATATCCTTGCGGGTGTACTGCTCGGCAAGGGCTTTCTGCGGGTCACTGTAATACTGCACTTGCGCCTTGTTGTCTTCGCGCTGCAGGACATCGAGTTCCTTTTGGGCGCGGTCTAGGTTGGCGTAGGCTTGCTTAAACTGTTTGCGCCATTTGCTCTCTGAACTTTCCTCGGGCTTGGCAGGCTTGCCGGCCGCGTCCTTACCTTCCGCACCTTCCGCGCCCGGCTTCTTGGCTGCGCCCTCTTCCGTAGCCGCTGCACCCGCGTCTCCTGTAGCCGGAGCGTCGCCGGAGACGAGATGGTTTACGTCTTCATCGGTATAGACCCTTTTCGGCTTGACCGTGTCTTTCTTCTTCTGTTCGCGGGCTTTACGAGCGGCATCCGCTACCGGGTCGCCGGTGGACTGCTGGGAGGAATCCTGCTGTTGCTGCTGGGCGGGAGACGGAAGAGCCGTCAGCGCAAGGGCCATGAGAGCCAGGCTCGCAAAAGCGGTGCCATTTCGCAAAATTCGCGGGTCCATAAAAGTACCTCTCTGGAGCAAAGAAGAGCTCCGACGCAACTAGGTCTCAACGCTCTTCTTCTTCAATTCTACCGCTTCCGGCGCACCGCCGCACAGGGGTAGCGTAACCATAAACGCCGCGCCGCCTTCCGGGCGGTTGCGGGCCTCCACCTGGCCGCCATGCTGGATGATGATCTTTTGCACCACGGCCAGGCCCAAACCGGTGCCGTCCGCCTTCGTGGTGTAGAAGGGCCGGAAGAGCTTGCCTAACGAGGACTCCTCGATTCCCGGCCCGTTGTCGAGGATCGCAATCCGCTGCAAGCCTCCGGCTTCGGCGCGAACGAGCTCGCCCTTTAGCAGGACTTGTCCGCCACCCGCCGTATCCGCGCAAGCTTCCGCTGCATTGCGCACCAGATTTAGCAGCGCCTGGCGCAGCAGCCCCTCATCTCCAGGCACGCTGCCGAACGCCCCCTCGGACCGCAGTCGCACGTCAGGTTTCGCCTCGGTAACGTCGGAAACCACTCGATCCACCACGGCTTCCAGCGACACCGGCTCGTTGGCGATGTCCAATGGGCGCGCGTACTTCAGGAATTCGGTTACGACGTGGGTGATGTTGCGGGTCTGCTCGAGGATGCGATCGGCATGATCGGAAGCCTCTTCCCCCAATTCCTCGGCACGAATCATCTGCGCGTAGCCGGAAATCGTGGCCAGCGCGTTCTTGAATTCGTGCGCGATACCGGCGGAAAGCTCGCCGAGCGCGGCGAGATTTTCCTTTAGCTGCATCTGCTGCTGCAGGGCGGCGAGTTCGGTCAGGTCGCTTAGGAGGCAAAGCGCTCCGTTGATCTTTTCGTTGCCTTTGCGAATCGGGGAGATGGTGACTCCAAGATGCCGGCGTTCGCCGGAAGGGGCGCTGTGCTCCACCTGTTCGCGGCGGAAAATCCTGCCTTCGGCCAGGCACTCGGTTATCAACCGCGTGAGCTCGGACGCCTCGCCAAGGGCCTCGCTATAGCGCCGGAAGCCCAGGCCGCGAATGCCCAGCGCCTGCTCCGCGGCGGGGTTGGCGCTGGAAATAATTCCGGTGGCGTTGACGACCAGCAGGCCGGCGGGCATGTTGCGGGTGACTTCTTCGCTGAGGCGCTCGGTGTGCGCGGCGCGTTCCTTCTCAATGCGGTGCAGCCGCTCCAGCTCCCGCTCCTGGTCGCGCAGTTTTTGGATGACGCCTTGCATCGAGGCGGCCATGAAGGCCGATGGATTTTGTGTGCGGGCTGCTTGCGGCTCTTCTTCTTTGTGCGCATCTCGCGCGTTCGTGAAATAGCGCCTCACCACGAATAGCACCACGAGCACGATGGCAAACAATCCCACCGCGGAAGCGACGCCGAACGCCCAGAGGTTCGGCGGCTTGTCTGCTTGCAGCGTCGCGAGAAGGATGAGGGTATTCATATCACGCAAGCATTTGCGACCAGAGCATCAGCATCCTTGGGCCAAAATACACCACCAGCAGCGCTCCAATTCCCAGGAACGTTCCGAGCGGGAGTTGATATTGGCTGGCGATTGCCCAGCGCAGGGAGTTCACGCTGCCTAGGCGGCGCCGGCTGGCGCGCTCGGCCAGTTTCCGCTGCCATCCCGCGGCGTAGAGCGCGACGATGACGATGACGGTGACGCCCACCAGCGTTCCCAGCAGTGTCCCTAGCAGAATGGTGAGGAATGCTCCGCGAACGCCGAGAAAAGCTCCCACTAGGGCCATCATCTTAACGTCGCCCATGCCCATGCCTTCGCGGCCGCGAACTCGCTTGTAGAGTGCCGCCACGGCCCAGAGAAGAAAGCTGCCGAATGCTGCGCCCAGAAGCGCGTCGACAAGTCCCTGGACGGGTCGAGGCGGTAGGCGATGAGCCAGCCTCACATACAAGGAGACGGTGAAGCCATCGTCGGGCGGCACAACTGCGGAGAAGAAAAGCCCGGCCACGAAGCCGGGCCAGTTCACCAGGTCGGGGAGAAGGCGAACGCGCAGGTCGGTGATCGTTAGCACGATGAGCAGGCAGGTGAAAAACAGCCATTTGACCGCGCTTTGCGTGAGCCCAAATTCCAGGTAGCAGGCCACGAAGAGAAGACCGGTGGTTAATTCGACCAAGGGATACATCGGAGAGATGGGCAGGCCGCAGGTGCGGCACTTGCCGCGCAGCCACAGCCAACCGAAGACCGGCACATTGTCGTACCAATTTATGGGCGTTTGGCACCGCGGGCACCGCGAAGCCGGCGCAACGATGGAAAGGTCCTCCGGAATCCGCAAGATGCAGACGTTCAGGAAGCTGCCAATCACCAGGCCAAAGAGAAAAATGAAAGCGATGACCAAGGTTTGCGTCGCTCAGAGCCTCTATATGCAATGTGCCACACCCGCTCCCCTGCCCTCAACGCAGCCGCTGCCTGTCAGTGTCGCATGCCTAACACGTGCGGCTCCTCGTCGTGGTTTTCTCTTCGCGCCGTAAAACGGTAAACTGTTGAGTGTCAAATCTATGAACTGGTTTGCACGCCGCATTCATCGCTATGAGCAGCGCCGCTGGAAAACGGACGACAACCGTCTGGTGCGCCCATTTGGCTGGGGGTTGGAACACATTGGCGGCCCTGTCGAACATCCCAATCCCGCTGAATTCCTGGGTGAATACGCGCAGTGGGCCATCGAGAACAGCCGAGAGTGGTACAGCACTACGCCGGCGACCGATTACCGGCTCGATGACCAAAACGTTCTGACCTTTACCAGTTCCATTGAGTCGCCCTGGCCGGAAAACAACACGGTTCATGCGCAGTTCTTTCCGGCGCGCAGGCGAGGCTCAGCCGTGCTCATCCTGCCCAACTGGAACGCTAAATGGCACGGGCAGCGCGGGCTAGGCGAATGGTTGCAGCGCCTCGGAATCAGCGCGCTGAAGATGAGCATGCCGTATCACGATCGCCGTATGGTACGGGGTCACGAACGCGCAGACCAACTCGTCGGCCCCAACATCGGGCTCACGTTGCAGGCCAACCGGCAGGCGGTACAAGATGCGCGGCGGTGTCTGCGCTGGCTGGAACAGCAGGGGTTTTCCCGCCTTGGCATTCTCGGGACCAGCATTGGTTCCTCGGTCGGCTATATCACCCTGGTGCACGATCCCGCAGTGCGGGTCGGCGGCTTCTTCCATGTATCGACCTATTTTGCCGACGTCGTCAGCCAGGGGATGACGACAACGCACGTGTGGGAAAGCTTGCGCGAGCACGTCACCGTGGACGAACTACGCGAGTACTGGGCGCCCGTCAGCCCCATGCCGTACGTCGAGCGCGGCCTCGGTGCGGGCAAGAATGCCTTCATGGTCTACGGCAAGTACGACCCGACGTTCCTCCCCGCTTTCACCGAGCAGATGCTCGCCGCCCTCCGCCGCCACAACGCAAATCCCCGCACCCTCGCGTTGCACTGCGGACATTATTCTCTCGAGCTGCCACCTTTCAGCCACATCGCCGGTTACCGCATGCTCACCTTCCTCCGCCAAGCCCTCGCCTAACCCGATGGATTCCGCTACCTCGAGAAGCAGCGTATGGAACGGTCGGTGCGGGCGCGACAGGGTAGCGTAAATTCTTTTGTGTAAATTCGGGTTTTTGGGCAGAAAAAAGGGCGTACTTTCCTTTGGAGCGCGAACTCACAGAGGAGGTACACCCTGATGCGAGAACTGCAAGTCCTCGGCAACGGCCATCTTAGACTGGACTTTGCCGACTGGAAAGAGTTCTTTGAGGCCGAAATGGCCGAGCAACTGCGTAGTCAGCTCAAAAGCATGATCGAACAAGCGCTAGAAGCCGAGCGCGACTACTATCTCCAGCTGAACTACTATGAGCACGCTCCCCGCTGTCGCTTGGACTACCGCAATGGCTACTACTTCCGCGATTTCCTCACCCAGCTCGGTCGCTTAGCCGGGGTGCGCGTGCCACGTACTCGCAAAGGCTTCCGCTCGCAAGTTCTTCCGCGCTATCAGCGCCGCCAAGCCGCGGTCAATCAACTGATCCGGGAAGCTTTTCTACGCGGCATTTCCACCCGCCAGGTCAGTGACGTTCTCCAACCCGTGCTCGGAGAGACTTATTCCGCGACGACCATTTCCAACGTCACTCGCCAACTGGACACCGCCGTCCAGCAGTTTCACCGTGGCCCGCTTCGCGACGAATATCTCTATCTCTTCCTCGACGGCATCGTGCTCAAAGTCCGCGACAGTGCGCGTAAAGTCCGCCGCCGCATGATCTTAGTCGCTTACGGGGTGACGCGTGCCGGCCAGCGTCGCGTGCTGGCCTATCAATTCGCCCAGGACGAAAGCCAAGCCGCGTGGGAGCAGTTCCTGCAGGATCTGTATCTTCGTGGCCTGGAGGGCAGGACTCTACAGCTAATCGTCAGCGACGGCGGCAAAGGACTGCAAGCCGCTCTGCCTTTCATTTTCCCCAACGTGCCGGTGCAGCGTTGCTGGGCCCACAAACTCCGCAACATCGCCGACAAAGTCTCCCGCCAGGAAGGCTCCTGTGTGGCGGGAGCCTCCGCCATGTATCGCGCCAGCAGCCAAAGCGAGGCACTGCGCGCCTTCCGCGACTGGAAGCAGCACTGGCAACACCGCCGCCCCAACGCGGTGGCTTGTGTGGAGCGCGACCTCGACGCCCTGCTAAACTTTTTCGCTGTCCCGCCAGCCCACTGGATCAAGGTGCGCACCACCAACGTCATCGAGCGCGCCTTCCGCGAAGTGCGCCGACGAACGCGACCGATGTCCAGCTTCTCCAATCCGGAAAGCTGTGACCGCATCATCTACGGCGTGATAAGTCACTTAAACCGTTCCTGGGAAAGAAAACCGCTCTTCAAATTTACACAAACATGTTGACGGTACCTCCCCAAGAAAACCCTTGACAACCTGTATACCGATACGATAACATGGTCCATGTTACCTCGACAGCTCACCCTTCCTCCGCACCCTCCCGCCAAGCTAAACCCTTCACCATCACACTCTTACAAACTCTTATGCGCTCCCAAAAAAGTCAACTCCCTTCAAATCAGTAACTTCCAAACTCTTTTTGCAAAACACCCGGGGTGGGGGCACATCCGCATTCATCCGATCTCTTTTGCTCCCGCCATCGCATGCGCCACGCAGCGCCTCTATCCCTTCCGCGCTCAACCAGTTGCGCATACTTTCCGTCGCCACGGGGGTGTACCCAGCATTCATTCTCTCCTTGCTCGTCCAACTCCACCGTCCAGGCTCAAGTCTCGAGCTTCCATGCACTTGCAGCCTCTTTGGCCTCCCTTTGCGCTCTTTTTCAACCTCCTGTTCTTTATTTTCAATAGCTTGCAGCCTCTTTTCCAAAAACACCCGGGGTGGGGGTGTCTCCGTGGCGCTTGACACCTATACAAGAGGGTGGATACTGGGCAAGCAGAGCAGGAGCACCCAATCATGAACACCGTGAAACCAACGTTGGCAAATCAGCTTGGCCCGCTAAGGGGCCTGGAAGAGTGGGACGACTTCGTCAAGACTCGCTACACCGACGAGAAAAAAACCGACGAATTCCGCGATTATAGCGAAACCACACCCCCGCGTGTTCGCGAGTTTTACCGCCAAAATCATGCTTACCAAACGCGCGATTTCGTTCTGAATAAGAAAAAACAATTCCTCGCCGGGGACCGCGCCCAGATGGGCATCTGGGAGGCCATGGAATTTCTCAACACCTTGGTCGACGAAAGCGACCCAGACACCGAGCTCACCCAAATCGAGCATTTGCTGCAAACCTCGCAGGCCATCCGGCGCGACGCTAAACCCGATTGGTTCGTTCT
>Ga0137415_10004141_pt1 | contig 14366 bp, 13 predicted proteins | sample CZODoug3_1_1_16f_FD_183082 | JGI IMG/M metagenome (GOLD analysis project Ga0137415, IMG submission 183082) | Vadose zone soil fungal communities from Angelo Coast Range Reserve, California, USA - CZODoug3_1_1_16fungal (Hybrid Assembly) | ecosystem: Environmental > Terrestrial > Soil > Vadose... | reverse complement strand
CCCCTCCCCCTGCACCCTCTCCCCAGCAGGAGCAGGAACAGGAACAGGAGAGGGAGCAGTCACGCGCGCGCGAGGAGGTATATCGGATATGATATGCGATATGATATCGGATAGGATATCGATCGAGTAGTTGACCACTCCGGCAATCTTGGTGAACGCATCAATAAAGCTTGCTCCAAGCGTGCCGAGCACATGCTGAAAGAACGCGCGTATGGTGTTGCGCAACGAGCAATCCGGAATGGCCACCCAGTTGCTGCGCCACCCCGTGACCACCTTGCTGCTATTGGGCACGTTCACGCCGTACTCAGCCGGCGTGAACACCAACCGCCTCGCCCAGTCGGCATAAATCCACCTGGACGCCTCCAGTTCTTGGAGCGCTTTGTCGAGGCGTTCCAGACTCCATCCGCGCGCTTCCGCGAGCGCCGCGCGCCCCACCAGGTGCACGCACGGCACGTTCGTGGTGTGAGGGCCGAGCGCAATGTACATGTACAGAAACTGCGCGTCATCGCTCAGCGCCTTAAACGCCTGAGAGTCCCACACGTAAGGGTTCCATTTGCGAAAGCGGTTCATGTCTCCTCCGAATCGGCAATGTCAGCGTCCGCGCTGACGGAAAGGTCCTCGCACAACGTGATGGGACGCCCGCCCGCCATGCAGTTGGAGGCGTCCACCCGGCCAAATCTTCGAAACTCGCGGCGCACTTCCTCGCGCAGATCCTGCCATCCGCGGCGGCGGCGATGCGCCTTGGGTGCGGCGGCTACGGGCCGCTCATTTGCCGCCCTGCTCGCGCCGGGCATCATGACAGTGCTCCCCGCGCGTTAGGCCAGCGCTGGTGCCTGCGCACGGCTTCGGCCACGCTGGTGCGATCCATGTGCACCAGGAGCGCGATGGTCTCGCAGGTAATCTTGGCTTCGCGCAGCCGCCAAAACAGCTCGTCGCGCGCGCGCACCACGTGGGCCTTTCGGCACGGCGCCAAAATGGCGCTCGGCTCAAGGCGATGGCGCCGAGCCACCCGCTCTGTGTAGAACGCGAGCCAGTACTCCGCCACCTCGCGATCGGTGGGCGGATGATCGTCCAAGGAGGCAGCCGCGTTCGAAGGCGCGAGCGCCTCTGGCGCAACATCTCTCTCCGGTTGCCAGTTTGCGCGGGCGAGAATCATGTGAGCTCCTCCTTCACGTCCGAGGTGTGCATTCGAAGGGTGAACAGGGCGCGCGCAATATCTACGCGCCCAAGTGACAGCGCGCCGAGGCGCAGGGTCTGGAGCTCGGTGATCACACCGTCCAGACGGCGCGCCAGCTCTCGTTGGGTCTCTTGCGCGAATGCCGGCGGGCAATTCGCAACGCGTTCCGTGATGTTCTTCATGCGGTTCTCCCAAAAAGCGATATCTGCCGTTCGTTGACGGACGGTTGGTTGGAACTAGACGGCTGCCCTCCTCGCGGCGAAGCAGCCCGCGTCGAACGGCGACGGTCTCGCAGCAGCGTTGGCGGGGGAGCCTCGAGCCAGCGACGAAGGCGCGCCTCGGCGATGGCGACGTAGTCCTCGCCGCTCTCAATGCCCACGCACTCGTCCCAGCCCGCGGAGAGGGCGCCGATCATTTCCGAGGCTGCACCGGCGAAGGGCACCAACAGGCGCCGTGGAAGGTCTGCACGTGGCGGCGGCAACACCAGGCTCGCGAGCCACGTGGTCAATCGAATGGGCTTCAAGGTGGTGTGGTGATTGCGCGCTCCGTGGTTTCGCCCCGCACCGGTGCACGGGCAGTTGAGCGCCGCGGCGCCGTCCTTTCTGCCCCCGGTCATCTCGCCGGCGGAGCGAAGCGGCAGATGCTCGCACCCAAGTTCGCGCTCCCAGCGCGACGCCTTTGCGCAATAAAAGAATCGAGACGCGCCTCCAGCGTCGCCCTCGGCAGGTGCCTCATTGCGACGTGCAAAGGCGCCGTAGGTATTCTTGGTCTTTGGCGCTCGCCGCCGGCCGGTGCGCGCCCCCGAGGTGAGCGGCCCACTCTGCGCGTCGAGCACTGCTCCCGCCTCCTCGTCCAACACCAGATTCGCCGGCCAGCGGCCAAGGCCATGGCATTGAATGCCCACGCCCGGAGGAGCGGCGATCTTTTGCGCCGTGGGTTTCGCCGAATGCCCTGAGCGTTTCCACGATTCGGACCGCTCACTCCAGTCCGAGTGCACGCGACACGCGTCAATGGCGAAGCCGCCCACGCCCCACCGCTCCACGTTTTGCACGTACGTGCCAGCGCGCGGCTTTTGGGCCACCACGATCGGCTCGTGCGCCGGCTTGAGCGCGGTGCCATATCCCGTCCACGTCGCCGCGAGCCTGCCCGCGCGCGCGCGCCGGCTTCTCTTGAGCGCCTTCGGGATGTCGAGCGACTTGGGAAATCCCTGCCCGTGAATCCACTCGAGCGTATCGATGATCTCGAAGCCCGCGTCCTCGATGGCGCCGGCCAGGCGGTGATAGGTGCGCGTGCTGCCAAAAACGAGCAGCGGTGCGCCCGGCTTCAGCACACGAAGCATCTCGCGCCAAAAGGTGGGGCCAGGCACCGCAGCGTCCCACGCTTGTCCCATGAAGCCGCCGCGCCCGCGCTCCGCGCTAATGTCGTCCCACGTCCGTGCCTTTCCGTCGGGCGAGAGACCGTACGGCGGGTCGCTTAAGAGGGCGTCGAACGAATTCGACTCCAACTGGGCGAGCGTCTCTGCACTGCGCAGATCGCCGCGAAGGATGCGGTAGCTTCGAGTGCAGGACGCGCGCTTCACGGCGAGCCTTCCGCAGGGACCGAGCGCGGAACGCATGGTGCGCCCTCGGGGGCCCGTCCAAGACCTGCATGCGGATCCAAGTCGCGTTGCACGTTCTCTCCGCTTAGCGCGCGCGCTTTCTGCATCTGCAAAACGATGGATCGCGCCACGGCTTCCATGAGCGCCGGTGGAACCGCCTGTCCGATCTGTGACCAGCGTGACGCCTTGGTCTTGCCGCAAAAGCACCAATGGTCCGGAAAGCCCTGCAGGATGGCCGCCTCTCGTTCCGAGAGCCGGATGCCTTGGCTTATGTATGCAGCGTTGCTGTGATGACCCGTTGGCGAGAAGTCAATCGACACCAGACATTCGCATTGACATGTAGCGGGCCAAAAAAATATCGCTCGCGAGACGGCGGAAGCTCGCGACGCGAACGCGATCGTTTCCTCCACGCACGAGGTGCGCAGGTGATTCGGTCGGGGGCGATGATTCATCTTGCCCTCCACAGATCGGAGGGTGGACATCGCGCGAAATGGGACTCACCACGGCGTGGGCCCTCTGCTTCGACCGGCATGCGCTTGGTGGCGCGCGTCCAGATCCAAACGATCGCGGCGCCGCACGAGCGGCATCGCCTTCGTGGTGCGTACGGCGGGATCGGGAAGGTCGACGGTGGACGCGGACTGGTGTCGGAGTTGGGACGGCTGGCGCTGGAGGTGGCTCCCACGGCGTTGGGGGGAGCTCCTGTTGTCGAAGGCGCCTGGCAGAATGCGCCGACGTCACGCTCGGAGCACCCGAATACTTCCACTGGGTGACCGCACGCGGGGCACAGGGACGCGCCGGTCGAGATCACGACGGCCCTCCTTTTGCGCTGCGGGGCTCGGGAGCCTCCTCCGCCTGCGCATCGCGAAGGACCAGCTCGGCAAGAGTCACCGCGAGCGGGATCGCATCGGCGCCATCGCGCGCGACCGCCTCCAGCAATCTGCGGGCGGTCGCCACGAAGTTGCCACGACTTATTTTACGCGCGGCGAAATCCTCAAGGATTTCGCTGGCGCGCGCAGAAGGATTCGAACCTACGACATCCGGCTTCGAAGGCCGGCGCTCTATCCAGCTGAGCTATGCGCGCAAGACTACGGCACGGGGACTTAGCGCAACCCGCAACGAATGCGAAGCGCAAACGTCCTTCTCCCCCGAAGCAGCGCCCCTTGTGGCATCACTGGAGGACGCGGGGCTGATCCTCGTCGAGCGTGTCGACGCCTCCAACGTATAGCCTTTCCGGCACGGACCCCTGATCAGGTCAGGCGGCGCCGGGGCCCCGCTCGCCCGTTCGGATGCGGACGGCCTCGTCCACGCGCTGAATGAGAATTTCGGCCAGACCGCCTCGCTGTTCGATGGCGCGAACGACCGCATCGGCCTCTTCGTCGGGGCCGACCCACTCGAGGAACACCTTCTGCGCAAAGGCGACGAAATACACGCCGCCGCGAAAAACTGCGCGATATCCGGCGCTGTGGCCCGCGCCTTTGACGCCGACGAGGGTGAGGCCGCGCACACCGATGAGCACGAGCCGCTCCACCACGGCGTCGAGACAATGCTCGTGTACGACGGCTTCGACCTTGACCACGCTTGCTTCACCCCAAGCTCGGCCACCGATGTTTCCGTGGGTTTTCGCTTTGGGTGCGCGGGGGTGCACGCGCACGAAAAAGTGCGTACGAGCTACTCCCGACGCGCCCCCGATATCTGGCCGAAACATAAGACGCGTCAAGAAACGATAAAGAATGGCGTGAAGAGCGCATTCACCTCTTCGACAGGGCACCCACCGCTTTCGGGCGGAGAATTCCGAGGCGTCACGATGTTCCAACGATTCACTGAACGCATGAAACTGAAGGACTACCGCCGCCTGTTTGCCGCGCTGTTGGCCAGTAAAGTCCTCGGGGCGATCCTCCTGCTGATCGCCATCAAGGCCATTGGTGCGTACTTTTTCACACCCGCGTTCGCGGAGGATGCTCCCCCGGAGCCGCCCGCCTACGTGAATCCGATGAACACGATGTGGACCGTCATCGCGGCGTTCCTGGTGTTCTTCATGCAGGCGGGTTTCATGATGCTGGAGGCGGGATTCGCCCGAACGCGCGAAACCGTCAACGTGCTCTTGGAAGGAATCGTCGACACGTGTCTCTGCGGCATCCTCTTTTGGGCCTGGGGCTTCGCCTTCATGTTCGGCGCGGGCAACGGCTTCATCGGCCACCAATACTTCTTTCTGCAGGGCGTCCCGGAAACCTACGGGAGCACCGGTGTCGCGTTCTTGGCCTATTGGCTCTTCCAATTCGCATTTGCCGACACGTGCAGCACCATCACCTCGGGCGCCATGGTCGGGCGCACCGGCTTCGTGGGCGATCTCCTTTATAGCTTCGGCGTGAGCGGCTTCCTTTATCCCATCATCGGCCACTGGGCCTGGGGCCCCGATGGCTGGCTCACCACCCTCAAACCGGTCGCCTTCCACGACTTCGCGGGCTCCACGGTGGTGCACACCATCGGCGGTTTCATCGCATTGGCAGGCGCCGTTTCCCTCGGACCGCGTCTCGGTCGCAAATTCAAGCGCGACGGCGGCGGCCCGATGCCCGGACACGATCTGACCATCGCCGCGGTGGGAGGCGTCATTCTCTGGTTCGGTTGGTACGGATTCAATCCCGGGAGCACGCTCTCGGCGATGGACGCCGCCGGTTGCGGCCGCGTGGCTGCCAATACGACCCTCGCCGCCTGCGCCGGAGGACTCTCCGCGCTCGCGTACATGTATCCACGAAACAAAGTCTGGGATGCGGGAATGACCATCAACGGATTTCTGGCCGGATTGGTCGCCATCACCTGCCCCTGCTACTGGGTTTCGCCCTTCGGCGCGGTCATGATCGGCGGCGTCGCGGGCGTCGTCTGCGTTCTCTCGGTCGATTTGGTCGAGTGGCTGCGCGTCGACGATCCCGTGGGTGCCGTCGCAGTGCACGGCGGATGCGGCATCTGGGGAACGCTGAGCCTCGGCCTCTTCGCGTGCGGAAAATACGGCGCGCCGACACCGACGGGTGCCGACAACTCCGAAGGATCGCTGCTGAGCGGTCTATTTTATGGCGGCGGCGCCAACGTTCTGGTGGCGCAGATCATCGGCAGCGCGGTGGTCACTGCCGCCACCTTCGGGGCAGGAATGGCCCTGATGTATGCAGTGAAGGCGACAGGAACATTGCGCGTCTCCAAGGACGGCGAGCTCGAAGGGCTCGATGTCCACGAGCACGGCGGCTCCGCCTATCCGGAGATGTTGGGCATGGGCGGTGGTTCGGCTGCGCCCATGACGCACGAAGAACCGAGCCGCGCGACGGCCTCGGCGACCGCCCCCGCCGAGTGAGTCACACGATATCCAAATCACGAGCACGCGACGCGCCACGCAAGCGTGCGAGCAGGATAGCGCCAATGGATACGAACGAGCCGGCCGAAATCGCGAGCGATGCGTGCACGCTCATGATGGCGCCGGCGAGTCCGACGGTGACGCCGCTGAACGCGCGCAATCCTGATCCCGCCATGTTGTAGAGGCCGAGAACGCGCCCGCGCGTGACCTCGGGCGCGTTCATCTGCACCAGCGTTTGCGTCATGCTGCTGAACGAGAGCTCGAAAAATCCCGCCAAGAACAGGAGCGCGATGGCGAGTGAATACGAGCGCATGAGGGCAAAGCCGAGAAGCGCCGCCGCCCACGCCATGGCGAGCATCACCGCGGAGGTCGGGCGCATTTTGAATAGGCCGCCGCGGCTCTCGAGCAAGATGCCAGCGAGGAGCGCACCCGCGGCGTCGGCAGCGAGCAGCATGGTGTACGACGTTCCCGGATCTCCGTGCCCGAGATCGTGAGCGAAGCCGGGCATCTGCGCTTGGTAGCTGTTGCCGACGAAGAACGACGCGGCGCCCGCCAATGCGATCATGATCGCCAACATGGGAATGGTGCGGACCTCGCGGATGGTTTGTACGATGTCGGCGATGCCGCGCACGGCGCGTTTCGGTGCGGGGCTATCGCTCCGGAAGTGGCGACCATAGGGCGCGCGAATCAGCCAAACCAGAAGCGGCAGATAGAATACCGTGTTGAAGAAAATGCCGTAGGTGGGGCCGAAGAGGAGCATCACCCCACTGCCGACGCCCGGACCCACGAGCACGCCGAGGTAGCGCGCGGTGGCGGCGACACGGACAGCGCTGGGAAGCGCCGCAGGGCCCGCGATGTCGTAGAGAAGCATTTGGCTCGAGGTGACCCACAAGACGCCCGCGCAGCCGTGGATGACCAAGAGCACCATGGCGTGCCACATGCGCAAGCTGTCGGTGGCGAAGAAGTAGCCCCAGCCCGCCGATGCGAGGATGAAGAGAACCGCGCCAGCCTGGATGATGCGCCGCGAGTCGAAACGATCGTTGAGCGCGCCGACGGCCACCGAAAACACGAGATAGGGCAGCCAGTGCGATACGACCGCGAACCCGCCGAGCGCGGGCGAATGGAATTTCTGGAAGGCGACCCAGTAGCTGATCACGTGCTCGACGTTGTCGGCCATCATGGTCAGCGTGAAAGTGGCGACATACGCGCGATACCCAGGTATGTCGAGTGCGCTCTGTTTCATTATATCACGATATATCGCAATATGTCTCGACAGTCTAGCCTCGGGGTGTACTCGACCTTCGTAAGCACCTCATCTATGTTGACACCCAGTATTGACTTTGGCATCCAGTGCCACAACATGCTGGCTATGCTGATGGAGAAACGCGGATGAACATCGTATTGTGGATCCTACAGGGTCTGCTCGCGGCCGCTTACCTGTTGGCGGGCGGGATCAAGCTGGTCACCCCGCGCGACAAGCTGGCGCCTAAAATGGCATGGGTCGAAAACTTCACGGCCGGCCAAGTCAAGCTGATCGGTCTCGCCGAATTGGCGGGGGCCTTCGGCCTCGTCTTGCCTGTCGCGTTGAACATCGTGCCCATCTTGACGCCCATCGCGGCGCTCGGGTTGGTGGCCGTCATGGCTGGCGCCGTGTCGACGCATCTTCGTCGCAAGGAGCCTCCTGTTGCGCCGGCGGTTCTCGCCGTGCTTGCCGTCGTCGTCGCGCTGGGGCGCTTTCTCGTTTAGCGGCCTCCGCGTGCTATCCTTTCTCGCATGGTGGCAGCAAGCGCAGCTGAACAATTCTACGTGAGCTACGAGGACTACCTGGCGGCGGAGCAAGATAGCCCCGTCAAGCACGAGTGGCTCGACGGCGTGGTATACGCGATGGGCGGAGGGACCCTCGAACACAGCCGGCTCGCCGCGAACATGACGAGCATCCTCAGAGCAGCACTCGCGGGGGAGTGCGTCGTCTATACTTCCGACGCCTCACTCTACATTCAAGCGACGCAGCTCTCGACCTACCCGGACCTCAGCGTCACCTGCGGCCCGGTCGAGGTGCATCGCGGCAAACGGGGCGTCGGAGAAGCCATCTTGAACCCGACGCTCGTCGTGGAGGTGCTCTCCGATTCCACGGAGAGCTATGACCGCGGCGAGAAGTTTGCACATTACATACGAATCCCAAGCCTCCGTGAGTACGTGCTCGTATCGCAGGACGAGCCCCGCATCGAGGTTTACCGGCGTCCCAAACGGGGACACTGGCATCACGACGTCGCCCGCGCTGGCGAAACCTTGGAGCTGCACGGACGCACGATTTCCGTCGACGACATTTATCGCTCGTAAGTCAGGGACGCGTCGCACGCGTGACGATGTACACGGGCGTATACCGATTGAGATTCGTCGCGGCGTCACTCCAATGGTCCTCGTAGAAGCCGGTGATCGCAAAACCAGCGCGCACCTGACCGCCCAATTGCTGCGTCAATGTGTGCCCGAATTCCAATGCCAACTTCGCGTCGACCTTCTTGCGTCGCGCGCCATCGTCGATGTCGACGAGATCGGAATAGGGAAGCACATGGCGCACTTCGAGCAGCCCTTCGTGCTCGTCGCGGGTGCGGTCGAACATGAGAAACATATCCATCTTGCCCATGTCGCCCAGCACCGCGCGGAGCGAAAGACCGTGCAACCGACCGGCGGCGGAAACCACGCGCGCGGCACTGCAAGGCAAGGCAAGGCGTGAGCGCAATTTCCCATCGACCTTCCCTCGCCGCCGCAATCTGCTCCGGCGTGACCGGCGTACTCCACGTGCCCCCGCTCGGGACCCTCCGCCTTCGCTGCACCGGCGGCGACCTTGGCATCCTCGACGCCCCATGCTCACAAACTACTACATCACGCGGCCTGCACTCGATCGCAACGTCGCGGCAGTGTTCTGGCGAGATGGCGGTGGGAGGCATGTGCTAATTCGGTGTTCGCGAGGCGCGAACATGACCCGAAAACGATTCTGGACCGAGCCGTATCGAAAGTCCGCTGGGTGGTGGCTCGATGGGATACGCTGAGAGAAGCATCATTCATGGCTGACGCATTTTCCCGCACGTTTCGCGCGATGGATAGCGACTCTGGCGCGCGGGGTCGTCTGATGGCGCTCGTGGCGATGGGGCTTTTTGCGGCTTGGGGGGCGTGGTTTTCGCTAGCGCGGCTCTCCGTTTACGAGACGAGTGAAATCGCGCGGCTCGAAGTGGTGCGGGCGACGCATCCCGTCGATTCACCCGTCGCGGGGCGCGTGGTGAGCGCACATCTCATTCTCGATGACGAGGTGCACGAGGGCGATGTGCTCGTGGAGCTCGATGCCCAGCCGCAACGGCTGGCCCTCGCGGAGTCGCAGTCCAAGTTGGCCAGTGTGGCGCCCAAGCTGGAGGCCACCCGCGCCCAGCTCGATGCGGAAAAGCAGGCCCTGGCCAACTTTCATCATCAAGGGAAGGCGACCCTCGACGAGGCGACGAATCGGGTCGAGGAGGCGCGCATCTCGGCCGAGCTCGCAGGCAACGAGTTCGAGCGGATCGACAAACTGCAAAAGAGCGGCGCCGTTCCCGAGGTCGACGCCGTGCGCGCCAAGGCGGACGTGATGGGTAAGTCCGCTGCCGAAGCGGCCCTGCGCTCCCAACAGAGCAAGGTGGAACGCGAGTGGCTCACCGGACAATCGGATCGCGCCACGCGCATCGCCGCGCTGCAGCTCGACATGGTTCGCCTCGAGACGGATCTCGGGCAGCTTCGCACGGAGATCGAATCGCTGGAGCATGAGATCGAGCGGCGGCATCTTCGGGCTCCTGCGAGCGGGCACATTGGGGAGATCAGCAATGTGCGGCCTGGCGCGTTCGTCGATGAAGGCGACCGCATCGGAACCATCGTCGCGCGGGGCGATTTGCGGGTGGTGGCGGAGTTCAAACCGGCGGCGGCCTTCGGGCGCATTCGCCCCGGACAGCCGGCGCGCGTTCGCTTCGATGGGTTTCCCTGGACGGAGTTCGGCGACGTGCAGGCGTCCGTCGCCGATGTGGCGCGCGAGGTGCGCGATGGGCGGGCGCGCGTCGAGTTGGGCGTCGTTTCGGCCAACGAGCGGATCCCGATGCAACACGGTCTGCCGGGCAGCGTGGAGGTCGAGGTGGAGCGCACGTCGCCAGCGAGGTTGGCACTGCGTGCGGCGGGGCAGCTTCTTCACCGGTCCGATGAGATCGCGCCGCCGCCGCCCGCGCCGTCTGCCGGCCCTCCGCACGACCGACGCCAAAACGTGACGCGGCGATGAAGCGCAGGTTTTTGGCCCCCGAGGTGATTCAAACCTCGTTCATGGATTGCGGGCCGGCATCGCTGAAATCGCTCCTCGAAGGCTTCGGCATTTCCGCGAGCTATGGGCGGCTTCGCGAAGCGTGCCAGACGGACGTCGACGGCACCTCCATCGATGTCCTCGAGGATCTGGCCGTGCGCCTGGGGCTCGATGCGACCCAGGTGATGGTCCCCATCGACCAACTGACCATTCCCGAGGTGGATCCCTTCCCCGCCGTTCTGGTCACGAAGACGCCGAACGGCGCACCGCACTTCGTGGTCGCCTGGCGACGCGTCGGACAGCGCATTCAAGTGATGGACCCGACGCGCGGACGCATCTGGATGCACGCCACCGCGGTGCGCACGTCGGCATTCGTGCATCGCATGGCCGTTCCCGCGGCCATGTTTCGCGGGTGGGCAGAGTCGGAGGAGTTTCAAGGTGCCCTCGCCGCCCGCTTCGCGCAGATCGACGCGCGCGCCGAGAGTGCGGGTCTTCGCGAGACGGCCGCGCGCGATCCCAGTTGGCACACCTTCGCCGCGCTCGATGCGGCGCTGCGCATGGTGCAATCGCTGGTGGCGTCGGGTGCCGTTCCGCGCGGCGCATCGGCGGCATCGCTGGTCGCGGCGCTCGCGGGCGCCTCGGACGTCATTCCGCCCATCTATTGGTCGGCTTCCCCCGCGGAGCCCTCGGAGCGCGGCGAAGAGCAGGTCACGATGACCGGCGCGGTCCTCGTTCGCGTCCACGGGCTTCGGGCGGCGGCGGAGACCCTCTCGCCGGAGCTCGAAGCGGCCATCCGCGAGCCGCCGGCCCGCCCTCTTCGGCATCTCGTTTCGATGCTGCGCGAAGACGGCGCGCTCACACCGACCATCCTCGGTCTCTCACTCGGTGCCGCGGCGCTGGGCGGCGCCCTCGAGGCGCTCCTTCTTCGCAGCGTCCTCGACGTCGGGCGCCACCTCGGGGTTCTCGAACAGCGACTCGCCGGCCTCGGGTTGCTCGCGATGCTCTTCGCCCTCATGCTCGCGCTCGATCTCTCTTTCGCCAACGGCGTGCTTCGCATGGGACGAAGGCTCGAGACGCGGCTGCGCGTCGCTTTTCTCACCAAGATTCCGCGCTTGCATGATCGCTATTTCCAGAGCCGGCCGGCCTCCGACATGGCCCATCGCGGCCATACCATTCATCCCGTGCGCGAGCTTCCCCAGCTCGGGGGACGCCTCGTCCGAAGCGTCATGGATCTCGCGGTGGCCGGCATCGGCCTCGTGTGGATCGATCCGCGGAGCGCGCCCGCGGTCGCCCTCGCGGCGCTCGGATCGGTGGCCATTCCCTGGCTCGGCCAGCGAGCACTCCGCGAGCGCGATCTCCGCGTGCGCTCGTTCGACGGAGCCCTCAGCAGCTTTTACCTCGACGCCCTCCTTGGTCTCTTGCCAGTGCGCGCCCATGGCGCAGAGCGCGCGTTGCGCAGCGAGCACCGCGCCATCGCCGTCGAATGGGCCCGCGCCGGGTTCGATCGCTTGCGGGCGTCCATCGCCATCGAAGGGGCGCAACAGATCGCCGGCGTGGTCTTCGCCGTGTACGTCGTCTTCGACTACTTCGCGCATACGCCGGATCCCGCGGCCATGCTCCTTCTTTTGTATTGGGCGTTGGCCATTCCTTCGCTCGGGCAAGAAATCGTGAATACGTCGCGCCTCTATCCCGGGATGCGCAATCGCATCCTGCGCTTGGTGGAGCCGCTCGGTGCGCTCGAAGAGGACGGCGCCGAGGGTCCGCGCGATATCGCGCCGCCCCCGGGCCAATCCGAAGTTCATCTTCGCCTGCGCGACGTCTCCGTGCGCGCGTCTGGGCATACCATTCTCGATGGCGTGAATCTCGATATCGCCGAGGGATGTCACGTCGCCATCGTCGGACCATCGGGCGCGGGCAAGTCGAGCCTCGTGGGATTGCTGCTCGGGTGGCATCGTCCGAGCGCAGGCGAAATCTTCGTCGACGGTCTGCCCCTTCGCGGGGAGCATCGCCAATCGGTGCGGCGCCAGACCGCGTGGATCGATCCCGCGGTGCACCTCTGGAATCGTTCGCTCCTGGCCAATCTCGAATATGGCTCGGACGCCGCGCGCAGGGGCGAAATGGCCGGCGTGCTCGAAGGCGCCGATCTGCTCGAGTTGGTCGAACGATTGCCCCGCGGCTTGCAGACGGAGCTGGGCGAGGGCGGCACGCTCGTGGCCGGCGGTGAGGGGCAGCGCGTGCGGCTGGGGCGCGCCATGTTGCGCCCGGACAGCCGCCTGGTCATCTTGGACGAGGCGTTCCGCGGATTGAGCCGCGAGAGCCGCCGGGCGTTGGTGTCACGCACCCGTGCGCGGTGGAAGCACGCGACCTTCTTGTGCGTGACCCACGACGTGCGCGAAACCCGCGATTTCGACCGCGTGTTGGTCATCGAAGAAGGCCGCGTGCGGGAAGATGGCGCGCCGGAAGAACTTTTCGCGCGTCCGGAGTCCCGTTACCGAACGATGTTCGACGCGGAAGAGCGGGTGCAGAACACGCAGTGGAGCGCCGACACCTGGCGCCGGATCAGCATTCAAGGCGGGCACCTCACGGACGGCGAGGTGCTCGTCCCCCGGCGAGAAGGACACGAAGAGGACGGCCCGTGACCCTTTCTCTCGAGACGTGGACCTGGCCGCTCGCTCGGGCGGGCGAGGCGGTGGAAGCGCTGGCAAAGGCCGCGCGCCTTCCACGCGCGGCGACGGCGCCCGATGTCTCCAGCGTGGAAGCGGCGGCGAGTGCCCTCGGACTGGAAGCGGAGCGCCTTCGGATCCCCCACGCCGACCTCGATGCACTGCTTCGCGACGCCGTCCCCGCGCTGCTCTCGGTGCATGAAGAAGAGCACGTGGTCGCGGTGTTGCGCACGAGCCGCACGCGCGCGCGCATCGTGACGCCCGAACGCACCGTCCGAACGATCCCCTTGGCCACCCTGCGCGACGCCCTCCACGGGGACGCCGAGCGCACCCATGGCGCGCGCATCGATGCGCTCTTCGATCGGGTCTCACTGGACCCGGCGCAACGCGCATCGGCCCGCGGGGCGCTTCTACGCGAGCTCTCTGGCTCGCTTCCGCTCGATGCCGGCTGGTCTTTGCGCCTCTCGCCCTCGGCGCCCTTCGGCGCGCAGCTCGCGAGCGCAGGCGTCTCGCGCGCCCTCTGGACGATGACCCTGGCCCACGCGGCCACCTTCCTCTCGTCTCTTCTCGCCTGGTGGATCATCGGGCGGGCCGCGCTCACCGGGCATCTGGAGCGCGGATGGCTTTACGCCTGGGCGCTCCTTCTGGTGATGATCGTCCCCGCGCGCGTCTTCACCACCTGGTGGCAGGGTACGGCCAGCATCGGGGCCGGGATGTTGCTCAAGCAACGAATGCTCTCGGGTGCACTCCACCTCGAGCCGGAGGAGATCCGGCAGCAGGGCACCGGCCAACTCCTCGGGCGCGTGCTCGAGGTCGACGCGCTCGAGGACCTGGTGATGCACGGCGGCTTCGTGAGCCTGGTCGCCCTGGTGGAGCTCGCGATCACCATCCCGGTGCTCGCGGCCGGCCCTGCGGGTGCGCTCGCGGTCGTTCTCTTTCTCGCATGGATGGCGCTGGCCGCGTGGCTCGTGGGCCGCTTCGCCGCGCGCTGGATCGCATGGTCGCGCGCGCGCATCGCGATGACCAACGACCTCGTCGAAGGGATGCTCGGCCATCGCACGCGCATCGCGCAGGAACCCGCCGACGAATGGCACCGCGGCGAGGATCGCTCGCTCGCCGATCACACGGAGCACGGGCGCGCCCTCGATGGCGCGAGCGCGCGCATCACCGGATGGCTTCCCCGCGGATGGCTCCTATGCGGCCTGGTAGCGCTCGCCCCGGCCTTTCTCGAGACGCGCGCATTGCCGGAAAAGCTCGCGGTGGGCGTCGGCGGCGTGCTG
>Ga0137415_10004140_pt1 | contig 14369 bp, 17 predicted proteins | sample CZODoug3_1_1_16f_FD_183082 | JGI IMG/M metagenome (GOLD analysis project Ga0137415, IMG submission 183082) | Vadose zone soil fungal communities from Angelo Coast Range Reserve, California, USA - CZODoug3_1_1_16fungal (Hybrid Assembly) | ecosystem: Environmental > Terrestrial > Soil > Vadose... | reverse complement strand
ATGCTTTCCCAGTTCCGATAGCAAGGAGACCGGCCATGATTATCGCCTATTTATCGTTAAGCCCGACAGGCTGCTAGGGTCTCTATTAATCGGCCTCTCGGACGCTTCATCATCTGTTTTCACGCTAGGCTGCGACTTAGGTACTCACAAGGAGAAGGGAGCTCGAAGAACGACGCGGCATGTGGCCGGCGGCTATGTCCAGGTCATGAGCGTAGAGTATGCGACAGCGTCCGGCGAAGACTACTTGGCGCTAACACAGACCATCTGCAATGTAGTCGAGCCAAAGTCCGCAGATCACAACTGGGTACTCCGCTTTGAGTGCAAATCCGTTGCGTTCAGGTTCGATAACTTTTCCGAGACGATCCCATCCTTGTGGATATGGTTTTTCGCTAGTGCGCATTCCCGGGCGGCCGCCCTGGAATCCCGTGAAGTGCTCATCCGCGAACTTCATGGCGCACTCCAAATACGGCACGGCTCGTCAACTCCGTAAACGTACAACAAGGCGCTACAATCAGAATCTCTGATTGCGGCAGCACCGAGAAGTGCAACCGCAAGAGTGGCAAAACGTGACCTGCTTTCGGAGATCCGCTCTAGCACCAAAAAATCACGGGAGCTTGCGGGATAAGAAGGGCGGCCCTCAATGGTCAGCGGTGTCTTTGCGAGTAGGGCTATAAGGACAGGCTGGACTCGCTACTGGGAGATCTATAATTTGCTTACCAAAGCCGAACGTCAGCGCAAGATCGTCAGGCCTAATGACGGCAGATTCCTGCTCTATATCGATATCCTGGGATTTGCACAGATGTCACGGCGTGACCCGCGCCGTGGCAAGTTCGTTTTTTGAAAGACATCCACTTCCAAATGCGCAAGCATCCCGATCCACGGATTCGCCAAAAATTCCTCTCAGCGTGGGATCTATATAAACAAAGGTATGGTGCGATGCTCACGGCGCTGGAGCAGGGTGGGTTTGCGCTTTCGTCTCTCGCAACTCACAACTATTGGCGAGACGAAGAACGCGCGATGGTCCACGCGATACGTGCCTTCAAGCGTGCGGGTAAAAAATGAGAGTTACCTAACCCTGATTGCGACGCTGCGCACATGACGTGTTCGCGGGCGAGGGGTTCGTGGCGACGTACGTGTGGCCCGCTCGGATGTATCGGAGAGCAGAATTGCGGCAATACGTGGCGGGTCGCAGTCGTGAGAGAGGCATGTGATGGGGCGCTATGACGCTGATGGTCCAGAAGCAGAATTCGAGCCCGGCTCGCGCGGTCGAGTACTGCGCAATCGGCTCGGCATCACGTCAGTGCGAGAGATTGAGCGGAGGGAGTCCGAAGCGTTGTTGGCCGTGACAGAGCAGATGATCGATGAAACGCGGGTCGATCAACGCTTCACGGCGGACGACATCCGACGAATGCATAGCCTCTGGCTCGGGGAGATTTACGTATGGGCGGGCGAGTACCGACAGGTGAACATGGCGAAAGGGGAATTCATGTTCGCCGCGGCCAACCAAGTGCCGAGGCTGATGGAGGAATTCGGACGCGGGCCGTTGCGCGAATACACTCCGTGCAGATTTGAGACCGTGGACGAGCAGGCGACCGCGTTGGCCGTGACGCATGCGGAGTTCATCCTGATCCACCCGTTTCGCGAAGGGAATGGCCGGTGCGGCCGGTTGCTCGCGATCCTAATGGGACTGCAGGCTGGCTTGCCGACGCTGGACTTCGGTGGGATACGAGGAGCGAAGAAAAGAGACTATATCGCAGCGGTTCACGCGGCCTTGAGCCGCGATTACGCGCCGATGGCTAAGGTATTCCGCAGCGTCATTGCGCGGACAGTCAGGTCAGCCGCTAACCCTTCTTCTTCTGGTTGACGCCCTTGCGAACGGCTGATTTGGGCGCGCCTTTTCGGGCCTGCTTGAACACGGCGCGAATCCCCTCAATGGCGGAGGACGTGACTACAGATCTGATCACCATGCTCTTCCGCGTGGCGGGGTCGCGCAGGTAGGGGTTCACCGAGGAAAGCTTTGTACTCATGAGCGAATTCTACCAGCTGATGGCCCTGACTCCCGGGTTCGGCGGGCGCGGAGTGTGCCACTTTTTGTGCGGGCACACTCGTATTCATGCAGATTTACGCGGCCAAAAACGCCCCTGGCTCGATCGATCGGATTTGTAAGTTTATGATCCAATTAGGGTTTCCTGCTGCCCCTCGGACTCATAATGCCGGGGTCGATTCGAGTCCCTCCCTTTCCATCAATTATTACCAATGAGATCAATGAGTTGCGAGTTCAGGCGTTTGCCACCCGGCAAATGATCGGCAAATCGGGTCCCTCACTTCCCGCCGCTCGTTGCATTGTATTTTTGATTACCGGTTCACCAGACCGGTTACCTAAAATAGAATGCAACGATGAAAAGGTCACTCGGTCCCCAGGAAAGCCTCTTCTTCGCTCTTATGCAGATGCGCGGCCAGCGCACCGTACGCACGGGGGAATTGATCGGCCCCATGGAAATTACCAGTCAGCAGGAAGAGGAACTCCTCAGGCGTCTTGCGCGGGGTCGCCTCATCGCTCGAGTGCGCCGCGGTTTGTACCTCATACCATCCCGTCTGCCTGTGGGTGGCTCGTGGAGCCCCGACGAGGTCCTTGCGCTCAACACGTTGATTGAGGATCGCGGGGGGCGCTATCAAATTTGTGGCCCGAACGCGTTCAATCGCTACGGGTTCGACGATCAAATTCCAACGCGAGTTTATGCGTACAACGATCGCATCTCGGGAGATCGGACCATCGGCTCCATATCGCTCACGTTAATAAAGGTCGCAACCAAACGCCTCGGGGCAGTCGAGGAGGTACCGACGTCCGAAAACATCGTCGCGGTCTACTCGTCTCGAACGCGTACGCTGATTGACGCAGTGTATGACTGGTCTCAGTTCAACACACTGCCGCGAGCTTATGATTGGATTCGGCGCGAGCTCGCTGCGAAACGTGTCAAGCCGCGCGAACTTGTAACTCTCGCTCTTCAGTACGGCGCCATTGGTACAATTCGTCGAATTGCTGCCCTACTGGAAATCGAGGGCGTCGAAGCTTCATTGTTACGTAAGCTCGAAACTGCCTTGCCGGCGTCCAGTAGCCTGATTCCATGGATCCCAACACAACCGAAGCGGGGTACGGTTAACTCTCGCTGGGGAGTTGTTTTGAATGAGCGCGTCGAAGACAGAGCCACTTGAGATTCACGCTGATACAGCGCTGTTCCGCGAGGCCCTCCGATTCACGGCAGCGGAAACCGGATTCATTCCGCGGCTAATCGAGAAAGACTATTTCTGCACGCTCGTTCTGCATTACCTCTGCGCGAGTGATCCAACACTGACATTTAAGGGCGGCACTTGCCTGGCCAAGGTTCATGCCGGCTTCTACCGGCTAAGCGAAGACTTAGACTTTTCGATCTCCATGTCAACTGAATCGGCGCGCTCGGCTCGAAGCCGAGCTGCAGACGCCTTCAAAGCCGCGGTGACGACCATGCCGGCGAAGCTGCGTCCATTCACGATAGTCGAGGCGGTTTCAGGGGCCAATGGTTCCAGGCAGTATGCCGCGACTGTTGCGTACGACTCACTGCTCGGCTCGAATCGAGAGACGATCAAAATAGAGGTCGGTCTGCGAGAGCCCCATCTCACAACAACCGTGATTACGGACGCACACACTCTGCTTCTCGATCCAATTCGCGGCCGCCAGATTGTCCAATCCGTTCCGTTGCCTTGTATTTCGCTGATCGAGGCTATGGCCGAGAAGTTTCGAGCCGCGCTGACTCGGCGGGACGTCGCCATTCGGGATTTCTACGATAGTGACCATGCAGTGAGAAATTCCGGTTTGAATCCATTACAACCGGATCTTCTTGAATTGATCGCAAGGAAGCTGGAGGCTCCCAATAACGGGGCCATAGACGTTTCCGAGGCTCGCCTCCAAGCGCTGCGTCACCAGCTCGACGCACAATTGATGCCGGTGTTGCGCCCGCAGGACTTTAGCCGGTTCGCGCTTGATCGCGCATTCGATGTGGTTCGCGCTGTAGCCGGCGAGCTATGCAAATAAAACGCTGCCAACACGAAATGCTCGCACCGGCTGCTAACCGACCTGCCTCATGAGGAAAGGGCAGAGAATCGATGTCAGCAATCGGATACTAGAGGGCGTCGCCGGCTGCTAATTCAAAGTCAAATCGTGCGGTTGCGCTCCCGAGCCGCTACTTCAATGGTCGCATCATTCCTCTCCCCGAGGGAAACTTCCGAGAGTGGTACGGCCCCGACACCCAACGCCTTCTCTACAACCAAATCCGTCCCATTCTGTCTCAGTAGCCGCGAAAAGTCAGAACACCACAGCGTCTCCGCATCGCGATCACGCACCGGATCGCGTGAAGTGCCGAATCCTGCGATAGCCACTACTTTCACTTGCAGACGATTGGCTCCCTCCGGCGCCAGCACTTCAACTCCATACGAAGGCCGGTCTGGCTTGCGTATGACCAGCCTCCCTTTTGCAGGAGACACAGTGACGAGCTCGGCCCCAACCTCATACCCGATCGACGCGAGTCCGCGTAACACCGCCTGACGGCGTTATGCTGCAGCCGCTATTCGAGCTTGCGCCGCCAGAAGTTCCGGTGCCGCGCTACTTTTTTCATCGAATTGTGGAGGACAGTACGATGAACACTCACTCGTTTCGTCTTCGGAGACTGCCGCGGCCTGCCGGCCTGTCCCGAATTGCCTTGCTCCTGATGTTGACGACTTTCGCCACACGACCCGTGGGCGCTGGGGCGCCTGAGAAGCCCTTGTCCGCCGACCTCGCCCCTGCCGCGCTAACTCAATTTCCCCCGCTGCAAAAGCCGGACACGACCCATCCAAGGCTGGCGCTGCATCCCCAGCCAGCGGATGTCGATTTCGCTGCGGACACTCAGCTGGTCACTGTCAAGGCGCCTTTATGCGACTCGCAGGCCGGCTGGCTCTCGAACGCTCATCCTGACAGCTTCGTCGTCTATGACAATGGCGTGCGCCAACACAACGTAAACGTCGCCGTCGAACATGTCCGGGCGCAAGGCGCTGGTGCTGATCTCGTCGGGCCTAGACACCTTCAGCAGGGTCAGTTTCGCGGACGTCCTTGCCGAAGTCCGCAGCGCGGGCGTCCCGATCTACGTCATCAACCTGGGACCGCTCATCCGTTCGGCGTTACCGCCCTCCGCCTCAGACGCCGGCCTTTATGCGAGTCTGAATTGGAGTCGGGCCGAAGCGCAGCTGGGTAAGTTAGCACGTGCATCCGGCGGCCGGATGTATTCTCCCGAGGCACGGTTGGACCTGCCCAGCGTGTATGACGAGTTGATGGCCAGTCTGCGGGTTCAATACGTTATCCAGTACAAATCCCCCGCCTCCGCAAACCTCGAGCGGCCGAGGACTGTTCGGGTCGAATGGGCCGATTCGGGGGCTGAAGGATCGGCGCCCACTGCGGATAGTCCGAGAAGCACACGGGCCAGACTCATCGCTGAGGCGGAATACATGCCCGCCGTACAGGCGCACACCAACGTGTCCGCAACGATCGGCGAGGCGATGCCGGCGAGATCATCCAAGTCCTGACGGAGGCAGCGCCCACACTCAGACGATGGGACCGGCCGGATCGGATTGCCAGCCTGAGATCGGCCGGTCCCTTACTCCAGTGCGCGAACCAAGCCGCGACGCTCCGTCAAATGCCACGTGTCGAAACGTCCAGCCACCACTGTGCGTCGTCAGCTGTAGGGAACATCCCACACAACAGTGTGAATTTGCCGCCTAGGCAGCGAAGATCGGTGCCCAACGCCTCCATCAGAAGTTCGCGCGCGCCGATGTCATCACCCGCTCCCGCGCGCTCCGATGCTTCGCACGTTGGATTCTCCTCGTCACCGGCCCCTGGGAATTGTCCCCACGCGATCGGGTCCATCTTGAAGTCGGCGCGGGGCTTTGCCGTGAGCTTGCGCCAAAGTGGCGCGTACGGATCCGGCCTCCGATACGGTTCGGAAACGGCACGCAAATCCACGAACTCGCCGCCACGCAGAGGCAGCGGGGGCAGACCCAGCTTGTCGATGACGATGCGCGGGTTCTCGATCCGTCCGCTCGCGTAATCATCATCTTTCCAGATCCAGCGTTTCTCGATGACTAGTCCGAGGGGAGACCCCCCGGCTCTGCCGGGGAGGCATTCAAGGTTTGACGAATCCGGGAGCCATCCATCGGTGAAACTCGACAGCGTGAGCCGCCAAGCACACGCAGAGGAGTTTCACGATGGACGACGTCCAGAACCTAAGTCACACCAAGTGGTCATGCAAGTACCACGTGGTGTTCATCCCGAAGTGTCGCAGAAAGACCCTGTACAAAGAGCTGAGGCGCTATCTGGGAGAGGTATTTCGCAGGTTGGCATTGCAGAAGGAGAGCCAGATCGAAGAAGGGCACCTGATGCCGGATCATGTGCACATGATGATTTCGATACCGCCGAAATACGCGGTGTCCCAGGTAGTAGGTTACATCAAGGGCAAGAGCGCGATTCACCTGGCGCGTGTTTACGGAGCACGGAAGCGAAACTTCGTGGGGCAACACTTCTGGGCGCGAGGATACTTCGTGTCAACGGTTGGCCGAGACGAAGCCGTGATTCGGGAGTACATCCGCAACCAGGAGCGAGAGGATGAACGACTGGAGCAGATGAAGCTGGTGGAGTGATGGGCCACCATCAGGTGGCCCGATCGAATTGGGGCCGCGTTAGCGACCCCACATAGCCGCTTTGAGCGGCTCACATTTTGAAAGCCCCCGGCTTTGCCGGGGGATGGTTACTGTCACGAGGTGCCCCGGGATGACTTCCCAGACGTCTCGGGATCGGAACGTGAGCTGGCCGGATTCGCCGGAAATGCGGACGCGTGCCGATTGGCGTTGATTTTGAGCACCGCAGCATCGATGCGCAGCGGCGCTTGCGCGACAGGTTCCGGCGCAGCCGGTCCGACCAAGGCGGCGCGTTCTCGCATCACGTGGACTCGCGCAGCGGTGTAGGACTCGCCTGTCTTGCTCTGGCGCTCGCGGATAATTTTCTTGAGATTTCGATGGGCGGTTATGGCATCTCCTCGCTCTGAGCCACCTCGGCCCCCGCCCTCAGCTGCGCTGCGAAGATAACGCGACCAGCCCGCCGGGAGAGTCTGCTCCCCTTTGCTCCGGTCGAGGGATCCCGCGGGGGTGGATCCATCGGAGTTCGGCGTCGGCTACGCCGTAGGCGATACAAATCCCACACGACTCGCGGCGAGTCAACAGTCGCGCGCAGAATAGGGCTTCTACGGGGTTCTGCACACGTCAATGAGGCGTTGCTCATGAAACAATCGAAGTACTACACCCGCGTAATGCGCCCGACTTTCCAGCGCGCGATTTTCACCGTCGAGGCCGCTTCCGACCAAGCGGCTTTGCGCTCGGCCCTGGAGCAGGCCGAGCGGCTTACAGAAAGAGATTGGGCGCGGCTTGAAGCTGTGCGGGAGCCGCCAGTTATTGAGATTGCCCTCTCGGAGGACGAGATGGAGGGGGACACCGAGACAGGCGTTCTGGAATTCGTGAGCGACGTTCAGCATTCCTACGCCCTCTTGCAAGCCGATCTAGAGGCCGGCGAAGGCGCTTTCATCGCGCCCACCTGGCTCAAGCGCCAGCCGGAGCTGGCGATTGCCGACATCACTCAGGATTGGACTGAGGCGTTGTCGGGCATTTCCGATGCAGGTACCAAGGCGTTCTACGATTGGCTGACTCGGCAGGGACGTCCGACCAATGTCGTGGATTTTTTCGCGGAGCGGGACAAGCGCCGCGGAAAAACGCCGCATGACCCGGGTGCTGATGACTAACAGACTATGAACAACACTCGATCCGACCGATTGTCTGCACCTGACCGTGCACTGTTGTTCGTCGCGAAAAGCCGTTAACGGGAAGTCTCGAGTGTAACGAACTCTAGGCTACCCGGTCCCCAGCACTGGACTCATAGTTTCCGTAACTCACGGATCTGATTGGCACTTCTTGCTGCCCCTTGGGCTCATCATGCGCGGGTCGAGGTTCCAGTCCCACACAATCGCGCACAGGCACGATGAAAGGTAGTATACTTTGGAGCATGTCGAATCGTACCCTGTCATCCCATAAGCTCGCCGAGCTGTCAGCGTTGGCCGGCACGCCGGCACGTAAGGCTAAAGCCTCCGTCACGCTCTCAGGCAATCTGCTGAAAGTCATCGACATCCTGGCCGGCACAGATCAACGGTCCGCATGGATCGAACGTGCCGTGCGAGCGTATGCAAAGCGTCAGCTCAAAGGCTGCCGCCGCGTCCGAGAGCTCGAACTACTCAATCGGCATGCGAAGGAATTAAATGCCGAGGGAGACGAGAGCGCGGAATATCAGGCGACCTGGGACGCCGAGTAGCTTCCGGTGGCACGTGCAGCGCGTCGCGGCGAGATTTATCGCGTTCGCCAACCGCAGCACGGCGATCCCAAAAAATCCCGCTGTTTCGCCGTTGTAAGTCGTCAGGAGTTGCTTGACTCCAAAGCCAATCGCGTCCTGTGCGCACCGGTCAATACGCTGGGTTTCGGTCTGGCCACCGAAGTGAACGTGGGCGTGGACGAAGGGTTGAAACATCCGTCAGTCATCAACTGCGATCAGCTGACTCGGCTCGAAAAAAGCATGTTGACCGACTACGTCGGGAAGCTTGCTTCGAAAAAGCTGCACGAACTGCGAGCGGCCCTACGAGTAGCTCTGGATGTCGACTGAGCGGTAGAGGTTTCATGCTTTCGCTGTTTGCTTGCGAATGACCGCTTTTCTGCTGTCCATTCGGACGGGCGAATGGCAGGAGTTGTTGGCCGAAAGCGGTCAGTCATGAGTGACGTCTGCGGCGCGCTCGAGTCGCACGAACGCCGGCAGTTCGCCCAAGCGTGTGGCCTGCAGCTCGTCATTCGGAAAGCAGTGCGCAATTCCGAGCGCTTCGCAGTCCTCGTTTGCGAGAGTAGGCGGCAAAACGTGGCGGGTCGAGCACCGTGGAACGAACCCTTCAATCGGTGCGCCACTCGGGGCACTGTCGGATCGCCTCGCATAATCCCGGATCGCTGCGCGTCTTCTCGAAAGTCCGGAGCACATTGGTCGCCAGCGGTTGCAGCTCGCGTAGCGTTCGCTGGAGGCCATCAGCGTCAACCAATTCCTGCAATTGCAGGAACCGAATCCAGGCCGGGATGGATTCCAACAACGCGACCGCAGCGTAAAAGTCGACGCTGAACTGCTTCAACAAGCCCCCCACGTACCTATCCAGCCTCTCGTAGTCAGGACACAGGAGATGATCGTAGGCTTTGAACTTCTTGATCGGGCCACGCTTGCGCCCGGACGCCCGGAGAGTCGTATCGAGCAAGCTCTCGCGGTACTCCAGTTCGCCCGCCTGGCGCCGTGCGATAAAGGTGTAGATCTCGCTTCGCGCCAATTCGGCCCGGGAATAAGACTTGCCCTCGGTGCGGTGAGCATAGCCGAGGAACTGCAGCGTTAGATTGAGAAGATTCTGGGCGCCCGCCTCGGGTCCATCGGCAGACTCTTTGCCGCTTTCATCTACGTCTTCTTCTTCCTCGTCGTCGTTCCAAACACTCCGCGGTCGTAGCTTGAAATCACTCTCAGTCCACCGCCGTTCCAATTGCCCCGCCTGCCAAGCCACGATATCGGCGGTTCGCTCGGGGTCGATGTCTCTGTCGCAGAAAAACCTTATCCGCTCCAACAAGGCCGGATCGTTTCGTGGCGGAGCCGGGATGTGTTCGATGTAGCTCAATATCTCGTATTGGATGGCTCGGTTGGCGAACGCCTGGCGGGCCCAGGGCAAGACGTTATCCGAGGGACGGACTTCCGGCCACGCTCGGCGCATCGCTGTGATGAGAGTGCGCAGATAGCCGTGATAGGCCAACTGCGATTCCGTTCGATGCCAGTTTTCGAAATTCTTTTCGGCCAGGGCTGCCAGTTCGAGGGTATATGCATGAATCCGCTCGTCCCGCCGCATGACGATTGCGTTGCAAACACAATTTTCCAGAAGAAAAGCCGCTTCCTCCTCGTAGACATCGGGCAGAGTTGTGCGCAAGCGCTCTACACACTCGTTATGTCGGTCGCGTTCATCGCGCTCGACGGCGCCATCGAAGATCTCGCTGAGCATCGAAAACGCCATCTCCCCGTCCATCAGCAACGGTTCGTTCAGCGTCCGCTCGAACAGCTCAATTCGCCTTTCGTAACCGGCTGCCTTGAATTCTTCGTAGCGCGCGTTCCGCGCTTCAATGCGCGGGTCCGTAGGTTTCTCGGGTTTGGCTGCGCGGCTCGACATTTCCAGCGTCGGCGCGGCGCTTGCCGCGGCGGCCTCCATGCGCTTTGCCTCGTCGTCTATGAGGAGACAACACTTCTTGTATTTCCGTCCGCTGCCGCATGGGCAGGGCTCGTTCCTGCCGACCCTAGACACTGGGCACCCGGCGGTACGGAAGTACCTGATGCTCACCCCAACTCGACATGGCGTTCATCGCTTCCTCATGCGCCAATGATTGTACCGCCCACTCGGCGCACTCCCACAGTGGGTGTTCAGGAATTCAGTCATGCCGTCCACGGGATTGCTTTTTTTGCCGGCGGCCAAGTCCTCGGGGTCGTTCTTGCTGCCATCACAGGTCTTCCTGGAAATGACGGAGTGCCTCCTGATCGTACTCGATAGTCCGCTCCTCGAGCGGTTCTGCGAATCCGAGCGGCACCCTGCGGTCCACGTAGTCATAAATTCGCATTTCGGTTTTCGCAGCGTGATGTCGATGGAGCCGGCCATTCGAACACAACGCGAAGTTGCTGCTGGAGCAGCGGCGTGTGCTCGCTCCGGCGCATCGCAAGCACAATGTCGCCAAGTAGTCACCGGAACGCTTGATCCACTATGATCACGCGCTAGCGCATCCGCCAGCGGATCATGACGATAGCCCATGGGATTAGAGTGATGAGTCCAGCCCCCATCGCCGGCAAGCTGATCGCCAGGATGAAGCGACAGACGCGCGGCAAGCTCGCCAACATTCGGGACATCGTTGCCGGCCGAGTTGCCGCAGAGCAGTTGCAGAAGACGGTGGTGACCGAAGACCGCCTGAAGGAGTTTCATCCGGCACACGCGGCCTACGTCTACGCCCAGAACCAGGTATCGGTGATGTCGGAACAGCTCACCGTCCTTGATGAAATGGCGCCGTTCGTAAAGATCATTTCCGAAGCCGAGGATCTTTACATGCCATCGGGACCGCCGATGAGCCCGATCACCGCGTCCTACTTCACCTGTTGGGCCTTCTTCGACGTCTGCGTGGGAGCCGCCGAAGAAACCATCGGCACCACGATTCTGGAAGTGGGCGCAAGGTTCGGCATGAACAAGGACCTTCTGCGTCTTGTCCAGTTGATGCAGCGATCGAGAATGGGCGTCTACCTCAGCGATGGCATCGAGGGCAACCTCGTCGCTCTGCGCGAACTCGTCACTGACGCCGTCTGCCGCGCAATTGTTCCCGCCGGCTACGGGGGGCGGAAGGGTGAGCTTTGGCTTGCCAGGGTGCTGCCGCCGCCAGGAATCCCAGGCGGTGGGGAGCACGTCGTGTTCACGACGCCGTATATTCTGTTGCAGCCGGGGCTATCGGAGTGGATGGCGTACTGGAGCCGCGTTCTACCCCAAGGGTTGCCGAAGGCACGCATCGACGCCTACGAGCGCCACATGAAGTATGGCCCGACGCGTGATCACTGGAATGAGTTCGTGCTCGAGGGCTACGTGAACCATCGAACTGAGGCGATCTTTCTCGCCGGGCTCCCCGACGTCCCCGAGAGCCGGCCGCATCCAAAGAGCGAGGGGCCTCGGACTCATGGTGAGGGGAAACCCTATGGCGAAGCGGGCGAAAAAAGCGGTCTCAAAGCGAGGAGGCAATCCGGGATCCACACCAAACGTCCTTGAATCGCTTACAGGTGACGATGCACTCGCGATTCTCAAGGTTCTGGGGGCGCGCGACCGACGTCTGGCGCTGGAGATCGAGGCGATTGCCAAGGAACGTTTCAGTTCGGTCGAGATGGACGCCATAGCAGCAGACGTGGTGATGGGCCTGGAGTCTCTGGTCGTCGAGGATGTTTGGGACAGATCGGGTAGCAAACGCGATGGATATCTGGACCCCGGCGAAGCGGCGTGGGAAATGTTCGAGGAAACATTGCAACCCATTCGGGATGAAGTGGGCAAGTACCAGCGGCTGTCGATGTTGCAGGAGGCGGACTTGGTCTGTCAGGGAATCTTGAAAGGTATTTACGATTTCGAGCGGGAATGCTCTTCGGAGTACAAGGAATGCGCAGCCGATGCGCCAGCCGAGTACTTTGGAAGGGTGCTCGATGACTGGAAGAAACTGTTTGGACAGCGGCCGTCCGTAGAGCGCATGACGGAATTCCTGAAGACGCACTGTCCAGAGTGGGCCGCGTGGGCGGTGAAATCCTTGCGCCCGGGAAAGCGATGAGCGCCACGTCCCCGGTGGCGCGCGAGGCCGAGCGAGGGATGATTGCCAAGCTCATTAAGGCAGGCTATAGCTTGCGCAACGTACTTGACCGCGAGGAAGGCGACGTCTAACCCTTCCCATATGGCCGGACAATTCGAGTCCCTCCCTTTCCGATACCCCACCGCGCACCGGCGTCGCACGTTAGGTAGCTTCCAACGGAAGGTCGCGCACGACAGCCGCGACTTTCTCGACGAGATACAGGGGCAGGGATAGCAACCGATACTTGACTTCGGCCGCCTGGTCACCTGTTTGGATTGTCGCGCTGACGGTTTGCATCGAGGGAGAGTTGCTGTCGAATCTCACAGCCAGCGGCACGTGCTTCTCGCCGACGAATTGATGCAGCGATCTCAAGCTGCCGCGCCCTCCGGCTTTGACCTCTATCGGAACAATCTGGCCTTCAAACGCCATGACAAAGTCAACTTCCGCATTCGAAGATCGGCCCTCGCGTAACCAATACGTCAATTCCCGGTTCGGGCTCTCCGCGAGCAGTTCCAGGAGATGCTGGCCAACGAATTGCTCAGCGATGGCACCCTCGTTAACGAGTTGAATGTCGTCGAGCTTGGATAGGGTCTTCCAACCCAGACCGCAGATCGCATTCATCAGGCCCACGTCTAGAAATAGAAGTTTGTAGACCTTCTCGTCCAGGTCTGCCTGCAAAGGCAATCCGGAAGCATGCGTGTGGACTACTTTGGAGATGACGCGTGCCATGGATAGCAGATCGATGTCCTGCCTGATCGTCGAGCTGTGAACGTCTTTCAGAACGTTTGCGTATTTGATTTTCGTCCCGACGTTTCGAGCGACGAAATTGAGCACGTGCTGCATCCGAACCAGATTTCTCGAGGGCGCGTATTTTTGGAAATCCTCCCGGTAGGTCTCGATGATCGAATTGTGGACGCTCCCGACGTCGCTGAATTTCCGGCTTCGCGCATAGACGCTCACGGCTCCTGGCATACCGCCGACAAAGTAATAGCTACGTAGCAATTCCAGGAGACGCTTGTGAACGACCGGGCCGAGCTCCGCACCGAAAGCATAGGATTCAACTGCTTCCTTGAGCTTGTTCTCTCCAAGCGCCTCCAAGTACTCGGTGAAGGTCATCGGACCCATGTGGAGGTATTGGATTCGCCCCACCGGCATCGACAGGCGCCGCTCCGACAAAGCGAACTCCATCAGTGAGCCTGCGGATATAACGGGAATGTCACGACGCTCTTCGTAGAAATAACGCAGCGCTGCGATGGCAGCCGGCGCGGCTTGGATTTCATCCAGAAAAAGCAACGAGTCGGCGGCGATTGCAGGCATGTTCGGCAATGCCTCGAGTTGGTTCAGGATCTGCTGCGGGTTCATGGCCTCGAAGACGGCGTTCAACTCCGGATAGCGCTCCAGGTTGACCTCCGCCAATGCGCGCTGGCGCGCTGGCGCGAACAGTCTCACGAGGGTGGACTTGCCGATCTGGCGGGCACCGCGAATAATGAGGGGCTTGCGGTCGTCGGCGTTGAGCCAGCTCGCTAGGGATTTCAGTTGTTTCCGGTTCATTGAGAGCCATCGGGAGGTTGCGGAAATAGACCCCTAAAATAGCACTCGCTATGCGAGATTTGGGGCCTATTGGGGTGGTCGGCGTAGTGTTCCGCTGCCACCGCATCGCTTGCGCTCTGTTCTCACGCCCGGGGGCAGGCAGGTCAAATTGGCCGGCCTGCATTTTGAGTACATCCGCGGAAGATCCGCGGGAATCGTCCCTGCACACTGCTGCTCTTCCGCGCACTTAGCTGCAACGGCCGTCTGCCCGAACTGTGGAAAATCAGCTACTTAGAACTAAGCCACGGCACTCATAATGC
>Ga0137415_10004139_pt1 | contig 14370 bp, 16 predicted proteins | sample CZODoug3_1_1_16f_FD_183082 | JGI IMG/M metagenome (GOLD analysis project Ga0137415, IMG submission 183082) | Vadose zone soil fungal communities from Angelo Coast Range Reserve, California, USA - CZODoug3_1_1_16fungal (Hybrid Assembly) | ecosystem: Environmental > Terrestrial > Soil > Vadose... | reverse complement strand
CTAAGACCCGAATCATGGTGAGCACGACCAGAGCCTTGTCATAGCCTTGGTGGAGGGAGGGTCGCTTGAGATGGCCACCGGTAGTAAGGGTTTGAAATAGCTGAGCGTCAATGTGCCAGCGGCTACGACCTAACTGATGGATGAAGAGAGGCGGGATGGAACCCAGTTCTAAATTCGCGGCGTAAAAGTTAGTGCTGGGCTCGACCTCCACGACTCTGACGATTTGCTTGTTCCCGGCTCCTTGTCGCTGCACGTGCTGGCGTTGGCGGGCGTGGTGGCGCAAGGTTTTTACCACGTGCACCGCGCGATCGGCCACCGGCCAATAGACTTGCGGCATGTCCCAGAGTTGCAGTTCTTGGGGTTGGCTGGGGGAGGGATGGGGAGCCAGGAAGGCCACGGCTCGTTCGGCTTCGGCCAGCAGTTCGGGCTGATTGGCTTTGAGGTTAATGACCCAGTCCAGGCCGAGAACTTGGAGCTGTTTCACGAAGGGAGTTTGTAGATAGAGAGCATCGGCCACCAGCACATCGAAAAAGCGAGCGCCCAGGCGCTGCCTTAAATCCTGCAGCAGAGCCAGAGTGCAGGCCACTTCGTCCTCGCCCTTTTTTTGAAAGCGGATACCCAGAGGGATAGGAAAAGAGCTACTGACGATGCTGACCACCGAGATGCGGTGATAGTACTGGATGTCTTCGCGCAGCTCTTCGCCGACCTTATGTTTCACCGTTCGTTCCATACAACGGGAACAACAACGGGCGAAGGAACTGCAGATTTCGATGCCATCGGCAGCCGCGACCACCAGGCCGCGCGACCAGGTAGAGTGCAAGACTTGGTTACGCTTCAACTGCTGGGCGAGGGTACAGCCCAGTGCGAAAATGGCATCCGGATCTTGGCGCTCCAGGGTATAGCCGATGGCGTCTTCACTGAGTGGGCCAATGCGTCGGCGCAGGGCGCCCATTTTGCATTCGGTCTCGATGCGATGCACAGGGCCGAACTGACATGCGCTTGCGAAGAAGATGGCATCGAAGACCTTCTTGGCGGAATGATAAGAATAGGAGCGGCCATCGGGCAGTCCCGCTACCCGCGAGGGGAAGTCAAACACCTTATCGAGATAGGTCTCGAATTGGTGTCGGTGCAAGGCTTTGGGCTATTCCCCTTTCTCCTGCCCCTTGCTCTCCTGCTTGCGCCGCAGCAAACGGCGCAGATTGATGTGACAGATGGCCTCCGCCGCTCGCTGAAAGCGTTTATGAAACTCGACCTGGCGGCGGGCCTCGTCCGCTAAGTGGGCAGGGATATGGAAGGTCTTCGGCTTTCCTTCTCGCAGCACGGACAACAGGAACTGGGGGTGCATATGCTCCGGCTTACCATCGGCACAGTGGCAATAGGGTTTGCCGCACTTGCGGCGGCGTTCGACAAAGGAACCTGGGAGCATCTCCCGCAAAGCACCGAGGCTGCGGACCAAGCGACCTCGGGTCTGGAGCTCTGAGTCAAAGGGCATGAAAGGCAATAGTAACCCAGCTATACTGGCATTAATAATAATGCCAGTAATCGAGGTAAAGTCAAGCTTCCACCTATTTGCAAAAATGACACCTCCCGACCGTTTTGTGCAAAGCGGCTGAAACTGGAGGAGATCTGGCGTTTACCTAGACAGGTTTACGAAATCGCTGGGATGCGACGGATGCGACGGATGCGACAGGATGCGACAAGGATGCGACAGACTTGCCGGATGCGGGAGTGCGTCGAAGGCAAGCTGTCCGGCGCTTGGGGGGCCAGCAACGTCGCTACCGAGCTCAAAGTTCCTGCGGCCATGCGTGCCTGCAGTTGCAGGATCGTGGCTTCGTTGAATTTGTCAGGGCCAGATGCCGATCCCGCCCTAGTTGTGACGCGTTGATGCGAGTCATGCCGTTTTCCTGCGGCTTGTGGCCTCGATTTCACTTTGGGGACTTCTTGAGGGGGTCTCCTCCGGTCTTGGCGGTACACAAGCTTCTGCGATGTTCGGAAAATTGCGCTAAGTCCAGTGATTCTAGAACCAATCGCAATTCCCGGTAGTCGGCAGATTTTTTGTTCCTGAAACTGTTAACCGGAGGGTTTTGTAGGCTCGAGTCTTACGATTGCTGGTCCGCATTTCCAGTCCGCACAGCAGTTACCTAGAAGTACTTGGCAGTCACACGTGTCCTTGCAAGTTCTTAGAAACTCGTTATACACGCTCTGAAAAAGCTGCGCTCTACCGTTCAACTAAAGGGGGATTGCGCCGCTGGGGGACTCTCGTGCACGCTTTACCTATTTGAAAATCCGCCTGAGAGGCAGGTTTAGCCATGTCGGGTGTAGAAGGCCTCGAAGCAGGGAGGTGCGGTGGTGGAGTGGACAGTCACGATTTACGATGCCAGGTGTGCGCAAAGTGTGCGCAACAACTCCCTGCGGTACTCATCCGAACTGCACCAATCTCGCGGCGATTCCAGATGTAAGTCGTAGAAACTGCTGAGATGTAGAGATTTGCAGAAATCTAGCGTCACACTCAAAATCCGCCGGGCTTCGGCCCTTGGGGGTTCGAGTGTCAAACAATGCTGCGCCATGGTCGGTGGCGGCGGCATCCATTTGTGTCCCGCCGGGACGACGAACACCGGTGGCAGAATGAGGCTCATCAAATCTCCTCCATGTTGCGAACAAAACTCAGCACATCGTCGCAAAGCCCCTCCGCGGTCCTGAATAGGAGGTCCGGATGGGAAAATCCAACTCGATGCGAGTTTCACCCCGGCCAAAGAAGGGGCAAGGTCGGAAAAACAAAGCGCGGCAAAGGAACCAAGATCATGGCGGTGCCAGACCGGCAATGGTCTTCCAGTGGCCGTGTGCGTCGAAAGTGCTACTGACGTGCCCTTGAAAAGCTCCACCAGCTAGACCGAAGTTCCTTGGCTGTTCAGACAGTATTTTGCTGATTCACTGGGAGATAGCACAAGATTCAAATTCCAGCTACTGGCAACGAAGTTAGGAGTTGATATGCCTTGGCCTGTAGCGGGGTCGGCTCCGGCACCTGTTTAAATGTTGGGCCGGATGGCTCCGATTGCAGCCCATACGTCACTCGGGCGCGACTGGCCAACTCCGCCATTAGCGTTGCGAAACTGTGCACAGGAAAACCGTCTGTGGTTTGACGTGTGATCTTTTTTTGCTGGGCCGATTCCGAAACGGTTGCCGCCAAAACGGGATCTCGCCGCTTGCGTTCCCTGGCCAGCTCCTCATCTTCGAACAGCATGGGCGCCCATGCTTGGCGCATGTGCCATTCCACGTAGTAGGCCAACAGGCACAAAAAAATGTGTGCCGGCACTCGATCCTCCGTGCGATGGCGAATCGGTCGAACCAATAGATCCACTCCTTTCATACTGCGAAAGGCACGCTCCACCTGCGCCAGACTCTTGTAGCTGCGCACCGTATCTTCGGCCGATAAGCGCTCGGCCGATTCGCTGGTTCGAATCATGTAAATCCCGTCTAACTTCGCCTCTTGCTCAATGGACTGTTCGCGCCGCGTCCAGTGGAAGCTTCCAGCGGCGAGGTTATAAACGAAGTGTTTGCCCATCTTGTAATGCCCCAGCACCTTCCCCACCTTGAGCGCAATCTCCGCTTCCGCCATGGGCTTCTTGGTCCGTCGCGCCACCTGCTGAACGATCTTGGCCAGCTCCTTCTCGGTCGCTTTCAACAAGGCCTGGCGCTTGCGTCCGCGCTCTTCTTCGAGCAGTGGGTTGTAGCAGGCCATCAGCCGCTCGCCCGGATAATCCGGCGATGTAATCTCGGCCAGATTCTTCTCGTCCAACAGCGACAGTTGTAAGGCTCCCGTCTCCAGCAAATGGCGAATCGCCACACTGGTGAGGGCGGTGATCCACCCCAATCCCGCATGGGCCTTGAGCTTGTCAATCTGCGGTTGGGTCAGCATTCCACGATCTCCCACCAGCACCAAGCGCGACAACGAGAACTGTTGCCGCAGCTTCTCGATCTGATCGCCTACCGTGGTTGGATCCCCTGTGTTGCCCGGATAAATCTCGACCGCAAGGGGACGCCCTTCGCTATCGGTCATCACCCCATACACAATAATGGGCCGTCCCTTTTTTCCATCCCGGTCGTGACCAAACTGTGCCAGCGTACAGGTACGGCCTTCGTAGTAGCTGCTGCTGACGTCGTACAGTACCAGGCCCCCCTCGACCAGATGACGCTCCGCCAGCTTCTTCTCGATGCGCGGCTTACGTTCCAGCAACCAGTCCATGGCCTGGTAAAGATCATCCTCGCTGGCATCCTCGACCGACAACTCCTCGGCCAAGGTGGTGGAATGCCACTGGCGCGTGGTGGCCAATTTGGAGCAGGGATCAATCAAGCGCTCCGCGATCATGGCCAACACCAGGTCCCGCTCGCGACCACGTTTGGCCGCAATCATGGCATCGAGACCCAGTTTGCGGATGGTACTCAGGATGGCTTCGACGTGGCCGTGGGGTAGGGTTTGCTGAGTACGAAACACATCCCGCGGGGCGACCAGAGTTTCGTCGCGCAGCAGGCGGCGCAAGGTTTCGATTTTATGGGGAGGCCAGTCGGAGAGGTTGGCCAGAGTGCGCTTGCGGGTCTTGCTGCCTTCCCGCCAGCCTTCCCGGAGGAGGATGGCGGGCGGGGAGTTGCGATTGGGAACGGTTTCGACGTACATGGGAGCAATCATACATACTAAATCAATACTGTCAAGGTACAATGTTAATTACATGGGAACATATTTCGCTTGGCACAATTTCCTAACTCACACATAAGTCAAAGCTTGTCTGAGAAATTAGGCGTAATCCTTAGGGGAACTTCGGGCTAGAATTGGGGACCTCACGGTTGCGGCGATAGCGACGAGCACAACTGCGTGCCGTACCTGCCGTCGCACCAAGCCCAGACGCCACACGCCGAGCCGGTTACGGCGTCGGATCGTTGAACGAGCCCCCGAAGATGTCGCTGTTGCCGAAGGTCGCTGGACAATCTTGTTGCGGCGCCGGCTTCGGAGTCGTGGGATTTGACTGAGCTGCCGCCCGCCATGCGTCGATGGCCGGGCAGTCGGCGGCATCGCGTACGTCGTTCCAGACTGCTGCACCATACGTGTCAGTCGCGACGGCGTACACGTAATCACCAAGGAATTCCAGAAACAGGTTGTTCTGGCTGGAGCCGCGCGGGTTTCCGGGCGTGCCGCGGTGCAGCTCCGTCCAGCTGCCAGGCACTCCACCAGCGCCGATGTCCGAGTGCTTCACCACGCCAACCAGGCTTCGTGCACTTGTGGTGTCGTTGCGCAATGGTGTAGTGAACGCGTTATACACGAGGTAGGCGTCTGTCCCGTGTGGCGAGATGGCGATGGCGGAGTAATAGCCGCGATCGCCAGCTGACTCGGTCGCCGCGGGAGCCGACCAGGTGCTTCCGCCGTCGGTCGAGTAACTCACGAACACATGCTCGTGGTTGACGCCGTTGCGCCCGTCGACCCAAGTGCGAAGAATTTCGTCGGTCGCCCCACTACCGGTGGGCGCCCCGTTGGAGATATCAACGCTCGGTGATGGTGAGAGGTCATCACGAGCTCCGGCAACACCGTCCATAACGCAGCGGAAGCTGGTTCCGTCGAACTGCCCGAGAAAGCAAGTATCCACGGCAAGCCCGATATTCACGGGCCGTGTCCACGTATGCCCGCCGTCGAACGATTTGACCATAATTTGGAAGCCCTGCCCGGGCGTGCCGAGCGAGAACTGCACGTCGAACACGTAGACGATGCCGGTGCTGTCGGTGCGGATCGTGCAGCCGGAGCGCGAGAATCCCTTGTTGACGTTGAAGGGGGTGTTGGCGGCCGATGTCACCTGCTTTTGAGTCCAGGTGTCGCCTCCGTCAGCCGAGATGGCGACAATCAATGGTAGGGGAGAGGCGAACCCATGGCTGAGGCTGCGGAACGAGGACAGGCAGACATAGACGTGGCCGAAGAATGGGCTGCTCGCGGCGTTGTCAGCCCAGATCTGCTCCTTGTCGCTAAACGTCGTTGACGACTGCTTGCTGGCAATCACGGGGTCCATCCACGCGCTTGCGTCGCCGGTCGCCGCGACCTGCACATCGTCGGTGCGGGACACGGCGACTCCCTCGACTCCCTTAAACGTCTCGTCGCGCTTGGAAGCTGAGAAGTTGGAGGTCAGATTGGAGTAATAGAGGCGCGAACCGTTCGACCAGGAGAAACTACCGTCGGGACCGGGCCGGGGACCAAAAGCGAGTCCCGGGTCGCCGTCGGAAACCAGGCCGTTTTCGAAGTACTTGGGCAGGGTTCCTATGGGCCCGAGCTGCGGAGTGCAACCGGCATCCGGTCCAACTACGCCCAGGCATTGGCGTGCGGTCCAGCCGGTGTAGGTCGGCTGTACCCAGCTCACACCGCTATTGAAGGAGAAGTAAACGCCGGAGATGCCAACGCCGTTAGTGAAGGGGCAAGTGGTATCGTCGCCGGCATTGCAAGCCTCCAGATCGATTTGATCGTTCGCCCCCGCCGCAAGGACGCTCGGGTGGTTGGCATCAACGGCAAGCGCTGGTTCGTTCTGCTTGTTTTGTGAAAACGGGGTTGTTGGGCTCCCTACACTGACTAAGGTGTCACTGCCCTGCGCCAGGATTAGGGGGACGGCTACAAAAAAGACGAAAGAGAACACGAGAAGTAGAGCTGTAGTTCCGCCGAAGCGATGCATGGCTGCTTTTCTTCTTCCAATTCCGCTTAGTCCTGAGGAACGAGGTCCTGAGTTGACGAGGTACTGAGTTTTGGAAGGTGATTCGCCAAAGTCTGCGCCGAGAAAGGTTGGGAGTCAAGAGCGAAATAGAAAAGGCCAGCTCAAACCGCATGGCTTCAATCCGATCGTTACGATTCCGTTTGCGACAAGCGCCTCGACTCCGCTGACTGCGCAGTTGTCCTGCAGAAGTGCGCCCCGCTTGCTCAGCTACGAGTCGCTTGGGAGTATATGCAGAAATGCTCTGAGAAACTTCGGCAGCGTGGGAACGAAGAAACGAAGAGCCACGCTTGCAAAGACCGTGGCTCCAAAATGCGTTCTCGGGAGATTTGAACGGCCAACCCGAGGTCGAATATTTTCGGGCGATGGCGAAGCGCTTTGGAAAATAGAAAAGGCCAGGTCAGGGCTGAACCAAAACAGCCTGCATGTTTTTCCCTTCAGGGCCGCCGGATACGCGGACCCAGGAACCCTGTACAGGTCTGCGAGGTTGGAACACATCCCCACATGCATGCGACCCGTTCACTTTGGAGTAAGTCCTTGGATCGCTTTGGTTCGCAGCATGTCCATGCGCCCGGGGAGCAACGGGCCGCTCCGTATCCGCCCGACGCAGCTTGGAACTGAACAACAAGGGACAGAACCCGTTCGTCTAGGCTCTTTGCGGCGAGGTCTAAGGCGCTTGGTGTTTGCGCTTTAGCCACAGCGTTGACGCCGCGCTGAACCTCCTCGGCTCTGATGCGCAGAACTCTAAACATTTGAACGCCGAAGGGCTGGTGGCGCTTTTGATACATCCGCTCCAGCCTGCCCGCTATGCGTCCGATTCCAGTGGCAGTGGAGCTCATCCTTCTGGAGGATGTTGTCCGCCGCGCAGCCACGCTTCGAGAACCCGCCTGCAACGGATTGAAAGCAGCCTTCAAACCGTCCTGCTGATTCGCAAGGAGGGTTAGCTTAGCGTCCAGCACGCGGAAGCTACTGAATGGTTCCCCGCTAGATGCTCTCCTGCCGTGCGGGATTCGTTTCGGTGCAGGGATCAAAGTCGTCGATACAACCGTCACGACGATCCATGCTATCGGACCCTTCGGGTCCATCATCGATGCCTCACTTTACGCCACGCGCTCTGTTGGAGTTGTTGTAGAACAGCTCTGAAAGGGAATTGGTCGCCGGGACAAGTGGTGCTGGAAATGTCACTATGCCGTACGATCCTTTGCAAGGGAATGTTGTACCGTTCTTTCAAAAGACGACAGAGCTGAATTAGCGAGGCAATCTGCTCCGCGCTCGGCTTCATTGGCCCTTTTTTCCCGGTTGGATTATCTTCGCTGCTGAAATCACCAACGAGCGAAATTCCCAGGTATGAGTTGTACCCTTGCGCATGTGCTCCCTCACACCTTTCGGGTCTGCCCGCTTGCACACTGCCGTTGGGCATAATGAGGTAGTGATAGGCCACATGGTAAACCCGACCGAAACACAAAATTTCGAAGCCGCGCGCCTGATGATATTTGTCGATATCGCCCTCGCTCCGGGGCACTGTATTTTCGCCCGGAATCACGGCCGTGTGGTGAATCACGATCCCTGTGACCGTGATCGCGTTAAAGAAAGAAACAACCGATGATAGATATTTCTCAGTCTTGTCTTTCGGTACTGCGTTGTGGACCGCATCAGAGGTCTCCGCGTCGCCGCGAATGACGCCGCTGGCCGCACTGCTAGAGAGCACGCCCGCTGCGCCTTGATAGGTTAGCGACTCCGCGGTCAGTTCGACCTGGGTGGTCACTGGGGTTGTATTCACAAGCGGCGCGGCCGCGCGCTTCTGTCCTCCAATGTGCAATTCGCCAGACCGCAATGCCCGCACTCCCGTGTCACTCAAAACAAAGATCAGCAAGTCACTACGGTGAGCTCGAATACCACGACCGTTGAATTTGACGAATGCAGGAGCGCTCCAGCTATCCGCGGCTAAACGGCAACTGGCCACTCCGCCAGCGCTGACATTCACAGTTCCTCCCGTGATCGATGGAATCACCACAAAGCACTTTGTGCTGTTCAGGACCGCATCGGGAACCGCATTCTGAGATTTCTGGGAAATTTCGTCCAGCACACGGGCAGCTCCGCCTATACTTAATAAGGTTGTGGATTTGACCTGTTTGGGTGGGTAGGCGCTCCCGATGGAGCTGGCCACCAGAGAAAAAAGCACGGCTTTTTTCGCGCAGCGCAACAAGGGCGTTTGGTCATCCTTTGCGGCTTCGATTCAGGTGAGATTAGCGGCTTACGGAAACCTAACCAGAGTAGTGGATCGGCCAACCGCTGTATACTAAATCTTTACGTCTGGCAGTCCTTGCGCCCTCAGGCTTGGCTGAATTCCCGTGGTAAACGTGCGAATACGCGTAAACGCCGTCGGGGGAGCGCTGCCGTGAAGGCGTGAGTATGTCGAACTCTCCCTTACCCGATAACGCAAGTTTTCGCGGCTCTCCCGAGGAGTCACGCCGAAACATTGAGCACAGCACACCCCCATTCAGCCCAATCACACCCTCTCAAGGCAAAGAGTCGGTAGGCCCTGAACCCGAACTTCAATCCATTTTGGAGGAGGCAATGGAGAGAACAGGGGCAACCGCAGCGACTATTGCGCTCAGCACAGAAGGCGCTTTGAGTTGCCGGGCCTCTGCTGGGGCCTCCGCCCCAGAAGTGGGGACTCGTTTGCATGCATGCATCGGCCTGACTGGGCTTTGTCTCGATACTGGCGAAATCCTGCTCTGCAACGACACTAATACCGATCGGCGGGTTAACCCCCAAGTATGCAAAGAAACAGGCATCCGGTCCGTCCTGGTATTGCCAATTAAGCAGAATGTCAAGGTGGTGGGAGTGCTCGAAGTAATGTCCGTCAACCCGTATGCCTTCAATCAGCATGACGCGATCGCGATGAGTAAGTTAGCCGATCGGGTACTATCATTGTCTTCGGAGTCCGCGACAATACCGGATCCACTCCTTCATCAGCTCCCAAGCAAGCACATTGAGGCCATAAGGAATCTCCAAAAACTCTTGGCCCATGCCGATGTACTAAAGGAGCAGAACAACCGCCTACCGACCACGGATGCGACAGAAGCGCCCGAGTGGAACGGGAAATTACCTGATCAGCCGGTGACTATGACGAGCCAGGAGCATCCGAGTGGGGCTCGCTGGTTAATAACAGGACTGGCCACCGCCCTTGCTCTGGCAGTAATCTTCGGCTACGACTATCACCTCAATCATCCAAGAGCAGCAACACCCATCGCAATTCTTCGGAGCGCGGCCGCGAACCACAAGCCACCTCTCCCGCAGCAGCATGTGTTGTCCGAAGAAGACGAGAAGACCAATGGGCCGCCGAAAGCGTCGGCCAATGTACTAACAGCTACCAGGCAAGAGGCTATGCTGGCAATCCAGGAACCAGTTCAGGGCACCGATGTGAATCGAACATTCAACCGGGCCGATGCAGGTGATTCCAATGCTCAATACGAAATGGCCCTGCGATATGCGGATGGTGAAGGCGTGCCGCAGAACTACCGGGATGCAATGGCATGGTTCGCTAAAGCGGCGGCAAACGGTAATGAGAACGCCCAATGGAAACTCGGGCTAGGCTATATCAAAGGAGTCGGAGTGCCCCTCGATGAGCGCAAGGCAGCGGAATGGTTCAAACGAGCTGCAAACCATGGCAATATTCGAGCCCAGAGTGGTCTCAGTGACCTTTACTTGAGTGGCCGAGGTGTTCCAAAAGACTATGTACGTGCATATACATGGGCCGGTATTGCTGCAGGATTGCGAGGAAACGACAACGATCGATTGCAGGTTATAGGATCGCGAATGACAGCAGTCCAGATCGAGGATGCCCAGCGGCGGATATCCATTTGGTGGGAGCGCCAGAGGCATAGGGCTGCCAGCCCGGCCAATTCTCAAAGAAATGCCATGCCAGATGTATCAGACGAGTGAAAGATAGTGTTGCCGGGAATGGCACTTGCGACGTGATGAGGGGCACACTTTGCGCCTTGCACCATTTTTCGGTAATTGACCGTTGACCCTATCGAGCATAGGTTGTGACTGAACGCTGCCACTTCCGAAAGGAGGAACGTTATGTTCACTCGAGTCGTCGCTGTCAGGACCAAGCCGGGAAAAGCGAGAGATCTCTCCAAAACTATTCACGATAAGATCCTCCCAATCCTTGAAGACCAGCCGGGGTTCGTGGATGAAATTCTCCTCGTTTCGGATACCGAGCCCGACAAAATCCTTGCTCTGAGCTTTTGGGAAAGTCAGCAAGATGCCGAGCGTTACACCCACGAACAATATCCGAGGATAAACGAGCTCATCTTCCCCCTGGTCGAGAGCGCACACCCCTTTTAGAATTGACTGTCCCAGAAAATTGACTGTCCCAGAAAGAGAGGCCAGCCTCGGAAAAGCTGACCTCTGGTAGTTCAAGAATCATTTATTTCTCGTACAGTCTTTCTGCCCTTAGCTTTACCTTGCGGCAGAGTTGCTTACAGCGTCACGCGACAACCGGTTTTTGGAACGCTCCGTTCACGGTTTGCCGCATTGCATTTCGTCCTCTTTCGACCCGATCCGCGGCCGGCGGCTCACCGGCAGCGCCCCGTCTGCTAGAGTCTGGCCGTTCCATCTCTGAAAACCTCTTTTGTGCCGCCGCCAGCGGCATGCCTGCGTGTTTTGAAAGAATCCAGAAATACTCAAAGCCTGAAAGATGCTGGGTCATGTCAACTCCCGGCATCGTTCACAAAACTGCAGCCGCTTTTCATCGAAGTACACCGGCAAAGAACCGATGCGACCATTCCTGTTCTTGCCGATGATCAGCAATTGCTCCTCTGGCCGAGGTCCACCAAAGTTCGCGCCCGGGGCGCCTCGACAAGTCGAAGGTAATCAACCACGATGAGCTTTACGCTGTAGCGCCGAACGTACAGCCTGCACTGGCAAGTAGCTCTTGAATCTTCAGGCTGGGCCGAGAGTCCACATAGATCGGAAGTTGAGACAGACTGGCTACTGACTCCATCAGTTCCGGCCAGCGATCGCCTCGTATGGTCTGCGAGTTTCTAACCTGCATTGCGGCGAATGAGGAGGTGGCGCACAGGAACCGTTTGCTGATCTCGGTGTCTTGCATCTCCAGAGAAAATGCAGCTACTGGAGTTCCTGCGCAGGCGTTCGCTAGCGCAACCTGCACGCCGAGCGCTGTCTTTCCTCTTCCCGGCAATGCTCCCACAGTCCACACCTCCCCGAGCCGGATCCCACCGGTTGCCGTATCGAGGGAATGCAGCCCAGTGCTCATTCCGACCAAGCCTTGATTGCTGGCCTGGGCCTCGAGTTCGCGCAGCATCTCCGGGATTACTTCGTGGGATCCCAGTGTTCGGCAAACACTACTTGCCAGAGCACGTCCCTGGCAGCGGGATCGCTAGCCGATTGCGAAAAGCTTTTTCGAGTGCCGCCGAGCATCCCGATTCGCGTTCACTAATCGAATCCAGCGCGGCCGACAGTTCCGGATCCTGCCGCACTTTTTCAAGCGTTAGGTAGGCATTCGGCCGTACGCCATCGTGATCAACCTTCGCCATCGCCTTTTGCATGATGTTTTCACGGGCCAGATTATCCGCTGAGCGCATGATCGCAAGGTTGGTTAGATTCGCAATCATGAGGGTCTCGGGCGCGCTGGCCGAGTTTGCCTTGGCGCGCGCATCCTCGTAGGCTTCCTTAGATGGTCCCGTCAAACTCCCTGGCCGAGGCAACCAGGGCGATCATGGCGATGGCCATTTTGATGTATTTCATCGCTGTAATACTCCAACGATGAACATAGCCTCGGGCTTCGCGTTGCCCTAGATAACTATGGTAATCACCGGGCCTGCGACGTGTTGTAAAAGCGGATTCACCAGCACCGCATCACCAGCTCACGAGCGGCTCCGGCAAAATGCTCTTTCTGACCCTTTCGTCAGCATCCCTAACCCGATGCAGCAAATCTCATGCCGAGCAGAAAAGCTAACCCTTCAGTATTTCAGACCGCTTGCGGAGTCTCTCTGAATCCCGATGATAGAATTCCCGCATGAAGTGGCTTGCCGATAACTACAAGTGGCTCTTTGATGGAATCGGCGCACTGGTCATCATTGGCGTTGTGGGCTACCTACTGCGCCGGTTCAGGCGTGCCGCTGAACCTGCATACCATTTGGTGCAACCTGAACGCCAAGAAAAAACAGATGGCAGGGCCGAATTAAGAGCCGAAGACTCGCAGGTTCAACCAGAAAGATTCAATCCAAATATTCGGATGACAGGTGCTGGTGTTGCATCTGTGTCTGAGCGTGGACGTGGGGTGTGGAAAGAAGACGTGCAGGGTGCTGAGCAAGCCATTCTCATTCAGTTCACCAACGAAGCCCGACCGGGGATTCGAAACGTCGGGGGACTCGTTAAGGCGGAATTGGTCTACAAGAATGAAGCTGAAGTTCTAAGAATTATCGGGAGTTGGTTGAACGCAGGCAGCGACCACACGGAGTTTCGGGTTGATGAATCGCACAAACTCATGGTGGGAGTTCAATATGCTCAAATGTTTAAGGTGATTGGAAGACGCCATGTCTACGAACAGAGCCGCTTCACTATTGAAGTTGAACCGCATGACCTTCCGGTTTTCCAAACTGTCCGTGTAAAGTTGACCAACGGTAACACCGGAGATTTCCTTTACGAAGGTGAATTTCGGGTGACTCTGAACCCTCTGGGAATCGTTGTTGAAGATTTATAGGCAGTCCCGGCGAGGCCCACTACACGCCTGACGCTCAATCCTTCCCGAACACGTTATCAATCTTCCGCATGATACGCTCTGCCCACTGCATGGCGACGTGTACTTTCGGCAAGTCTGCGCTACTCGGGTGTTCTTCCATCAAAGGCGATCAGTGACTCACGATGAAGCCGCAAACTCCACACTTAACAATCAGGCGAGATTCCACATCTGCCTTCTGACTTTCCTCACTATCTAATCCCTTTCACTCCAGGAAGAACCCGTGACAAACAAGAAAATCTCATCCCTCACAGACAGAAGCCCGTCTCAATCATCTGACCAAATCCCCATCAACCGAGGCGGGACCAACTTCCGCGTCAACGCCTCGGGCATGGTCCTGACCGCGCCCGCCGCTGACCGGACCATCACCGGAGCACATGCACTTATAAATCGAGGATTGCTGTAACCGGAACTACAACCGGCAGCGTGATCGCCTGGAGCTTCGCGAGCGACCCGAACGGAGTCACGGGCTACGGGGCAGGTGGTTTGCTAGTCGAGGCTTTTCCAACTACGGGCAATGCGAATTTCCGTGTTGCAAATCCTACGGGCGGAAACATCACGCCTGGTGCGATGACGCTAAACTTCCGGGTCATTTTCTGATCTTTGTCGCGGGTTTCGGGAATTTTGCGCAATCATGTGCTGAATACCACTGCTTGACTTTATGGCTCTCTTCGGTTCGGCGCGCAACGTTAGAGTAAAAGAATGGCTCTTCGAGAACGAAAGCCCAATCACACTCTGAGCAGTGGAATGCTCCACGACCCCCTTCACTTTGAACGGGATCATCTGTCGCACAGACGAACGGCGAAAAGGCCAGATGTAGGAAAGAAATCTCGTACCGAATCGGTTCCAGCTTTCACTCCTGTT
>Ga0137415_10004138_pt1 | contig 14371 bp, 9 predicted proteins | sample CZODoug3_1_1_16f_FD_183082 | JGI IMG/M metagenome (GOLD analysis project Ga0137415, IMG submission 183082) | Vadose zone soil fungal communities from Angelo Coast Range Reserve, California, USA - CZODoug3_1_1_16fungal (Hybrid Assembly) | ecosystem: Environmental > Terrestrial > Soil > Vadose... | reverse complement strand
GTGCGCCTCGGCTTTTCCGTGGCGATCAACGTCGATCCGGACATCCTCCTGGTCGACGAGGTTCTCGCCGTCGGCGACGCCAGCTTCCAGGAACGATGCATGGCCAAGTTCGCCGACTTCCGGCACGCCGGCAAAACGGTGATCATCGTCAGTCACTCGTCGGACTCGGTCCGGGCGATGTGCGACTCGGTGGCCTGGCTCGGTCACGGCAAGCTGCTCCAGTACGGGCCGGCCGTCGACGTCGTGTCCGACTACATCGATGAATCGCACGACGACCACGCCGAGGTACCCGGCGGCGGCAACCGCTGGGGCACCGGCGAGGCGCGGCTCGAGGCCGTCCAGCTGCTCGATCGCGACGGGAACGAGACGGACCGCTTCCATTGCGACGACCCGATGGTGGTCCGCCTGGCCTACCGTGCCCTCGAGCCGCTGCAACGCCCCGTCTTCGGGCTCGCGATCGAGACCACCGACGGGCACATCCTTTGGGGCACCAACAGCCGCGAGGGGGGGGTCGACCTGGGCACGGTCGACGGTGTCGGCACTATCGAGTTCCGGATACCGGGGCTCTCGATTCAGGGTGCCCGCTTCGATCTGGTGGCCGCCATCACCGACCACAGCACCACCCACGTGTACGACTTCCTGCGCAACTGCATCCCGTTCGAGATCGACGTCGTGCGGCCGATCGAGTCCGGCGGCCCGCTCAGCTTGCGGGGCGAGTGGGGACCCCTGAAGGCCGGCGATCAGCCGGAGCGGCGCCCCTTCGCGATCGAATCGGTCGACGGCGCATGATGAAAGGTGACGTTCCGATGGCCGGTACCTACACTCAGCGGGCCCGCCGCTCGGTCAAGCGGGCGGTTGCGGCGGCCAACCGCCGGTTGATGTCGGAGCAGGAGCGCCAGCAGCGGGTGCTGGAGGACTTCCGCGCTCTTCCGAACGACATCGTGCGCCCTGAGGTGATCGATCGGTTCCACCGCTACTACTACGACGAGGGCTTCACCGGCGGCACGTGGCACCGCACCGAATGGTTCGGCACGACGGTGTGGAAGTGCCCGCTCGACCTGTGGATCTACCAGGAGCTGATCTTCGCGCTGCGCCCGGACCTCATCATCGAGACCGGCACCGCCTTCGGCGGCAGCGCGCGCTACCTCGGCGGGATCTGTGAGCTGCTCGGCCACGGCTCGGTCGTGTCGATCGACATCGCACCGCAGGCCGATCTTCCCGAGCATCCCCGGGTTCGGTACGTGACCGCGTCGTCGGTGGATGAAGGCGTGCTCGAAGACCTCCGCCGGCAGGTGCGTGACCTCGACACCGTCATGGTGATTCTCGACTCGGACCACAGCGAGGCGCATGTCAGCCAGGAACTCAAGGTGTATTCCGACATCGTCACGGTCGGCAGCTACCTGATCGTCGAGGACACGAACGTCAACGGCCACCCGGCCTACCCCGACCACGGCCCCGGTCCGATGGAGGCGGTCGATGCCTTCCTCGAAGGACGCTCGGACTTCGAGCGCGACCCCGACGGTTCGAAATTCCTGCTCACGTTCAACCCCGGCGGGCTGCTGCGCCGGGTTCGGTAGCAAGCTCGTCGATCAGCGGGCCGCCAGGCGGCGCTTCACCCGGCGCCCCACCGCACGTACCAGCGAACGTCGCACTGGCGGGTAGGTGAGCGGCAGGTAGGGGTCGACGCCGTAGGTACCCCACCGCCGGGTCACGGCCTCGACCTCCCATGTGTTCACGTGCGGGTCGCGGGTGCGCGACTCGAAGTGGAAGGCCTCCACGTGCGCCATCCAGACGATGCGATAGCCGGCGTGGCGGACCTTCATGGAGAAGTCCACGTCGTTGAAGTTGCCGGGCAGCGCCTCGCAGAACCCGCCGACCTCCTCGAACGTCTCGCGTCGGATGGCGGAGCACGCCGCCGTGACGCCGGAGCATTCGCGGTTGATGTGCAGCGCGGAGAACGCCGCCGTGGAGTCTGGTTGCACACCGAGGAATGCGTGACTGAACTCGTTGCGGTCATACAGATGACCACCGTGTTGGACCGTGCTGTCCTGGTAGAACAATTTGGCGCCGGTCAGCCCGACAGTGGGGTCCTCCAGCGGCGCCACCAGTGTCTCGAGCCAGCGCGGCGAGGTGATCTCGATGTCGTCGTTGAGCATCACGACGACGTCGCCTCGTGCGGCGAGGAAGCCGGTGTTGCACTTGCGGCTGAAGTTGAACTTCTCGTCGAAGTCGACGACCACCAGCCGGTCGCCGGCCACCTCTCGAAGGTCGCGCCGCACCCGATCCGGCGTGCTGGTGTCGAGTACAGCAACGATCTCGAAGTTCGGATGCTCGGTGTTCGCAATCGCCGTGCGGACCGCTTCGACGATGAAACACCGGGTCTGCCCCCACACGAGCCCGGCGCTGCCGCGGCTGGGGATGACGATGCTGACCATCCGCTCGGCCGGCAGGCGCCGATCCACCCGATACGTTCCGGGCAGCGGACCGAAGTGCGCCTCGGCGTCTAGGCCGAGGCGCCGCAGGTGGTCATCGACGGCCCGGCGACCGGCGTCCCAGGCGTAGTCCTTGGCCGTCGTCTCGCCGGCGGTCGAGCCCGGCACGACCCGCCAGTGATAGAGGATCTCCGGGACATGGACGATCTGCCGGGCCTGCTCGGTGACACGCAATACGAGGTCGTGGTCCTGCGATCCGTCGAACCCGGGCCGGAACCCGCCGACCTCGCGGACCAGGTCGGTCCGCAGCACCGACAGGTGCGCCGTGTACATCTGCCCGCGCAGTCGCTCCGGCGACCACGCCGGCTTGCGGAAAGGATCGACGAACTCGCCGGCCTCGCTCAGCTTGTCCTCGTCCGAGTAGAGGTAGTCGGCTTCGGGGTGCTCCACGATCGCCTGGGCCATGCGCTGCAGGGCCTGTGGCGCAAGCTGATCGTCGTGATCGAGCAGAGCGACGAACTCACCGCGCGCAGCATCGAGCGCATCCTGAGAGCTAGCGCTGATCCCGCCGTTGCTCTCGCGGCGAAGTACGCGGATCCGCGGGTCGGCAGCGGACGCATCAGCCAGCACATCCTCGACCCCGGACCGCGAACTGCAGTCGTCGACCAGGATCAGTTCCCAGTCGGAATGAGTCTGCCGAATAACCGAGTCGAGCGTTTCACGCAACACATCTGGTGATGGGTTGTAGACCGGAGTGAGTATGGAGAACAGGGGCGTACGTCCTGTCATCGACTGCGGCTCCCAATGCGCTTGAGGCGCTTTCCCATCGGCGCGATGCCGCGGCGGATGACCAGCCAACTCGTCGAGCTGTAGACCTCGTCCAACGCACCCTTGAATCGGTCCACGTCGGCCTGCAGGCCGGCGATCTCAGCTTCGGCGCCGATCGCGAAATCCCGGCTCGTAAGCACCTGGTGGCGTAACTCGGTCAGCTGCTGGTCGAGCGCCGGTCGGTCGGCGAGCATGGTCTCGTAGCGGGCGACCAGCTCGGCCGCGGAAGGCTCGCCGGCGCTGAGCAGGACACACGTCACGCCATCGACCGTCAACTGCTCAGGCGCGCGAAAATAGCCGCGCGAGGCGGCTACAGATATCCAGCCGGCGAGGGACCCGTCGTCGAGTCTCCATAGCAGCAGCCGGCCGAACCCGTCGCCCTTGAGCTTGTCGATGATCTGCTCGCTGTGGTCATCGGTGGCGGCAACGACCGCCAACGCAAAGTCGGCCGCGGCGGGTGTATCCGTGCCCGCAGTCGTGATGCCACGTGTGATCAGCGTGGGAGTGAGATCGAATCCGCCGATGACCTCGACGGCGCCGGGCTTGAGCTCCTCGATCGCGTCGGCCAGCCGCTCGAGCCCGGCGTCGGCCCCTGAATGTTTGCGGGTCTGTGGCGACGTGTTACGGCTTGGCACAGCTGCGCTCGACCTCCTGCGTATTTGTTGGGCGCACCACGATCTTGGACCGAACTCTACAGAGTCGCTCTTACGCGTGGAGTGCGGTTGGGCCTCCGGATCGGCGCGTCGGCCGGTGCGTGGCTAAGCTCGTCCGGTCATCGCCAGCTTGACCGCATAAGAGAAAGGGTGTCGGCCGACGTGAGGACGTGGCGTCGCTGGACCGAGGACCGCGTAGCCACTGCATACACCGCAGCGACAATCCTTGTATTCGCCATGGTGTGCATCGGGCCATCGCTCGTCGGTTTGCGATCACTGATCTCGGTCAACGCGCTCACGAACTACTTCCCTTGGCGAGCTGACGGTTCGGCTGCCCTCGGACACGAGATGTGTACCGGCGACACGATCGACACCGTCATGCCGTCGATTGCGTATGTCCGGCACAGCTGGCTGCACGGCAGCCTGGGGGCCTGGCAGGGACTGATCGGTGGTGGCAGCCCGCTCGGCGCGTTGCCCAACCTTGGCCTGCTCGATCCGCTGTCGGTCCCGTACTTCGTGTTCCCGCTGTGGATGGCGCCGGCCTACGTCAAGCTGCTTGAACTGGTGATTGCCGGCGGTGGCACGTACCTGTTCCTACGGCGCCTGAACCTGTCGCGACCGGCCAGCATGCTTGCCGGCCTCGTTTTCGGCACGAGCGGGTTCATGGTCATGTGGTCGAACTGGCCGCAGACGCGCGTCGCAGCATTGATTCCGCCTCTGTTCTGGGCGGTTGAGCGACTGGTCCAGCGGTTGCGTCCCGGTGACGCGGCGCTCGTCGCGATCGTCGTCGCGTCCATAGTCCTCGGCGGTTTCCCCGCCGTGACGGCCTGGACGTTGGAGCTCGCGGCCGCCTACTTCGTCGTGCGGCTGGTCGCGTTGTACGGCTGGCAGACCCGGGAGCTGCTGCGAGGCGTCGGCCTCGCGTTGGCCGGATTGCTCACTGGCGTGTTGCTGGCGATGGTGCAGTTGCTGCCGTTCGCCAGCTACTACCACGAGACGGGCGTCGAGCACCGCAGCAGCTACGGTCTGCTGCCGGTGCCAACCACTCAACTGATCACCTTGGTGTCGCCCAAGACGTATGGCCTGTGTGTCGCGGGTCAGCCACAGTACGGCGGCGGATCACCCGTCGAGATGGTCGCGTTCATCGGTGCCGCAGCGCTGGTGCTGGCCGTGCTGGGAGCGTGCCTTCGGTACCGGACCGTTGCCTCCCGTCCGGACGCGGCAGCAAGTTCACCGGCTGAGATCAGTCGTAGCCTGACGACGTTCTTCGCCCTGGCAACCCTGGTCATCGTGGTAATCGGCTGGACGAGTACACGCGTCCTGCGCGAGCTTCAGCCCATACCGCCTTTCTCCGGAAACCCTGTTGGTCGGATCCGATCCGTGTTCGGCTTCACGCTCGCCGTGCTGGCGGGGTTCGGTATCGACGCCCTACTCCGGAACCGACCCGCCTCGACGGGAGAACGATGGAACTGGCGTCGCGCGATCCGCTGGGCTCGTCCGGTGGTCATCGTCGGTGGCGTATGTGCCCTGGGGATTGCGGTACTGCTACGGGTGCACACAAGCGGTGTAGACCTGAACGTCTGGGCAGCTCGCAAGGCCTCGCTCTACGTCCCGGCCCTGCTCGTCCTCGCCACGCTCGTGGTAGCAGGGTTGGCGCTCTGGGGCCGCCGGCGATGGGCCCGCTGGATCACGGTGTTAGCAGTGCCGGCATTGATCGTCGGGCAGTCTGCATTCTTCTTCCACACCGTGCTGCCCGGCGATGACCCGGACAACTTCTACCCACGCACGGGCGCCCACCGCTACCTCCAAGCCCACTTAGGGTCCGACCGTTACGACGCGACCGGAATGGTCATGTACCCCTCGACGTCGCTCTACTACGGGCTGCGCACGGCAACGGGCCACACTTCGCAAACTGATTCCTGGATACAGCTGCTGCGCGCGATCGACCCCAAGGTGTCCCTGACACCAACGTTCACCGCGTTCTCCGCCGCGATGACGCCCGAGGCGGTCGCGTCATCGAAGCTGCTCGACCGGCTCGGGGTGCGCTACTGGGTGTACAGCCCCGACGTCGTCGCCGGAGCACGCACCGACCCGGCGGCTACCGAGGGCCAGCTGCCCATTCCCGCCGACGGCAGCGTCTCGTGCACGTTGCCGCCGGGCCCGCTTCGCGGTGTCGTGGTGCGGCTGGCGTCGTCCATGCAACCGGCTACCGCGAACGGTGTTGCCACAGTCACGGTAACCGCGCGTAGTGGCGATCGGGCCGTGTCGTCGGCCCGGGCGGTGCCGGGTGTCTTGGGCCCAGGAACCAATTTGCCCATCGCTGTCGCAGGCGAGGACTTTCCATCGACTCAGCCCACGACCGTGCAGATCAACGTGCGGGGGGCGGCCGGAGCGGTGTCACTTGCCGGTACCGGCCAAGCGGCCTGCGGCGTGGTGCGGCCGGCTGCCGACGGGCTCAAGCTGGCGTACGCCGACGCCGGTTCGGTGATCTATCAACGGTTGACCGCGCTGGACCGGATTCGGTGGAGCGGTACGGCGCAGGTAGTGCCGGACGGGCCCGGTGCGCTGGCCGCCCTGAGCCAGGCTTCACCGGATGCGGTGGTACTCGACCGGGCCGCCGGTGCTTCGAGCGGCCGGAACGCGACGGTCTCGGTGCTGCACGACGAGGGCGGCGACATCAGCGTTCGCGTGGACGCGCAGGGCGCCGGCTACCTGACTGTCGCCGACTCGATGACGATGCCGGGCTGGTCGGTGAAGGTAGACGGTAGGAAGACGACCTTGCTGAGTGGCGACGGCGCGTTCGGCACGGTGAGTGTTCCGGCCGGCGAGCACAGCATTACCTTCCATTACCGCGCGCCCGGCTTCGCCGTCGGGCGCCTGCTGAGCATCGTCGGGCTTCTCGCATTGATTGCCCTGCTCGTGGCCGATCGGGTGGTGCGACGGCGCCGTAACCCGCCGTCCGGCGAAACCGATGACGGGCAGCTGCCCCCGCCCGAGATCACCCCGCACGGGGTCGAGGCGAGCAGCCTCAGCGCGGCATCCGAAAGGTGAGCAACAACCGGGATCCTGACATACTGCCCGCCGTGTCGTCACCGGATGAGCCGACGGAGGCACACCCCACGACGCCGTGCGTGCCCAGCACCAGGCTGCTACTCCGTACGACGCCAGTTGCGGTATGGCTGCTAGTCGCGTTGACGGGCGCGGTCACCATGCTGGCGGCAGTGTTCTATCCCAACTTCCGCGGCCCGGATGAACTACCGCACGTCGGCCTGGTCGTGTCGGTGGCACAGCGTTCTGTCGACTGGGAACCGGGCTCCCAGCACATGCAGCTTGGAGTCCAGAAGGCGCCGCTATCGTCGCCGAACCGGTTACACGGGTCGCTGCACCTGGGCAAGAACTCCATGCCGGCGCGCGGTGATCGACCCAGTTATCACGCACTTGGCGGCGACCGCCCAACTCATTTCATCAACTACATCGTCCAGCATCCACCCTTGTACTACCTGCTGACCGGTACCGCGTTAGGCGTAGTGCCGCATTGGAAGACGATGCCGTTCGATCGCGTTGTTCTGCTTCTCCGACTCCTTACCGCGCTGATGATCATTCCGGTGCCCTGGTTTTGCTACGCCGCTGCACGCACCATGGGTGGTGGGCGCGGGGTGTCGATTGCCGCTGCAGCGGTGCCTCTTATGTCACCGCAACTGATCCATATCTCGGCGACCGTGAACAACGATGCGCTTCTGACACTTTTGGGATCGGCCACAATCTGGCTTGCGGCGAGGGTGTATCAGGGCGATCTCAGCGCCCGCCGCGCCGGACAGCTCGGCCTGCTGTCGGCCGCGATCGTGTTGACGAAGGGGTTCGGCCTCATTGTCGTGTTCATGGTGGTAGCGATATATGCCATCAGCCTCATTCGTTACCGAGGTTCGTTCGGCCTGGGGCGCCCACTCACCCGGTGCGCATTGTGGTTTGTGCCGCCGATCCTGATCTCGGCGACGTGGTGGTTCGGCAATCTCCGTCTCTACGGTCGTCTGCAACCTGACGGCACGCTGCTACCTACCAACCAGCATTTCCAGCCTCCAGCGCACACGACGTTTGCGAAGTCCGGCTCGTCATTTGTCAGGACGTGGCTGGACGGATTTACCCAGCGTTTCTGGTTCGACGATCCCACCGGAATGCGTCACCATGGCTTGCTGCACCTGGTGGCTCTTGTCATGACCCTCTCGGTGGTTGCGCTCGCCCTATTGGTGCTGATTCGCGCGCCACTCGATCGATGGTTCGTATCTACCATGATCGCTGGAGTGGTCGTTACGACGGTCGAATTGATGAGGCTGGCCTGGCCCGCCTACCGGTTCTCGCACTGGGTCGGCGCAGCGCAGGGAAGGTATTTGTTCGCCCTCAGCGCCGGGATCGGGCTGCTGATCGCGTTCGGGTTGGGTGCGGTGTTCCGCGGCAGCGAGCGGTGGGTGCCGCGGATCGCGGTCAGCGCAGCGGTGCTGTTCACCATCATCGGCGCCGCGGACACGGCGAGGTGGTACTGGCTGCCCGCGCCCGGTGACGGCAACCGCGTATGGCGGAGCGTGCAGAACCTGTTCTACGTCAGCGCGATGCCGCCGTGGCTGCTCGCCCCGCTCATCGTCGTAGTGGTCGGCCTGACCGTCGCTACGGTCTGGGCGGTGTGGGCGCCTGGGCGGCCGCAGCGGTTCTTCGACCGGTGGACCGGTGGTCGGGCGCGCCGGTCAATCGAGGTCAGCGAGCACCAGGCCGAGCCTGCGCTGGCGCCGGTCTGATCAGTGGGCGCTCAGCCCGGCAGCGGCTGAAGCGCCAGCGGCTGCTTCGAGATGAGCTGGGTGGGAGTTTCGTCGGTCTGCCGGACCTGACGCCAGCCGAACCCGGCCCGCTCCGTCGTGAGGCACGTCCACACGGTTAGCCCGATCGCGAGTACGACGAACAACCCACCGATAACGGAGAGCGCGTCGGTGAAGCCCCGGCTGAGCGGGAAGAACTCGGCCAGTGTGTTGTACGCCCGCCCCCAGTTGTCCGGGCGCAGCGACTCGCCTCGGTGCAGCCAGGTGTATTCGACCGACGTGTAGAGCGCCCAGCCGGATGCTACGAACCCAACCGTCAAGATCACCAGCGGTGCCCAACGGGCCCACCGGTACAGCAACAGCGCAGCCCCCAGTGCGAACGGCAGCAGCACGCCGAACACGCCCGGATAGACGTATCGGCCCTGCAATCCGGGAATCGCGAGGTAGTGCCGGTAGTGCAGGTAGGACTGCAAGATCACCATGAGCTGGCTGGCCACTGGAACCGCGATGAGCAGGGCCATCTGCCAACGCAGCCCCCGGACGACGATGATCGCCGCGATCGCGCAGGCCAGCATCCCGAAGCTCAGGATGTTGATCATCACAAGGGGCAGTTGGGGTGGCTCGTGCAGCCCTAGCGCGCCCCAGAAGCGGCTCAGTACCGCCTTGTTCAGGGTCCACCAGAAGTGGTTGTAGTCGATGGGGATGTTGCCGCGCGGACGGCCCTGGGCCGCGGCCGACTGCGACCCCCAGGCGTTGGGCTGGGCCGCGCCGTACGCGACGTAGTTGTGCACCCACCACGCACCGCTTGCGATCGCGCCGAGCGTCAGTGTGGCCATGACCGAGCGGCTCGGCAGTCTTCGCCCCTGCCAAATCTGGATGACGTAGGCCGCTGGCACGAGCAGCAGCGCGAAGACGATCGTGGCCTTCGTCAATGACCCTGCGACGCAGCAGAGCGATACCAGGATCGCCGTGCGCAGGCTGCGGTCGCCGGTCATGATCCGGATCGCCAACGCAACGGCGGCCGCGCCGATGACGATAGCCAGGTTGTCGTTGTTGATGGTGGCCGCACCGCGCGCCAGACCGGGCACCAGCAGGGGCAAGAACGCGGCGGTTCGCGATACCGGGTTGTCGCCGAAGATTCGCCGGGCGGCGAAGAAGAACAGCAGCGGCAGTGGCAGGACGAGCAGCACGTTCAGCATGCGGATGAGTAGGACCAGCTTGTCCGCGGCCATACCGTCCGCCCCGGGCCACACTTTGACCACGGCGCCGATCAGGTCGTAGTACAGCGGGGGATGCTGCGTCTCGTAGTTCGCGACGTCGTGGTCCGGCGAGCGCTTGTCACCGCCGAGCGCGTTCAGAGACGGGCGCTGGTTGCGCGGGCGAGCCGTGAACTCGGCCTGCGACGGGCCGCTCCGGCGCATCTGGCTGTAGACGTACGTGTGCTCGGCGCCGCGACCGCCGGCGCTGACGTTCATCTTGCCGGGTGCCGGGGCCAACCGCCCGTGCTCAGCGGCGATGATGCGGTCGAAGTGGTATGGCTCGTCCGGTCCGATCAGGGTCGGCGTGTTGAGCAGGAAGCCGAGGCAGATCGCGGCGAACGCCACGGTGGCGGCCACCACGGCGACATAGGGTGAACGCAGGGCTCGCTGCAGGCGCCGGGGCGGGCTCGGCTCGGCGGGCGCGGTGTGCGGCAGGACGGTGGTGTCATCCGGCCGACCCGCGTCCGGTGGGTGCCCAGAGTCGGGCGGAGGAGACCAGGTCACGGACGGTCACGCTAACAGCTGCGGTTGAGCGGCCCCGAGACGTCGGGCGTCGGCCGGGCCGCGCCCCGACTGGCGGTCCGTTGGGTACCTGGCCGAGGGCGGGTCTGACGCGGAGTAACATCTCCCGCTGGACCGCATCGCAGTGCGCTGGTCGTCCGTATCCGCCAAACGGTCGAGTGTGAGGTAACCCTTGCGTCTGGTTGTTCAGATTCCGTGCCTGAACGAGGAGCAGACCCTCCCCCTGGTGCTCGAGTCGATCCCCAAACAGATCCCTGGCATCGACGAGATCATCGTGCTGGTCATCGACGACGGGTCGACCGACCGCACCGTCGAGGTGGCGAAGTCCTACGGAGTCACCCACTTCGTTCGGCACGCACGCAACCGTGGCCTGGGGCGGTCGTTCCACGACGGCGTCCAGCGCGCCCTGGAACTGGGCGCCGACATCGTGGTCAACACCGACGGCGACAACCAGTACCCGCAGCAGCGCATCCCGGAGCTGGTGCGTCCGATCGTCGAGGGTCGATCCGACATCGTCATCGCCGACCGCCAGGTGCACAAGGTCGAGCACTTCTCCCGGCTGAAGGTCACGCTGCAGAAGCTCGGCAGCAAGATCGTGAACATGGCGGCCGGCACCGACCTCCCGGACGCGGCCAGCGGCTTCCGGGCCTACTCACGCGACAGCCTCATGCTGCTGAACACGATCACCCGGTTCAGCTACTGCATGGAGACGATCATCCAGGCCGGTAACAAGAAGCTGCGGATCGACAGCGTGCCGGTGATGACGAACCCCAAGACGCGCGAGTCACGGTTGTTCAAGTCGATGCGCCAACACGTGATGATGTCGGCGGGCGCGATCATTCGCGCCTACATCATGTACAAGCCGTACGTGATCTTTACCTTCTTCGCGGCGATGTTCGGCGTGGTGGGGCTGATCCCGTACGTACGCTGGGCCATCCTGCAGATTGTCGACGACAATCCCGGTGGGCACTTGCAGTCGTTGATCATCGGCGCGGTGTTCCTGATCATCGCGTTCCTCAGCGTGATCATCGGCATCATCTCCGACTTGATACGCACGAACCGCATGCTCATCGAGGACACGCTCGAACATACGAAGAAGATGCGCTTCGGCAAGGGTGAAGACCTGCCCGGTGCAACGCCGGTAAACAGCCTCGACGCCGAAGCGGTGCTACTTCGCACCGGGACGCGCTCGCGGATAGAGCAAGGCACAGCTTCGCGCTGAAGCTGTGCCCGCTCCCGTGCTCCTGGCTTAACCGCCGAGGCTGTGCCAGTCGCCCCAGGTGCCGTCGTGGTTTTTGGTTGGGCCAACTTCCGTATCTGGTAGATGGGCTATTCCAGCCGGGGTTTGAGCGCGGAGGGTGCGAGGGCAGCCAGCTCGGTGCGCAGGGCTGGCGTGATCACCCGGCTTGCACCGGAATCGATCCGAACGAAGCGGCATCCAGAAAGACCTATCACGACGATGCGGCCGCCGCCGCGAGTGGGGAGATAAAGCGTTACTGATGACCCGTCGTCCATCGGACAGGCATACGTCCCGTTCGGCGGTTTGGGGGAGGCCTGAATATCCTGGTCGAGTCGGGTCGCAGCTGCCGCGTCACCAGTAGTCAGGAACTGCCGGCACGGCCGGGCGTTCCCACCCGGATACCAAATTGCCGTCACCGAAATCGGGCGGCCCGACGATTGCCCGACAGGCCCCGGTCGCGGCCCATCGTCAAGCCTGCTCGGGCACTGAGGCGCGATGGTGGGCACCTCCAGCCCCGCCGCCGCCGGTCCCGCAGAATCTGTTCGATGATTCTTCACCACAACCGTGGCCGCCGAGGCCACCAGCGCCACAGCCAGGATGGCTCCAGCGGGCGCAAGCCACCTGCGCCGTCCAGTCGCTCCGTCCCGCCACCATGTGTAGCGCCGCCCCCTACGCGCGGACCGAATGTGGCGTTCGGCCATCGCGGGCGGCGGTGGTTGCGATCGGACCAGATCATCGAGCGTTGCGGTCAGCATCGCAGCGATTTCCTCGTCGCTGCGTTCCGAAGTGGTCATCGTCCAATCCCCTCTCTAGCGAAGCGCTGCCCAGTCAGTCGCCGTTGAAGCGCCCGTATGCCGCGATGGATGAGGCTCCGGACGGTCGATGAACTGCATCGCAGAGCTATGGCGATGTCGTCGTCGGATAGGCCTTCGTAGAACCGCAGCACGATCGCCACTTGTTGTCGCGCGGGAAGCCTCGACAGCATCTCGATCAACACCATCCGGTCGAGCACATCGCCGCTTCGATCGGCATCGATCGCGTCATCCAGGTAAGGAACAATCGTGACCCGGTGCCTGAGACCGCGCCGTGAAGCCAAGAACCGGTTCACCAACGCTCGCCGCACGTACGCCAGCGGAGCGTCTAGGGCGCGCACCCTCTCCCAGTGGCCGAAGATGCGGATCCACGTGTCCTGCAGAATGTCTTCAGCCGCGCCGACCTCGCGCGTCAGGGCCAGCGCCGTCCGGAACAGCGACGTGCTGTTCGACCGAACGAACTCATCAAATCCATCACCCTCCACAACATCACCGCCTTCTGCCGAGTCAAACGCCAGCTACCGCGGATCCGTTGCACTCAATCAGCGTCAGCACCACCAAGCACCCTCGGCTGACCAGGCTTTCGGAGCTCTGCACGCGGGACTGAGGGCTCGCCGATCCCCCCGCCCACGACCCGGCGACCGCCCAGGGACCGACTAGCCGCGGTCCCTTACACGGAAATCTGACAGACCCCAGCGCGTTCGCACGGCGCGCTCGAAGGCATTCGCAGCTGCCTAGGGCTAGCGGGGCATTCGCGCGGTGCCGACCAGGCCGGTGCCGGCCGTCGGGCGCAGGCGTTGCAGGGCTGCGAACGGGGTCACGCCGGCGCGTACCGCGAGCCCGGCGACCGCCTTCGGCTGGAGCAGGCGCCCGCTGCCGGCCGAGCGGGTCTGCATCGGCTCCTCGCTGGCGCTGCCACGGCGCTGCGCGATGCGGTTGCGCACGGATTCGAGGGCGTATCCGAGGGGCCAGCCGTACAGGGTGTGCCGCACGTCCTCGGCGCCGGTCTTGTGCAGGACCTCATCCAGCTGCTCGGGCGTGTATCGCCGGTAGTGGCCGACGAGCTTGTCCATTGGACCGTAACGCTGCGGCCAGGCCGGGACGGAGACGAGGATCGAGCCGCCGGGGGCGACGCGGCTGGACCAGTCGACGAGAGCGCCGGCGTCGTCCTCGATGTGCTCGATGACTTCGAACGCACACACGAGGTCGTACTTGTCGTCGGGCGTAATGAGGTCGGACGTACCGTGCAACACTCGCCCGCCGAGTGGGCCGATCCGGTCGCGAGCCACCTGGTGCGACTGCTCGTCCGGCTCGACGCCCATGTACTCGGCCTGGCCCGCGAGCCGGGCGCCGAACCCGCCTTGGCCGCAACCGATCTCGAGTACCCGGCGGGGACGCAGTTCGTCGAGCACCCTGCGCACGACCGACCACCGCAGCGTGGCCATAGGGCTCAGGGGTGGGGCGGAGCTCATCGCTCATTCTCCTCGGCAAGTCGCTGGCGCAAGGGGCCCACTATGGCAGACGCGGTGAACTGCTCGGCAGCGCGCCGGTGTGCGGCGGAACGCAGTGCGCCCACCCGGGCGCGGTCGTGGATGAGCTCGTGCAGGGCCTTGGCCAGGGCGGCGGAGTCGCCAGCCGGCACGAACATCGCGTCGTCGCCGAGCGCGCGCCGCTGCGGTGGCGTGTCGGACGTGACGATCGCGCAGCCGGCTGCCGTCCCCTGATAGACCTTGTTCGGCACCACCCGCTGCGCCTTTGGCGTGATGCCGAAGATGCCCAGGCAGACGTCGTGCGCGGCGACGACACCGGGCAGATCGGCC
>Ga0137415_10004137_pt1 | contig 14371 bp, 15 predicted proteins | sample CZODoug3_1_1_16f_FD_183082 | JGI IMG/M metagenome (GOLD analysis project Ga0137415, IMG submission 183082) | Vadose zone soil fungal communities from Angelo Coast Range Reserve, California, USA - CZODoug3_1_1_16fungal (Hybrid Assembly) | ecosystem: Environmental > Terrestrial > Soil > Vadose... | reverse complement strand
CTGGTGCTGAACCGGACCAAGATCGGCCTCCTGATCCGCGCCGGCGTGGAAAACCGCGAGATGGTGGAAGCGCTCGGTTACCGGATCCGGCGGCTGTTCCTCGGGGTATTCATGACAGGCTCCGGTCTTGCCGGACTCGGCGGGGTGATGTGGGCGCTGTACCGTGAGCAGGTGCATGCTTCGATGGGCAACGATCTCACGGTGCTGGTGTTTATCGTCGTCATCATAGGCGGCCTCGGCTCGATCGGCGGCTGTTTTATTGGCGCGCTGCTGGTGGCCATGGTGGCAAATTACGGGGGCTTTCTGGTGCCGAAACTGGCGCTGGTTTCCAATATTCTCTTGATGGTCGCGGTCCTGATGTGGCGCCCGCGCGGGCTTTATGCGGTGACAAGCCGATGATGGTCCTCTCGGGCGATCCGCCGCGCAGCCGCGTTCTCGGCATCGTGCTTGTCGTCATCATCGCGGCACTGGCCGTTACGCCCCTGGTCTTTCCCGGCGCCAAGGCGATGAACGTCGCCACCAAGATCTGCATCTTCGCAGCCCTGGTGGCGTCCTATGACCTCCTGCTCGGTTATACCGGTTCGGTGTCGTTCGCGCACACCATGTTTTACGGCATCGGCAGCTATTCGATCGCGATCGCACTTTATTCGATGGGACCGAGCTGGGCGGCGGTCGCGACCGGCGTCGTCGTCGGCCTGCCGCTGGCGATGCTGCTTGCGCTCGCCATCGGCCTGTTCTCGTTGCGGGTCGAGGCGATATTCTTTGCGATGATCACGCTGGCGGTGGCATCGGCCTTTCTGGTGCTGGCATCGCAACTGTCATGGCTCACCGGCGGCGAGGACGGCCGCAGCTTTCAACTGCCGGAATTGTTGCGGCCGGGCACCGTGCTGATCTCGAAAGATCGCTTCGGCTTCGAACTCAATGGCCGCGTGCTGACCTATTATCTTATCTTCGTCGCGGCCGCGGCGATGATCCTGGCGCTGCTACGCGTGGTGAATTCGCCGTTCGGGCGCGTGCTGCAGGCGATCCGGGAGAACCGTTTCCGCGCCGAGGCCCTCGGCTTCCGCACCGTGTTTCATCTGACCTACGCCAATTGCATTGCGGCGCTGGTTGCCGCCAGCGCCGGCATGTTGAACGCATTGTGGCTGCGTTATGCCGGACCGGACACCTCGCTGAGTTTTTCCATCATGCTGGACATCTTGCTGATGGTCGTGATCGGCGGCATGGGCACGATCTACGGCGCGATCATCGGCGCCACCATCTTCATTCTGGCGCAGAACTATCTCCAGGCGCTGATGGGCGCGGCCTCCAATGCCGCCGCCGACGCAGGACTGCCGCTGCTGCCGGGATTGCTGCATCCGGATCGCTGGCTGCTGTGGCTCGGACTGCTTTTCATCGCCAGCGTTTATTTCTTTCCCACCGGGGTGGTGGGACGGTTGCGCAACGCAGCCCGCAAGTCGTCTTGAGAAGATCATCATGGCCAAAATCGAAACCCGCCTCACCGCTCTCGGCCTGGTCCTGCCGCCGGCGTTCACGCCGCCGCCCGGCGTTGTCCTTCCGTTCGTAAACGTGCGCCTGATCGGAAATCGCGCGGTCCTTGCCGGACACGGGCCGCAGAGCCCCGAGGGGCCCCTCGCGCAACCGCTGGGCAAGGTCGGACGCGAGCTGACGCTTGAGCAGGGCTACATGGCCGCAAAGCTCACGGCCCTGTCGATGCTGGGCTATCTCAAACGTGAGCTTGGCGATCTCGACCGCATCTCGCATTGGGTGCGCATTTTCGGCATGGTCAATTCCGCACCCGGCTTTGTCCAGCAACCGGCCGTCATCAACGGCTTCTCCGACCTCATCCTCGAGCTCTTTGGACCCGAGGCCGGAGCCCATGCACGCAGCGCGGTGGGTATGGCCGAGCTGCCCTTTGGGATGCCGGTGGAGATTGAAGGCGAGGTCCAGATCTCAGCTTGAGCGCCGCGACAGCCTTAGTGGGACGATAACGACGGCGATCGCGCCGGCTGTGCCCGCCCGGGCAGATATCTGATCTCGAAACTATTCGAGGCTTTGAACCGGCGGCGCTGCACCCGGCTGCGCGGCAGCGGGCGCGAACTTGGGCGGTGCAGCTTCCTTGGTTCCCGATTGCTCCGGGCTTGCCGCCGTCGGCGGCAGATTTTCGCTGATGCGGCTTTGAGGAGCGCCGGCGCGGGACTTCTCCCGGGCGACGCGCTTCGAACCGGACCTTCTCAGTCCCCAGGAATGAGCAATGGATGGTCCAGCGGTATATCCGATGACCGCGCCTGCAACCGCGCCCACCGGGCCCAACACTACCGCGCCCGAAACGGCACCCAAGGCAGCATCACTGCCGCGCCCCTGGGCCAGCGCTATCGCCGGTACAAATGTCAAGAATATCGCCGACCCAAGGACAAGCCTTTTCATATATGGTTCCCATTGTGGATTCTGATTGAACACGTGACTCCCGAATTGCGGCCCAACAATGGAACGGTCCAACGGTGCGTCGCGCGATCGAAGATAAAGGTGCCAGCCCGGCCTGGAATGAGAGAAAATGCGGGCAAATTCGCTGGCGCTGTTGCGCAAATGATCCGGCCACGGAGACCCGTCATGACAAGCCTGCTTTATCACCAGGGCAATCGCGCATTTCAGGACCGGTTTGACAGTCGGCGTCTTGCCGATCGGCTCGAGGAGAAGCTGGCACGGACGGTGTTCAGCGACGACGACAGGGTCTTCATTGAAAGCTGCATCTACTTCTTTATGGCGACCGCCGACGCGTTTGGGCATCCGGATTGTTCATTCAAGGGTGGCGCACCGGGTTTTGTCCGGGTCACCGGACCGTCGGAACTTGCGTTTCCCGACTATGACGGCAACGGCATGTTCAAGAGTGTCGGCAACCTCGGGGTCAACCCGCACGTCGGACTTCTGTTCATTGCGATGCATGGCAATCCCAAGCGATTGCGTATCAACGGCGAGGCCCGGATTGAACGCGATGATCCCTTGCTTGCCGACACGATCGGCGCGCAATTGATCGTTCGCATCAAAGTGAACGTGATCTTTCCAAACTGTCCGCGCTATATTCCCTCAATGACGCTCACGGAACCTTCGGTTTATGTTCCCCATGCGGGGACCGCTCCCGTCGAACCAGCCTGGAAAGGATTCGACGCGTTCAGGGATGTCGTGCCGCCACGCGCCGGCTTGCAAAGCGGATAGGCTCGTCTTTTGCCGAGGATGCTGCACGCACCACAGCGCAAAACCCCGTCGCTCCAACTTCAAAGAAATCTCATGCCCCCTGTTTCGATATTGTTGAACATACTGTGGATTGTCTTCGGCGGCCTGTGGATGGCGGCGGCCTGGGTGATAGCTGCCTTCATCATGGCCATCACCATTATCGGCCTGCCGTGGGCGCGAGCCGCCTTCAACATCGCCGTTTATACTCTGCTGCCCTTCGGTCAGAGGGCGGTGCGGCGCGACAGCCTCACGGGCCGCCCTGATATCGGCACCGGCCCGCTGGGTCTGATCGGCAACGTGATCTGGCTGGTGCTCGCGGGATGGTGGCTTGCGCTCGCACACATCATCACGGCAATCGCGCTCGCCGTCACCATCATCGGCATCCCTTTCGCCTGGGCGCATCTGAAACTCGCAGGGATCGCGCTTTGGCCGATCGGCAAGGTCATCGTTCCCGCGTAGGTTTTGAACTTTCTGTTTTTCGCAAGCGAGATTTTTCGAAACAAGACCTGGCAAATCAGACCGCCCCAAGGCATTCGGATTGCATCAACGCCGGCCGGCGAACTGAATGACAGTTGGCGCGGGCCGCGATAGGCTGCAGGATGCAACTTTTGCACATCCTGCAGATATTGGTCTTGTTGACGTTGGCAAACGGCACGCCGATTGTCGCCAAGAAGGTGTTCGGCCCGCGCTTTACTCTTTCGCTGGATGGCGGAAGCACATTCTATGATGGGCGGCCGTTGTTTGGTCCCTCGAAAACTGTCCGTGGTATCCTGACTTCGATCGTCATCACGACGGCAGGCGCGCCGCAGGTCGGTCTGGATCTGACGATTGGCGCCATCATCGCAAGCGCGGCAATGGCGGGCGACGTGTTCGCCAGTTTCGTGAAACGACGCTTGAATTTTCCACCGAGCAGCCAGGCGCTCGGGCTCGATCAGGTGCCCGAATCGCTGTTTCCGATGCTGGCATGCCGCGATACATTTTCGTTGACGATCGCAGACATCGCGCTCGGCGTGGCGCTCTTTTTTGTCGGCGAGCTCATTCTGTCCCGCCTTCTATACCGGATCCACCTGCGCGATAGACCCTATTAGCCGCGCCGAAGGCGATGCAGGGTGATTTCCGGCGGACAGTTCAGGCGCACTGGAACGACGCTCGATCCTGCACCCACGGATGTGTAGCCGCTCATGTTGTGGTACTGCCAGGCTCCCGCCCCCATTCGTCTTGGCAACACCGCCTCCAGCTTGATCGGGATAGACCCAGGAAGACAAAGCTGGCCGCCATGCGTGTGGCCGCTCAGCATCAGATCGAAATTGGCATGGGCAGCCTGACGATAGACTTCCGGGGTATGAGATAACAGGATCGAAAACGCGTCGTGCGGGATGTGCGACGCAGCTTTTTCGATGTTGTCGACCCTGAAGAAGTGGGCATCGTCGATCCCGGCCAGATAGATGCGCTGATCGCCGCGCGCGATCACTTCACATTCGTTGAGCAGCATTGGTATGCCCATGGCCTCCATCGCCGGAACCATCTGGATGGTATCGTGGTTGCCGAGCACGCCATAGATCGGCGACCGCAGGTGAGCTCGCACCTTTGCCACGCCCACCAGGGCCGCCTCGAACGGTCCAAAAGTCTTTCCTCGATAATCTCCGGTCAGAACACATAGATCGTATTGCATGCCGTCGACGAGCTGGATCAGGTGCTGCATGGCAGCTTCGCTCATGTCCACGTGCATGTCACTGATGTGGAGAATGGTGTAGCCGTCGAAAAGCGATGGTAACGCAGCAAACCTCAGCTCGTTTCGCTTGACGACAATGCGTTCCGCATTTCGGCGAGCCCGCCGATAGAGCCCGGTGAGTTTCAGCGCAGTTCGAATGATCGCCGGCGCCGAAGACAAATTCTCCCAATGAAAGAAGGTGAGTCCTTGGCCGAAGACTTGCGCCTCGTGATCGGTCTCGATCCCCAATCGCTGTCTTGCGTGGATCGGTCCGAGACGTTGCTCCAGTTTATGCAGGATGTCGTTGTCCACGGAATAACTTCCTCCGAAATCGGCTCGGTCTTCGATTGAGACGCCAAGCTCGGCCGGACACTACAGAGTATTCCCTTCAGGGAAACAGCCTGTTTCACCGAATTAAATAATATGGTTGATTTGCACGTCGGGGATACAAGGCAGGAGAAATCAAGCATCCTGCTCCGCGGCAACCTTGGACGATCCAGCCGCGCGGTCCCGGCACTCTCGGCATCCGCCGTTCCGGCCCGCCACGGTGGATGACAATGGGCAATATTGCTTCGCCGTGGCGCTATGCCGGTCAAATCCAGGATTGACGTTATGGCCTAACTCCATACCTCAGGCGATCCGGCAGCCCGACCACCCTATCGCTGGGAGTCGATAACCATTTGCCCATCGGCCAAATGCCGATCGACGAATCCTGGAATCTTGCGAACCCTGCTATGATTGGTTTCGAACTCAGCGCTGACCGTAGTGGGTTGTGCCGGAGTGCATCTCATGGATTGTGCGCACATGGCGTTCCAACTGCGGCCTGCCGGTAGCGAAGATTTCCGGTTTGCCTGGTCACTTTACAGAGACCTGATGAAGCCGCTGACGGTGGAACTCCTGGGAAAATGGAACGAGCCGGGACAGAAACGCGTCGTAGAGTTGGCGCTCGTAACAAAGGGAACGTCCATCATTGTCATAGACGGGTTAGACGCCGGCTGGCTGCAAGTGGGCGAATCACCTGATTCTATCTATTTGGGGCAGCTGCATCTCGCACCTTCGCTGCAAAATCGCGGCATCGGAACAGCCATCGTGAGGGAGCTGACGGACAAGGCGCGGCAAGCGGGGAAGGCTCTCACCTTGGACGTGATGAAAAACAATCGTGCCCGTTTGCTCTACGAGCGTGTCGGGTTTCGGGTGATCGGAGAATCTGAATACAAGCTGAAAATGCGTTGGCAGGAAAACGCTCCCGGATCGGAGAGTAAATAGGTCTCGATTTACGCAACGGGCCAGACTCGAGCGTGCCGATGGCTGCTCAGGGCCGCTGTGGCGCGCTCTAGCTAGCGTGAATTGGTGGGTGGCGCGCCGCAGCCGATGAAGATGGGCACTACGCGTTCGCCGTGGCGCCATGATGTCACGCGCCGCAGTGCGCAATTGTTGGAAGCGCAGCGACGGCGCCGCACAGGACACTTCGCCCTTGTTGTTTTGCAGGCTCGTACCAAGAGGGCTGTGTAAGCTAATTGTTGACAGAAATCAGCTAATAGCTTACATAGCCAAACTATGATCAGAAGCTTCAAGAGCAAGGCTCTTGCGGAGCTTTGGGAGAAGGGACGAACAGCGAAAATCGACGCGAAAATGCACGCGCGGATATTTCGTCGTCTGGATCGCTTGGATGCCGCTGCAGTGCCCGAGGAAATGAATATTCCCGGCTTTGATTTCCATGCCTTGCGAGGCTTTAAGCCCACGCGCTATTCGGTCCACGTGAATGGGCCGTGGTGCATCACGTTCGAATTCGACGACGGTGACGCCTGCCGGGTCGACTGCGAACAATATCACTGAGGAGAGACGGTTATGGCTCATGTCACGAAGCGCAATCCTGATCGCTGCCCGACCCACCCCGGCGCGTTGCTGAGGGAGGACGTGATTCCGGCGACCGGCAAGACCAAGGCCGAGATTGCGCAGCTTCTCGGCATTTCCCGCCAGCATCTCTATGACATTTTGCGTGAGCGCAAGCCGGTCTCTCCGGGCGTTGCGGTTCGGTTCGGTAAGTTGTTTGGAGATGGCGCGGGAGTTTGGGTGCGCATGCAGGCAGCCTACGACACATGGCACGCGGAACGCGAAGAGGATGTGAGCGGAATTCCCACGCTCCGCCCGAGAGCCGCATGAGCATCGCCTCCCGATGCCGGCGATGTTGTGCGTATTTGGCTGGAACTGGCGTCTGCGTCGCGTCAGCCGCCACAATTTCGTGCAAAATCGTAGAGTGGCGCGCCGGACACGATTCGAACGTGTGACCGTTGCCTAGCCAGAAAACCCACCCCTCAAACAGCCTTTTCGCGACGCTTGCCACTGGCCGATGAACCACAGCGACAGCTGCCTCGGTTCAGATCGTTCGGTCGAAGAAGGTGGTCGAGCGCGCCTTCTTCAGTCGATAGACTTGAGCGGGTCGATTGCTGGCGCGTCGCATCTCGCCCGGAACTGGCTCGACAAAGTCCGCCTCGGCGACACGCTTGCGGAACGCCGATTTATCGAGCCGGCGACCGAGAATCCGTTCATAGACCGATTGCAGTTCGCCAAGGGTGAACCCGGCAGGCAGGAGATGCACGGGGAGCGTCGAGTACTCGACCTTGTCCCTCAGTCGGGCGAGCGCGCTGTGGAAAATGTTCGAATGATCGAAGGCCGTCAGTGCGGCCACCTCATTGGCTTCGATCGACCACCAGGCGACATCGGTTGCATTGGATCCCTGCCGCAGCCGCACCTCGTGCGCCGAGATCAGGGCCACATAGGCGATACTGAGGCTCCAGCCACGGGGGTCCCGGGATTTGCCGCCGAAGGTCTGCAATTGCTCCAGATAAGGTGTCTCGACCCCGGTCTTGTCGAAAAGCACGCGGCGCGCGGCAGCATCGAGATCGGTGTCCTCGTCGACATGAATCCAGCCCCCAGGCAGCGCCCAATGATCCGCGAACGGCTCGGTGCCGCGTTTCATCAGCAGCACCTGAAGGCCGCTCTCCGACAGCGCGAAGATGACAAGGTCGACCGACGCGATCGGCTTGGAGGCGATATCCTTGGGGTTGGGAGCAGAATCCATAAAAGTGTTCATGGGCGACAAACTAACGTGCCCTGGCCTTAGTGTGAAGTGGCAACGAACTTAGTTGACGAATTACACTAAGTGGTATTTGATGCCCATACGCAAGGCCTCGGATGCCATGTGAACAGAAAGGGAACCAGGCATGTTGGGATTTCGCTTCATCAAGACCGAACCCACGCAATACGTCATCCAGTATCGAAACGGCCGTCCCGTGCGGGAGGGCGCAGGCCTGGCCTTCTGGTATTTCGCGCCGTCGACCTCGATGATCGTGGTGCCTACCGCGAGCGTGAACGAGCCCTTCATTTTTCCGGAGATTACCTCCGACTTCCAGGAAGTGACGATCCAGGGCCAAATCACCTACCGCATCACCGACTCTCGCCGAACCGCGGCCCTGCTGAATTTCACGCTCGGGCCGAAGGGCACCTACGTCTCCGAGGATCCAAAGAAACTTTCGCAGCGGCTGATCAATCGGGTGCAGGTCGCGATGCGCGCCGAGGTTCAAGTGTTGTCATTGAAGCAGGTTCTTGCCTCGGGCGAGCCGCTGGTGGAACGGGTCGCGGGCCTGCTGCAAGATCACCCGACGGTCAAAACGCTTGGTCTCGAACTGCTCGGCCTTTCGCTGCTCGCGGTCAAGCCGAGGCCGGAGACTGCCAAGGCGCTCGAAGCGGAAGCCCGCGAGGCGCTGTTGCGCCGCGCCGACGAGGCCATCTACAGCCGCCGCAACGCCGCCGTCGAACAGGAACGGACGATCAAGGAGAACGAACTCGCGACCGAGATCGCGGTTGAAAACAAAAAACGGCAGGTACGCGAGGCCCAGATGGAGGCGGAGCGTTCGGTCCAGACGCGCCGGCTGCAGATGCAGCAAGAAGAAATGACCGGCAAGATCGGGCTCGAGGAGCAGAACAAGGCGCTCGTCATCCTGGCTTCGGCCAATGCCCGCGAAGAGGCGGACGCCCAGGCCTATGGCCTCGCCGCGATGATGAAATCGTTCGGCGACGCCGATCCGAAGATTCTTCAGGCGCTCGCCTCGACTGGCATGAGCCCGGGGCAGCTCATGGCGCTCGCCTTCCGCGACCTCGCCGACAATGCGACCAAGATCGGCCAGCTCAACGTCACCCCGGATCTGTTGCGCGAGATGCTGCAGCCTCAAACCGGGCATTGAGCCATGCAGCCCTCCGACCGCAAGATCATATTGGTGGTGCGCGAAACAAGGCTCGACGAGCTGATCGCCCGTTTCAACACGGTCCAGCAGGCGCAGTTCTATGTCGAGCATCTCGGGTCTGATTTCGGCGACTACCTTGCGGAGCAGCGACAGCTGCACGCCGCCACGCGCGAGGTCGAGACCAGCCTTCGCGCCTTCGGCCGGGTTCAGCGGCTCGATCGACGCTATCTCGGAAATTTCATCTTCGGGACCGACGATATCGTCGTCGTGCTGGGACAGGATGGGCTGGTGGCGAACACGCTCAAATATCTCGACGGTCAGCATGTGCTCGGTGTTAACCCGGACCCGAAGCGCTGGGACGGGGTGCTGCTGCCCTTTCGCCCCGACGATCTCCCCAAGATCATGCTTGAGGAGGTGGCTCGCAAACGGCCACTCAAGCGCGTCACCATGGCGAAGGCGTCGCTCAACACCGGGGAGACACTGTATGCGGTGAACGATCTCTTCGTCGGCCCGCGCAGCCACGTCTCGGCCCGCTATACGCTGCGGGTCGACGATCGCGAGGAACAGCAATCCTCGAGCGGGATCATTGTCTCGACCGGGATGGGGTCGACCGGGTGGCTCAAGAGCCTGTATGCCGGCTGGGCCGGTGCCGCCGCCAGCTTCGACGTCGCGCCACCAAACAAAGCGCTGGACGCGTCATTTCCCTGGGATTCGGAGTTCCTGCATTACTTCGTTCGCGAACCATTCCCGAGCCGAACCACCGGCGCCTCGCTGGTATCCGGCCGAATTCCAGCCGGTAGCGCAGCTGCGATTGTCTCCGGGATGGCCGAACACGGCGTGATCTTCAGTGACGGCATCGAGGCCGACTTCCTCGAGTTCAACGCAGGAGCGCGGGCGACGATTGGCATTGCCGAACGCCAGGGCCTTTTGGTGGTGTGATGGCCGGCCTGATCCTGGCGCCTTGCGCGGCGCCCTGCCAGCGATGCAGGGACTTTCCCGACATCAGGCGTATGACGGCTGCGCTGCCTGGCATTCCCGCTATTGCCAAGGTCAGGCCTTCAAAGTCAGGCCTTCAAGGTCAGGCCTTGGCGGAAATCTCGGTGCTGGTCACCAGAATGACGTCGCCGTCGAGAATGGGCTTTGCGATGCCGAAGAAGCGCGCCACCACTTGTGAATCGTTGTGGGCGTCCATGGCGGCCTGATCGAGGAACCGCTCATAGGTGGTGAAGACCGAGGGGTTCTCCTGTTCCTGTGAAACGAAGAAACCGATCGTGCCCGGCTCGTTGACGCGAACGTTTCCGGCGACCTCGAGCAAAGCGCGGCGCATGGTGTCTTCGTGACCTTTTTTGACGCGGATGACGGCGCTGATGGTCAGCATGTCAAAGCCCTTTTGTGATGAACCCCACCCACGATCGTGCAGACCGCAGCGTATGTCGCCCCGAGCTCACTCTCAACAAAGATCGACGAGTCGTGCGCGAATTCCGGCTCAGGACGGGAGAGCTTCGATAATCTGGCTGGTACTGGTGACAAAACCAAAACAGAACTTGACGTTCCAGAGCGTGGCCTCGCGGCAGAAATCGGGCGAGGTCGTTCCACAGCAATCTTCGACCAGCACGCAATTGTAGCCGAGGAAATGCGCGTCGGTCAGCGAGTGCAGCACGCATTGATCGGTGTTGACGCCGCTGAAGAACAGCGTCTTGACATCGAGGTTCTTGAGGATGCTGTCCAGCGGCGTGTCCCAGAAGCCGCTGATGCGATATTTATCGACCTTGATATCTTCCGGAAGCTGCTCCAGTTCGTCGACCACGGCCGCCGACCAGCTGTCCTTCTCGAGCAAATGTGCGCCATTGCCCGGTAGTTCGCCGCCGATGCCGATGCCGTTGCCGTCGCGGTTGAAAACATACAGCGTGGTCGGCGGCAGGTTCTTGCGATCGGCGCGGTTGCCCCAGTTCAGCCAGATGATCGGAACCCCGGTCGCGCGAAGCGCCGGCAGCAATCGCTGCAGCGGCTTGATCGGCGCGCGTTCCGGACTGAGGTCTGCGCCAAGCCAATCGACCCAACCTCCGGGAGCGCAGAAATCATTCTGCATATCGACGACGATCATGGCCGAGCGCTTGAGGTCGATGGTGATGGTCTGCGGTTCCGCTGTTATCGTGGCCAGCACCGGCGTCGCGGGTGGCATCGAGAGATCGACGTGCGTGGGGCTCACTTTCCAGGCGTAAGCCCCGTCGCCAATCCGCGCCATGCCCGCGTCATCTCCGGCTTCCGCAATCGGCATCAATTTCGTCGCCATCTCGCTTCTCCCTGAATGCTGCACACGGCACTGTTTCAGGGCGCACCTAAGCAAGGCATGTGCCAAAAGCATGTGACGAGAGCATGTGCCAAGAGCAAGGCATGTGCCAAGCAACGGAGACAAGCCTTACCCGCGTTCGATCGGCATATTGCGACGGCCGCCGATCCGGCCGCTCTCGCATTCGATCCGACAGAATTCGACGAAGGTCTCGGCCGCGAGACCGAGAGGTTTTGTGCGGGACCAGGCGATGCCGGCATCCATGGTGGGAATATTGGCCGCCACCTCCCGAACCTCGATCTGGTCGCCTTCGAGCGACCACGGCCGATACATCATGTCGGACAGGATCGTGACGCCATTGCGAAACGCGATCAGGCCTCGCACCGCTTCGACCGACTCGGTTCGCACGATGATGTTGGGCTCCAGCTTGTGCGCTCTCCAGTAGGAGTGCGTGGAGGTTTCGGCATCGTCGATCAGAAGCTGGATGTAAGGCTGCCGGGCCACATCGGCCAGCGTGATGATTTCGGCATCCAGCAGGGGATGCTTGGGTGGCAGCCAGAGCCGGCGCATCGAGCGGACCAGCGTATGACTGACCAGATTGGCGTGCCGGGACAGGTTCGACACCAGCATCAGGCCGAGTTCGTATTTTCCGGAAACCAGCCCGGCCTCGATGTCGCTTCGCTTCACTTCCTGGATGAACACTTCGATGGCGGGGAAGCGCTGGTGGAAGCGGGCGAGCAAGGGCGCCAGAAAATATCCGCTGATCGTGATGGTGACCGCGAGCTGGATACTGCCCGAAATATCGTTGATCGGCCGCGTGATGGCATAGCCGGCGCTCTCCACGGCGGAAAGGATATTCCTGCAATGCGCGAGCAGCCGGTGGCCCTCGTAGGTGAGCGTTAATCCGCGCGGGTGGCGCTCGAACAGTTTCATGCCAGATACGGCGGTGAGTTCCCCTATCGCTTCGGTCACCGCGGATGGCGAAATGCCGACCATGGCAGCGGCGGTGCCGATCTTGCCGGTCTCCGCGACCGCGACGAAATACCGAATTTGGCGAAACGTCACAGAAGCCATGAACCGATGCGGCCCATGGAGCGATTGAAGTTCGTGCGCGCCGCCGGTCTCCAGCCTATTCATGGAGCATATTTCTGCACCGCTGCATCATTCTTAGCCCGAGATCACCCGGTATTTCCGAGATCATAAATCGTAAAATGCAAATTTACAAATGCGTGGCCCGGGCTTCACTCTGGTTCAGCGCCATCAGCAGAGCTGCCGCCTTCCGCTTTCGCGGGTGAATGCAACCAATGATCGCAGGGGAACGAGAATGTCGCACCCACTCACCATCGCAGCATCATGCGGCGGAATCGCCCGCGCGTTTGCTGTCGCGCTCGTTTTCGTTGCCGGCCTCGCGGGCAGCAACATCAAAGCGAGCGCGGTGGAAATGTCGCCGGCAGCGAAAGCCGTCGTTGACTACGACAAGGCCTTCACCACTCCGACGAAGAAATACCGGATCGCGTATCTCACCGAGTGCGTCGACAATCCCTATTGCCTGGCGCGCCTCGAGGGTCTCAAGGCCGCGGCGAAGAAATACGGTTTCGACTTCAAGATATTCGACGCGAACTTCAGCCCGGCGACCCAGGCGAAGGTCGTCGAGAATGCCGTGACCGAAGGTTTCGAGGGCTATCTGTTCGGGCCGGCGGCGGCGCAGCCGGGCTGCGGCCTTTACAACCGCTTATTGAAGCCCACCGGCAAACCGGTGGTCTCGATCGATATCGCGATGTGCGGCGATCCGGACTACACGCCGGGCCTTGCCGCCACGCTCACCATGCAGGGCCCCTACCATTTCGACAACATGCTCGACAACGCATTCGCCTCCTGCAAGGGGAACTGCGAGGTCGCAGCGGTCGGCGGCTTTGTCGGTTCCGATCTGTTCACCTATTGGGAGAACGCGATCAAGAAAGCCGCCGCCAAATATCCGAACGTCAAGGTTGTCGTCGATGAGCCCGCCAATTTCGACCCGCGCATTGCGCTGAAGAAGATCCAGGACGCGCTGCTGGCGCATCCCCACATCAATATCGTGATCTCCTCCTGGGATGACATGTCGCGCGGCGTCGAGCAGGCCGTGGTGGCGGCGGGCAAGGTTCCGGGCAAGGATGTCAGCATCTTCTCCGGCGGAGCAACGAAAGTCGGCGTCGAAAAGGTCAAGTCCGGCAAATGGGCTTCCACGATGGCCTACCTTCCCTACCAGGAAGCCTATTACGGCGCCGCCGCGCTGATGATGGCGCTGGACGGCAAGCCGATCAACGCCCACATCGACGAGGCCCTGCTTCCCGAGATCGTCAACTCGACCGGCACCGTTTTCATCAGCAAAGCCAACGTCGACAAGTACAAGCCGGTTTACTGAGCTGGATGAACACTCATGCGTGCGGGCCCAGGTATCCCGCACGCCCGAGGGAGCAAGGAGATTGGTGAGCGAGCAAGCAATCGGGAGCGGAACGGCAGAGCGCCGCAACATACCGATACGCAAGCGCGATTCCAATTCGACAATCGCGATCCGCGTCCGCAATGTATCGAAGTCCTTTCCGGGCGTGCAGGCACTGCGTGGGATCAATTTTGAGCTTCTTAGCGGCGAAGTGCACGGGCTTGTCGGCGCCAACGGCGCAGGCAAGTCGACCTTCATCCGCATGCTGTCGGGGGCAAGCCAGCCCGACACTGGCGAGATCGAGGTTCAGGGTTCGCCACTGCTGTTCGAGGATCCCCGGCTGCAGCGCGGTGCAGGTATCGCCGCCATCTATCAGGAACTGACGATCGTTCCGGAAATGTCAGTTCTTTCCAACGCCTTTCTCGGCAAGGTTCCGAGCCGGTTCTTCTTTACCGACAGAGAGCGGATGGAGC
>Ga0137415_10004135_pt1 | contig 14377 bp, 10 predicted proteins | sample CZODoug3_1_1_16f_FD_183082 | JGI IMG/M metagenome (GOLD analysis project Ga0137415, IMG submission 183082) | Vadose zone soil fungal communities from Angelo Coast Range Reserve, California, USA - CZODoug3_1_1_16fungal (Hybrid Assembly) | ecosystem: Environmental > Terrestrial > Soil > Vadose... | reverse complement strand
ACCAGCAGCTGGTAGTGCGGCACCAGCTCCTCCACGGCGAGCAGCGTGCCCTCCACCTCCGAGGGATAGAGGTTCACCCCCTTGACGATCAGCATGTCGTCGGTGCGGCCCTTGATCCGCGCGATCCGGGCGGTGGTGCGCCCGCAGACGCACGGGGCGTCGGTGAGCGTGGTGATGTCGCCCGTGCGGTAGCGCAGCAGGGGCATCGCGCGCTTGGTGAGCGTGGTCAGCACGAGCTCCCCTTCCTCGCCGACCGGCCGCACGGTTCCGGTCGCGGGATCGACGATCTCCGGCAGGAAGTGGTCGTCGGCCAGATGCAGGCCGTCGCGCGCCTCGCATTCCCCCGCCACCCCCGGCCCGACGATCTCCGACAGGCCGTAGATGTCGTAGGCCGGGCAGCCGAAGGCGCGCTCGAGCGCCGCCCGCATGCCCTCCGTCCACGGCTCGGCGCCGTAGAGCCCGTAGCGCAGGCCGAGGGCGCGCGGGTCACCCCCCTGCTCCTGCAGCGTCTCGGCGATGTGCAGCGCGAACGAGGGCGTGGCGCACAGGCCGGCGGGCCGGAGATCGTGCAGCAGCAGGAGGTGGCGCGCGGTGTTGCCGGAGGAGACGGGGACGACGCTCAGGCCGACGCGCTCGGCGCCGTCGTGAAAGCCGAGGCCGCCGGTGAAGAGGCCGTAGCCATAGCCGTTGTGCAGCGTGTCGCCCGGGCGGGCGCCGGCGGCGAGCAGCACGCGCGCCATCACCTCGCGCCACATGTCGAGATCGCCCGCCGTGTAGCCGACGAGGGTCGGCTTGCCCTTGGTGCCGGACGACGCGTGGATGCGCGCCAGCTCGGCGCGCGGGACGGCGACGAGCCCGAAGGGATAGTGCTCGCGCAGATCGCTCTTGCACGTGAACGGCAGCGCGGCCAGATCGCCGAGGTCGCGGACGGCGTGGCCGCGCAACCGCCCGGTGTACAACGGCACGCGCTCGGCGGCCCAGGCGAGCGTCGTGCGCAGCCGGTCCCGCTGGAGCGTCTCGCGCGCGGCGCGCGACAGACGCTCGACCGTCGGGTTCCAGATCACAATCGCCGCGGGGGCCGGGGAAACTGCACGTCCATGTCGCGGTGATGCCGCAGCCCGACCGCCTCGCGCTGGATCAGCAGCGTCTGCCGCGCCGCCTCGGCCGCGTGCCAGGCACGCTCGTAGGCGGCGGCCAGCGCCGTGCGCGCGGGCGCGTCGTCGGCGGCGCGCCCGGCGCGTGCGATCCCGGCCACCGCGGCCAGCGCCGCCTCCAGCCGCTCGCCGGCGCGCCCGAGCGTGGCCGCCTTCTCCCGGACGATCTCCTCGACGATCCGCGCGTGCGCCTCGGCGGATCGGCCGCTCACGCGCTTGTCCTACCGAAGGTAGGGCTTGTCCTACCGAAGGTAGGGCTCACTCCACCGCCACCGCAGTGACCAGCCACTGCTGACGCTCGAGGAAGCGCACGACCGTCTCCAGCGTGCGCGGGTCGGCGGTCGCCTCCAGGCTGATGCGGTCGGGCAGGATGTGGCGGACGTCGGGATACGACACGAGCACGCGGCGCAGCGTCCGCACGCGCGGGTCGGCGGCCAGCAGGCCCTGGCCCGCCGGCGCGGCGAACTCGCGGCGGCAGCTCACGCGGATCGCGCGCGGCGCCGCCATCAGCGGCGACGGCCCGCCGCGACGGCCGCGGCGTAGACGGCCAGCGTGCGATCGATCTGCAGGCGGACGTCGAACTCGCGCTCCGCGACGGCGCGGGCGCGCGCCGCCATCGCCGCGCGCCGGTCGTGATCGAGCAGCAGCCCGATGGCGGCCTCGGCGAGCGCGGTGGCCTCGGGCTTCGCCAGCACGCCCGTGGCGCCGTCGCGGACGACCTCGTCGCAGCCGGGCGCGGCCACCGCCACCGCGGCCAGGCCGCACGCGGCGGCCTCGGCGAGCACGAGTCCCTGCGTCTCCGTCTCGGAGGCGAAGAGGAAGAGGTCGGCGGCCTGGTAGCAGACGGGCAGCGCGTCGTGGGGGCGCGCGCCGAGGAACTGCACGCGCGGGGCGGACGGCAGCCGCGCCGCCAGCGCGCGGAGGTTGGCCGCCTCCTTGCCCTGCCCGACCACGGCCAGCCGCGCGCGCGGCAGCGTGCCCGCGACGTGGTCGAAGGCCAGGAGCACGCGCTCGACGGACTTCTCGCGGTCCAGGCGGCCGACGTAGAGGAGCAGCGGCTCGTCGAGCGACAGGCCGAGCGCGCGCCGGGCCGCGCCGCGCTCGCCGGGACGGAAGCGGTCCAGATCGACGCCGGTGGGCACCACCGCGACGGGCGCCCGCACGCCGCGCTGCACGAGCTCGTCGCGCACCAGCGCCGAGGGCGCGATCACCGCGTCGGCGCGCCGGGCGAAGCGCGCGCTCAGCGCGACCGCCGCGCGCTCCACCACCGCCCGCGAAAACGGCACGTAGTGAGCGTACTTCTCGTAGCGCGTGTGATAGGTGAATACGAGCGGGCGCCCGAGCCGCCGCGCCAGCCGCGCCGCCGCCGGCCCCAACAAGAACGGGTGGTGCGCGTGGAAGACGTCGACGGCGAGCGCGCGCACCCGCGCGGCGATGGCGCGCGCAAACGGAATGGCCAGGGGGAACTCGGGATACGTGGCGGCCGGGATCGAGGGGTAGCGCAGCACGCGCGGCGGGTCGGCGATGGGGCCGGGGAAACGCGGCGCGAGCACCCAGGCCTCGTGGCCGCGGTCCTCGAGGCCGCGGCGCAGCGTCTCGACGGAGATGGTCACGCCGCCGCAGAACGGCGTGTAGTTGTTCGTGAAGAGCGCGACGCGCATGCCGGCGGTCAGGCCTTGTTGTACTTCTCGAAGTCCTCCGGCTTGATGTTCTGCAGCCACTCGCGCAGCTGCTCCGGATCGTCGGTCTTGACCGGCTCCGTCGCCTCCTTCGCGACCTCCATCTTGCCGGCCTTCGGAAAGACCTCCTCCTCCACGAAGATCGGGGCGGCCACGCGCAGCGCCAGCGCGATGGCGTCCGAGGGCCGCGAGTCGACCGTGTACTCGGTGTCGCCGAGCTTGAGGTGGAGGACGGCGAAGAAGGTGTTGTCCTTGAGGTCGGTCACCACGATCTTGAGCACCTGGGCCTCGAGCGACTCGAGGATGTTCTTGATCAGGTCGTGCGTCATCGGCCGGGGGGTGGGGATCTTCTCGAGCTCCAGCGCGATGGCGTTGGCCTCGAAGATGCCGACCCAGATCGGCAGCGAGCGCTTGTCGTCTTCGTCTCGCAGGATGATGATCGGCATGTTCGAGACCGGATCGAGGGCGAGCCCGCGCACTTTCATCTCGACGAGCATACGGCCTCCTCGGGCACCGACTGGAGCGCGACCCGCAGGCTGTGCGGCAGCACCTCGGTCACCCGGGCGTGGACGACGTCGCCCACGCGGACCCGGCCGAGGCCGTCGAAGTTGACGACACGGTTGCAGCGTGTCCGGCCGGACAGCTCGCCGGGGTTGCGTCGCGAGACGCCGTCGACCAGCACCTCCACCACCCGCCCCGCCAGCGCCGCCGCGCGCGCGGCCACCACGCGCTGGACGACGTCGAGCAGGCGACGGTTGCGCTCGGCCTTCACGGCCTCGGGGATCTGCTCCGTCATCTCCGCCGCCGGCGTGCCCGGCCGCCGCGAATAGCGGAAGGCGAAGACGTTGTCGTAGCCCACGCGCTCGACCATGGCCAGCGTCTCCAGGAAATCCTCCTCGCTCTCGCCCGGGAAGCCGACGATGAGGTCCGTCGACAGCGCGATGTCCGGCACGGCCGCCCGGAGGTCGTCGATCAGCGCGAGGTAGCGCTCGCGCGTGTAGCCGCGGTTCATCCGCTCCAGCACGCGGTTGCTCCCCGACTGCAGCGGCAGATGGAACCACTCGCACACCTTCGGCACCTCGCGCATGGCCGCGATCATCCGGGGGGTGAGGTTGTACGGGTTGGAGGTCGTGAAGCGGATGCGGGCGAGGCCCTCGACGTCGTTCACGCGGCGCATGAGCGCGGGGAGGTCGGTCGGCGGCGTGAGGTCGCGCCCGTAGGCGTTGACCGTCTGCCCGAGCAGCGTGACCTCGCGGCAGCCCTCGGCCACGAGGCCGCGCACCTCGGCCAGGATGGTCTCCGGCGCGTGGCTGCGCTCGCGCCCGCGCGTGCGCGGCACCACGCAGAAGGTGCAGTGCTTCTCGCAGCCCTCCATCACCGTGACGTAGGCGCGCACGCGGTCGGCCGACGGCGGACGCGCCGTGATCTTCACGAGCGGCGCTTCGCCGGTGTCCAGCACGTGGCGCCGCTCGCGGCGCGCGCGCTCGACGAGCTCGGCCACGCGCGAGACGGCCGCGGAGCCGAAGACGAGATCGACGTGGGGCGCGCGCTTCTGCACGGCCGTCTGCTGCAGCTGCGCCATGCAGCCCATGACCCCCACGAGCAGCCCGGGCTTGCGCGCCTTCAGCGCCCGCAGCTCGCCGAGCTTGGAGAACACCTTGTCCTCGGCCTTCTCGCGGATCGCACAGGTGTTGACGAGGATGAGATCGGCGTCCGTCTCGCTGTCGGTGAGCTCGTAGCGATGCTCGCGAAGCAGGCCGGCGACCCGCTCGGAGTCGTATTCGTTCATCTGACAGCCGTAGGTAATGACGTGTAGCTTCGCCATGCGCGGGTCCAGGAAATCCTTGTTTGACGCTGGCTTGAACCGTAGCACCCGCCTCGAATCAAGTCAAACTCCGCGCGTCGTCGGGGGTTTCGAGCGCCGGCTCCGCCGGCGCAACGATCTCGACCCTTGGCCGAGCGCGTGTCCCGGTGGGGGGACGGTGGGGGGAGCGGCGGTGCGCTCCCCCCACCGTTCAATCGATTTCCTCTGGACGGCCGGCGGCGCGCGCGGCGGCGGGGGCGGGCTTCGCGGCGTGGCCGTTGCCGTGACCGTTGGGGGTGTTGTCGGTGAACGTCAGCGTGGGCTTGAGCTCGAACTGCAGCTCGAGGCGGGCGCGGCGCTCCTTCCAGCCCTCCTGGTACTCCAGCTCGTCCTCGTGCAGCGTCGCCGGCTGCTTGACGCCGTGCGCGTGGCGGAACTGGATGGCCAGCTTGGAGGCCGTGCGGCGCACCTCGTCCCACGGCGTGCCGAGCGCGAACTGGTCGGAGATGGCGCCGATGCGCCCCGTGTGGATGTTGCACGACAGCGTGATGGCCGACAGGATCGGCCCCGACCAGTACGACGTCTGCGAGTTGATCGGCATCGGCAGGATGTGCAGGTTGTGGCTGCCGCGGCAGTCGCCGGCGACCATCGGCGCCGTCGCCCACGGCGAGGTGATCTCGCCCGGCGCCGGCCAGTCGCCCTGCGCGAACGCGAGGAGCACCGGATCGTCCTTGCCGCCGTAGGTGAAGCCCTTCTTCGTCTTGATGTTGTGCAGCCGCTCGGCCGAGCAGATGTAGCCGAGCTGGTCCTTCTCGCCCTTCTCGTTGCGGGTCCAGATGCGGGCGATGACGAAGCGCGAGGAGCGCGTGAGCCCCTCGATGTCGTAGAGGTCCTCGGGCGCGCGCAGCGTGATGACCTTTTCCTGCAGGCCCTTGGCGAGCTCCTCCATCTTGCCGTCGAGCGCCTTGGGATCGCGCGGGTGGGCGCCGGCCTCGATGGCCTGGGCCTTCGTGTCGAGGTCGACGATCTCGAAGATGTAGCCGCGCTTCATCCTCGACGCCGCGATGATGAGGCCGGTGTTGAAGCGTGGCAGCATGTAGGCGCCCGTGGCGTAGTGGTTGAACGCCATCGGCTCCGTCTTGTCGGCGAAGGACACGAGCACCGTCTGCGACGGATTGTCCTTGCGCACGGGGAACGGCAGGGCCACCGTGGCCGGCCCGGCGCCGCGCAGGTTGCCGGTGAAGGCGTCGGCCACGAGGTCCTGCCCGGGCCCGTAGAGGCCGAGCTCGGCGGCCTTGGTGGCGCCCTCCTGCAGCGCGTCCCACATGAGCTCGTCGACCACGGACATGTCGACGGACTCGGCCATGATGCCGGTGACCGCGCAGTCGTCGCCGGTGTGGGTGACGATGAGCGAGGTGAAGATGGGCTCGCCGCGGTAGCTGTTGTTGTCGAGGACGTACTTGGCGATGATCGACTTCACCTCGTCGGCCGCCACGACGTGGCCGCCGACGCCGCCGACGTCGGCCTTGGTGGCCTTGATGTAGCGTTGCACGAGGGCCGGGTTCTTCGCGAACACGTACGACTTGTACGAAAAGATGTTCGGCGTGTTCGTGACCGGGATCTTCTCCGCGACGGTCACTGGCAGCCCGGCGAGCTCGTCCTTCGACTGGTGATAGTCCGTCATCTTGGGGGGCTGACCATCTTGTGGGCCGTAGCGCCGCGCAGACATGCACGCCTCCTTGCGTAGGTGGGGGAATTGGATACTTGCATTCGAGAGTAACGAGGTACACTGGTGGCGTCAAGCAAGAAATTTACGGAAATGAAATTTATTTCTGGAGCGTGATCACCCCGTGAAAACGGCTCCCCTCACCTCGCGTGAGCTCCGGCAAACGGTTCACTGCCTCGAGCTGTACTACCGCAAGAGCCAGAGCCAGAAGGACATCGCCAGTGCGCTCGGCGTCTCGGCGGCGACGGTATCCCGCCTGCTCAAGCGCGCGTTCGACGAGGGCCTCGTCCGCGTCGAGCTCGATCTGCCGCGGCGCGAACAGCTCGAGGCCGGGCTGGTCGAGCGCTTCGGGCTGCGCGACGCGGTGGTGATCGCGGCCGGCGGGCGCGGCGACGTCAAGGAAGAGCTGGGCACCGCCGCGGCGGCGTACTTCGAGAAGATCGCCGCCAACGGTCTTCGGGTGGGGCTCTCGTGCGGGTTCACGCTCTATCAGACGATCCGCCAGCTCCACGAGCGCCGGTTCCGCGACCTCGCCCTCTACCCGCTGTCCGGCGAGAGCACGCTCGAGCTGGTCGATCTGTTCCCCAACACGCTCGTGGGGATGATGGCGGCGAAATACCGGCCGCACGTGCACGCCTGGGCGCTGCCGGTGCAGCATCTTCTCTCGCTGCGCGAGATCGAGCGCGAGCGGCGGCGACTCCTGCGCGATCCGGCCATCCGACGCATCTACGAGGCCGCGCAGGACGTCGACATCGCGCTCGCGGGCATCGGCCTCATCGGCGAGGAAACGCCGGGCTTCTGCTCGCTGGCCGAGTCCTACGGCATCAGCGTCAAGCGGCTGCGCCAGCTCGGGGTCGTGGGCGAGATCAACTATCAGCCGTTCGACGCGGAAGGGCGCATCGTGGATCGGCCGGAGCTCCGGGCGCTGATGAGGCGGGTACTCTCGGTGCCGGGTGATCGCCTACAAGCGCTCTCGCGACGTGACGACCGCTACGTGGTGGCGATCGCGGGCGGCCGGGCCAAGCTCGAGGCGGTGCGCGGGGCCGTGGCCGGGCGATTCATGAACGTGCTGGTCACCGACGAGGACGTCGCCGCGGCCCTCTTGCGGCGCGCGAGCTGAGGCCCGGGCCCTACGCGCCCCGGGCCGGTACCGACGTCTCCTCGAACGCGCCGATCCGCCTGAACTTCTCGTAGCGCCCGGCGACCAGATCTTCCGCCGACCGCCCGGCCAGGTCGCGCAGGTTGCCGCGGAGCGCATCGCGCAGATGCACCGCCGCGCCCTCCCAGTCGCGGTGCGCGCCGCCGACGGGCTCGGGCACGATCGCGTCGATCACGCCGAGCCGCAGGAGATCGGGCGCGGTGATCCGCATCGACTCGGCGGCCTCGGGCGCCTTGCCGGCGTCGCCCCACAGGATGGCGGCGCACCCCTCGGGCGAGATGACCGAGTAGATCGCGTACTCGAGCATCAGGACTCGATTGCCCATGCCGATCGCGAGCGCGCCGCCGCTGCCCCCCTCGCCGGTCACGATCGCCAGGATCGGCGTCCGCAGGGCGGCCATCTCCCGGAGGTTCCGGGCGATCGCTTCGGCCTGCCCGCGCTCCTCGGCGCCGAGACCGGGATAGGCGCCGGGGGTGTCGATGAACGTGATGACGGGCTTGGCGAATTTCTGCGCCATGTGCATCAGGCGCAACGCCTTGCGGTAGCCCTCGGGGTGCGGCATCCCGAAGTTCCGCGCGATCTTCTCGCGCGTGTCGCGCCCCTTCTGATGGCCGATGAGGACGATCCCCTGCTCCTCGAAGCGGGCGAGGCCGCCGACCACCGCAGCGTCGTCGCCGAAGAGCCGATCGCCGTGGAGCTCGACGAAATCGTCGAACAGGAGCTTGATGAAGTCGCGGGTGTGCGGACGCTTGGGGTGCCGCGCCAGCTGCGTGCGCTGCCAGGCCGTCAGGCCCGCGTAGGTCCGCTGGCGCAGGCGCGCCAGCCGCTCCTCGAGCTTCGCGATCTCCTCGCGCGCCTTCGACACATTCTCCTCGGCCTGGAGCGTGGCGATCCGGTTCTCGAGATCGAGCAGCGGCTGCTCGAAGTCAAGCGCGTCCGGCATAGTCCACGCTGATGTTGCCGGGACCGAGGAGCGTCTCGCCCGCGGTCACGAGCTCCTTGCTGCCATCCACCGAGAGACCGCGGGTGCGGACGACCACTTCCTGGCCGCCGAGTACCAGGTGCAGGAAGACGGGGACGCGTCCGGGATGCTCGCTGCAGAGCTGCCGCACGGCGGCGAGGGCGGCGCTCGGGTCCTCGCCCGGCGTCAGGCGGATCCGGCACGCGTTGGGCTCACTCACGCCGCCGCCGTTCTTCGCGCGTCCGCCGGACTCGGCCAGCGCCTGCGCGAGCAAGCGCACGTCCTCCGCGAGCACGACCCGTCCCTTGTCGCCGTCGTCCACGCGGCCGCGGACCAGCACGGCCTCGCCCGAGCGCAGGCAGGCAGCCGCCGTCTTGAACGGCTCCGGGAACACCGTGACCTCGACGGTGCCCTCCATGTCCTCGAGCGTGAAGAACGCCATCCGGTTGCCGCCCTTCGTCGAGGTCTCCTTGAGGCCGTTGGCGTGGCCGAAGAGGATGACCCGCGCCCCGTGGCCCTTGGCGGCCAGATCGGCGGACGTGGTGATGCCCAGCGGTTCGACGACGCCGCGATATCGCGCCAGCGGGTGGCCGGAGATGTAGAAGCCGAGCACCTCCTTCTCGAACGCGAGGCGCTGGTCGGCTTCCCACTCCGGCGTGATCTCGGCGAGCGCGCTCGCCCGGACGGGCGCCGCCGGCAGGATCTCGAAGAAGGACCCCTGCCCTTCGGCCCGGTCGCGCTGCTGGCGCTGGCCGCTCTCGAGGGCTCCGTCGGTCGTGGCGAGCAGATGCGCACGGGTGAGGCCGAGTGAGTCGAACGCGCCGGCCTTGATGAGGCTCTCCACCACGCGCCGGTTGACCAGCCTGAGATCGACCCGCGCGCAGAACTCTTCCAGGGTCTGGAATGACCCCTCGCCACCGCGCGCTTTCAGGATCGACTGCATCGCCGCCTCGCCGACGTTCTTGATCGCGGCCAGGCCGAAGCGCACCGTGTCGCCGGCGACGCTGAACTGCACCGCCGACACGTTCACGTCGGGCGGCTCCACGCGGATCCCCATCGCCCGACACTCTTCGATGTACTTCACGATCTTGTCGGTGTCCCCCATCTCGGAGGTCAGCAGCGCGGCCATGAACTCGACGGGATAGTTCGCCTTGAAGTACGCGGTCTGGTAGGCGACGAGGCCGTACGCCGCTGCGTGGGAGTTGTGGACGGCGATCCCGTTGGCAATGAAGCTGCGCGCGCCCGGGACCTCGAAGTCGTACGTCGGCTCCACGCCTTCGAGGGCGAACCGCCTGGGTCTCGACCAACCCATCGCGGGATCCACGAGTCTTTCGAGTGCCGGCGAATCGAGGCGATCAGCGACATACTCCAGTGTGTCCCGACGAATGCCTCTCTTGCCGCGATCGTGGGCGACGAGCCGATACGAGAGGCCCAATGCCCTGCATCCTGCCTTCAGCGTTGCGTGGCGCTTGAGGATCGCCTCACGCAGCGGCTCGAGGCAGATGGCGATCGGAACAATGTCGACAGCCCCACGCGCTAAGAGAGTGCGAGTGCCTACGTACGAGGTGGTCAGCGCGACGAGGCCGTCCCGCTTGTCACCGACGAGGTGGCCGCCCACGAGCTCAGCGAAGCGAGCATAGGCGCGGCGACCACCGATGAGATTGACCGTATACCCGATGCGTCGCCCAACTCGATACGCGAAGCTCTTCCTATGAATCGTCGACGGGATTCCGAGTTTCAGGAGCAAGCGGCGAACGTCGCCGGCTAGTCCTTCGGAGGAAGTCGCGTAGTAGATCGACTGAGTCTTCGGGTGTACGCAGCCATCCCCCTGGAATAGTTTTCCGACGAGCACCGCGACGGCTTCGCGATCCCAGCGGTCAACGATCGCCGGGACGTGCTTGTTCGTGGCGGTCTTCCCCTGAAGCCTACATTCTTGGAAAAGAAATGTGACAGCTTCGGACGGTAGATGTCGATCGATGCGGACCGGACGAACCGACGACGCCTTGGGCTTCGGGCGCTCTTCGAGGCGGGCCGTCGTATTGCCGAACGACCCGACGATCTTCGCCATATCGTCGAGCTCGGCCGTGACCGTCGAGTAAAGATAGAAGTGGCTGTCGTATCCTAAGCTTCCTTCCGCGAGGGCGTAGCCGAGGAGCGCAGGCCAATGGTCGGGCGCGGTCTCCGCTCCACTTGGGAGCTCCCGCGCGACCGCGACAAAGTCGTCAGTCGTCAGATCCTCGGCATTGACCCATCCGCGCTGCGTGAAGACGGGATGATCTGGAGTGCAGCGAAGCGTCATCCCGTTCGCGAGTCCGAGGCGTCCGACCTCCCGGCTCCCGCTGGAGCGAACGCCTACCGCCCTGAAGGCACCATCCTTCGTGAGCACGAGGTCGCCGTCGCCGATCTCGGTGATCGGCTTGCGGCTGCCGTCGGCCATCTCGATCAGCGCGTCCTCGGTGAGGCACTTGTTGAATCCGTAGCCCGCGAACTTCTCCATCAGCTCCCAGACGCGCTCGGCCTTCGCGGCGGCCGTGTTGCGTTCGCGACAGCCGGTGATGAACTTCTCGCGCTGCTTCGCCATCAGCTCGCGGTCCTTCTTGCCCATGGCGCGGCGGAGGATGTCGGCCTCGCCCATGGTGAAGCCCCCCATCTCAGAGGCGATCTGCATGATCTGTTCCTGGTAGACCATGATCCCGTACGTCTCTCGCGTGAACTTCTCCATCGCGGGGTGCTCGTACGTGATCTTGGACCGCCCGTGCTTGCGCTGGATGAAGTCGGGGATGAGCTCCATCGGGCCGGGTCGGTAGAGCGAGACCATGGCGATGAGATCTTCGAGCTGCTCGGGCTTGAGACCGCGGAGCGCGTCTCGCATCCCGGATGACTCGAGCTGGAACACGCCGAACGTCTTCGCTTCGGAGAGCATCGCGTACGTTTTCTTGTCGTCGAGAGGCAGCCGGTCGAGGTCCAGCTCGAGCCCGCGGGACTCCTTGATCAGCGCCACCGTGTTGGCGAGCACGGTGAGCGTGCGGAGTCCGAGGAAATCCATCTTGAGCAGGCCGAGCTTCTCGATCGGTCCCATCGCGTAGCCGGTGATCAGCTCAGGCCGCTTGGGATCCTTGTAGAGCGGGATGTATTCCTCGAGCGGCTCGTCGGAGATCACGACCGCCGAGGCGTGCACGGACGCGTGGCGCGTGCAGCCCTCGAGCGTGCGGGCGATCTCCCACAGCTCGCGCACGTTGGCCTGGCTGCGCACCATCTCGGCCAGCGGCAAGGACTTCTGGTGCGCGTCATCGAGCGTGATGTTCAGCGGGAAGTTCGGCACCAGCTTCGCGATCCGGTCGACGTCGGCATACGGCATGCCGAGGACGCGTCCCACGTCGCGGATTGCCGCCTTTGCGCCAAGCGTCCCGAAGGTAATGATGTGGGCGACCCGGTCGCGGCCGTAGCGCTCCGCCACGTAGCGGATGACTTCGTCGCGGCGGTCATCCGAGAAATCGATGTCCATATCGGGCATCGAGATCCGCTCCGGGTTCAAGAATCGCTCGAACAGGAGCCCGTACCGAATCGGGTCGATGTTGGTGATCCCGAGACAATAGGCGGTCAGCGAGCCGGCCGACGAGCCGCGTCCCGGCCCGACCGCGATCCCCTGCTCGCGCGCGTAGCGGATGAAGTCCCACACGACCAGGAAGTAGCCCGCGAACCCCATCTTCTCGATGACGGCGAGCTCGTGGGCCAGCCGCGCCTCGACGGCGTCGCCGGGGCCCGGCCCGTACCGACGCTTGAGCCCCTCGTGCGCAAGCTCGTGCAGGTAGCTGTCGAGCGTGTGCTCGCTGGGAACCACGTAGCGCGGCAGGTGGAACTGGTTGAAGTCGAGGGTGAGGTTGCAGCGCTCGGCCACCGCCAGGGTGTTCCGGCAGGCCTCGGGCAGATCGACGAAGACCCGCGCCATCTCCTCGGCGGACTTGATGTAGAACTCCTGCGTCGAGAACCGGAAGCGGCTGTTATCTTGAAGATTCGTGCCGGTCTGGATGCAGAGGAGCGCCTCGTGGGCGCGGGCGTGGCCGCCCTCGAGATAGTGCGAGTCGTTGGTGCCGACGACCGGGGCGCCGATCGACTTGGCGATCCGCAGGGTCTCGGCCATGACCCGCTCCTGCTCCTCGAGCCCGTGCGCCTGCACCTCCATGAAGTAGTGGTCCTTGCCGAAGACCTCCTGGTACCACCCCGCGGTCTCTCGCGCCCGCACGGCGTCGCCAGCGCTGAGCATCCGCGACACCTCGGAGTTCAGGCAGCCGGAGAGGACGAGGAGACCGTCGGCGTGTTGGGCGAGCAGCTCGCGATCCACGCGCGGCTTGTAGTAGAACCCTTCGAGGAACGCACGGGACACCAGCTTGACGAGGTTCTTGTATCCCGTGCGATTGCGGACGAGAACCGTGAGGTGGTTCGCGCCCTCGTACCCGCCGTCCTGCGAGCCTCGGTCCTTCCGGCCTCCGGGTGCGACGTAGAGCTCGCAGCCGAGGATCGGCTTGACGCCGGCCTTCTGGGCCGCGTTGTAGAAGTCGATCGCGCCGAAGAGGTTGCCGTGGTCCGTGAGCGCGATCGCCGGGAACTTGAGCTCCTTGGCCTTGTCGACCAGTTTCTCGAGCTGGGCGGCGCCGTCGAGCAGGCTGTACTCGGAATGGACGTGTAGGTGGACGAATTCGCTGTGCTGCATCGAGCTCCCGGTCACTCCCACTCGATCGTGGAAGGCGGCTTGGACGAGATGTCGAAGACGACCCGATTGATGCCCTTCACCTCGTTGATGATCCGGTTGCTGATCGTGCCGAGCAGATCGTAGGGCAGTCGCGCCCAGTCCGCGGTCATCGCGTCCTGGCTCATGACCGCCCGCAGCGCGATGACGTGCGCGTAGGTGCGGAAGTCGCCCATCACCCCGACGGTGCGGATGGGCAAGAGGACCGCGAACGCTTGCCACACCTTCCGCTCGAATCCGGCTCGGCGCACCTCTTCCTGGACGACCGCGTCCGCCTCGCGGAGCAGATCGAGCCGATCCGGGGTCACCTCACCGAGCACCCTGATCGCGAGCCCGGGCCCCGGGAACGGCTGTCGCCAGACGATCTCGGGCGGTAGCCCGAGGAGCTCCGAGCTTTCGCACTTCGTCCTTGAACAGCTCGCGGAGCGGCTCGACGAGCTTGAACTGCATCTTCAGCGGAAGGCCGCCGACGTTGTGATGGGTTTTGATGGTCGCCGACGGTCCGCGGAAGGACACGGACTCGATCACGTCGGGATAGAGCGTGCCCTGGGCGAGCCACGGGATGTCCCCGAGCTTTTTCGCCTCGTCCTCGAACACGGCGATGAACTCGGCGCCGATGCGCTTGCGCTTGATCTCCGGATCCGTCACGCCGCGGATCTCGTCGAGAAATCGTCGGGATGCGTCGACGTGGATGAGGTTCATCTTGAAAGCGTCGCGGAAGGTATGGACGACCGACTCGGCCTCCCCTTTTCGCAGGAGCCCGTTGTCCACGAAGACGCACGTGAGCTGGTCGCCGATGGCGCGGTGGACGAGGACGGCGACGACCGAGGAGTCGACCCCCCCGGAAAGCGCACAGAGCACGCGCTGGCCACCGACCTGGGCGCGGATGGCGTCGATGGTGGTGTCGACGAAGCCGGCCATCGACCACGTCCGGCTCACGCCGCACACGGTCAGGAAGTTGTCGAGGATCGTCCTGCCCTGAGGGGTATGCAGAACCTCCGGGTGGAACTGGACGGCGTAGAGCCGTCGCTCCTCGTCAGCCATCGCCGCGACCGGGCAGTTCTGAGTCTTCGCGAGCGCCGTGAAACCCTTGGGCGGGCGAAGCACGGTGTCGCCGTGGCTCATCCAGACCGTGACGTGCCCGGAT
>Ga0137415_10004134_pt1 | contig 14378 bp, 14 predicted proteins | sample CZODoug3_1_1_16f_FD_183082 | JGI IMG/M metagenome (GOLD analysis project Ga0137415, IMG submission 183082) | Vadose zone soil fungal communities from Angelo Coast Range Reserve, California, USA - CZODoug3_1_1_16fungal (Hybrid Assembly) | ecosystem: Environmental > Terrestrial > Soil > Vadose... | reverse complement strand
CCAGAAATCTTTGAACCGGTTCGACGCCAGCCGCCGTATAGGCCGTGCTCGTCGTCAAGACGCACATTCGATCTTAACGGCCTCACTTCGCGCGCTTTAGAACAGCCTTCCACTGGCAATCGAAATACGTGAATGTCCCCTCAAACTCATCCCCGGTGAATTGTCCCCAGAGGGGATGAAAGCCTATCGTCGCCCCAACCGCGCCATCCGCGACCACAGTCCCGTTGATCATGGGCGCGTCACGCTCAAATGTTGCTTGGCCTGACACATCCCGATCTTTGACGGTGAACTTAATGACAGCTCGCTTGCATCGCGCACCGGTTGGTGTCGCGGTACCTGTCCATTCGCCGTCATACGGACCAGCAGCGCCGACGAACTGCGGCAGAAGCAGCAAGAAAGCAGCCGCAAAGACGATGAGCAGGCCGTGCATCACGGGACCCTCCCCTGCTGTACGTCATTCTATGGTGGCATCATGCCATGCCTGCCACTAAAGAGAAACCCCTCCCGGACTTCAAGTCCGACGATCGCCCGACCTGGATTGCTCAAGGTGGTGTCGGCCCACGCATCGGCCAGGGACCGGAAGGTAGCGCCCTTGCGGGCCCCAAACGGTCGCGGCGCCGTGTGCGCCAACGTCAGCTTGGTCGCAAGCTGACGTTGGCCGCAACCCTCGTCCCGTCGTGAAGGGCCGAGAGCTGCCATTCAGTTGGTGGCGCACCTTTGCCGGCGACATCCCAAGCACTATGTCGACTGTTCTCGCCGGTTCGCTCCGGCTCAAACGGCGCGCTTGTCATCAGCCGCTGGAAGAAGATCGCGCTGCCTTAAGTCCCATCAGTCACGGATGAACTCGGCAATCTTCTTGACCACCTCTTCTTCAATGCCGGCATAGCCGTGCTCGGAAAAGGCGCCGCACGGATCGGTGGCCACCGAATGACCATGCTCGAACGCGCGGCTCGCTTGGCCGTGTGACGGGATGAGCGCGAACAGCGTCGCCGAGCCCGCCAGCGGGCTGAACGAACAGTGGTCTTCCTGGTGCCACACGACCAGGGCCGGAACCGTGATGCGCGATGCATAGAGGTTGAAAGTCGGCTGATTGGCCAACGACAGGATCGTCACCGGCGATATGATACGGATTGAAGCCGGCTCGCCGACGGCAAGCGGCTCCAGAGCCGGCCGCACAGGTGGGCCGGCCCGATGACACGCTTCGCGGGTGGGGCCCGGGAACCGAAGGCTACGGGGCCGGTGTCGCCATCCGGGTCGGTGGCGCCCGCGGAATGACTGAACCGAGTTCGTCGATCGGTCGGCCTGTTGCCAAATCGCAAAGACGGGTCGACGCGTTGGTCCCGGTAATGTAAACACGTTTAACATGACGTGGAATCGGGACGAGGGGCCGCCGCCGCGCGGCTACCATCACGGCAATCTCAAGGAGACGCTGATCCGTGCGGCGCTCGACTTGATCGCCCGCAAGGGGCCCTCCGGGTTCACCTTTGCGGAGGCGGCGCGATTCGCCGGCGTCAGCCCGGCGGCACCTTACCGGCATTTCCGCGACCGCGACGAACTGCTGGCCAATGTGGCGTTGCGGGGCTTTGCGCTGTTCGAAGTGGCATTGACGCGCGCCTGGAATGAGGGCCAACCGAATGCCTTCGCGGCCTTCGAGCGCATGGGCCGCGCCTATCTCGAGTTCGCCCGCACCGAACCAGCCTATTATTCCGCCATGTTCGAGGCTGGCGTTCCGCTCGATGTCAACCATGAGCTCCGAGAAGCGGGCGAGCGCGCTTTCGCGGCGATTCGCGTCGCCGCCGAACGGCTTGTCATGCAGATTCCGGCTGCGAAGCGTCCTCCGGCCTTGATGGTCGCGCTGCATGTATGGGCTTTAGCGCATGGGATTGCATCGCTCTTCGGGCGCGGCGACGCCGGCCGCCGCCCGGTTCCGATGTCGCCTGATGAGCTGCTTGAGGCCGGAGTTCTGGTCTATCTACGGGGGCTCGGGCTGCCGGATGATACCGCCGCGTCTTGATTTCAGGCACCCGCCTTGACAATTCCAAAGTCGTCCCGTAGCTATGTAAATGTGATTAACATTCACACCGAGAGCTATCCCACCATTCACAATCGTGAGGCTGTCATGCCCATCGTTGCAAAGCTTGACGAGTTAGGAAGGCCCGCCTGGATCGTGCTCATGATCCTTGGGTTCTGGTTCTGGTGGCCGCTGGGCCTTGCGACGCTGGCGTTCATCATCGGGAGCGGACGAATGAGTTGCTGGAACCACCACGGCATGGACCATTGGCAGCGCAAGATGGATCGCATGCAGGAAAAGATGGAGCGCATGCGCGGAAGGATGAGCTCCGGAGGCGATTGGTGGGGCCATCAGCGGTCCAGCGGCAATCGCGCCTTTGACGAATACCGCACCGAGACGCTACGCCGGCTTGAGGAGGAGGAGCGCGAATTCCGCGATTTCCTTGACCGGCTGCGGCACGCCAAGGACAAGGCCGAATTCGACCAGTTCGTGGCGGAACGCCGTAACCGGCCGCCCGAGGCGAACCGCCCGCCGGAATCGCAGCCCCAGCCGCATTAGAGGTAATTTCCTCCTCCGCTTGCTCGGGGGAGCTCTCCACCAAATTGAAAAGCCACCCGTGTCGCGCGGGTGGCCTTTTTTGTAAGAGGGCAAAACGCGTGGGCGGTTTCTACTTGGTCATGGCCGGCTTGTCCCGGCCACCTCGATAATCGGCGTGCTGTACCTTCCGTTACAGGACTTTATTCCTAGAACGTTTTATTGTTAGCGTGAGTCAGAGTTGTGACGTCGGCGAGCGCCATTTAAGCAAAACGAAATACCCCTAAAAAATGGCGTCGAATCAAGGGATTATGCGCACCCTTGCCTATGTGCGCTATTTCCCCGGTGCGACCATCGGCCCTCATGGCCTTCATAGGGTATTCTTGCATCCGCGCTAAGCCGTTGTTAACCACGGATGCGGCGTTATGGCTCGGGCGATCATCCGGCTGATGCCGACAAGATTGGACATTCTTCGCGGGGAATTCGTGATCGCCGACAGCGGCTCATTGATTTCACGCGAAACCTCGAAGGTTGACGGGCCGATCAGGTCCTCCTTGGCCCCTTTGAGAGGTCCTTGCCTCGGCGCCGGCCGGGCTCGCACTGGCCACCGAGCCGAAAGGACTAGTCATGATTCCACCCGATGCGGCCTCGTCGGATCTCTCCATTTTCACCCTGTTCTGGCAGGCCCACTGGATCGTCAAGTCGGTGATGATCGGTCTCATGGCCTGTTCCGTGTGGGTGTGGGCGATTGCGGTCGACAAGCTCATCCTCTATGCGCGCACCACGCGGGCGATGGACGGATTCGAGCAGACCTTCTGGTCAGGTCAATCGCTGGAAGAACTCTACCGCATGGTGTCGGCGCGGCCGAATCACTCCATGGCTGCGCTGTTCGTGGCCGCCATGCGGGAGTGGAAACGCAGCTTCGAGGGGCCGCCGCGTTCGTTCGCGGGCCTGCAGATGCGTATCGAGAAGGTGATGGACGTCACCATCATGCGCGAAATCGAACGCCTGGAGCGCCGGCTCCTCGTCCTCGCCACGGTCGGGTCCGCCGGGCCGTTCATCGGCCTGTTTGGCACCGTGTGGGGCATCATGACGAGTTTTCAGTCGATTGCGGCGTCGAAAAATACGTCGCTTGCGGTCGTCGCGCCAGGCATTGCGGAAGCCCTTTTCGCCACCGCGATCGGGCTCGTGGCCGCCATACCGGCGACGATTTTCTATAACAAATTCAGTTCCGAAGTGAACAAGCAGGCGCAGCGCCTGGAGGGTTTCGCAGACGAATTCGCCGCCATCCTGTCGCGCCAGATCGACGAGCGCGCGTGAGCTAAAAGGACGCGAAGATGGGAATTGGAGGAACAGCCGCGACCGGCGCCGTCGGCCGACGACGGCATCGGCGCAAGGCCGTGATGAGCGAGATCAACGTCACCCCGATGGTGGACGTGATGCTGGTGTTGCTTATCATCTTTATGGTGTCCGCGCCTTTGTTGACGGTCGGAGTGCCGATTGACCTGCCGCAAACGCGCGCCAAAAGTCTCGACCAGGACCGCGAGCCCTTGACATTATCGGTGAGCCTCCAGGGCCAGGTGTTTTTGCAGAACAGCGAGATTCCGCTCGATGATCTCGTTTCCAAGCTCAAGGCCGTGACCGACGCGCGCGGCGGGAACGACGAGCGCATTTACGTGCGGGGCGACCGCAAAGTGGATTACGGTACGGTCATGCGGGTGATGGGGCGGCTATCGTCGGCCGGATTCCGGCGGGTGGCGCTCGTCACCGAAGTCGAACAAGGGCGATGAACGTTTTGGACCAGCATTTGGGAGACGACCATTTGGGATGAGAACCGGCTACACCATATCGGCAATCGGACATGCCCTTGTGCTGGGATGGGGACTGATTTCATTTTCTGCCAAGCCCTTCAAGGTATCGCCGACTGATTCGGTCATGGCCGACGTCATTTCGGAAAGCGAATTCAACCAGCTCACCGCCGGGATAAAGACTGCGCAGCAAGTCACCAAGCCGGTCCCCGTCGCCGATAAGATCGGCGACGTGAAGGAGCCGCCAAAGGATCCGGTGCAGAAGGTTTCCAACAAGGCGGAGGTGCAGATGACGGCGGCGCAACCGCCGGCGCCGCAGCCGCCCGACATCAAGCCGCCGGAACAGAAGCAGCCCGACGTCAAGCCGCCGGAGCAGAAGCCCGCTGCGCCCCAGCCCGCGGCGGCGGAACCAAAGCCCGAACCTGATCCGATTGCGGAAGCCCTCCGGCGCGAGGAGGCGAAACAGAAGGAAGAGGCCAAGAAGCTCGAAGAAGCCAGGAAGCGCGAAGAGGCCAAGAAACGCGAGGAAGTCCGCAAGCGCGAGGAGGCCAGGAAACGCGAAGAGGTGAAGTCGGATCTCGATCGCATTGAGACCGCGCTACTCGACAAGCGCGCGCCGCAGCGTCAAGCCGTGACCGGCACCATGGTCAATCCGACGCCGTCGCTCGGTTCGACCACTGGAAACGCGCCGCAATTGTCGCAGAATGAAATTGCGATGTTGAGGGCCCAGCTCCACGCCTGCTGGAATCCGCCGGTGGGCGTTGTGGAGGCGAAGGATCTCGTGGTGACCGTGAGATTCTCCCTCAACCGCGACGGTTCCCTCGCTGCCGAGCCGATGGTACTCAATCACGGAAGAAACGCCCTGTTCCAGATTGCTGCCGAAGCCGCGACCAGGGCCGTGCGCCGCTGCCAGCCGTTTCGCCTTCCGGCTTCGAAGTACGAGGCGTGGCAGGAAGTCGAAGTCAACTTCGATCCCAACGACATGTTCCGTGGCTGATGCGCCACGGCATCGGGGCAACATACAAATAGATTCGCGACCTCCAGGGTGATCTCGCCATGTACGATCGATTTGGCACTTTCCACCTCAAGAACGATTCGCACGGCGACCGGCGAACCAACGGGTCGCTGACACGCCGCCGCGACGTATTGCTCGGCGCTGCGGCTACGATTGGCGCAGTTGCTGCGTTTGGCGTCGCCCCGGCCCGGGCGGTGCTCCGCTTCGATCTCAACCAGGGCAACGTGCAACCGATGCCGATCGCACTGCCCGATTTCCTTGCCGGCAGCCCGCCAGATGGGCAATCGGCGCGCGGCATCTCGCAGATCATTACCGCGAATCTCAGGCGCAGCGGCCTGTTCGCTCCAATCGATCCGGCCGCGTTCATCGAGAGGATTTCTGACACGGACGTTCAGCCGCGCTATCCGGATTGGCGCGCCATCAATGCCCAAGCGCTGGTGACCGGGCGTGCCACCCGCCAACCAGACGGCCGTATGAGGGTCGAGTTCCGGCTGTGGGACGTGTTCGGCGCCACCCAACTCGCCGGCCAGCAATATTTCTCGACGCCCGACAATTTCCGCCGCATCGCCCACATCATTTCGGACCAGATCTACGAGCGGCTCACGGGCGAGAAGGGCTATTTCGACAGCCGCATCGTGTTCATCGACGAGACCGGTCCCAAAGACCGGCGCATCAAGCGCCTCGCCATGATGGATCAGGACGGCGCCGGCGTGCGCTATCTGACCAATGGCAGCGATCTCGTTCTGACCCCGCGTTTCTCGCCGTCGACCCAGGAAATCACATACATGTCGTTCGGCCAGGGCGAGCCGCGCGTCTATCTGTTCAATACCGAAACCCAGCAGCGGGAAATCGTCGGCAACTTCCCCGGCATGACGTTTTCGCCGCGCTTCACGCCGGATGGCCAGCGCGTGATCATGAGCCTGCAGCAGGGCGCCAATTCGAACCTGTTCGTGATGGACCTGCGTTCCAAGGCCACCACACGGCTCACCGACACGGCCGCTATCGACACCGCGCCGTGCTACTCTCCGGACGGAAGCCGGATATGTTTCGAGTCTGATCGCGGCGGACGGCCCCAGATCTACATCATGTCCGCGGGCGGCGGGCCGGCGCAGCGCATCAGCTTTGGGGACGGGAGCTATTCGACGCCGGTGTGGTCGCCGCGCGGCGATCTCATCGCGTTCACCAAGCAAGGCCAGGGCACCTTCGCGATCGGCGTCATGGGGGTTGACGGGAAGGGTGAACGCATCCTCACCGAAGGCTTCCACAATGAGGGGCCGACCTTCGCCCCCAACGGCCGCGTCCTGATGTTCTTCCGCGATCCCGGCGGCAACACCGGGCCGGCGCTCCACACCATCGATATCACCGGCCGCAATGAACTGAGGGTGCCGACGCCAAGCTTTGCATCCGACCCCGCGTGGTCGCCGCTCTTGGCGTGAGCTGGCGGGCAGCATGTGGTGCGGCACCTCTTCTCCCTCTCCCCGCTTGCGGGGAGAGGGAGAGGCCGGGGCCTCGAATCGCGAGCTTGCCTTGCGGGCCTCGCAATCGCCCCATTGACGCTTCAGTAACCATTCGAATTGGTTTCCAGCAAATGAGCAGCGTTGCCGGGAAACCGTAAGGCTACGTCAAGGTTGACAAACCTACGCTTAACGAACGCCCTGCTAAATCGAGAAGATCACGAGGAGGGCGCGGCCGCGCCAACAGCTAGAAGGAGTAAACGCATGCGAAACGTCATGCGCCTCGCGTGGAACGCCAGATTTGCCTTCGCGTTGCTGGCGGCGCTTAGCGCGGCAGCTTGTGCCAACAAGGTGAATGAGCTTGGAGCTGCCGGCGCTGGCGGCGGCGCCGCCGTCCCCGGCAGCCAGCAGGATTTCGTCGTGAATGTGGGCGATCGGGTGTTCTTCGATACCGATTCTACCGAGCTGACGATGCAATCGCGCGCCACCCTCGACAAGCAAGCGCAATGGCTCACCAGCTACAATCGCTACGCGTTCACCGTCGAAGGCCATGCGGACGAACGCGGCACGCGCGAGTACAATGTCGCTCTTGGGGCCAAGCGCGCCGAAGCGGTGCGGGCCTATCTGGCGTCGCGCGGCATCGAGCCGTCGCGGATGCGCACGATCTCGTACGGCAAGGAGCGCCCGGTTGCGGTGTGCGACGATATCTCCTGCTGGTCGCAGAATCGTCGCGTGGTGACGGTGCTCAACGCAAGTTCATGAATTCGGGGCCGGGCGCCACCGCCGCCCGGGCGTCAGTGATGTTTCGGCTACGCCGGTACGCGCCATCGTGGCCTGGGTGTTGAAGTCACAATTTCGACGCAGCCGCGGCTATCGTTGGCGATCTTCCGTTCTTTGCTGGTCGGTGCGAACGATGTTGAACCGCGTCGCTTTTGCCGCCATCTCAGCCGCCCTTGTGGCGGCGATCCCGACGCGCGCATTTGCGCAAGCGGGTCCCGCGGAGCTTGTGGTCAGAATTGATCGCCTGGAGAACCAGATTCGTCAGCTGACCGGTCAGATCGAGCAGATGCAGTACCGAAATCAGCAACTCGAGGCCGCGCTCAGGCGACTTCAAGACGACAACAGCGGGGTGCGCAATGTGACTGCCCCATCTGGCGCCCCATCTGGCGTCATGCCGCCGAACCAGCCAGGTACACCAGGCGGCCGGCGTTCGGACGCGTTTGAGCCGGTGGAAAACTCTAATGCCCCCGGAGCACCTCGGGCGCTGGGTTCGGTTCCGCCTCAACCGCCGCCCTCGATGTCTCGGCGTTCGGACGCATTCGATCCGATGGATAACCCCAATGCTCCCGGTGCACCTCGCGTGCTCGGTTCGATTCCCCCTCAACCAGCACCGATAGTCTCTCCGCAGAGAGGAATTGGCGTGGAGCCCGCGCCCTATGGTGCGGCTGCGGGAGCAGGAGCGAGTGTGGACCCTGGTTCCGGGCGATTTCCGGCGGGCGCGGGACAGCAAAATCCGGGCTCGAGCAGCCCCTATGCGGTTGCGACAGCGCCGCCGCCGCCGTCGTCGCGAGACGCTATCGATCTCGGCATGGGGTATCTCCAGCGCAGGGACTATGCGCTTGCGGAGGAGACATTTCGCGGGTTTCTGAACAGATATCCGTCCGACAGGCTGGCGGCTGAAGCCCAATTTGGCCTCGGCGAAAGCCTGTTCCAACTTCAGAACTATCGAGAAGCCGCCAACGCCTTCGTCGCATTGTCAAAAAAATATGAAGCCAGCCCAAAAGCGCCCGAAGCGCTGCTACGGCTCGGCCAATCGCTCGCCGCCATGAACGAGAGAGAACTTGCCTGCGTGGCCTTCGACGATGTTGGCCGCAAATATCCGCGCGCCCAGCCGACCGTCAAGCAAGCAATCGAGCGGGAACAAAAGCGTGCCCGCTGTTAGCGGAGCTGTTGGCGAAGCCGAGGCCGACGCGCTGTTCGCGGATCTCGTTGCCGAGCCGGCTCTCGTACTGGCGATTTCCGGTGGTCCCGATTCGACGGCGTTGCTATATCTCATGGCGCGGTGGTGCGCAGTGCGGCAGCCGGCCCCGCATCTGCTAGCCGTGTCGATCGATCATGGCCTGCGGCCCGAAGCCCGGCACGAAGCGGCCGCCGTAAAACGCCTTGCCGAAAAGCTTGGCGTCGAACATCGCACCATGCGATGGACCGGCGCGAAACCGTCGACCGGGATTCAGGAGGCCGCGCGGGTGGCCCGTTACCGCCTGCTGCGCACTGCGGCCCACCGCGCCAAGGCGCGTTGCGTTCTCACCGCCCATACCCTCGACGATCAGGCCGAGACAGTGCTGTTCCGCATGGCGCGTGGCAGCGGGCTCACCGGCATCTGCGGAATGGCGCGCAGCGTGCCGATTGACAAGCTGGCCAATGGATTCGGGCAACCGACCGATGCGGCACGCGACGCGGAAGGGGCCAACTGGGCCAAGCACGTGGTGCTGGTCCGGCCTCTGCTCGAGGTTCCGAAAGGGCGGCTGATCGTCACGTTGCAAAAGGCCGGGCTCTTCTATGCGGAGGACCCAAGCAATGTGGACCCGCGTTTCGCGCGATCCCGCCTGCGCAAGCTAATGCCGGCGCTCGCGGACGAAGGGCTGACCGCCCAATGCCTCGTTCGTCTGGCGCGCCGGGTACGGCGCAGCGAGGCCGCGCATGAGGCCGTGGTCGATTGGGCCGTAAAGCGATTAGGCTTGGCGGCGGATACCCGGAGGGTCGAGTTGAACAGCGCCGACTGGAGAGAATTTCCCGCCGAAATTGCGCTTCGGCTGCTCGGCCGGGCGATCGGCACGATCGGGACCGAAGGACCCGTCGAGTTCGGCAAGCTCGAGGCCCTGGGTGAAGCGTTAAATGCCGCGGTGGCAGGAGACGTCCCGCGATTCCGCCGCACGCTGGCGGGCGCGATGGTATCGCTGCAGAAGAATTGCATAGTTATTGACCAGGCGCCGGCGCGCCGTTCCAGGCGGCGACACGGCGATTTGCGGCGCAAGCCTGGCCCGGATTTTACGCATAGCAAGCATAGTTCTGCACAGTAAGGCCGTCGCGGGGCGGAAGAGCCAATTCACCAACGGCTCGGCTATATTTGCCGAATTCCGTTAGGCCAGCTTGGCAGCGGCAGGTGGCGCGCCTACATTGTGACCTGGGAGTTGGGCGGGAGCGGCAATGGCAATGTCGTGTCAAAGAAAGTTGCTGTTCACCGAAAGCTCGATGCCGAAGGAACTCAAATGTGGGGCGGCGAGTGAGGGCAACACAGGTGAAGGCACGTTAAGTGAAGACATGTGGCCTTGCACCATGAGGGTCGTTGGATGAATGCCAATCTGCGCAATTTCGCCCTCTGGGTGATCATCGTTCTGCTATTGCTGGCGTTGTTCACGGTTTTTCAGAACCCCGGACAGCGGTCGGTATCGCAGGATATTTCGTTTTCGCAACTGCTCAATGACGTTGATCAGGGCAAGGTGCGGGATGTTGTGATCCAGGGGCCGGAAATCCACGGCACCTATACGGACGGCCGCGGCTTCAATACTTATGCGCCCAATGATCCGACGCTGGTGCAGCGCCTCTACGGCAAGCAGGTCACAATCACGGCGCGTCCCCTGCAGGACAATGTGCCGTGGTTCGTTTCGCTTCTGGTGTCTTGGCTACCTTTCATCGCGCTCATCGGCGTATGGATATTCCTGTCCCGCCAGATGCAGGGCGCGGGCGGCAAGGCGCTCGGCTTCGGCAAGTCGCGCGCGAAGCTTTTGACCGAGGCTCACGGACGCGTCACATTTGAGGACGTGGCTGGCGTCGACGAGGCCAAGCAGGATCTCCAGGAGATCGTCGAGTTCCTCCGCGATCCGGGCAAGTATCAGCGCCTTGGCGGCCGTATTCCGCGCGGCGTGCTTCTGGTCGGCCCGCCCGGGACCGGCAAGACGCTGATCGCGCGCGCAGTTGCGGGCGAAGCCAATGTGCCGTTCTTCACCATTTCCGGCTCCGACTTTGTCGAGATGTTTGTCGGCGTCGGCGCGAGCCGCGTGCGCGACATGTTCGAGCAGGCCAAGAAGAACGCGCCCTGCATCATCTTTATCGACGAAATCGACGCGGTCGGCCGCCACCGCGGCGCCGGCCTTGGCGGCGGCAATGACGAGCGCGAGCAGACTCTAAACCAGCTGCTGGTGGAGATGGACGGCTTCGAGGCGAACGAGGGCATTATCCTGATCGCCGCGACCAATCGTCCCGACGTGCTCGACCCGGCGCTGCTGCGGCCCGGCCGGTTCGACCGCCAGGTCGTGGTGCCGAACCCCGACATCGTGGGCCGCGAGGCCATTCTCAAGGTGCATGTGCGCAAAGTTCCGCTCGCGCCCGACGTCAATCTCAAGACGGTGGCACGCGGCACGCCGGGGTTCTCCGGCGCCGACCTCATGAACCTCGTCAACGAGGCCGCCCTGATGGCCGCGCGGCGTAACAAGCGCATGGTGACGCAGATCGAGTTCGAAGACGCCAAGGACAAGGTCATGATGGGCGCGGAGCGCAAATCCCTCGTCATGACCGAGGAGGAGAAGTTGCTCACCGCCTATCACGAGGGCGGCCATGCAATCGTTGCCCTCAACGTCAGGGCGACCGACCCGGTCCATAAAGCCACCATCATCCCCCGCGGCCGCGCTCTCGGCATGGTCATGCAGCTGCCGGAGCGCGACAAGCTCTCCATGAGTCGGGAACAGATGACTTCGCGGCTTGCCATCATGATGGGCGGGCGCGTGGCGGAGGAATTGGTGTTCGGCCGTGAAAAGGTCACCTCGGGCGCGGCGTCCGACATCGAGCAAGCGACAAAGCTCGCTCGCATGATGGTGACCCGTTGGGGCCTGTCCGACGAATTGGGCGCGGTCGCATATGGGGAGAACCAGGAGGAGGTCTTCCTCGGGTATTCCGTATCGCGGCAGCAGAACATTTCCGAATCGACCTCCCAGAAGATCGACACCGAAATCCGGCGGCTGGTCGAGGCAGGCTATAGCGAGGCGAACGCCATCCTCACGGCCAGGCGCGACGAGTTGGACTTGCTTGCCAAGGGCCTCCTCGAGTTCGAGACGCTGTCGGGCGACGAGATCAAGGACCTCTTGAATGGCAAACGGCCACGCCGCGAGTCGGTGATCGAGCCGGCAACGCCCCGCTCCTCTACGGTCCCGACCGCCGGCAAGCCGCGCCCGCGCCCGGAAACCGGAGGCATGGAGCCGCAGCCTCAGGCGTGAGTGGAACGCGGATTATTTCAGCATGTGGTGGCCGGGCTTGTCCCGGCCACTCGTTTATTCTGGTCATGTGAGTTAAATTCAGGGCGCCGGGACAAGTCCGCGGGCGGCGGTCCGTGCGTCAGGGAACCGGTTGCAAGTTAGCCCTATTGTACGCATATTGCATGCAGTGAAGGCATCCCTTTGCCGGCAAACCGATGACTCAACTGACTGTTCGAAACGTCACCGAGCAGATTGTTCGTACGCTGAAGCAGCGGGCAGCAGCCCATGGGCGCTCCGCCGAGGCTGAACATCGGGAAATCCTTCGCGAGGCGCTCCTTGGGCGGGAAGAAGATTTCGCCACCCGAGCGAAAGCCCTGCGTCAGCGTTTACGCTCCACTGTTGATAGCAGCGAAGTCATCAGAGCCGACCGTGACCGCGATGCAACCGCATGAGCGGCTACGTTGTCGATGCGAGCGTAGCGGTGAAATGGCTCGTCACCGAGAACTTTTCGGAGCAGGCAGCGCGTCTTCTGGACGAAGAGTTGACGCTCATCGCGCCTGAGCTTCTTTTCGCTGAGGCGGGCAACGCGCTGTGGGTCATGTCGGATCGGATCGTTCATGTGGAGAGCTTGCAATCAAGTTGAATGAGCCTGCTGAAAAATAGGGATGATGTTTGTCGGGCTGAGACGGCGGTTGCGTCAAGTCTGTCATCTTCTCACCTTCGCACCGGCTTCGCCGACCACACGAGGATGACGATCATCCCCATCATCGCGACGACGGCGGCCGACAATGCGACCACGCCCCACCAGCCCGCCGCGCTCCACAACGCGCCCGCGGCGACGCCGCCGACGCTGCCGCCGGTGTAGAAGCTGCTGACATAGAGGCCGATCGCGGATGAGCGTCCCTCGTTGGCGCTCGCCGTGACGTAACCCGTCGAGGTCGCCTGGCATAGCATCCCGCACCCGGCGCACAGGGAAAGGCCAATCAGGATCAGGGCCAGCGGCGACGCCAGCAGCAGCGCGAGGCCCACCAGCCAGACGGAAATCACGCTGATCATCAGCGCGCGCCGCCCGTAGCGCATGACCACCCGTCCGGTCCAGGGCGTCGCTACGGCGCCGACCAGGTAGGTGAAAAACACCGCGCCAAGCAGGGACGGCGTGAAATCGTAGGGCGGCGCCGCGAGGCGGAAGCTCACATAGGTGAAAATCGCGATGAAGTTGAACAGCACGCCGAAGCCGACGACGCAGGTCGCCATGAGCTGCAGATTGCCGAGATGGCGCAGCATCTGCCGGCCCGAGGCCAGGAACCCCTCCGAGCGCACGAAGCGCTTCTCCCTGGGCAGTTTCGTTGCCACCACGATGGCGCCCGCAAGCCCGATTGCCGCAATCGCCAGAAAGGCGTAACGCCAGCCGGCAACATCGCCGACAATGCCCGGGACCAGGCGGCCGCAGAAGCCGCCGAGACTCGATGCAGAAACATAAAGCCCCGCAACCCCCACGACCTCGGCCGGCGGCCACTCGTCGCCGACATAGGCAAGCACGACCGTAAAGATTGGCGGCAGCAGCAGCCCCTCGATGAAACGCCAGAAGATGAGGGTTCCCGGCGCGGTCGCAACGGTCTCCATCAACACCGGCACCGTGACGGCGAACATAGCCGCCATGATGAGCCGCTTGCGTCCGAGTACGTCAGCGGCCGCGCCAGTGAACGGTGCTGTCAACGCAATGGCGAGGGTGCTGGCCGTGATCATGGCGCTGATTTGCGCGGGCGTGACCCCGAACTCGCGCGCGAGCTCCGGCAACAAGGCCTGCGGCGCGTAAAGGTGCAGGAAGGTCGAGAATCCCGCGGCGGCGACGGCGAGGCGCCGAAAATCAATGGCCATGCGGGCTTAATAACGGCGTGTGGAGAAAGCGCAACGCACGATCATGGTGTTGAGGTGTGCAGAAAGCGCAACGCAGCGATTACGCCAGGAGCTCGCGGGCGCGCGCCAAGGTGCATTCGGGAACGCCGGAGGCGTCGATCGACCGCCAGTCGTTGTGCCCGAGCACGTAGCGCTCCTGAGCGCGCGCAACGGTTCTGTCGGCGTCCGACGCATCTCCCAACCGCGACCCGACGCGCGCCACGCGCGTCGCCATATCGGCCGTGAGAAACAGCCCGTGAAACGTGACGCCGCGTGTCTGCGCGACGTTTTGCAACGCGTCGCGCTCCTGCGGCCGAGCGAATACGGCGTCGACGATTGCCGAGTGACCCGCGGCGATGACTCGCCCCGCCTTTTCGACGAGCATGGCGTAGACGCGCGCCGTGCTCTCCG
>Ga0137415_10004133_pt1 | contig 14379 bp, 14 predicted proteins | sample CZODoug3_1_1_16f_FD_183082 | JGI IMG/M metagenome (GOLD analysis project Ga0137415, IMG submission 183082) | Vadose zone soil fungal communities from Angelo Coast Range Reserve, California, USA - CZODoug3_1_1_16fungal (Hybrid Assembly) | ecosystem: Environmental > Terrestrial > Soil > Vadose... | reverse complement strand
CGAGGACGTCCGGATCTCCGACGGCGCGGTGACGCTGGTGGCGCGACAGGCGCAGGGGTCGATGCGCGACGCCCTGTCGCTGCTCGATCAGCTCTTCTCCGCGCACGATCCCGCTGCCGGAGAGATCGGGGACGAGGAAGCGGCGCAGACGCTCGGCGCTCTGGACACCTCGGTGGTGCGCGACATCGTCACCGCCGTGCTCGCGCGCGATGCCTCGGCGGCCCTGGGCGGCGTGGTTCGCGCATACGAACAGGGCGCGGACATGAAGCGCCTCGCCGAAGAGCTCGCCTCCCAGGCCCGCAACCTGGCTCTGGCATCGCTTCCGGGAGTGAAGCAGGATCTTCCCGATCACGAGGTCCGCTCGCTGGCGCAAGAGGCGGCGCAGCACGACTCCGCGCAGCTCGCGCGCGTCTTCGAGCTGCTGCAGCTTGCGCAGGACGAGGTGGCGAAGGCCTCGAGCCCGCGCCACGCGTTGGAAGTCGCTCTGTTGCGCGCCGTCCATCTGGCCCCGGCGAGCTCGTTGCCGGAGCTGGTGGCGAAGCTCGATGCGCTCGGCAGTGGCGTGCCGGCGTCGAAGCCCGCCGCGGACCGTTGGGGGGCGCGCGTCCTCACCGCCGACACCGCGCCGTTGCGCGCGGCTCCCACTCCGCCGCCTGCGGCGGATCCGGAGCCGGAGGTCGAGGCTGCTCCGGCGCGCCCGCTGGATCTGCAAAGCCGCTGGCGTCTCTTGATCGAGTCGGTCCGGGCGGCGCGCAAGGCAGGAGCGGCCGCAGCGCTCGAGCACGCCGTGCCGTTGAAGATCGAGCGCGCCGGCGTGCAGATCGCTTTCCGCAAAGGCGCGGGGCAGGCGGCGATCGTGCTGGAGGCGCGTCCCGCGGTGGAGGCCGCGTTCGAGAAAGCGCTGGGGTTCCGCGCCCCGCTGCAGATCGTCGAGCAGGAAGCTCCGGCGGACACCTCCGTCGCCGAGCAGAAGCAGAAGCTGCGGGTGGCGGCATCCGAAAGCCGGATCGCGCTCGCCCGCGAGCACCCGGCAGTCCGCGCCGCGGTCGAGGTCCTCGGCGGCGAGATCGAGGACGTCCGCGATCTGGGAGAGGAGTAGAGAGCATGCCGGGATTCGACTTGAACGCGCTCTTCCAGCAGGCGCAACAGCTCCAGGAGCAGATGCGCGAGGCGCAGGATCGCCTGGCCCAGAAGATCGTCACCGGCTCGAGTGGCGGAGGCATGGTGATCGTCACCGCCAACGGCAAGGGCGAGATCCAGAAGGTGCAGATCGACAAGCAGGCCGTCGATCCGCGGGACGTGGCCATGCTCGAGGACCTGGTGACGGCCGCGGTGAACTCTGCGCTCAAGGCCGCGCAGGAGGCGGCCGCGGCCGAGAACCCGCTCTCGGGGCTGGGTGGAATGCTCCCGGGTTTTCCGAAGTGACCGATCCGATCGCCCGCCTCACCGTGCTGCTCGCGAAGCTGCCCGGGGTCGGGGAGAAGACGGCCCAGCGGCTGGCGTTCCACGTCCTGAAGAGCCCGCCCGAGTACGCTCGCGAGCTCGCCGAGGCACTGCTCGCGCTGCGGCAGCAGATCCGTCTCTGCTCGACCTGTTGCAACCTGACGGCCCAGGATCCGTGTTCCATCTGCCGCGACACCCAGCGCGACGGGCGGATGATCTGCGTGGTCGAGACGGTGCCCGATCTGCTCGCCGTCGAGCGCACCCGGGAGTTCCGCGGCCGCTACCACGTGCTGCATGGCGCGCTCTCCCCGCTCGACGGCGTCGGACCCGATCAGCTCAAGCTGAAGGAGCTGGTCTCGCGCCTCCACCACGGCGTCGAGGAAGTGATCGTCGCCACCGACCCGACCGTCGAAGGCGAAGCGACGGCGCTCTACATCACCCGGCTGGTGAAGCCGCTCGGCGTGCGCGTCACCCGCATCGCGCAGGGCGTTCCCATGGGCGGCGACCTCGAGTACGCCGACCAGGTCACCCTCGCCCGCGCCCTGCAGGGGAGGCGTGAAATTTGAGTATCAACGGGATCGGTCCGACGCGGCAACATCGCGAAATGTAGGCGGATCCGCGCGGCGCGACTTCCTGGACCCAACTGCGAGGCTCTGTTAGCGTCCGCGCTAGCGACCCCCAACTCAGGAAGAGGTCTCGCGAATGCAGCCGCAGATGGTGATGTACGACGAGGAGTTCCAGCAGATCAGCGCGGTCTGCGAGCGCCTGGCTCGGGAGGCCAACGCGAAGATCGTCTTCCTCGTCGACAAAAACGGCCAGCTCATCGCTTCCGTCGGCGCCACCGAGAACCTCGACACCACCTCGCTCGCCTCGCTCACCGCCGGCAACATCGCGGCCACCGGCGGTCTCGCCAAGCTGATCGGAGAGAAGGAGTTCTCGATCCTCTTTCACGAAGGAGAGAAGGACAACCTGCACATCAGCATCATCGGCGGGCGGGTGATCCTGGTGGTGATCTTCGATAGCCGCTCCTCGCTCGGGCTGGTGCGGCTGCGCGTGAAGAAGGCTTCCGACGAGTTGAACAAGATCTTCGACGGGCTGATGAAGAAGGTGCAGGTCCCCGGCGCCGGGTCGCCGTTCGCAGAAATCACCGACGACGACATCGACAACCTGTTCAGCGAATGAGGACGGGGACGCCCGGATGAGCTTCATCAACTACAGCTCGCGCGAGATCAACTGCAAGATCGTCTATTACGGCCCGGGGCTCTGCGGGAAGACGACGAATCTGCAGTACATCTACGCGAACACCAACCAGCAGGCGAAGGGGAAGATGATCTCGCTCGCCACGGAGACCGAGCGCACGCTCTTCTTCGACTTCCTCCCGCTCTCGCTCGGAGAGATCCGCGGCTTCAAGACCCGGTTCCACCTCTACACGGTGCCCGGGCAGGTGTTCTACGACGCCTCCCGCAAGCTCATCCTCAAAGGGGTCGACGGCGTCGTGTTCGTGGCCGACTCGCAGATCGAGCGCACCGAGGCCAACGTCGAGTCCGTCGAGAACCTGCGCACCAACCTGGGGGAGCAGGGATACGACCTGGACAAGATCCCCTACGTCATCCAGTACAACAAGCGCGACCTTCCCAATGCCGCGCCGCTCGACGAGCTGCAGAACCTGCTCAACCCGAAGGGTGTGTCGCACTTCGAGGCGGTCGCGCCGAAGGGCGAGGGCGTCTACGAGACGTTGAAGGCGATCGCGAAACTGATCCTGACGGAGCTGAAGAAGGGGACTTGAAGCTACGCCGTCTTCGGCGCGACCTGCTTCTCGAACGCGGTGGTGCACGCGTCGACGATCTGTTGCAGATCGTACGGCTTGCAGAGCAGCTCCACGGCGTCGTTGGGGCCGATCAATTCTTCCAGCGCGCGCTTGTTCGTGGTGGTGACCACGAATGCGCGACCCTGCATGACCTTGGAGTTCCGCATCAGCCGCAGGAAGGTCCAGTTGGTATCGTACGGCGGAGCGACGTCGTAGACGATCACGTCCGGGTGGTGCTCGTCGACGAACTGGATCATGTCCAGCCGGCCGCGCTTGAGATCGTCGATGTGCGCCATCACCGCCTGGAAACCGGCCTGCTGGAGCGACTCGCGAACGAGCTCGAGGACCTCTGAATTGGTATTGAAGATGGCGACGATCCGTGGCTTCGCTTCCAACCAGGCCCTCCCCGCAGAGTACGATCGGAACCTGCGCAGGCCGCACTTTCCGGGCAAGCCTGCTCCCTTCCGTTCAACGATCGGCACGAGCGCGGTTCCGCGCGAGCGGCGGACCTCTTGGGCAGGCGGTCGCCGCCCCGCCTGCAACCCGATGGGGTGCGGCGTGCGCACATGCAGCACGATGCCGGCAGGGACTACGTGGTGCACCGTGCGGTGGGGTACGTTCAGTGCGATGGAGGAGAAGCTCCGCCAGCTGCTGCAGGACGCATTCGGCGAGGCGGCCGCCCGCGACGCGAACGTCGCCATCGCCCGGGCGCGTCGCGGCCCCGCGCCCCGGGCGTCTGCAGCGGACGATGGGCCGGGGCTGCGCTTGTACGAGATCATCCTCACCGGATTCGCGGCGTTCGCCAGCGATCTGCTGCCGAAGCTCGTCTACCACCTGGAATCGATCGGCGCGCATCTGCCCGACTGCCGGGGAGTGCTGATCGCGGCCTTCGTCGGGGAGCGGCTGCACTTCGTCGAGGCGAAAGCGTTCATCGCACGGGCCTGCGAAATCCTGGGCGTCGCCCCCGAGGAGCTGGTCCGCCGGCACGGCACGGGCGAGCGGCGGACGGCCGCTGGCTCCGAGCCGCTGCTCCTGCCCGGGCCCAAGGGCGATGCTTGATCGGCCTCTCGCGATCGGTGCAGAGTGAATGACGCGATGCGCAGGAGCGCCGTTCTCACGATGCTGGCCGCGATCCCGGCGATCTCCGCCGGAGCGGCGGTGCCGCGCGAGCCGTTTGCAAAAGCGCACGTCTTCTGGATGGCGCGCGCGCAGAGCGGGGCGGGGGAGGCGCGGCTGGCGGAGATCGATGTGTGGGCGGAAGGAACGCGCCTTCGGGCGCAGGTCCGCGGCGAGCCGCAGGTCGGCGAGTTCTGGATCGATGGGCTCGCCTCGCGGGCGCTGCACGTCGCGGGCGGCAAGGTGGACCCGCCCAGGCGCAAGACGCTCGAGCGCGCGCTGCAGTTCGCTCTCGCCGCAGCGCCTGTCCTCCCCCATACCAATAGCGACCGCATCGCCGGCCGTCCCTGCAGGATCGTCGTAGAGTCCCTCCGGGCTGGCATGACGATGACCCGCTGCATCTGGCGCGGGCTGCCCCTGTCGGTGGAGCTGCACGACGAGGACTTTTCGTTCCATGCCGCTGCCATGCTGGTAGAGGAAGGGGCGGTCGCGCTTGCCGACCTGCAACCACCCGCCGGCGCGCCGGCAGCCCCTCCCGCGATGAGCGCGGGGCGGTAGTCGGCGACCACTTTACGGCCGACTTACGCCAGGCGGAGTTCACTGGTGAACGTTCAGTTCATCCGGGTGAACCAGTGAACGCCCGTCTGGCCTCGGGGCGCGCGGAATTGCGCCGGAGTGCGCGAAGGTCATACTAAGGTCGTAGCCGCACCGGGAAAAGGACGTCCGAGTGGATCGAACCCTGGCCGTGATCGCCGTCGCCGCGCTCAGCGCGGCCTGTGAGCTCATCGGGGCCTGGGCTGACGAGAAGCGCGAGATCCCGGCGGAGGTCCTGTTCGTTCGCCAGCCGTCTCCAGCCGATGCGTCCGGTACGTTGCCGCCGGACGGCTCGGAAGCGCGGCCGTATCCCTCGCTGCACGACGCGCTGGCGGCCGCGCCGGCGGGCGCGCTCCTCCGGGTGGACGATGGCACATATCGCGAGGCGGTGGTCATCCGGCGGCCGATCGTCCTCCTCGGGCGAGGCGCGGGGCGTACTCGAATCGTCGCCCCGGATGGCGCGGCGCCGGCGTTGGAGATCCGTGGCGCCGATCACGTGCAGATCCACGGCGTGTCCATCGAGGCGGGAGCCGTGTGCGCCAGGTTCTGGGGCGGAACGCACAAGCTGCAGAAGGTCGATCTGCGCGGGTGCTCGCAGGCCGGGATCGTCGGTCGGGGCGCGCAGATCGAACTGGTGTCGGGCACGATTTCGGACGTCGGCGGCGGGCGCGAAGGGCGGGGCATCGATCTCGATGGAGGCGGCCTGGAAGCGCGAGGCGTCGTATTGCAAGCCGCGGGACGCCGCGCCGTGGTGCTGAACGGCGCCCGCGGTCTGCTCGAGGACGTCGTGGTGCGCGGCTCGGCGCTTTCCGCTCTCCAGGCGACCGGCGGAGCCGACGTGCGCGTCGTCCGGGGCTCATACGAAGGCCTGGGCGGCGCGGCCCTCTATGCGGGCGCGTCGAAGCTGCGCGTCGAGGGCGCGCGCGTGCGGTGGGGCGAATACGGCGTGCTCGGGTTTCGCGGCGCGGAGCTGGCGATATCCGGCGGCGAGCTGAGCGACTACAGCGTGGCGGGCGTGGCCATGGTCGGCGCGCACGGCACGGTCGAGAACGTCAGCATCGCTCGCGGGGGGACCGACGCCGCGATCTCGGTCACCCGCGCGGATGGAAAGAAGCCGGTCCTGCTCGTCGGCAATCGCATCGCGAGCCCGGGGACGATGGGCGTGCACATCACGGAGTCCGCCGTAACCGCTCGCGAGAACTCCATCACCGGCGCCCGTCTGGACGCCGAGAAGGACATGGGCGATGCCTTCTACGCCGTCGATTCGCGCCTGGTGATCGAGCAGAACGTGATGCGCGGCAACGCCGGGAGCGGGGTCGCCGCCGTGCGCTCGCAGCTGCGCTTGAGAGGCAACGGTTTCATCGAGAACGGCCGCGCCGGGTTGCTGCTGCTGGACGCCTCGCGCGGAAGCGTCACCGGAAACAACTTCGAGCGCAACCAGCTCGCGGGCGTGGAGTTGGGCGAGCAGTCGCGAGCGACGCTGGACCAGAACCGCTTCGGCGGAAATGTGCGCCTCGACATCGACGTCGGATGCGGCCGGGGCCTGGCGGGAAAAGTGGAGCTGGGCGAGGGCAACGTGGCGAAGGCAGGGGTCCTCCGGCAGCGCACGTGCGCGCAGTAAACGGCCGAAATCACTTCGTAGCGACGGTGCCTTGGGCGTGCTAGCGTCCCTTGCAGATGTCCGATTCGCACCCATCGCCTGCGGAAAGGCGAAGTCCGCGCCGCCCGCGCGCGAACCTGCGCAAGCTGATGTTCGTGTTGCCGAACCTGTTCACCGTCAGCAGCATCTTCTGCGGCGTCTACTCGATCACCCTGTCGGCGGGCGAGCCTACCGGCGACAACTTCTACCGGGCGGCGGTGGCCATCTTCTTCGGAAGCTTTTTCGACGCATTCGACGGCCGGGTGGCCCGGCTGACGCGCACGCAGAGCGATTTCGGCGTCGAGCTCGATTCGCTCGCCGACGTGATCACGTTTGGGGTTGCGCCGGCCATCCTGGTCTACAAGTGGGCCCTTGCCGGGATGGGCATTCCCGGAATCGCCATCTGCTCGGTCTACGCCGCCTGCGGAGCGATCCGGCTGGCGCGCTTCAACGTCATCGCCCACGCCGAGTCCGGCACACAGCGGTACTTCGTCGGGCTGCCCATCCCGCTGGCGGCGGGCATGCTGGTCTCGCTGGTGATCGCGCTCAACAACATCGAGTCCCCGGTGGCCGAAGCCGTCGGGTTGTGGCCGATCGCGACGCTGGTGCTCGCGCTCGCCTTCCTGATGGTCTCGACCATCCGCTACCGCACCTTCAAGGAAGCGGGCCTCAACTCGCGCACGGTGCTGGTGTTCCTGCTCGTCACCGCCATCGGTGTCGCCGTCGCCATCCGGGGACGGCCGTCCTTGGTCCTGCTGGTCTACTTCTCGTTCTACATCCTGCTCGGGCTGGCGGAAGAAGCGCTGTTCGGCCGGCGCCGGCGGGCGGCAGCCCGGGCGGCACAGGCCGCGGCGCGGCTGCCGGAGCCCGAGGAGCCGCTCCTGCCCGCGGAGGAGGACGAGGTTCCGCTGGAGAACGCGGCGGCGGCCGGCGGCGGCAGCGGCGACGAGGGCGAGTCCGACGCGTGAATCATCCGTCTCCAGCCTCTCCGGCAGCGGCGCGCGACACCCCAGCTCCGCGAGTCACCAGGAAGCCGCGCAAGCTGCCGGGCGATCGCGGCCCAGCGCCGGCGGTGGCGCTCGTCTGGGCCACCTTCTTCGGCGTGGGATACGTTCCCCTGGCGCCCGGGACTGCCGGCACGGCCGCCGCGATTCCGCTCTGGTGGGCGCTCTCCCACGCTCCCTGGTGGGCGTACGTCGCCTTCACAGCCGCCGTCGTGGCGACGGGCATCGCGGCCGCCGGGCGGGCGGGTCGCTACTATGGAGTCGCCGATTCCGGTCACATCGTCATCGACGAGGTGGCTGGTTATCTGGTCACCATGGCCTTCCTGCCCCGCACGCTGTTCGCCGCTCTCGCCGGCTTCGTGCTCTTCCGCATCTGCGACGTGCTCAAGCCCTGGCCGGCGCGCATCTTCGATCGCGAGCCCCGCTGGAAGAACGCGGCGGGCGTCGTCCTCGACGATCTCTTCGCCGGCCTCTGGGCCCTGGCCCTCACCTGGGGCGCGGTCCTGGTCAAGCGGCGGCTGCTCGGGCCATGAGCGCGCCGATCGTCGAGTTCCTCGTCACCGGCGACGAGGTCATGCGCGGGATCATCGCGGATACGAACACGCAGATCACCGCCTCGAAGCTGTTCCCGCTGGGGCTCGCGCTCCGCCAGACCACAGTGGTGGGAGATCGGGGCGAGGACATTCGCAGGACCCTGCTCGAGGTCAGCTCGCGGGCGGACTTCTGCCTCGTCAGCGGCGGGCTGGGGCCGACCTCCGACGACCTCACCGCCGCCTGCGCCGCGCAGGCTGCGGGCGTCCCGATGCGGACGCACGCTCCCTGGCTCGACCATCTCAAGCAGCGCTGGGCGAAGATCCGCCCGAACGAGACGATGCCGGCCAACAACCTGCGACAGGCGGAGTTGCCGGAATCGGCGGAGGTGCTCGGCAATCCCGACGGGAGCGCGCCGGCGTTCGCGCTGCGCATCGACCGCTGCCTGTTCTTCTTCCTGCCGGGTGTGCCGCGCGAGCATCACCGGATCGTCGACGAGCTGGTGATCCCCCGCCTGCTCGAGGCCACGGGAAACGCCGTCCTGCGCTCCCGGACCTTGCAGTGCTACGGCGTCACCGAGAGCAGGCTGGACGATCTGGTCTCTCCCATCCGCGAGGCGCATCCGGAGGTTCGCTTCGGGTTCCGGACGAAGTACCCGGAGAACCATCTCTCGCTGTCCGCCCTGGCGCCGGACGCGGCGACCGCGGAAGCGAATCTCTCTCGCGTGGAGCGAATGTGCCGCGAGGTGCTCGGTTCGTTCGTCTACGGTCAGGACGGAGTGACCTTCGCGCAGACGGTCGGAGAGGAGGTCGCGCGCCGCGGCCAGACCATCTGCTGCGCCGAGAGCTGCACCGGCGGGCTGCTCGCGCAGCTGCTCACGGAGGTGGGCGGCAGCTCGCGCTGGATGCTGGGCGCGTTCGTGACATACTCGAACGGCCTGAAAGAAAGCGCCCTGGGAATCCCCCGGGAGCTCCTGCAGCAGCACGGCGCCGTCAGCGAGCCGGTGGTGCGGGCCATGGCGGAGGGCGCCCGGCAACGATCCGGCGGCACCTGGTCCACCGCGATCACCGGGATCGCCGGGCCGGACGGCGGCACTCCCGACAAGCCGGTCGGGACCGTCTGGCTCGCGCTCTCGGGACCGCCGGGCACCACGGCGCGACTGGCGAAGTATCGCGGCGACAGGGGCCAGGTGCGCCTGCAGTCCGCTTACGGCGCACTGCAGCTGCTCCGCGAGGCGCTCGGTCCCGGAAGGGCTCCCTGAGCATGGGTTGGCACGAGGTGGCGGAGCGCTACCGCGTCGACCTGATCCTGTTCCCGGCCGCGCTCTCCGCCTACGCCCTCTCCAGCGACGGTCTGCTCGCGCACCAGTCCCTCGCGCCGCACTTCGTCTATCAGGCGGACGCGTTCCTCCACGGCCAGCTGCACCTGACAGTGGCGCAACCGCCGAACCTGAACGACTGGGTGCTTCAGGGCGGGCGCTGGTACGTCTCGTTCCCGCCGTTCCCGGCCGCCCTGATGATGCCCTTCGTCGCGCTCCAGGGGCTCTCGTTCAACGACGTCGCGTTCACGCTGTTCTTCGCCGCGGCCAACGTGTCTCTCCTCTACCGGCTGCTTCGCCGCTTGCAGCCATCGCGCCCGGACTGGGAGCACGTCGCCTTCGCCCTGATCTACGGATTCGGCACCCTGGCCTGGAGCTGCGGCATCCGCGGAGAAGTGTGGTTCACCGCAGAAACCGTCGGCGTCACGCTGACGCTCCTCTACCTCCACGCCGCGCTGGGCGCGCGCCATCCGCTGCTGGCCGGACTGGCCGTCGCCTGCGCCGCCATCACCCGGACCCCGCTCGCCTTCTCCGCCGTTTTCTTCATCCTCGAAGCGCTAGTCCCTGACGGCCCGCTCGACTGGAGCAAGCTGCGCGAACCCGCGCGCTGGCGGGCGGCCCTTCCCAGGCTGGTTCCCTACGCGCTGGCGATCGCCGCCGTCGCGATTCCGATGGCGTACATGAACTACGCTCGATTCGGGAGCTTCGGCGAGTTCGGCCACTCGCACCTGTACGCGAACCGGGTGAACGCGCAGATCCAGCGCTTCGGCCTGTTCCACTACGCCTTCCTCGAGCGCAACCTGCACGACGCGTTCACGCGGCTGCCGGAGATCCAGTTCCATCCGCTCCGGATCGGGTTCAACGGAGAAGGCATGAGCCTCTTCGTCACCACTCCGCTCTTTCTCTACTTGCTCTGGCCGAAGGAGAAACCGCGCCTTCATCGCGCGCTCTGGCTGACCGTCGCGCTGGTGGCCGTTCCCGGATTCTTCTACCAGAACAGCGGGTACTACCAGTTCGGGTTCCGCTTCTCGCTCGATTACACGCCATATCTCATCCTGCTGCTCGCGCTCGGCGGCCGCCGCTTCACCGGCCTGTTCTGGCTCGCCGCGCTCGCCGGCGTGGCCGTGAACGCCTGGGGAGCAGCTGCTTTCAACCGGCTTTACTAAGTCGCGGCCGCCGAGTCCAGACCGGAGCGGGGGCGCGGCCGGCGCGCCCCCGCTCCACCCCCTCACGCGGCGGCTGGTACCGCCGCGTCCGCCACCAGCAGCTGACCCGCCCAACGCCACGCTTCCTGCCAGGGCGCCCGCTGGCCCGGCCCTACCGATGCCCATCCGATCCGTACTTCCAACTCCGGGAGATCGCGCGCGAGCGCTTCCCGCACGCGCGCGATGGGCACCTGGACCGCGTCGCCCACCGCCTCGATCAGCACGACCCCGACCTCCCGCTCCCGCACGCGCACCACGGCATCGGTGCGGCGCAAGTGCGCCCGCACGGTGCTGGCGAGCGCCTCCACTTCGCCGTCGAGCGCCGCCCAGCCGAGCGGAGCGATGCGCAGGAGCGAAAACCACCGATCGCTGCGCAGCGCGCGCTGGACCTCCATCGCCGCTATCTCCTGCAGCGTGGTCATGCCACCGCCTCCGCCTGGGTCGGCGAGGGCGCCTTCGCGTCCGGACCCGCCTCGCGCAGCTTGCGCTCCAGGTCGTCGGCCACGGCGCCGTTGCTGCGCAGCGCCTCGGCCGCCTTCTCGCGTCCCGGCCCCATCCGTTCGCCCCCGGCCTCGAACCACGCGCCGCTCTTCTCGATCAGCCCACGCTCGACGCCGAGGTCGAGCAACTCGTGCGGCCGGGAGATGCCGACGCCGTAGAGGATGTCGAATTCCGCTTCGCGGAAGGGCGGAGCCAGCTTGTTCTTCACCACTTTCACCCGGGTGCGGTTGCCGATCATCTGGTCGCCGTCCTTGACGGCGCCGATGCGGCGGATGTCCAGGCGGAGGCTGGAGTAGAACTTGAGCGCGTTTCCGCCGGTCGTGGTCTCGGGCGAGCCGAATACCACCCCGATCTTCATCCGGATCTGGTTGATGAAGATCACCGTGGCGCTGTTGCGGCTCACCACCGCGGTCAGCTTGCGGAGCGCCTGGGACATCAGCCGCGCCTGCAGACCCATGTGCGCGTCGCCCATCTCTCCCTCGATCTCGGCCTTCGGGACGAGCGCCGCGACCGAGTCGATCACCACCAGGTCCACGGCCCCGGACCGCACCAGGGTCTCCGCAATTTCCAGGGCCTGCTCGCCCGTGTCGGGCTGCGAGATCAAGAGTTCTTCGACCTTGACGCCGAGCTTGCGCGCGTACGTGACGTCGAGCGCGTGCTCGGCGTCGATGAACGCCGCGCACCCGCCCTGCGCCTGCACCTGCGCGATGGCGTGGAGCGTCAACGTCGTCTTCCCGGAGCTTTCCGGCCCGAAGATCTCCACAACGCGCCCCCGAGGATACCCGCCGCATCCAAGCGCAAGATCGAGCCCCAGCGACCCTGTGGGTATGGTCGCCACGGGTTGTGCGATCTCGCCCTCGCCGAGTCGCATCACCGCGCCTTTGCCGAACTGCTTTTCGATGGCGCCGATCGCCGCGAGGATGGCCTTCAGCTTCTCCGACACCTTGCTCATGTCCCCTCCCTGAGAATTGCGCCGGGCGATGCGCCCGGGGCGCGGTTCAGCGCGGCGTTGCGCGCCAACTGGAGCGACCTCAGTAGCCCGGTGCCCGGCCCGCCGCGCACGGGGCGATCCAGACACCGGAGCTGCACCGCGCCGTCCACGTCCCTCTCTTCGACGCGGTCGCGCGCCTCCAGGTCCGCGATGGTGCGCGCGAGCTTCAGGATCCGATCGTGGGCGCGGGCGGAGAGGTTCTTCTCGTCGATGAACCTGGCGAGCCGCGCACGCGCGGCTTCGCTTGCGTCGACCAGCTTCCGCAGCGCGGGACCGGTGAGCTGCGCGTTGCAGTGGAGGCCGGGGTGCCGCGCGAATCGGCGCCGCTGCACCTGCCGGGCCCGCTCGACGCGCTCGCGGATGACGGCGGAGCTCTCGCCCTGCGGCAACCCGAGGAAGTCCTTGGTCCGTAGCGGTCCCACTTCGATGTGCAGATCGAAACGGTCGAGGATGGGACCGGAGATGCGGCGGCGATAGCTTTCCTTGGCAGGAACCGTGCAGATGCAGCGATCCGGCTCCGGATCCGACGCGTGGCCGCAAGGGCAGGGGTTCATCGCCCCGAGCAGCATGAAGCGCGCCGGCATGGTGGCGCGATCCTTGGCGCGCACCAGCGTGATCTCGCCATCTTCGAGGGGCTGCCGGAGCGCCTCGAGCGCCGCGTGGCCGTATTCCGGCAATTCATCCATGAAGAGCACGCCCCGATGCGCGAGCGAGATCTCGCCCGGCCGCAGCGGCGACCCTCCGCCGACGAGGCCCGCGACGGAGATGGTGTGGTGCGGCGCCCGGAAGGGCCGCGAAGGGAGCAGACCTTGCCCCGGATTCAGGCGGCCGGCCACGGACCAGATCGACGTCGCCTCGACCGCCTCCTCGAAGGAGAGCGCGGGAAGCAGCCCGGGCAGCCGGCGGGCCAGCATGGTCTTTCCGGCGCCGGGCGGGCCGATGAGGAGCGCGTTGTGGCCTCCGGCCGCGGCGATCTCGAGGGCCCACTTCGCCGATTCCTGGCCCCGGACGTCAGCGAGATCGAGTTGGACGGCCTGCGGAGGTGCTTCGGGGGCCTCGGCGGGAGGGCGGGTGCCAGCTCCGCAGAACGTCGAGGCAGCCTCGGTGAGCGTCCGCGCCCCATGGACGCGAACCCCCTGCACCAGCGCGCCTTCCGGCGCGTTCTGCTCGGGGACGATCAGACCCTCGAAGCCGCGCCTGCGCGCCTCGAGCGCGATGGGAAGCACGCCGCGCACCGGCAGCACGTCCCCGGACAATGCCAGCTCCCCCGCGAGCAGCGGCGCGCGGTCCGGCAGCGGAACGAGCCCTGCGGCGGCGAGGATCCCGAGCGCGATGGCCAGGTCGAACGCCGCTCCTTCCTTGCGCAGATCGCCGGGAGCGAGATTGACCGTGATCTTCTTCTGGGGAAGCTGATAGCCGGTGTTGCGCAAGGCCGTGAGCACTCGCGTGCGCGCGTCGTTGCAGGCGTGGTCGGGGAGCCCGACGAGATGGAATCCGGGCAGACCGAGCGCGAGGTCCACCTGCACCTCGACGAGGCGCGCGCCGGCGCCGGCGATCGCCGCGCAGTGGAGAGAGGAATGCACGGGGCGCGCCTGTGCGAACGTCGTGCCGTGCGCGCGTCAGAGGGCGATGCGGCGCGCGCGTCCCGAAACCGGACTCTCGTTTCGGACGAGGCGGAGCGAAACGGACCTCACCACCACCAGCGGCGGTAGCGCGGCAGGTTGGGCGAGAACAGCACCAGGAGCAGAAGCCCGACCACGAACCCGGCCATCTGCAGCCTCGGGTGCCCGCGCGCTCCGAACGCCAGCAGCCCAGCTCCGACGAAGGACGCCGCGGCCACCGCGCCGGCGACGATCCGCGTGCGCGGGGTCGGAAGCAGTCCCAGGAGCCGCACGCCGATGGGGGTCGGATCCCGCATCCCGCCGCTCCACCACCAGGACAGCCGCGCCCGTTCGCGCTCCCCGACCTCCCGAGCCAGCGCCTCGCCGAGCATGCGGTTCTGCTGCAGCAACTCCTGCTCGGTCCGGCTTTCCTGGAGCGCGGCATGCTCCTGCGCGCGCTGCGCCTGACGCTCCGCCCACAGCCTTTCGTTCCAGGCCCGCACGTCGTCGCCGACGAGCAGCGCCTGGCAGTTCACGCAACGCTCCGCGTACCGCGTGTTGTCCGCCTCGCACCGCGGGCAGCGCAAGAAAGGCTGCTCGCCGTGGTCCATCTCCAGGGCCATTCCGGA
>Ga0137415_10004131_pt1 | contig 14381 bp, 8 predicted proteins | sample CZODoug3_1_1_16f_FD_183082 | JGI IMG/M metagenome (GOLD analysis project Ga0137415, IMG submission 183082) | Vadose zone soil fungal communities from Angelo Coast Range Reserve, California, USA - CZODoug3_1_1_16fungal (Hybrid Assembly) | ecosystem: Environmental > Terrestrial > Soil > Vadose... | reverse complement strand
CGCGCTCGAGACCACGATCGAGGAATCGGAGGCGCTGATCCGCACCTTCAACGCGCTGTTGATGATCGCGCGGGCGGAATCGGGCCAGGGGCGCGACGGCATGAGCGAGTTCGACGCGGCCGAGATCGCGCGCGGCGTGGGCGAGCTCTACGAGCCGCTCGCCGACGACAAGGGCATCCAGCTCAAGGTCGAGACCTCGCAGGCCGCCGCCCCCGTGCACGGCAACCGGGAGCTTGTGAGCCAGGCGCTCGCCAATCTGGTCGACAACGCCATCAAATATGGTTCGCCAGGTCCAGCCGGCGTGAACGGGACCGAGCCCGAGATCGTGGTCAAGGCGGTGGGGGAGGGCGACCGGATTCTCCTGTCCGTCGCCGACGGCGGCTGCGGTATTCCCGAAGCCGACCGCGGCCGCGCCGTCGAGCGCTTCGTGCGGCTGGAGCAGAGCCGCTCGCTGCCGGGGTCGGGCCTGGGTCTGAGCCTCGTTTCGGCCGTGGCGCACCTCCATCACGGCGAGCTCAGGCTCGCGGACAATGCCCCGGGGCTAAAGGCCACGATCATCCTGCCGCGCGCGGGTCCGCCGGGATCGGACGCAATCACGTCGGGAACGGGCTGAGCGTCATGGGGCGGGCGAAGGGATTGCAGCCGGGCGCCTTGGCGGAGCGGCTTGCGCGCGCGCCCGTTCTCTGCGACCCCGACGCGGCGCGCGCCCGTGTGGCGGCGTGGCTTGCCACGCAAGCCGGTCCCGCGCTCGTCCGCCTGTTCGACGCCTATCCGATGGCGCGCGCCCTGGTCGAGGGCGTCGCCGACGGCTCGCCCTATCTGTGGGACCTCATCGAGCGCGCGGAAGGGCGCTTGCTGACATTGCTCCAATCCGATCCGGACGCGCATCTGGCGGCACTGCTCGCCGCAACCACCCATGCGATGGCGGCGGCCGCGCAAGACGACGAAGCGATGCGGATGTTGCGGCGCATGAAGGCGGAAGCGGCGCTTCTGATCGCGCTCGCCGATATCGGGGGCGCCTGGGACGTGGTGCGCGTCACCCGCGCGCTCACCGATGTGGCGGACACGGCGGTCGGCACGGCTGTGCGCTATCTGCTGACGGGCGCCGCGCGCGCCGGCAAGTATGCGCCCGAGGATCCGACGCAGCCCGACGCGGGATCGGGCTATGTGGTGCTGGCCATGGGCAAGATGGGCGCCCATGAGCTCAACTATTCGAGCGATATCGACCTGATCGTGTTCTACGATCCGGATGTGCCGGCCTTGGCGGCGGGCGTCGAGACGGGTGCCTTCTTCATCCGCCTCACCCGCGATCTCATACGCCTGCTGCAGGAACGCACGGCCGACGGCTACGTGTTCCGGGTCGACGTGCGGCTGCGGCCGGACCCCGCTTCGACCCAGATCGCCATCTCGCTGCCGGCCGCGCTCGACTATTACGAGCGCTCCGGCCAGAACTGGGAGCGCGCCGCTCTCATCAAGGCACGTCCAAGCGCCGGCGATCCCGCGACCGGCCAGGCCGCGCTTCATGCGCTCGCGCCGTTCATCTGGCGCAAGCATCTCGACTACGCGGCGGTTGCCGACGTGCACGCGATGAAGAGCCAGATCCACGCCTATCGGGGCCACGGCGCCATCGCGGTCGAAGGCCACAATGTCAAGCTCGGCCGCGGCGGCATCCGCGAGATCGAGTTCTTCGTGCAGACCCAGCAGCTGATCGCGGGCGGCCGCCATCCGGGGCTGCGCGGGCGCGAGACGCTCGCGACCCTGGGCGTGCTCGCCGAACGCGGCTTCATCGACGAGGAGGCGCGCGCCTCGCTCGACGCCGCCTATCGGTTCCTGCGCGAGGTCGAGCATCGGCTGCAAATGGTCGCCGACGAGCAGACCCATACGTTGCCGACCGACCGCGGCGGCATGGAGCGCTTCGCCCGCTTTCTCGGCTATGAGGGGCGCGACGCGTTTGCGGCCGCGCTGGTGGAGCGGCTCGGCGCGGTGCAGCAGCACTATGCCAGGCTGTTCGAGCACGCGCCGGCGCGCGAGGCCGAACGCCACGGTCTCGTCTTTCCTCAGCATGCCGACGACCGCGAGACGCTCAACAAGCTCGCCGCGATGGGTTTTCGCCGCCCGGTCGAGGTCTCGGCGACGGTGCGCCGCTGGCTGACGGGCGCGCCGCGCGCCTTGCGCGGCGACGTCGCGCGCGCCCTGCTGGCCGAGCTGGTGCCGTTGCTGATCGATCAATTCGCGCGCTCCGACAGTCCGGATGCGGCGTTCCTCGCCTTCGACCGTTTCCTCGGCAATCTGCATGGCGGCGCGCGGCTGTTGTCTCTGCTGCGCGAGAATCCCGGCCTTCTGTCCCTGGTGGCGCTGCTGCTCGGGACCGCGCCGCGGCTCGCCGACATCCTGGCGCTGCACCCCCAGGTGATCGACGCGCTGCTCGATCCCGCCTTTTTCGGCGCGCTGCCCGATCCGGAGCGGCTGACCGCGCGACTTGCGGAGTCGCTCGCACAAGCCGAATCCTATGAAGATTTCCTCGATCGCGTCCGCCTGTTCGGACAGGAGCACATGTTCCTGATCGGCACGCGCGTGTTGTCCGGCACGGTGTCCGCCCGGCAGGCCGGCGAGGCCTTCGCCGGCCTCGCGGACGTGATCATTCGCGCCATGCATGGCGCGGTGACCGACCAGTTCGCCGCAACCTACGGCCGGTTGCGCGGCCAGGCGAGCGCGGTGCTCGCGCTCGGCAAGCTCGGCGGGCGCGAGACGACGGCTTCGTCCGACCTCGACCTGATCCTGGTTTACGAATTCGATCCCGCGCAGCCGGAATCGGACGGCGAGCGGCGGCTGCAGGGCAGCCAGTATTTCGCCCGCCTGACGCAGCGCCTGGTGAGCGCGATGACGGCGCGGACCAATTACGGCCGGCTCTATGACGTCGACATGCGGCTGCGCCCGTCCGGCCGCTCCGGCCCGGTCGCGACCTTGTTCGAGGCATTCGAGTCCTATCAGCGCACGGAGGCATGGACCTGGGAGCACATGGCGCTGACGCGTGCGCGCGTGGTCTCGGCGCCGCCCGGGCTCGCCCGGCGGATCGGCGAGACGGTTCGCGCCGTGCTGTGCGAGGAACGCGACGCCGGAACGGTCGCCGCCGACGTGGCCGAGATGCGGCGCGCGATCGCGTCCGAAAAGGGCGAGAGCGACCGCTGGGACCTCAAATATGCGGCGGGCGGGCAGGTCGACCTGGAATTCATCGCGCAGTATCTCCAGCTCGTGCACGCCGCGACGACGCCGGAAATCCTCGACACCGCGACGGCGCGCGTCTTCGACAACGCCGCCCGGCTCCGCCTGCTGGATGTCGAGGACGCCGAAGTGCTGCGGCCGGCGACCCGGCTCTACCATGACCTGACGCAAATTCTCCGGCTCTGCCTGTCGGGTCCCTTCGATCCGAAGACGGCCGGGGCGGGGCTGCTCGGCCTGCTCGCGCGCGCCGCCGACGTGCCGAATTTCGCGACCCTGGAGGCGCACCTCGCCGAGACGCAGGCGAAAGTGCGGCGGAGCTTCGTGCGCATCCTCGGGGAATGAGCGCGCGGACTGCACGAGTGGCCGTGCCCCGAGCGGCCTGTGGTTGCAGGGATGCAAACCCTCAATGGTTGTGGGAGGATGCCGAGGCCTGTTAGCATGGCGGGTCGGGACCGAAGGAGCGGGGACATGTCCGTGTTGCAAGCGGCGGTGACGGCGGTCGGGGTACGGTTGATGATGTTGGGCGCGGCGCTCGCCGCTCTCGGCCGGCTCATCGCCATCGCGATCAAAAGCCTGTCCGGCCACGACGGCACCCTTCAGCAACGTCTGGTCGCCGGCCTGACGTCTCCGGTCGGGCAGCGAGCGGCGTTCGACGTGCTGCGGGCATTTCTGCCCAATATCGTGATCAAGCGGAAGTTCATCACCTCCTACGACAATGGCGGCACCGCGGTGGTGACGCGCTTCGAGGACGTCAAGGAGGTGCTGGCGCGCGACGGCGAGTTCGATGTCGTCTACGGGCCCCGGATGATCCAGATCACCGACGGGCAGAACTTCTTCCTCGGCATGCAGGATACGCCCGACTATACCCGCGACGTCTCGAACATGAGGGTCGCGGTGCGCCGCACCGATCTGGCGAGCGTCGTGCAGCCGTTCGCGGCGCGCAAAGCGGCCGAGCTGGTCGCCGCGACCCGCGGGCGGATCGACGTTCCGCAGGACCTCACCCTGCGGGTGCCGACGCAGCTGCTCGACGTCTATTTCGGCACGCCGGGGCCGTCCGAGCGCGAGATGATCGCGTGGACGACGGACATGTTCTGGTACCTGTTCATCGACCTCTCGGCGGATCCGACGCTCGACACGCGCGCGCTGCAATCCGCGGCCCAATGCAGGGCCTATCTCGACGGCGTCATCCGGGATCGAAAGGCCCGGCCGTCGGGCGCCGACGACGTCCTCAATCGGTGCCTGGCGATGCAGGCGGCCGGTCTTCCCGGCATGGACGATCTCGGCATCCGCAACAACCTGATCGGCTTGGTGATCGGCGCCGTTCCGACGACCTCGAAGGCCGCCGTCCTGGCGCTCGATCAACTGCTCGAACGTCCGGACGCGCTGGCCGGGGCGCAACGCGCCGCCCGCGCGGACGACGATGCGTCGCTGGCGCGCCATATATTCGAGGCGCTGAGGTTCAATCCCGTCAATCCGTTGATCTACCGGCGCGCCAACCGCGATACGGTGGTGGCGGCGGGAACGTTGCGCGCGCGAAAGATTCCGCGGTCCACCATGGTGCTGGCGGCGAATTACTCGGCGATGTTCGACCGGCTGAAGCTCTACGACCCGGAGTCGTTCCGCACCGACCGGCCCTGGGACAGCTACATCTTATGGGGCGACGGGCTGCATACCTGCTTCGGCGCTCATATCAATCAGGTCCTTATCCCGGCGATCCTGAAGCCGCTCCTGCAGCAGAAGGGCTTGCGGCGCGCCCCGGACGCGTCCGGCCAGATCGACACGGGCGGGACACCGTTTCCGGTGCATCTGCGCCTGGAGTTCGACGCGGCCTGACAGGCCGCTATCGCTCCGGCGGCGCATTCCCGAAATAGTCCCTGACGGTCTCCCAGGCCGCGGTCTGCAGGAACTTGGCGGTGCCGGCGTCGAGCCCGGCGGTGTAGCCGAGACCCTCCGGGGATTTCTTGAACAGCGCCGCATAGACGGTGCAGGCCGCCAGATAGGTGCCGGCGAGGCTCGGATGGCGCTTGTCGGATGCGTGCAGGATCAGCTCGGGCCGCTGCCGGAGCGAACGCGCGAAGGCCAGCCCGGCCGGGATCACCAGGGCCTCGTTCTGGTTGCCCGCCATCGTATAGGCCTCGGCCAATTCGGCCGTCATCTCCGGCTTGTCGGCATAGGCCCATGACATGAAGAAGACCGGCTTGGCGCCGTGGCGGCGCACCGTATCGCTGTGCTGCCTGCTGAAATCGGCGAAGACCGATTTCAATTGCGGGTGAATCGGGCACTGGCTGCAATCCATCATGATGGCGAGGTCGAACAGCCGGTCGATCTTGTTGAACACGACGTTGTTGTCGGCATCGAAGGAATAGCGGCCCAGGGCGTTCGGCCGGAAATACGATTCGACGTCGTGCCAGTCCGCGCCCGAGCCGCTGATGGTGACCGATGTGGCGCGCAGCCGATAAGCCGGATCGGCCGCGCTCACGAGCCGCAACACGTGATTATGCAGGCTGTTGTTGTAATAGAAGAAGCTGTTGCCGATGAAGATCACGGAGGCTGGCCGCTCGACGCCGGACTCGAGGACCTTCGGCGCCGTCTGCGCCGCGAGCGGCGTCATGCCGAGAAGGGCGAGCAGGGCGGCGCCGAACAAGGGGCGGAGGCCAGAAAAGAACATGGTATGCGTCCTGATTGGATCAACGGGCTTCGTCGCGGGCACGGGTTATCGTGACGTGACGACCTTGCTATTTTAGCGCCCCGTCCCGTTCTCTCCCAGAGGCTCTCCATGCCCCCGATCTTGCGGCTCTACGAGGATACGCTTTCCGCCGACGGCGCATTCGATGCCGCATTGACCGCCATGCCGCGCATGATCTTCGTGGCGCACGGCGCGGTCACGGTCGCCGAGCGTCTGCTGGGCGATGGCGAAGCCTGGTTCGGCGCCGGCGCGCTCGCGCTCACGCCCGGCAAAGCCGGGGTGACCTGCTGGCGCTTCGAGCTCGCGCCGGCATCGGGTGCGGATGGCGCGGCGCGCGGCCGCGGCGTGGTCTCGCACCAGAAAATGGCGGTCCGGCTCGATACCTTGCCGGCGGGCGATCTCCTGATGCGGGGCGACAGCGTCGGCTTTCCGCCGGGCGGCTGCGCCTATCTGCACACCCATCAGGGTCCGGGCATCCGCTGCCTGATCGAAGGCGGCATCCGCATCGATACCCACGGAGGCTCGACGTCCTACGGACCGGGCGGCGCGTGGTTCGAATCCGGCCCCGAGCCTGTTTTCGCGCAGGGCGCCGATCGTCCGACGCGCTTCATCCGGGTGATGATCCTGCCCGGCGCTCTGCTCGGCAAGAGCTCGATCTCCTACGTCAACGAGGACGACAAGGCGCGGCCGAAGTCTCAGCAGTACAAGATCTTCGTCGATGAGCCTATCGCGCGGGAATGATCGGTCCGTCGGCTTTTCGGAGCGCTGTCACGCCGCATTGCGGGCGGCAGTCGCCTGGCGCGCCGGAGAGGGCAGGCGCACCACAACGACCGTGCCGACGGCGGGCTTGGAGCGGATGCGCATGATGCCGCCATGCAGCTCGATCAGGGACTTGGCGATCGCGAGGCCGAGCCCCGAGCCCTGATGGCTCTTGGTGAGCTGACTCTCGACCTGCTCGAACGGCCGGCCGAGCTTGGCGAGCGCGGCATGCGGAATGCCGATGCCGCTGTCGTCGATCGCGATCACCAGCGAATGGCCGCGCATGCGGCCGCGGACGTTGACGTGGCCGCCGTGCGGCGTGAATTTCACCGCGTTGGACAGCAGGTTCAGGATGATCTGCTTGCAGGCGCGGCGATCGGCTTCGAACGCGATATCGGGCGTCACGTCGAGCGCCAGCGCGAGCTTCTTTTCGGCGGCCCGGCCCGAGACCACCCGCAGCGCATCGGCCAATAGCTCGTCGAGGATCAGCGTCTCGCGGTCGAGGCGCATGCGGCCGGCCTCGATCTTGGACATGTCGAGGACGTCGTTGATCACTTCGAGCAGGTATTGGCCGCTCGAATGGATGTCGTGGCAGTATTCGTCGTATTTCTGGGTGCCGAGCGGGCCGAACATGCCGGATCCCATGATCTCGGAGAATCCCAGGATGGCGTTGAGCGGCGTGCGCAGCTCATGGCTCATATTGGCGAGGAATTTGGATTTCGCCTGGCTGGCTTCCTCCGCGCGGGTCTTCTCCTCGGAGTATTTCTCGGCGAGCTCGGAGAGCTGGTGCGCCTGCGACTCCAGCACCTGCTGCGAGGTTCGCAGATCGGCGACGGTCGCCATCAGGCGGCGCTCGCTGTGGATCAGCTTCTCCTCGTGCAGCTTGATATTGGTGATGTCGGTGCCGACCGAGACATAGCCGCCGTCCTTGGTGCGCCGTTCGCTGATATGGAGCCAGCGGCCATCCTCGAGCTGCGCCTCGAAGGTGCGCGCGCCCGGCGTCGTGCTGTCGTCACTGGCGCTGGTGGTGCGCACCACCGGCCGGCGCCCGGCGGCGACCACCGCCTCATAGGCGGTGCCCGCCGTGATCGTGTCGTCGGGAAGATCGTGCAGCGCCTGAAAATTCGAGTTGCAAAGCACCAGCCGGTTGTCGGAGTCCCACAGCACGAAGGCCTCCGGGATGGTCTCGATCGCGTCACGCAGGCGGAGATCCGCCGCGACGGTCTTTTCCATCAGGTGCTTCTGCTCGGTGATGTCGACCGCGATGCCGATCAAATGCGGGTCGGCGCCGTCGCTCTGGCGGATGATCTCGCAGCGCGCGCGCAGCCAGACCCAGTCGCCGCAGGCGTGGCGCATGCGGAATGCGCGGTCGATCGACCGGGTCTTGCCGTCGGCGAGCTGGGTTGCGAGCTCGTAGAGCCGGATGTCGTCGGGGTGGACCAGCGCGCCGACCTCCCCGAAGGTCAGGAGATCGTCGCGCGGGTCGAGGCCGAGAATGGCGAACATCGAATGGGACCAGAAGATGCGCCCGCGCGCGAGATCCCAGTCCCATAACCCGCAGCGCCCGCGGTTGAGCGCGGTGTCGATGCGCGCCCGTACGGTGTCATAGATCGCGTCCGCCTCGCGCGCGCGCGTCGCCTGCCAATGGAAAGCGAAGCCCAGGATGAGAACCACGAAGCCGGTGGTGGCCGACAGCGTGACGGTGAGCACGGTGTCGGACCGCCAGGGTGCGAGCGCCTGCGCGCGCGACTGGATGATGGCGATCTGGCCGAGCGGCGCCTTGAGCAGGCGCACGGTCGCGAAGGCCGGCGTGCCGTCGGCGAGCGGCGTTTCCAGCACGCCGGCGGTGGCGCCGAAAGTGGTGAGCGGCTGGTCGGGACCCAGGATGTCGAGCAACGGCCGGCCCGGCATGCGGAAGGGCGCGGCCGCGACGATGTTGCCGTCGATATCGCTGACGAAGATCTCGCGTCCGCCGTCGCGGGCGCGGGAGGGAAGCAGGCGATCGAGCAGATCCTGGGTGCCGCGCAAGACGTCGTTCTTCGACGTCGTCACCGCCTGATCGAGACGCGCCGCGAGCAGGTCAGCGGTCGCGTCGAGCTCGGCGACGACCGTCGCGATCGCCTGATGCCGACGATCGTGCACCTGCACGCCGGTGCCGAACGCCATGGTGAGCAGGAAGGCGATGATGAGAACGGGGACCGCGCGGCGCAATGCTGGTTCTGCGACAAGGAGGCGCCGATACGCGGGCTTGGCGATCGACTGAGCCAGGCCCTTGATCGAATCCGTACTCGGTGACGCGCTCGCGAGAGCGGGCGTCATGCCAAGCCTCCCCCTTTGGAACTTCCCCATCCGGACTCGGTCAGGACGCGCCGCAGCGCTTGCCGAATCACCGTCATTGGAATCGATCGCAGAATCTTTGTCGAGAGTCCTCGAATCGATTTTTAAGAAATTATTACCACCAACGAAAAGCGCGAAAATGCGCGTGTGACACGGGTTTCCGTGACTTCCGCGGCGGTGCCGGAACGCTATCCACACCCCGGTTTCGAGGCCTTGACAGCGCTTCCGCTTCCTCCCCGCCGGGCGCGCAACGGTGCCGCACTCAGGTCTCGGCGAGCGAGCGCTCGACGATGTCGCGCACGTCGGGGGAGAGCGACGGTGCCGCCGCCACCCGCTTGAGCTCGGCCTCGGCCCTGGCGCGCCGCACCGCCTCGAGGGCACGCCAGCTTCGGAACGCCGTCATCATGCGCGAGGCGACCTGGGGATTTTTTCCGTCGAGGGCCAGCACGGTGTCGGCCAGGAAGGCGTAGCCGGCGCCGTCCGGGCGGTTGAACTGGGTCTGGTTCATCTGCGTGAAGGCGCCCACAAGGGAGCGCACGCGGTTCGGGTTTCCAAGCGAGAAAGCGGGATGCCGTGTGAGCTCCTGCACCCGCTCGAGCGTCGCCGGCTCCGGGATCGCGGCCTGCAGCGCGAACCATTTGTCGATTACCAGGGGATCGGACTGATAGCGGCGATAGAAATCGTCGATCGCGGCTTGGCGCTCGCGCACCGGGTAGAGCGAGAGCGTCGACACCGCCGCCAGGCGGTCGGTCATGTTGTCGGCCGACTGGTATTGGCGGGCCGCGAGCGCGATCGCGGCCGAGCTGCCTGAGGCGGCCAGCAGGTCCAGCGCGATGTTCTTCAGGCTGCGGCGGCCGGCGCTCGCCGCATCCGGGCTGTAGGTGCCCCCGTCCGACAGGCGGCGATAGGCGTCCCGCAGCGCGGCTCCGAGCGCGTTCCCGAGCTCCGCCCGCAACGCGACGCGCGCCGTGAAAATGGCGTCGGGATCGACGTCGCGGCCGAGCTCGCGCGCGATATCGGCCTCCGACGGCACCGCGAGCGCCTGCGCCGCGAAGGCCGGTTCCACCTGCGGATCGGCAAGGATCGTGCCGAGCGCCGCGACCAGGCCGCCGTCCGTGCGCATCGGGTTGCCGGCGCGCAACGCCTTGACGTTATCCGTGAGCAACGTCGAGGCGAGCGTTTGCAGCGCCTGCCAGCGGTTGAACGGATCGCTGTCATGAGCGGCAAGAAAATGCAGGTCGTCGGGGGTGAGGTTCGCGGTGAGCTTGACCGGCGCCGAAAAGGCGCGGTTGAGCGAAGCGACGGGCCGCGTCCCCACATTGGTGAACACAAAGGTCTCGGCCGGGTCGCTGAGCACGAGGACGCCGCGCTCGACCGCGCGGCCGTCGGCGAGCGTGAGCGGAATGTCGTGGCCGTCCGGCGCGATCAGCCCGATCGCGAGCGGGATCACCATCGGTTCCTTCACCGACTGGCCGGGAGTCGGACGCAGCATCTGGGCAAGCGCAAGGGTGCAGGTCCGGGCTTTGGCGTCGTGGCTCATGGTCACGGCGACCTCGGGGGTGCCGGCCTGCCGGTACCAGCGCATGAATTGGGTCAAGTCGATCCCGGTCGCGTCGGCGAAGCAGCCGACGAAGTCCTCGATGGTGGCGGCATGGCCGTCATGGCGCTTGAAATAGAGATCCATGCCCTTGCGAAAGCCCTGCGCGCCGAGCAGCGTCTTGAGCATGCGCACGATCTCGGCGCCCTTCTCGTAGACGGTCGGCGTGTAGAAATTATTGATCTCGCGATAGGTGTCGGGCCGTACCGGATGGGCCAGGGGGCCGGCGTCCTCGACGAACTGGTGGGCGCGCAGCACCCGAACGTCGGCGATGCGCTTCACCGGGCGCGAGCGCTGGTCGGCGGTATATTCCTGGTCGCGGAAGACGGTGAGGCCTTCCTTCAGGCAGAGCTGGAACCAGTCGCGGCAGGTGATCCGGTTGCCGGTCCAGTTGTGGAAATATTCATGCGCGATGATGGCGTCGATGCTCGCATAGTCGGCGTCGGTCGCGGTGTCGGGCGTCGCCAGGACGTATTTGTCGTTGAAGACGTTGAGGCCCTTGTTCTCCATCGCGCCCATGTTGAAGGCCGAGACCGCCACGATCATGAAGATATCCAGATCGTATTCGCGTCCGAACGCCTGCTCGTCCCAGCGCATGGCGCGCTTCAGCGCATCCATCGCGAAGCCGGCGCGGCTTTCCTTGCCCGGCTCCACATAGATGCGCAGCGCGACGTTGCGGCCCGACATGGTGACGAACGCGTCTTCCACGTGGCCGAGCGCGCCGCCGACCAGCGCGAACAGGTAGGAGGGCTTCGGAAACGGGTCGTGCCACACGGCGAAATGGCGGGTGGTGCCGGCGACGTCCCCGGAGGCGACGAGATTTCCGTTGGACAGCAGCACGGGCGCGTCCGCCTTCTCGGCCTCGATGCGCGTGGTGTAGATCGCCATCACGTCGGGCCGGTCGGGAAAGTAGGTGATGCGGCGAAAGCCCTCGGCCTCGCACTGGGTGCAATAGGTCGCTCCCGCCCGATAGAGGCCGGTCAGCTGCGTATTCGCGGTCGGATCGACCAGCGTCTCGATCTCGAGCAGGCAGGCGCGCTGCGGCGGTTGCGGGATGCTCAGTTTGTCGGGCGTCGCGGTGAAGCTGTCCGCCGACAGCGGCCGGCCGTCGAGCTTGATCGACTTGAGCGTCAATCCGTCGCCGTCGAGCGTCAGCGGCGCCGCGGCCCGGGCGGACGGATTGGGCCTGACCTTGAGCCTCGCGCGCACGCGCGTCGCGGTCGGATGCAGCGACACGTCGAGCTCGACCGTCTCGACCAGCCAGTCCGGCGGCTGATAATCGGCGAGGCGGACTGGCTGGTCCTGGTCGGTGCGCATGGCGTCTCACGGTTGGGGGCAAACCGAGCGGTCCGATCGTGGAACGCCCTCTGGATTGGATTTCGGCCGCATGTCCCGGGACGAACGGTATCGGCCCCGGGTCCGGGACGGGGCTTTCGCCGGACATGCTCCCCTCCATCTAAGCGGTTCGCGCCCAAACGCCAAGGCGCGTATTCGGCGGCCCTGCCGGAGGCCTGCCACGCACGGCGGCGTGCGACGTTGCGGCAGGACGGCAGGTCGCCGCCCACGCTTGCAAGGCCGCCGGAAAGCAAGCAAAACAGCATCGAACGGCGGGCCTCTCGACCGCCGGCAGGCAACACTTCAAGAGGGCAGATCCGATGTTCCGGTTTCGCATGTCATGGCTCGGCTTCGCGGCTTTGCTGGCCGCCGCGTTCACGCTCTCGGGGCCGGTTTCGGCCCAGACCTTTCCGACCCAGACGGTCAGGATCGTCGTGCCGTTCTCGGCCGGCAGCGTGACCGACATCATGGCGCGCATCATCGCGGACGAGATGGGCCGGCAGTGGGCCCAGCAGGTCATCGTCGAGAACCGGCCCGGGCTGCCGGGCACCGTCGCGGTCGCCCAGGCAAAACCCGACGGCTACACCCTGATGCTGACGTCGAACGGCCATACGGTGGCGGGTCTCACCAACAAGAATCTGAGCTTCGATCCGATCAAGGATTTCGCCGGCATCACGCGCGTCTGCTCGGCGCCTTACGTGCTGATCGTCAATCCGGAGGTTCCCGCCAAGTCGGTGAAGGAGCTGATCGCCCTCGCCAAATCCAAGCCCGGCACGCTCAATTTCTCCTCGCCCGGCTTGGGCAGCTCGACCTTCATCGCCGGTGCGCTGTTCCGCAGGGCGGCCGGAATCGACGTCGTGCATGTGCCCTACAAGGGAGCGCCCGAGTCGGTGACCGCGGTGGTGCGCGGCGACGCCCATATGTATTTCGCGCCGATCAACCTGGCCAAAGAGCTGGCGGAGGGCGGCAAGGTGCGGGCGCTCGCGCTCGCCACGCCCAGTCGCGACCCCAACATGCCGAATGAGCCGACCTTCACCGAGGCCGGCTTGCCCTTCGTCTATGACGGCTGGTTCGGCCTGATGGCGCCCGCCGGCGTGCCGCGCGAGATCATCGCCAAGATCAACAAGGACGTGGTGCACATGCTGGGAACGCCGGAAGCGAAGGCGAAGCTCGCGGCGCAATTCGTCCTGCCGGTCACCGACACGCCGGAGGCGTTCGACAAGATCATCCGCGACGAGACCGCCAACCTGACCCAGGTCTTCAAGGAGGCGGGCATCGGGAACTGACGTCGCAGCCGGCTGATCTCTGCAAGGCGACCGCAAGGTTAGCGGCACGGTTATGCGTACCGGCGAGGAGGCGCCATGCCGGTCATGCGTGCCATGGTGCTGGAGAGGCCGGGCACCGCCCTCGTGATGCGAGAGCGGCCGGTCCCCTTGCCCGGGCCGGGCGAGATCCTGGTCGAGATCGCGGCGTGCGGCGTATGCCGCACCGACCTGCATGTGATCGATGGCGAGCTGCCCGACCCGCGCTATCCCGTCGTGCCCGGCCACGAGATCGTCGGTAACGTTGCGGCGACGGGCGAGGGCGTCGGAGGATTTGCTCCAGGCGCGCGCGTCGGCGTGCCGTGGCTCGGCGCCACCTGCGGGGTGTGCCCTTATTGCCGTGCCGGCCGCGAGAATCTCTGTGACAATCCACTGTTCACCGGCTACACGCGCGACGGCGGCTATGCCACCCATGCGATTGCAGACGCCAATTTTTGTTTCCCACTGCCCGAGCACGGGGACGATGCCGAGCTCGCGCCGCTTCTGTGCGCCGGCCTGATCGGCTGGCGCAGCTACCGCATGGCCGGGGAGGGGAGCGCGCTCGGCCTTTATGGATTCGGCGCGGCGGCGCACATCCTGGCGCAGGTCGCCATATGGCAGGGACGCCGCGTCCATGCCTTTACCCGTCCGGGCGACGAGGCCGCCCAAGCCTTCGCGCGCTCGCTCGGTGCGGTCTGGGCCGGCGGCTCGGACGAGATGCCGCCGGAGCCGCTCGATGCCGCCATCATCTTCGCACCGGTCGGGGCGCTCGTTCCCCTGGCCCTCAAGGCGGTGAAGAAGGGCGGGCGCGTGGTCTGCGGCGGCATACACATGTCGGACATTCCGGGATTTCCCTACGCGCTGTTGTGGGAAGAGCGGCACCTGCTCTCGGTCGCCAATCTCACGCGCGCCGATGCGCGGGAATTCCTGGCGCTGGCCCCGCAGGCCGGCGTTAAGACGCAGGTCAGGCGCTATCCGCTGGCCGCCGCCAACGACGCGCTTGCCGACCTGCGCGAAGGGCGCCTGCAGGGGGCCGCCGTGCTGGTGCCGTAGTTCACCAAATAAGAGACTCGTAACGCGCACTCGAGATTTGCTGGACGTTTCCCTGCGACCGATTCCTGTTTGCGAGGGATATGCAGACGAT
>Ga0137415_10004130_pt1 | contig 14382 bp, 13 predicted proteins | sample CZODoug3_1_1_16f_FD_183082 | JGI IMG/M metagenome (GOLD analysis project Ga0137415, IMG submission 183082) | Vadose zone soil fungal communities from Angelo Coast Range Reserve, California, USA - CZODoug3_1_1_16fungal (Hybrid Assembly) | ecosystem: Environmental > Terrestrial > Soil > Vadose... | reverse complement strand
TTCTTCTTGATCTGGATGTCCACCCCGCGCAGCGCGTGCACGACCTCCGCGCCCATCACGTACTCGCGCGTCAGGTGGTGCGTCAGGATGACCGTGTCGGGCGTCGGCGTGTCGCCGGTGCGGAACAGCATCGCCTCGGTAGATGTCATAGCGTCCGTCCCAGCACCGCTTCGACCTGCGCGCGGGCGATGAGGTAGTTGAACCGCGTCTGGACGACGTTGACTTGCGCCTGCGTCAATGCGGCCTGCGACGTCAGCAGATCGAGGATCGTGGCTGCACCGACGCGATAGCGCTCGTTCTGCACGCGCAAGTCTTCGGTCGCCGCGGCCAGATTATCGCGTGCGATGTTGATTTGCTCGACGGCCGTCGACAGCGCCGCGAGCTCCTGCGTGATGAGCGCGTTGACCTGCCGGCGCGTATCAGCGGCCCGCGCCTCGGCGATGTCACGATTGACAGAGGCCGAGACCTGGTTGGCTTCGCGCGAGAATCCGTTGAACAGCGTCCACGACACCCCGAACCGCCACGAGAACGTTTCGGGATAGTTGTTGAACAGCGGGAAGCTCGGCGAGCCGGCGCCCTGGCGATTGTTGGTGTAGCTCACCGTCAGCGACGGCCAGTACTGCGAGCGCGCGCTCCACACCTGCGCGCGCGCTGCGCTCGCCTGCGATTCTGCTTGTGCGACTGCCGGCGCACTCTCGAGCGCGGCGCGCCGCAGGTCCGCGGTGTCGGGCACGGCGGGCAGCACGGTGTCCGGGATGGCGCGCACGAGCGCGTCGACGCCGATCTGGCGGCCGAGATTCGCCTCGGCTGTCGCGAGGTTTGCCTGCGCCTGGAGCAACACAATGCGCGCGTTGCCGTAGTCGACCGTGGAGCGGAGCGAGTCCGAGCGCGTCGCCGAGCCGGCATGCAGCTTTTCGACGGAGATCTGCAGCTGCTGTTGCGCCCGACGCACCTGCGATTCGGCAACGCGGACCAGATCTTCCGACGCCAACGCGTTATAGAAGATCTGTTTCGTCGCGAGCGTGACCTGGAAGCGCTGGTTCACTGCTCCGGCTGCCGCGGCGTCGCCAGTGGCGTTCGCCGCCCGCAGGTTTGCGAACCGCCGGAAGCCGTCAAACAGCTCGAGACTGGCATTGAGACTGCCGGTGTATGAGTACTCCGGCGGGACCGGCTGACCGGTCGTCGGGTCGATGCGGCTGACGTTGCTGCGCGCCGCTGACACGCCCGTTGAGAGCGTTGGAAGAAAAGCGCCGAACGCCGAGCGGGTGGAGGCACCTGCGGTGCGCTGATCCCCGCGCGCCTGAACCATCGCCGGCTGCACGTCCAACGAGCGCCGCACGGCTTCCTGCAGCGTCACTTCCTGCTGCGCCGCGGCAGGCGCGGCGAGCAGCGTGCCAAGAAGAGTCCCCACCACCAAACCCCGCTGCATTAGTGGTCCCCTCCCGCCTTCCCTTTGGTGGAGTCTTCCCGCTCCCTACGGTGATGCTCAGCCTGATCGATCAGTTGCTGGTGACGAGTCCGCTGCGCCGGCGTGAGCTGAGCATCGATCTCGGCACGCATGCGCGTCTTGATGGAATCGAACCGCGGCCGCACCCGCGCCCAGAGAGAATCGGTCTCGGGGCGGTGACGCGCGAAGATCGCCCGCACGGAGTCCCGCTGCGCGGAGCTGAGATCCAGCTCCCGGCTCAGATAGGCGACCATGGCATCGGGTCCGCGCCCGCCCCCCGGACCGCGCCCGTCGTGTGCGACGGCCTCGCGGCCGCCCCATCCGGCAAGTCCGCCCGCCACGAACACGGCGGCCAGGAGGCCGACGGCGGCGAGTTTCGATCTATTCAGCATGGTTCCTCATTTCTCGTTCTTAGCGTTGATCAACCAATGACGCAAACACGACGCTGGCGTCCGGTGGATCCTGCGCGGTCACGAGGGCCGCAAGGCCCGGTCCCTCGAGCGGTGCCATCGCGGCCTCGATCGATGCCGGCGCCGGCGTCAGCACGGTTCGCCCGAACAGGAATCCGACGATCAGGGCCGCGACCGCGGCAGCGATGCCCGGCCGGAACCACGACGCCAGCACGTCGAGCGTCGGGACCGTAGAACGGTCCAACGCCCGCTCGTACTGCGCCATGACCCGCGCGACGAACGCTTTCTGATCGTCCTTCGGCTCGAGCGCGGCGCGCAACGCCGCGCCGAGCTCGGGATCCGGGCGATGATCGAACGGCTGTGTGTCTTTCATCGTGCCTGCTCCTTCCAGTCTGCCAGCAGCGTGCGTAGACGGCGACGCGCGTGAAACACTTCCGATCGCACGGTTCCTTCCGGAATTCCCAGAATCCCGGCGATTTCGGCGTGCGAGTAACCTTCGACATCGAACAAGACGACTGCCATCCGGCGGCGCTCCGACAGCTCGCCGAGCGCGGTTTGCAAGCGCGCACCCAACTCGTTGCGAATCGCCACCGCGTCGGGTCGCGGACCACCGCCCACCAACGCCGGGTCGAGCGGCTCAGCCTGCCGTACGTTACGGCGCCGCCGCCGGTCCGTGGCAGCGTTGGCGACGATCCGCATCAACCAGGGGCCGAAGGGGCGGCGTGTATCGTACTGCGCGAGCTTCACCAGGGCTGACAGAAAACCGTCCTGCGCGGCGTCATCCGCATCGTCGGGATCGCCCAACACCGCCCGGGCGACCCGCCGCGCCTGCTGTGCATATCGCTCCACGAGTACGCCGAATGCGTCGCGATCACCCGCTAAACTCTTAGCAACTAAGCCCTTGTCCTCTTCGCTGCTTCCCATACGCGCAGCGCCGGTCGGAGGTTGAGCCCCAGCCCCCCCGGCCCCGCCGCCTAGCCCACCAGCTCCGCCCTCGCGCTCAGCGAACATCGCTCTCACGCCGCCGCCGCCGCCGGGCGAGGGCCCAGCCGGCGAGCCAGACGGAGGTCACCAACGCGCCCGCCGCCAGAACCGCGCTCGCAACCAGCGGAAAGAGGACGAGCGACACGCCCACCAGGAGGAAGGCCACCGCCGCAGTACCAGCCACCATGCGCCGCGCCCCACCGGCGACTTGAATGAGCGCGACCGCGACGACGGCCTGGCGTTCGCGCAGCGTGCGCTTGTATTGCGGAGCCGGAGCCTCCGGCGGGGCGACCGCGTGGGAAGTGGGCACCGCGGCGGCAGCGACGAGCCGCGGCGGCAGCGGCAGCCGGCGGCGCGCCATCAGCACGATCTCGCGGCTCTGCGCCATGTCGTGCAAAAACTGCGTCGCGAGCGTCGCGGTCAAGCCATCATGCTCGGCGACGAGGTCGAGCTCGTAATTGCCCAGCAGGCTCGAGACGTTGAGGTTGCTCGATCCCACGCGCCCCCACTCGTGATCGCCCACGAGCGTCTTGGCGTGCAGCATCGGGCCGCGATACTCGAAGATCCGGACGCCCGCGTGGAGGAGCTCGCGATACCCCGAGCGCGTGAAGATGCGGACGATGGGGATGTCGGAGGTGCCGGGAAGCAGGAAGCGCACGTCCACGCCGCTGCGGGCTGCATCCACGAAGCTCGCGTACAGCGGCGGCGGCGGGACGAGGTAGGCGTCGGTGATCCACAGTCGTTCCGTCACCGCGGCCGCCAGCAGCTGGACTGCGCGATAGATGCGCGACTGTCCGGGGAAGCCTTCCACCACGCGCACGGCCGTCGGCCCACATTCTTCGGGCGTCGCTGTGGTTTCGTCTTCGGGCAAGGCGCCGCCGGCACGGGCCCACATCCGGGCGAACGCCGCTTCAAGGGCCACAACCGCCGGGCCGCACACCATCAACATCGTATCGCGCCAACACGGCGCTCCGTTCGTGGGATTACCGGCCCATTCGTTGCCGATGCACAGCCCACCCGTCATCGCCCGCTCGCCGTCGACGACGAGGAGTTTGCGGTGGTCGCGGCTGAACGCTTCGATCAAGCCGCTCGTCCAGATCGGGCGAAACGGGCGGACGTCCACGCCGCGGCTACGCAGCTCACGCCAGTACCGGCGGCCGGTGCTGTGGCAACCGAACGCGTCGTAGAGCACGCGCACGCGCACGCCGGCACGCGCGCGGTCGGCCCACGCCGTGGCGAAGCGCCTCCCGGTGTCGTCGTCGTGAATGATGTAGTTCTCGAAATGGATCGTGCGCTGTGCACCGGCGATCATGTCCAGCATCGTCTGAAGCGCATCACTGCTGATCGAGATGTGGCGGACGATGTTGCCGGGGATGGGCCGTGCTCCCGTCGCCCTATCCAACGCCCGCGAAAACGGATTCACCCTCCCCCCCCGACCCCCCCAAGGCCCAACGAGGGCTCCACCGAGCGGAGCGCCTGAATGCAGAATGCGATGTGCTCGTCAAGCGGTATGCCGAGCTCTTCGGCGCCCTGTCGCACCTCCTCGCGGTTCACGCCGCGAGCAAACGCCTTGTCCTTGAGCTTTTTCTTGACCGACGAGACCTCGAGATCCGCGAAGCTCTTCGAAGGCCGCACCAGCGCGCACGCGACGAGGAAGCCGCACAGCTCGTCGACCGCAAAGAGCGTCTTCGCCATGGGTGTGTCGCGCGGCACGCCGGAATACGTCGCGTGGCCTAAGACAGCCCGCAGCTGTGGCTCGGCGACGCCTCTGGAGCCTAGCAGACTGACGCCCCAGGCCGGATGACCCTCGGTGGCCGAGTGCTCGGGATTGGGAAACTTTTCGTAATCGAAGTCGTGCAGCAGGCCGACGAGCCCCCACGCCTCGGGATCCTCGCCGTATTTGGCGGCATACGCGCGCATCGCGGCCTCGACCGCGAGCATGTGCTGGCGCAGCGACGGCGATTGGGTGTGCTCCTGCATGAGCGAAAGGGCTTCGGCTCTGTTCACTTGATCGCTACCCCCCACCGTTCACTCCACAACGCGAGCATGAGCTGCGGCCACAATCTCCGCGCATGATTCCGGCGACCGGTGCGGTGCTCTGCCAGGAGCGGCGTGTCGAGCAGGCGGTCGGCCAGGGGAGCGAGTCCTGTGTTCAGCCAGCGGGCCACTGGCACGGAGAGACCGCGTTTCCGGCGATGAATGACTGCGTCCGGCACCAGCCCCCGCGCGGCTTCCTTTAATATCGCCTTGGTCGTGAGGCCACGCACCTTGAGACGCGAAGGGGCGGGAAGCACGAGCTCCATCACTTCGCGATCGAGGAACGGCGCCCGCGCCTCCACCGAAGCCAGCATCGTGGCGCGATCGACCTTGACCAGCAGATCGTCCGGCAGATAGGACAAGAAATCGAACCACATGACGCCATTCAGCGGATCGTCGTGCGGGAAGCGGTCCAGTTTGCTGGCCAGCTCCGCAATGACGCCGTCCTCGATCGCCATCGCGCCGAGCCAGGTGAGGTGGCGATCGAGCCAAGGTTGTTCGCTGGCGGCGAGGAACTGTTTGACCATGTACTCGAGCGTCATCTTGCCGGTCGACGACGGCCAGCGATCCGCCGTCCAGCGCGCGGCGCGCCGCAGCGGGCCCGGGACCCGCTGCCAGCGCTCCGCGAATTTGTGGCCGAGGTAGGTGGGATAGCCGCCGAACAGCTCGTCGGCACCTTCCCCGGACAAAATGACTTTCACATCCTCGCGGGCGGCTTCCGCCAGCAGGAACGTGGGAAGCACCGCGGGGTCCCCGAGCGGCTCGGCGAGTGCGCGCGACACCACCTCGAGCGCGCGACCGAGCGATTCATCGTCGGCCGTGACCACGTGATGGACGCTGGCGATCGCATGCGTCACCGCTTCCGCATACGGGCTCTCGTCGTACCCGCTCTCCGTGAACCGCACCGCGTAGGTGTGAATGCGCTCGCCCGGGATCTCGCGGGCGGCGGCCGCGACGAGAAGCGACGAATCGAGGCCCCCGCTCGTGAAGATGCCGAGCGGCACGTCCGACATCAGCTCGCGCTTCACGGCGCGCAGGAGCGTGTCACGTACTGTCGCGGCGTCGCCGAGCGTCGACCGGCGGCCGGCCGCCGCGGCGGCGCTCCAGAACGAGCGTATCTCGGTTCGTTCGCCTTCCGCGATGAGCAGTGATGCGGGTGGCAGCTTGTGGATGCCGTCGAACATCGTGCAGGGCGCCGGGACGTAGCCCAGCGCATGGTACAGCGACAGCGCCTTGCGATTCAGCCGGCGCGGCTGGTCCGGGAACTCGAGCAGCGCCTGGATCTCGGATGCGAATCGCAGCTCGCCATCCACTTCAGTCCAGAACAGCGGTTTCTCGCCTGCGCGATCGCGCGCGAGCACGAGCCGGCGCCGCGTCTCATCCCAGATCGCGAGGCCGAACATCCCCTCGAGCCGCGCGACCGCGTCCGCGCCGAACCGCTGGTAGAAGGGAACGATCGTTTCGATGTCACCGTGGGAGCGGAAGGGATAGCCCCAGGTGGACGCCTCGCGCCGCAGCTCCGGCGCATTGTAGATCTCGCCGTTGCACACCATCCAGATCGTGCCGTCCGGGCTCTGGAACGGCTGATCGCCGGTCGTGAGATCCATGATCGCGAGCCGGCGTGCGCCGATGCGCGCGCGCTCGTGACCGACGATGCATTCGCCGTCAGGCCCGCGGTGGCGCAGCGCCGCGGCCATCCGCGCGATCGCGTCCGGATGGCGCAGCGGTGCTTCGCCGCGCGCCCCCCCCCCTCCTATCGCGCCGAAGATGCCGCACATGGTCCATAGGCCGCGTATTTGCCTTCCACCGCGAGCAGCGGGAGCACGGAATCGAGCTGCGCGCGGACGCGCGCGTCGGTGGCACGCGCGACGAACACGGCCGGGGTGCGGCAGTCGCGCGCGCGACCGCGCCAGTAATCGGCCGGCCGGAGCGGTGACGTGCTGTCACGGCGGAACTGGTCCTGGTAATCGAGCACGAAGTTGCTCGTCAGCTCGCGCGCGGTGGCCGTCGCGAGGAGAACCTGATGCCGCAGATAGAACGGCAGGGACGTCGGGAACGCGGCCACCCCTACGACCTCCATTTGAGCACCCATCGGCCCGGCATTCTGAATCACCCGAGCCATGGTCGCGGACGAGCGATCCTCGCCGACCGCGGCCAGCAGCCGGCCGGAGACGATCGGCATCGCGATCACGGTGAGCGCGTACCCCATCACGGTGAGTGCCGGACGGGGGCGCTCGCCTCGGCCGGCGTACCAGACCAATACCGCCGAGATCAGCAGCGCGATGCCCAGCGCCAGCGCAGTCTGAGGAATCGCGGCCCGCTCGCCCGGGGTCAGGCTGATGGGCGCGGGCAGCCAGATGGTCAGCGATACGAGGGCGAGCCCGAGCAGCGCGGCGATCGCCGCATACGTACGCCTCCCGACCCCGATTCCGGCGCCGAGCCCTCGTGCCGCGGCGAGTGCGAAAGGTGGCATCAGCGGCAAGACGTACTGGGGGAGCTTCGACTGATTCAACGTGAAGAACAGCAAGGGTCCAAGAACCCAGCACGCCAGAAGCATCGACTCCTGCGCCAATGGATTCACGCGCCGGGCCAGCCAGGCCCAGCGCCAGTTTTTCAGACCCGCGAGCGCAGGGACAATCCACGGGAACGCGGCGACGGGAACGATCGGCAGATAGTACCAGAACGGCGCGGTCCGGTGGAAGCTCTTCGTGGTTACGCGCTCGAAGGTCTCGCGCACGAAGACGTAATGCGGGAATTCGGGGACGCGATGCGCCACCGCAAGAAACCAAGGCAGCGCGACCACGGCGAACGTGGCGAGTCCGGCCAGCGGGAACAGCCTCCGCACAGTTCTGCCGGTAATCAGCGAGTAGGGGATCAGCGTGACCAGCGGCACCAGGATCGCGATTGGTCCCTTGGTAATCGCTCCGAGCCCGATCGCCGCCCACGCCAGCACGGGTCGCTCATCCCAGAACGCGAGGATCGCGACGGTGGTGCAGAACGCGAGCGCGCTGTCCATGATCGTCGTGCGCGCGTATGCGAGCACCAGCGGCATCGTGGCGAGCGCCAGCGCCGCGAGCCATCCGGCATCCATGCCCCAACGGCGTTTGACGAACCATACGACAACGATCAGCGTCGCCAGCGTGAACAGGTATGCCGGCAGACGGGCGGCGGTCTCGGTTGGTCCCAGTACCTCCATCACCACGGCGGCCGACGCGAAGTACACGATCGGCTTGTCCAGGTAGGGCAGCCCGTCGAAATGCGGCAGCACGTAGTCGTTCGTCGCCGCCATCTCGCGCGCGACCTCGGCGTTGCGTCCCTCATCGGGATCGAAGAGCGGATATCCGCCGAGGTCGAACCCCAGCGCCAGTGCGGCGGCAAGGAGCAACACCGGCAGCCGCACGTAGGCGCCGAGCGGCAGGGTACTAGGAACCGGGAGCCTGGGGCGTTGAGGGAGGTTGGGCGGGCGCCGTGGGCATCTGCGACACCGTGATCGGGACGTTGGCTTTGCGCTCGCCGTCCACCGTGATCTCGAAACGATACTGACCGGCGTGCGGGAACGGCACGTCGAACACGAGCACCGCCGCCGCCTCGATCTCCGTGACGCCGGCGGGCGGCTCGGCAAAGTTGACCGTGCCCGAGCCGCCCAGCAGCTCCGAGTCGTCTGCATCGAGCAGCTTGATCTGTACCTGATGCTCGCCGACTTCCGTGCGTTTCCCCTTCAGCCGGAGCACCAGGTGCAGCCGTGGATGCATCGCCGGAAACTGCGGCACCCAGATGTGCTGGAAGATGCCGAGCACCGACATCTTGCCCGACTGGTCGACCAGCGCGTAGTCGGCGACGACCGCGAAGTCGAGATGCACTTACTTCTTCGCCACAGGGACGGAGACTCGCGCCTTATCCCAGGTGATTGTGAGCGCTCCTGATTCGAACGCGATGACGAGCTCCTCCACCGGCGCCGCGAGCGTCTCGACTTTCGCGTCGACGCGAACCAGGTCCCGCTCGACGCGATACTCGGTGCCCCACTGACCCGTCTGCTTGTTAATGATCAGTTTCCAGCCGCTCGCGGTGGGCAGGGTCCATAGCGTGTACTTGCCCGCCGGCACCGTCGCGCCACCGATGACTAGGTCCGCGGACGTGTTGAATTGAGTGGCGGCATTGGCGCCGGTCCGCCACACGGCGTTCCAGGGCACGACGTCGCCGAAGATTACCCGCCCGCGCTTCGTCGGCCGGCCGTAGTCCACCCACACTTCCGCGCCACCAAACGACCCGCGGGCGGTGTCACGCGGCGAGAGCTGGCCGAGTGGTCGGTTCGCGAACATCGGACCGGCCTGCGCCATCGGGACGGACGCGACGCGCTGGACCTCGACTTGTAGCGTGCTGCCCTTCCCGGTGAGCCAGGTGATATGTCCCTGCCGATCCAGCCGGAATGTGAACGGACCGACGCCGGCGTACTGGCCTTCGTCGAACATGATGACGAGGGTGTCTCCGCCGCGTTTGACGAGGTAGCCGGCGCTGGTTGCCGTCGCAGAGGTGAGGGCGGTAAACCGCACGCTGTCATTCCCCTGAGCCCGCGCCCAGCGGCCGATCTGCTCGAGCAAGCCGTACACGTGGAGCTGGAATGGGAACGTCCCCTTCGGGACCGCGATTTTTGACGTGACCGCGCTGTCCCCGCGTGGCGATACCAAGACGGCGCTGTCGCCGGAGAAGTCGACTGAGTTTTTCGTCTCCATCGGCCCGGGCCCGCCGCCGATGTTGTGCGTGACGAGCTGCAGGCGCCGCACAGTCCCGTCGGGATTCAGGTCCATGGTATAGATGCGATGTAGGCTGCGCGGCGTGCGGATCACATACTCACCCCGCAGCTGCGTTGCGGTGCGCGTGTATTGCTCCATCGAAAGCGTGTCGTTACCGAGCCGCACCACAAAGGCGCCCGAGTCCTGAACCACCAGCGTGATTGCCAAGAGCAGAGCGACCACAAAAACCTCCAATTAGGAGACTCTAATCGATGTGATTTCGTCGTTTCCTTTAATTGCGTTGACGACGTCCATTCCCTTGGTGACCTGCCCGAACACGGTGTGCAGGCCGTCGAGATGTCGTTGCGGCGAATGACAGATGAAGAACTGGCTGCCGCCCGTGTCCTTGCCCGCATGCGCCATGGAGAGCGTGCCGGCAACGTGCTTGTGCGTGTTCTTCTGCGTTTCGCATTTGATCGTGTATCCCGGGCCGCCCGTGCCAACCGGTCCCTTGCCGGTCTTGGAGTACGGGTCCCCACCCTGGATCATGAAATTCGGAATCACGCGATGGAACTTGGTCCCGTCGTAGAAGCTCGAGTTCGCCAGCTTCTCGAAATTCGCGACCGTGCCGGGCACTTCGTCCGCGAACAGCTCGACCTCGATCGTGCCCTTCTTGGTCTCGATCACGGCTTTCTTGTTCGGCATCTACACCCCTGAGTTGAGGTTTTCCTCGACCTGCTGCACCGTCTTCATCCCCACGATCGCGCACGCGATCTCCGGGCGGTCGAGCACGAACTTGAGCGCCAGCTGCGCCGCCGTCATCCCCGATTGCTCCGCCAGCTCGTGCACGCGCTGGCCCAGCGCGGACAGCTGCGCTACGTAGGGCCGCGGCATCCGGCTGCGGATGTCGCCACCCTCCCAGGTACTGGCGGCGTTGTAGCGTCCGGCGAGGAAGCCGTTCGCGAGCGGCTCGCGCGCGATCACGCCCACGTTGGCGGCGTGCGCCGTGGGTAGGAATGTGTCCTCGGCTTCGCGCCGCGCCAAGTTGTAGACGATCTGCACCGTGTCAGGCATCGTCGCCTGGACGGCCGCCACGCCCTCCTCCGGCGGGTGCACGGACACGCCATAGAACCGGATGAGTCCCTCGCGCTTCATCGCTTCCAACGGTTCGTAGGTGCCCCCCGCGGCAATCAGGTTGATCGGCGGATTGTGCAACTGCAGCAGATCGAGGTGGTCGGTACGCAGCCGCTCGAGCGACCGTCCCACGGCGAACCTCAGGTAGCCTGGCGTGAAGTCCAGCCGCATATCCCGGTTGTAGAAGTTGCCGCCAGCCTTGGTCGCGATGAAGACCTGATCGCGGACGTCGTGCAGCGCCGCACCGAGCAGGGTTTCGGAGTGGCCGTGGCCGTACACGTCCGCCGTGTCGAAGAAGTTGCAGCCGAGCTCGAACGCCCGCCGGATCGCACGCGTGGACTCCGCGTCGTCCGTGGGGCCGTACGAGTTACCGAACGCATTGCCGCCGATTGCCCAAGCCCCGAAACCGATCTCGCTGACCGAGAGTCCGGTGCGGCCGAGCGTGCGGCGGTTCACGCCTCCAGCAGCCCTGCGAGCTGCTCCGGCGCGGACACGGGCATCGAGCACGTGGTTCCGAGGCACACCGTCGCCGCGGGACGCTCGGCAATCGTGCGCACCACCGTCTTGCGGGGGCGATAGGTCTGCAGCGCGAGCAGATGCATCGCGCACGCCGGTCCATCGCCGCGCGGGCCGCGTACCTCGATGCGGGTGACAGGGTGCACCGCCCAGTCCACCGCGCGGAGTAGGGTGGAGCCGTACAACGACAATTCGCGCGCGCTGCCGGCGAATGCAGCGAGATGCCGATCGAGGCGCTCGCGCCACTCCGATTTGTCGGTGAGTGCCGCAAGACGCGCGAGCACGAGCCCGGCGACGCCGTTGGGCGATGGCGTCGGGGCATCCTGAACCGGTTTGGCGCGGGTCGCGAGATAGGCAGTGCCATTCGTGGCGGCGATGTCGAAGTAGCCTCCGCCCGGGTCGGCGTGCGCCTTGGCGCAGTACGTCATGACTTCGATCGTCCGCTCCAGCCAGCCGGATTCTCCCGTGGCTTCGTACGCGTCGAGAAAGGCAGCGGCTGCTTGCACGTTATCATCCAGCATGCCGCGGGGTTCCGAGCGCCCGAGGACATGGCACATCCCACTTCCCACATCCCACGCCTCTGACCAGATGCGGTCGAGAACCTTCAATGCTAGTGCGTTGCATTCCGTCCGATCGAGCACCGCACCGGCCTGCAGAAACGCGGCCGCCATCATCGCGTTCCAGTTGACGTACGCCGTGCGGTCCACGAACGGCACTTTGCGGCGGTCGCGTGCTGCCTTGAGCTTCTTGATCGCCGTGCGCAGCACGGGCCAATCGTCATCACTCGCCGGGTCCTGCTTCCACCACAACACGTTTTTCTTCGGGTTGTGGTGCATCTCGCCCGTGTCCTGGATGTCGAACACACTCGACGCGACCGCGAATTCTCGCGCGGTGAGTGCGTCTTTGGCTTCATCCACCGTCCATGTCCAATAGTCACCGTCATCACCAAACGTCAGGTCCGCGTCCTGTGATGTCGCGAATGCGCCTCCCCCGGGCTCCTTGTCGGCCATGACTTCGAGCACCCAATCCACGATGCCGGTCGCGACTTCCTTGAACAGCGGAGTTCCGAGAGCCTGGTAGGCGGAGAGATAGGCCCGCAGCAGCTCGGAGTTGTCGTACGACATCTTCTCGAAGTGCGGGACGATCCACCGCTCATCGACCGAGTAGCGGTGGAAGCCCCCGCCCATGTGATCGCGGATGCCCCCGCGCGCCATTCCGGTGAGCGTCTTCTCGACGATCTCCCGTTGCCAGGCGAGACCACCCCGGCTGTCGTGCCAGCGCGCGAGCAGGAACTCGATCGCCGCCGAGTGTGGGAACTTGGGTGCCGAGCCGAAACCGCCGTAGCGCACGTCGAAAACCTTGGCCATCTGGTCGGCGGCGCCGCTGACGAGGTCGGCGGTCACGGTGCCGGGCTTCGCCTCGTCCAGCGTCTGAATCACGTGTTCGCGAATCGCGTGGGCATTCGTCGTGACGCGCTCCTGCTCTTCGCGAAACGCGCGCGCGATTTCCATCAGCACGCGGCGAAATCCCGGCCGCCCGTAGGCGTTGTTGTCCGGCGGGAAGTAGGTGCCGCCGAAGAAGACCTCACCGTCGGGCGTCAGGAAGGCCGTGAGCGGCCAGCCGCCCTGCCCGCTGAGCGCCTGCACGGCCCGCTGATAGCGCGCGTCCACATCGGGCCGCTCGTCACGGTCCACCTTGATGCACACGAAATCACGATTCAGCAGCTCGGCGACCGCGGGATCTTCGTACGACTCGCCGTCCATGACGTGGCACCAATGGCACCAGACGGCGCCGATATCGAGGAGGATCGGCTTCTTCTCCTGGCGCGCGCGCGCAAACGCGGCGTCGCCCCAGGCAGACCAATGGACCGGTTGGTGGGCTGCAGACTTGAGGTACGCGGAGGGTTCGGACGCCAGCTGATTCGACGACACGGCTCTAATCCAGGTACCGGATCGCGGTTTGCGTCAACAACTCAGCGCCGATCACCAGCGACTCCTCGTCGATGTCGAATGTGGGACTGTGATGTGGGGATGCGCGGCCTCCCCTGGGCGCCGAACCGACGAACGCGAAGCACCCGGGGACGCTCGCGAGAAAGTAGGCCATGTCCTCGCCGCCCATCGTGCGCACGCCGTGGCGGACGTTGTTGGCACCGATCAGGCCGGCGGCGACGTCGCGCATCAACGTGCTCAGCTCTTCATTATTAATGAGCGGCGCGCTGAGGCGGCGGTAATTCACGTTGGCCTGGGCCCCGAGTGCCGCCGCGATGCCCTGCGCCGTCTCCTCGAGCAGCCGCGGCGCATCCTCGAAGAAGTGGCCCCCGAACGTGCGCACGGTGCCGCGGAGGTCCGCGCGGTCGGGGATCACGTTGAATGCCCGTCCCGCATGCACTTCCGTCACCGAGACCACGGCTTCCGCCAGCGGATCGCGCCGCCGAGAGACCAGGCTCTGCAGCGCGGTGACGATATGAGCCGCGACGAGCACCGGATCGATCGTCTGATGCGGCGCGGCCGCATGGCCGCCCCGCCCCAGAATCTCGATCTCGAACTGATCCACCGACGCCATCACGGGTCCCGCCATGATGCCGATGGTGCCGACCGGCAGGTCGTTCCAGAGGTGAATGGCGAACGCCGCGTCGACCTTGGGCTTTTCGAGTACGCCGTCCTTGATCATCGCCTGGGCGCCATTGGAGGCTTCTTCGGCCGGCTGGAAGGCGAACTTCACGCTCCCCGGGAGCTCGAGCGGCGCGAGGCGGCGGGCGACCTCGAGGCCAATCGCGACGTGCCCGTCGTGCCCGCAAGCGTGCATCTTCCCCGGTTGCCGGGAGCGATAGGGGACCGCGTTCGCTTCCTCGACGGGCAACGCGTCCATATCGGCCCGGAGCAGCACGCAGCGGCCGCCGTTCTTCTTGAGTCCCACGACGCCGGTCTTTCCGATGCCCGGAGTGACCTGGTAATTCAGGACGCGTAAGCGATCGGTAATCAGGTTGGCGGTACGCGTCTCTTCGAACCCTAGCTCGGGGTGCTGGTGGATGTCGCGTCGCGTAGCGATGAGCGCTGCGCGGTCGACTGGACTGAGCGTGCTCATACCAGCGAGCTCGGGCAGAGCCGATTGAGCACGCAGTCGG
>Ga0137415_10004129_pt1 | contig 14384 bp, 12 predicted proteins | sample CZODoug3_1_1_16f_FD_183082 | JGI IMG/M metagenome (GOLD analysis project Ga0137415, IMG submission 183082) | Vadose zone soil fungal communities from Angelo Coast Range Reserve, California, USA - CZODoug3_1_1_16fungal (Hybrid Assembly) | ecosystem: Environmental > Terrestrial > Soil > Vadose... | reverse complement strand
GCAGGAGTGGGATGGCGAGCAGCCCCAGGGTGGCGATCTCGACGAGCAGGCTGATCAGGGCTTGCGGCGCGGGCTGCAGCCCGTGTTCGACGAATCCGAATACCCCGACGGTGCGCGAGAGCACGAACCCGCCCAGCGCGCCGGCGGTGAGCGCGGCGGCGGCGAGGCGCAGGATCAGCGGAGCGCCGATGAGCAGTAGCAGGGCGACCGCGATCGAGCCGCTGGCTTGGAGCAGGAACGCCGGGCCGATCCCGGGGATCGTGCGGTAGCCGTGGACGTAGAGCTCGGCGTGGACATATCCGCTGGTGGCCAGACACACCGCGGTACCGATCCGGAGCACCGGCGCGGGCAGTGTGGCGACGCGGGTGGCTATGCGCGTGGTCACGTCAGTTTCCGATCTCGAATGGCGAGGGCATGTTGGCCGGGTTGGTAGGTGACGTCGCGGATACCCAACGCATCGCCCAGCTGCCCCGCTGGCAGGGTCAGCGGGACCGGGGCGGGTCCTTGTCCGGGGTGGGGCAGCGGATAGGCGGTGGTGGTGGCGCTGTAGAAGGTGACGTTGCCCTCGGTCTTGGAGAACAGCTGGTGCACATGGCCATTCAGGCAGGTCACCGAGGAGAAACGGCGTAGGTAGGACAGTGCCTGGGTGGCGTCGTCGGTGCCCCACCCCCACATCGGGTACATCGCGAACAACGGGATGTGGCTGAACACCACGATGGGGGTGTCGCTGGACAGGCCGGCGACGTCGCGTTGGATGAAGTCGAGTTGGTCGACGCCGAGGTGGCCGAGTTTCTCCAGCGCCAGGGTGTTGACCAGGGCGATGACGTGCACGCCTTTGATGTCGAAGCTGTACCAGCCGTCGCCTCGCGTGCCGGCGCCGAAGGTGGCCCGGTATTTCTGGCCGTGGTCATCGACCGAGTCGTGTTCGCCGGGCACGGTGAACACTTTTCCGGTGCGCAGACCGCCGAGCATCTGATGCACCTGGTCGAACTGGGCCGCGGTGGACAGATGCGTCAGATCGCCGGTGTGCATCACGAAGTCGGGTTGCAATCCCACGGCGTTGACCTGGGTGATCGCCCGGGTGAACGAGCCGGTGACGTCGAGGTTGGCGGGGCCGTGGAAGCCGATGTGGCTGTCGCTGATCTGCACGAACCGCAACGCGTTCGGGTCCTGCGCGGCCGCGCTGGCCGGTGTGCCGCCGACGTGGCTGATCACTTCTCCGCCGACCACGGTGAGCACCACCGCGCCACCGAACCAGGCGCCGTGGCGCAGCAGCTGTCGGCGGCTCATGCCACCGGGCCGAACCTGGGCGTCGGTTGGACTCTCGGCTGGTTGGTCGGGGGCGTTCACGGGGTCACCACGACGGTGGCGGTCATGAACGGGTGGATGGTGCACAGGTAGTCGAAGTGGCCCGGCGTGGTGAAGGTGTAGTGGAACGACTCGCCGGTGTTCAGCGTGGGGGAGTGAAACGGTCCGTTGTTCATCGCGGTCGCGGTGTGCGGGTCTTGGTCCCGATTGGTCCAGGTGACGGTGGTGCCGGCCTTGACGGTCACGGTGGCGGGGGAGAAGGCGAAGTTCTGGATGGCCACGGCGTTGGTGGCCACCGGCGCGTCACCCGCGCCGGCGGCGGGGCCGGGCGCCGCCGGCATCGCCATGCCCGCCATCCCCAGTGTTGGCTGGGTTGCCGGCCCGACGGCGGCCGAGGCGGCCGGCGCGGTCGCGGCGATACCGGTGGGGGCGCCGCAGGCGGCGAGCACTGTCACCCCCGCCGCGGCACAGGCCGCTGCCGTGATCACTTTGGCGGGGAACCAACCCCAGGACTGGCTCATGATGCGTGGCCCCTATCTCGGCCCGCGCGTCGCGGGCCCGCTGGCGGACCCGCCCAAATGCGGGTCTCACACCGGTAGATAGGGGCCGGGGTTACACCTGGGCCTCAGGCGGTGGGGCCAGGTGGAGCGAAGATTTGCACCGTCCCGTCGACCTCGCGGACCTGGAGGTGCGGCAACGGCGGGGGCGCGGCCGGGAGCTGGTGGCGCAGCAGCTGCCCGCCCAGGGCGAAGGAAGCGTTGTGGCAGGGGCAGTCCAACCGGCGGGCGGCCGCGTCGAGGGCCAGCCGGCACCCCAGATGGGTGCACACACCCGACACCGCGCCCAGCTGCCCCCCGCTGCGGGCCACGAACCCGATCACGGTGCCCAGATCGAAACCTTGCACGCCACCGTCGGGGAGATCGCCGCTGGCCGCGACGGTGCGCCACTGCCCGGTGTTGGGCGTCAACGTCTGATCCCCGTCAGCGCCGGTGGTGGGCCCGGTGCGCTGGGTGAGTACGTGGTCGGCCCCGGCGCCAATCGCCGCGGCACCGGCCGCGATCGAGGCGGCCTGGACCAGCCGCCGCCGACTGTGGTCGATCTGCACCCCCGGCCGGGCCGAGGGCTGGGGGTTCTGGCTCTGTTCGTCCCGCGCCAGTTCCGCGGCCAGCCGGCGGTGCAGATCGGTCACGAATTCCTCGCGCGGTGCGCCACTGCCCGGCCGGGCCGCCCGCAGCATGATCGCCGTCCGTAGCTCGTCGACCTCGCCGTCCTCGACCCGGAACCGGCGCGGCCGCCGGCCCCGAAGCAGGTCGGCCACGAACCGGCGCACACCCCGCTCACTCACCGCGCACCTCATCGTCTAGTTGGGCGGCCCGGCGCAACGCCCGATGCTGCAACACCTTCGCATTGCCCACACTCACCCCCAACGCGGCCGCGGCCTCGCGCACCGAGTAGCCCTCCAGGAACCGCAACCGCAGAATGCGTCGATACTGCTCCGGAAGACGGTCCAGCACCTTCTCCACCCGAACCGGGGCCTCCGAGGACTCACCGCTGGCCGCGGAACCCGTGGGCATCGCCGTGCTGGTCGCGGTCGGCTCGGACTGTTCGGGAATGGTGGTGATCTCCCGGCCCAGGGTGCGGCGCCAATGCCCAGCCAACACCGTCCGGGCCGTCGCGGTGAGGTAGGCCCGCACCTCACCCACCGTCGCCGAGACGCGCAGCGGGCGCAGTGCCGCCAGGAACACCTCCGCCGTCAGATCCTCCGCGTCCGCCCGGTTGCCTACCTTGGCGAACATCAACCGATACACCCGATCCACGTTATCCCGATACACCGCCTCCCAGTCCGAGTAGAACTCAGCGCTGACCACGCGTAACCCTGGCACGCCAGCAACCCGATCCGCCGACCGATCGGAGGCATCGCCCGATCGATCGGGGGTCCGCGGTGAGCCGGGTCGGTTCGCCCGAGTGCGCTCAGACCAATCCATCCCCGCACTCCCCACGGTCAGACCGGGCGCGGAGCGGGTGCGGTGCCGCGGTTGCGCAGGGCGAGCAGGTGGGCGAGCTGGCCGGATGGCGCCTCGGCGACGTCGGTGAGTTGGTGGCGCAACGCGCGCAGCGCATAGTGCAGTCGGGACCGGACCGTTCCCGGGGCAATCCCGAGATCGACCGCGAGCCGGTGGCTGGGCGTGTCGTGGTAGTAGATCTCCACCAGCACCTGTCGGTGGGACGGTGAGAGCCCGTCCAGGGCATGCTCGAGGCGCCACCGCTCGAGCAGCCGGTCGCAGCCGTCCTCGATCGCGCGATCGAACACGGCGTCCTCGGCCACACTGATCGGTCGAGTCCGGTCGGCCCGGTGGGCGTCGATGAGCACCCGGCGCAGCACCAGGGTCAACCAGGGCCGCAGTCCTCGGGGGTCGGCCCGCAGGCGCGGCAGGTTGCGCCAGGCGCGGAGGAACGTCTCCTGGACCGCGTCCTGAGCGGACTCGTGAGTGGTGAAGTGCTCGGCGAAGGCGAGCAGCGCCGCCGCATGCTCGTCATACATCGCCCGCAGCGGCTCCATCCCGGAATCGCTCGGGGCGTCGAGGGCATCCGGGCGCTCGGCCCGGGTGGCGGCGGGCAACGGCAGCGGGCGGGCGAGAACGGAGTTCATAACAGTCAATAGGTCGCCCGGTTACAGCGGTGACCCACGGTGTCGGGAGCGCACTGGTGGTGAACATCGCCGCGACGCCGGTCGTGTTAGTAGGTGCGCGCCAGGCGGCGCCCGGCGTGAGTCGACCTCGCGCCGACCCGACATCGACAGGAACATCCCATGCGCAGGAGAACGACAGTGCTCGTCACGGCCACCGCGGCCGTCGTGGCCGCGGGGATCGCGATCCCCGTGCTGGGCATCACCTCGGGCGGCGGGCCAGCGCCCGTGGCGGCCGCCGGAATCGCCGACGCCCCAGGATCAGGACAGTTGGTTGCCCGGTGGAACCGCGCGCTGATCACGATTGTGGGCACCCCGAACGCTCAACCGGCCTCCGTGCACCCCACCCGCGCCTTCGCGATGCTGCAGGCCGCCGAATACAACGCGGTGGTATCCATCACCCACGCGGCTCGGCCCTACCGCTCGGCGGTGCCCTCGGCCGACGACGCCCGCCCCGACGCGGCGGCCGACCAAGCCGCGCACGATGTCCTCGTCGGCCTGTACCCCGCGATGCGAAGCGGGCTCGACAGCCAGCTCACCACCGAGCTGGCCACACTACCCGCCGGGACACCCACCCAGGACGGTGTCGAGGTCGGCGCCGCCGCGGCGGCGGCGATGCTGGCCCAGCGGGGCGCGGACGGTTCCGCGACGGCCCCGACGCCGTTCGTGCCCGGCGCGGCGCCCGGTGACTACCGACCCACCCCACCCAAATTCGGGCCCCCGATGTACCCCGGCTGGGGATCGGTCAGCCCGTTCCTGCTCGACAACGCCGGACAGTTCCGCCCCGCACCCCCGCCCCCGGTGAGCACCGCCCAGTACGCGACCGCGCTTGCCGAGGTGAAAGACATCGGGCGGGACAGCAGCACCACTCGCACCCCGGATCAGACCGTGGCCGGCAAGTTCTGGAGCGCGGCCCCGATTTGGAACACCTGGAACCAGATCGTGCAGAAGCTCACCGCCGACCGGCACGCCTCCCTCGCCCAGGCGAGCAGCGTGTTCTCGGCGATGGACCTGGCACTGGCCGACACCACCATCGCCCTCTACGACGCGAAGTACCAGGACAAGGTGTGGCGCCCGGTCACCGCGATCCAGCACGGACTGCCCACCGCCAACGCACCCATCGCCGCGGACCCGACCTGGAACCCGCTGACACCCACCGCCGCTGATCCGTCGTACCCCGGAGCGCACAGCGCGCTCAGCGCGACCGCCGCCACCGTGCTGGTCGCCTTCTACGGCCCCCAACAGCCGGTCACCGTGACCACGGCCGCTGACCCCGGCGTGACCCGCGGTTTTGCCAGCCTCGCCGCCGCCGCCGACGAGGCCGGCCTCAGCCGCATCTGGGCCGGGCAACACACCCGCCTCGATCACCAGGCCGGACAGCAGCTGGGTCGCCAGGTGGCCGACCGGGTGCTCGCGGATCTCCCGGTCCCGCCGAGCACTCGGTGACCCGGGCCTTCGCTGAGGTCGCGCGCGGCTGTCCAGGAGCCACCCGGGCGCGCTACTGGCCGGCCGATCCGACCGGAAGGTTTTCCCGGTGGTGAAGTTGCGTAACGCGCTGTACACCCGGTGCTGGGGCGGGTGCGGCAAAATATCGGTCATGATCGATCCAGTTGACCACCCAATCGAGACGCCGACCCAGCTGCGGACGGTCGAGGTCGCTCGCAACCTGCAACGGCTCACCGCCCGACTCACCGCGCCGGATCGGGACCCGATGCGGCTGCACCACCAGTTGTTAGGTGCCCAGCGGGACCTGGTCGCGGCGTTGGTAGATCTCAACGCCATCGTCGGCGGCCCGGCACTCCTGACGGCTCCTCAGCGTGACGCGGTCGCTCTTGGCGCCGGCTAGGAGGTCGGTTCACCCTCGCCGGCCGAAACCGCGGAAAGTCCAGCCGCCAACCACACGTACGCCAGGTCACGCCCGGCCGGTGACCGCGTTGCCGGCCGTTCGCGCGAGCAGCAGCGCCTCGACCAGTGGGACGGCGAGGAGGGCCACGAGCAGGGCGAAGGCGACCCGGAACTGACCGGCGGCCCCGCCCAGCCCGAGTCCCGCCGCGACCGGTCCGCCGAGCCGGACCAGCAGCGCGCCGACGGCGACGCCGAGTCCGGCGCCGAGCTCCTGCATGGCGGAGAACAGCGGGGTAGCGTGCGACATCCGACCCGGCTCGACGTCGGCGAACGCCAGGGTGTTGTAGGTGGTGAGCCCGATGGACCGGAAGGTCCCACTGGCCAGCAGCAACGCCAGCAACACCGGCAGCGGGGTGTGCGGTTGCAGGAAGGCGATGCCGACCAGGCAGGCCGCCGAGGCGAGCACGGCCGCGGCCATCACGGTGCGGATCCCGAAGCGGCGCATCAGCGGGGTCGTCGCCGGTTTGATCAGGACGTTGCCGAGGAACAGCGCCATCACCACCAGTCCGGCCCGCGCCGCCGACCACCCGAACCCGAGCTGGAAGAACAGCGCGAGCAGGAACGGGATGGCGCTGCTGATCACCGCGCGGAAGACTGAGCCGCCGAGCGCCGCGGCGCGGTAGGTCTGGATCCGCAGGATCCGCAGGTCGAGCAGGGGCGACCGGGCACGCAGCAGGTACAGCACCGCGGACGTGAGGGTCGCGCACGCCACGGCCAGCGCGGTCGTCACCAGCGGCCAGTCGGGCGCCGGGGCTCCGAGGCCCTCCATGCCGACGACCAGGGCCGCGATACCGACCGCGCTGAGCGCCACACCCCACCGATCCAGCCGGGCAGGTTCGGCGGCGCGCACGTCGGGCACCACCCGAGCGGCCACCAGCAGCCCGGCGATCCCGAGCGGCACGTTGATCAGGAAGATCCACCGCCAGGACGCGTAGGTGCTGAGCAGCCCGCCGACGGTGGGCGCGATCACCGGCGCGGCCAGCGCCGGCCAGGTCAGGTAGGCGATGGCCTTGACCAGCTCCGACTTCGCGGTCGAGCGCAGTACCACAAGCCGCCCCACCGGCACCATCATGGCGCCGCCGACACCCTGCAGTACCCGGGCGCCGGTGAGCGTCGGCAGGTTGACCGCGAGCGCGCAACTCGCCGAGGCCAGGGTGAACAGGGCGATGGCGGTCATGAAGACCCGCCGGGACCCGAACCGGTCGGCCAACCACCCACTGGTCGGGATCAGCACCGCCAGGGTGAGCACGTAGGCGGTGATCGCGACGTTCACGCCGACCGCCGGGATGCCGAAGTCGGCGGCGATGTGCGGCGCCGCCGGGGCGATCACCGTGCCGTCGAAGATCTCCATGAAGTAGCTCGCGGCGACCAGCAGCGCCAGCGGGCGGCGCACACTTCCGGGCGGTGGCTGTGGTGTGCGCCGGTCCGGGGTGCGCCCCGCGCTGGACCTGGCGCGCGGCGGCTTCATCGGCATCCCTCAACGGGTAGTCGATGGGGCGCGCCCGGTCCAGCACATGTGACGCGGTCAGCTCGCCGAGCAAGCAGTAGGACCGCCAGCCACTCGTAGCGGATTTCCCGATTATCTCGGCCAAGCGAGCGCGACAATCACAAATAGAGCGGCGACAGCGGTGGAGGCCAACGCCATGCGCAATCGCGAGTACTTGGTCCAGTTTGATTCACTCAACCTGACGAGCTGGACGCTGAGCTGACTGACTTGGTCGCCGGGCGTGAGCCCCTCTATCTCCGTCGCTAAGTCCTCGGCCGTCCATGAACGAAGGTGCCCGAAGTAAATCACGTGCTTTTCTGAATTCAAGACGCGGCGACTACCGATGCGTGGCACGATTGCCAGTCCAGCTAGAAGTGCCGCCAGAACGGCTGCGCACAAGCCAATGGCTAGGAAAACTTCCCTCCAGCCTCGCAGTGTCGGCGACATCGTTGGGCTGGACAGGACAGCTACCACCGTCGCAACAAACGCACCCTCGATCGTGAACAACACCGAAGCTTTGGCGTCAGCTCGTGTTGTCCAAGCTTCCTGTGCGGCGTGCAACTTCCACGCGAACTCTGTCGCGTCAGTCATTCATCCTCCGCGGAGATACCCGATCACTGCCGCCACGCTGCCTGCGAGTAGAGGCCCTGAGCTACGACACTACAATGCGATCGCTAGCATTGCGGCGTGTCCGCTGTCAGCGGTCACCGGAATGTGGCTGGCCACGCCTACCCGAACAGCGCAAGTAGCGCTTCGGGTAGCGCCGCGGTGTCGGTGAAGGGTCGTGATGCCGCGAGTTTCGCGGCGCGCTCGCCGTCCGCGTGCTGCGCGATCACGGCGCGGGCGTGGGTCTCGGGCAGCGCGTTGAACCAGCGCAAACCGATCATGCGGCGCTGAGCTGGGTCCATGGATCCGTACAGCCGGACGCGAGCCAGGCCACCGTCGGGAAAGACATCCATCCGGATGTGGGTCATCGGCCGGAGTGCGCCGAGCCGGAAACGGTGAGGTGTGTCTGGTTGCAGCCGAGTGCGTGGCAGCAACTCGGACCAGGCCCCGGATTCCTCGAGGCTGGCGGATCGGGCATCCACGCCGCGCAGCGATGCCCACCCCGGTGCATTGCCGACGAAATGGCTGGTGTCGAGCTCCGCCAGGGTCACCGTCCCGGGCCCGGCCAGTGCGAAGGTCACGAAGTCGTTCGCGTCGTCGCGACGGCGAGCGTTCTCCCAACCATCGCCCATGATCCGCGCCTGCCCGGGCATGATCAGGTTGGTTGGCGAGGAGTAGAACATGTCGGAGCAGTCCACGACCTGGGCGCCGTGCTCCGCCGCGGCCAGGTCAAAGGTGTCCGGCAGCAGCCGAGGGTCGGGCACCACCTCGCCGTGCACCCGGAACCGAGCGACGCCGCCGTCGGGATAGATCGACAGCCGTACGTGGGTGAAGCGCTGCCCGGCGGCCACCGGGAAGGAATTCTCCGCGTCGCCGCGCAACGGGGACCGCTCCACAATGGTCTGCCAGTCGGCGCGCTCGAGCTCCGCCGGTGGCGGATAGCCCTCCGCGCTGGTCGCCTCCACCGAGGCGAACGGCGGATAGTTCCCCTTGAACCAGGCGGTGTCGATGACCACGCCTCGGACGATTCCGGGGGCGCCGAGCCGGACCACGGCGAAGTCGTGCCCGGGTTCTCGCCGGCGACGGGTCTCCCAGCCGTCGTAGACCTTGCCCTTGTGGCCGAAGTCCTCGGTGCTGAACACCGCGGGTCCCGGCTTGATCAGGTTCTCCCGCTCGGCGAACAGCTCGTCGTTGGCGTAGGGCACACCGCCGCCCAGCGATCGGGACGCCAGGTCGGGCAGGGTGACGAAGTCAGGGCTCTCGGTCATGCCGCACCTCTTCGGGGCGTTCGTGTGGGTGTCGCGACGCCGGTCAACGAGTTCATGCCGCACCTCGGCGAAGCAGCCGCCCGCGCGGGTCGCCCTCGTCGCCGATCCGCTGGCCGTGCAGCCAGGTACCGCGCACCACGCCGGCCAGCGGGCGCCACGCGTAGGGGGTCACCGGGTGGCGGTGGTGCAGCCGGGCCGGGTCGACGAGGAACGCGTCGTCCGGGGCGAAAACGCAGAGGTCCGCGTGGTGGCCCAAGGCGATGTGGCCCTTGCGGTGCAGGCCGGCGATCGCCGCCGGACGCTCGGCCATCCAGCGCACCACGTCGCACAGGGTGAACCCGCGCCGGCGGGCCTGGGTCCACACCGCCGGCAGGCCGACCTGCAGCGAGGCTATCCCGCCCCAGGCAACCCCGAAGTCGCCGAGCTCGAAGCGCTTGAGCTCGGGCGTGCACGGCGAATGGTCGGAGACGATGCAGTCCACGTCGCCGGTGCGCAGCCCGTGCCACAGCAGCTCGCGGTTGTCCGCCTCCCGGATCGGTGGGCAGCACTTGAACTGCGTCTGGCCGTCCGGCACCTCCTCGGCGGTGAACAGCAGGTAGTGCGGGCAGGTCTCCACGGTGATCCGCACACCGTCTCGGCGCGCGGTGCGAATCATCGGCAGGGCATCGGACGAGGACAGGTGCAGTATGTGCACCCGCGCCCGGGTCCACCGGGCCGCCTCGATGACCTGGGCGATGGCCACGTTCTCCGCGCCGCGCGGGCGGGAGGCCAGGTAGTCGCGGTACAGCTCGCCGTGCGCGGTGGGCGCTCGGTCGATCGCGTCCGAGTCCTCCGCGTGGACGATCAACAGTGAACCGAAGTCGCGGATCTCGCGGAGCACGGCGGGCAGGTCCTCGGTCGCGAGGTGGGGGAACTCGTCCACCCCGGAGTGCAGCAGGAAACACTTGAACCCGAACACCCCGGCGTCGTGCAGACCCCGCAGCTCGGGCAGGTTGCCCGGCACCGCGCCGCCCCAGAACCCCACGTCGACCCAGACCTGGTGCTCGGCGGCCTTGCGCTTGACCTCGAGCGCGGCCACGTCGACGGTGGGCGGGATGCTGTTGAGCGGCATGTCCAGGATCGTGGTGACGCCGCCGGCGGCCGCCGCGCGGGTGGCGGTGGCGAACCCCTCCCACTCGGTGCGGCCCGGCTCGTTGACGTGCACGTGAGTGTCGACCAGCCCCGGCAGTAGCACCTCGTCGGAGCCGAGGTCCACCATGTCGGGCGCGGTCAGGTCGGAGTCCAACGGTTCGATCGCGACGATCCGACCGTCGGCGACCCCCACCCGCCGCGCCACCTCGCCGGCGGCGGTGACCACCCTCGGAGCGCGCAGCACCAGGTCGAGCTCTCCCACGACGCCTCCTCCTCCGGTCGTCGGCTAGTCAAGTAGCGCAATCGCGGTGGGCGCGTGCTCGCCCCGGGTCGCCAGCTCCTCGAACTCGGTGACGTTGTCCAGCTCGGTACCCATCGAGATGTTCGTGACCCGCTCGAGGATCACCTCGACGACCACCGGCACCCGGTACTCGGCCATCAACGAGCGGGCCTTTTCGAACGCCGGGAGCAGGTCGTCGGGCTGGTGCACCCGGATCGCCTTGCAGCCCAACCCCTCCGCGACCCTGACGTGGTCGACGCCGTAGCCACTGAGCTCCGGGGAGTTGACATTCTCGAAGGCGAGCTGCACGCAGTAGTCCATGTCGAAACCGCGCTGGGACTGCCGGATCAGGCCGAGGTAGGCGTTGTTCACCACGACGTGGATGTAGGGCAGGTTGAACTGGGCTCCGACCGCCAACTCCTCGATCATGAACTGGAAGTCGTAGTCGCCGGACAGTGCGACCACCGTTGCGCCGGGGGCCGCCGCGCAGACGCCCAGCGCGGCCGGCAGCGTCCAGCCGAGCGCGCCGGCCTGCCCGGCATTGATCCAGTGCCGGGGCTTGAAGACGTGCAGGAACTGCGCTCCGGCGATCTGGGACAGCCCGATCGTGGTGACATAGCGGGTGTCCGGCCCGAAGGCGCGGTTCATCTCCTCATAGACCCGCTGCGGCTTGATCGGCACGTTCTCGAAGTGGGTGCGCCGCTGCATCGTCCGCTTGCGGTCGGCGCACTCCGCCACCCAGGCGGAGCGGTCAGGCAGCGTCGCCTGGGTCCGTTGCTCGCGGGCGACCTGTACGAACAGCTCCAGGGCCGCGCTGGCGTCGGAGACGATGCCGTAGTCGGGTGCGAAGACCCGCCCGATCTGGGTGGGCTCGATGTCGACGTGCACGAACGTGCGGCCCTGCCGGTAGGTATCCAGGCCCCCGGTGTGTCGGTTGGCCCACCGGTTCCCGATCCCGAGCACGAAGTCCGACGCCAGCAGCGTGGCGTTCCCGTAGCGGTGCGCGGTCTGCAGGCCGGCCATACCGACCATCAGGCGGTGGTCATCGGGGATCGCGCCCCAACCCATCAGCGTGGGGATGACGGGTGTGTCGACCAACTCGGCGAACTCGACGAGCAGATCAGCGGCGTCCGCGTTGATGACCCCGCCGCCGGCCACGATCAGCGGTCGCCGCGCTTGGGCAAGCATGGCCATGGCCTTCTCGATCTGCGCCCGGCTGGCGGCCGGCCGGTACACCGGCAGCGGAGTGTAGGTCTCCGGGTCGAACTCGATCTCGGCCTGCTGCACGTCGAAGGGCAGGTCGATCAGCACCGGGCCCGGGCGGCCGGACCGCATCAGGTGGAAGGCCTGCTGGAACACACCCGGGACCTGACCGGGTTCGAGCACGGTGGTGGCCATCTTCGTCACCGAGGCGGCGATGGTCGAGATGTCGACCGCCTGGAAGTCCTCCTTGTGCAGCCGGGCCACCGGGGCCTGGCCGGTGATGGCCAGGATCGGGATCGAGTCCGCGGTGGCCGAGTACAGGCCGGTGATCATGTCGGTGCCGGCCGGGCCGGAGGTGCCGACGCAGACGCCGATATTGCCCGCCCGCGCCCGGGTGTAGCCCTCAGCCATGTGCGAGGCGCCCTCGACGTGGCGGGCGAGGATGTGGTCGATCCCGCCGCTGTCGCGCATCGCGGCGTAGAACGGGTTGATCGCGGCGCCGGGCAGCCCGAAGGCGTGGGTGATGCCCTCGCGCTTGAGGATTTCCACGGCGGCTCGCGCTGCGGTCATTTTGGTCATCGTGAAATGCCCTTCTGAAATAGAGAGGAGGGGGAGCGCTGGGCCCAGGGCCGTCAGCCCCGGCCGGACAGCTCCTCGACGAGCTTGAGCAGCCCGGAATGGTCCAGGCCGCCGTCACCCCGGGCGACCAGGGCGGCGACCAGCTGCGAGACGACTGCGCCCAACGGGATCACCACGCCGGCCTCGCGCGCGGCGGCCTGCACGATGCCGAGGTCCTTGTGGTGCAGCTCGAGCCGGAAACCGGGGGCGAAGTTCCGCGCGAGCATGCCGGCCGCCTTGCGGTCCAGGATCGCGTTGCCGGCCAACCCGCCGGCCAGCACCCGCACCGCGGCTTCGGTGTCGACGCCGTGTGCCTCGAGGAACACGATCGCCTCGGCGACGAGCTCGATCGTGCCGGCCACGATGAGCTGGTTGGCCGCCTTGACGGTCTGGCCCGAACCCGCCGGGCCGACATGCACGATGGTCTTCCCGACGGCGTCCAGCACGGGGCGGGCCGCCTCGAAGTCTTCGGCGGCGCCGCCCACCATGATCGACAAGGTGCCGTCGACCGCGCCCTGCTCGCCGCCGCTGACCGGGGCGTCGAGCACCCGGAACCCGCGCTCGGCACCCGCGCTGGCCAGCGCGGCGCTGACGTCCGGTCGGATGGTGCTGGCGTCGATCACCAGTGCGCCGTTCCCGCCGTGGGCGAATACCCCGTCCTCGCCGAGCAGCACGGCCTGCACGTCGGGGGAGTCGGGCAGCATGGTGACCACGACGTCCGCGTCACGCGCGGCCTCGGCCACGCTCCCAGCCGCCCGCCCGCCGAGCTCGGCGAGCTGGTCGGCCCTGCCCTTGCCGCGGTTGTAGCCGACCACATCGAATCCGGCCGTGGACAGGTTGACGGCCATCGGCAGGCCCATGATGCCGAGTCCGATGAATCCGACGGTGGTCACGGTGTGCTCCTCGTCCGGGTTGGTCAGCGCTGGCCGGTGTTGAATTCCGTCAGATGGAATTTATCTTTCGTCAGAAGGAAGAGTGTGCGCTCTCGTGCTACCGGCGTCAAGGGTGCAGTTCGGTGTCGTGGCGGGTGGGGCATGCCTGTGCGGGGCGTGGAATCGAGGCTGGCGAGCACCGCCAAGTCGGCGGTGGTCACGGTCCGGACGCAAGGTCGTCGCGGACCCGAATGCAGCATTGACGGCGTGTCGCGACCGCTCTATGGTCCTTCGCCCTAAGGAATAATTCTTCCGTCAGGCGGAAGATATGCACAACATGGACGCCTCTCGATTCGACGCGTCCCCGTCTCTCAGAGGTGGCCCATGTCCTCCTCAGCCACTGTGGCCCCGAGGCACTCTCGAGGGGTCAAGCACCCGGTCGACGAGGTGCTGCCAGTCCCGAAGCTCGCCGTGTACGGCTTCCAGCACGTGCTCGCGTTCTACGCCGGTGCGGTGATCGTCCCGATCCTGTTGGCCAGCGCGATCGGCCTGTCCACCGAGCAGCTGATCCATCTGATCAACGCGGACCTGTTCACCTGTGGGATCGCGTCGATCATCCAGGCGGCCGGGTTCTGGAAAATCGGGGTGCGGCTGCCGCTGCTGCAGGGCGTGACGTTCACCGCGGTGTCGCCGATGATCGCCATCGGGTTGGCGGCCGGTGGGGGCACCGAGGGTCTGTTGCACATCTACGGCGCGGTCATCGTGGCCGGTCTGTTCACCCTCTTCCTCGCCCCGTACTTCAGTCGGCTGATCCGGTTCTTCCCGCCGGTGGTGACCGGGTCGGTCATCACGATCATCGGTATCGCGCTGCTGCCGGTCGCCGCGCTGGATGTGGTCGGCGGTGGATCCAACCCGCAACCGACCAACGGGCAGCACCTGGCGTACGCGATCGGCACGCTGGTGCTCATCGTGCTGATGCAACGGTTCTTCCGTGGCTTCCTGGCGACCGTCGCCGTGCTGG
>Ga0137415_10004126_pt1 | contig 14388 bp, 6 predicted proteins | sample CZODoug3_1_1_16f_FD_183082 | JGI IMG/M metagenome (GOLD analysis project Ga0137415, IMG submission 183082) | Vadose zone soil fungal communities from Angelo Coast Range Reserve, California, USA - CZODoug3_1_1_16fungal (Hybrid Assembly) | ecosystem: Environmental > Terrestrial > Soil > Vadose... | reverse complement strand
ACGCTGCGCACCCGCACCGAACAAACGGACAAGCAGAAGGGTCAGACCGGCAACGATCCCAACTCCACCGACGATGACCGCCCGACGCTAAAGCGCCGGCCCGATTCGCCGTACACCAACTAACACGATTTTTTGTTTGAGAACGAAAGAGAGCGGCGACATTGGCCGCTCTTTTCGTTTTATGGGTCAACGGGTAGCCTTGCCGTGTCCGTAGATGAACCATCCCTTGTCATCGGCGTGGTCACGGATCACGGCGGACGTAGTTATGCGCAACCCTGATCGAAATATCGGGGCAAACTGACAGCGAAAATCAATGCGGGGGATTCTTGACACTGTTGGGTACGGAGTCTGCCGTGCCAACCTTCGTCATCGTTCCGTCTGGCTGGGTTACTTCGACATTTCCGAAATAGTGGTCATCGGTCGAGGGAGTATAAAAATAGGAATAAATTCGGCCGTTGCCAAAATCCTGTCGGATCAGGACTCTGCCTTGGAATGAATTGTGCAAGAGCACTTTCTTATTCTCATCCTCGATCAATGTCATCAAAACACCGTCGTAAGAGTAGTGTCTCTGATGGCCAGACGAGAGGATGGCATCCATGAGCATTCCATTCTCGTTGTAGCGGTAGTCCGCCCAAGTGCCCTGGTCATCTTGAGCATGAGTGATGCGAGATTGCTCATCGTACTTGAACTGGATGGAGTGCTGATGCGGCGTGCGAATCTCAAGCAGATTACGCTGCGCGTCACGGAGAAATTTGAGCATGTTTCCCTGGGCATCGCGCATTTGAGTTGGCGCACCTTGCGCCATATTCGTCGCCCCATATGCTTCGGGAAACCGAATTGACGAGCCGTCAGTAAGCCAAGTGGTCCAACCGTCTCCGTTCCATTCGGTCACCGCTTTGTAAAAGTTTGTTGATGTCTCTGTGTGCTGAAAAACGCCGTCAGCATAGCCGACTCCTTCCGAGACACGGGCGAAGAAGAGATAGTCCCCGTCTTCCAAAGCGACAATGTTGTAGGTGTAAGGATTGCGGGTGCCTAGAAGCGCGATGTCATAAGGATGATTTGTATTCTTACCGAAGGCATGGACGCGGTTTTGGTGCAAGTAGTCACGGGAATTGTAACTTCGTGTCAGGGGAACGTCGAAAACATCGCTTAGGTATAGATCCGATTGGCGCAGAACAAAGTTTCCATATCGTAGGTCAAGCTCAAAGCGGTCAACCGGACCAGAATGCTGTGTCGGCACCGTGCAATTTCCGAGTTGCGGGGCCACGCCGCTTCCCGTGACTGCCGCAAAGACGCACGGAAAGTCTCCATTGAGCCTCGGAGGAGATGCATCGCTCCGGTTGAGCAAGTCAAGAATGCGGGAACTGCGGTGAGCGCGCAGCTCTTCCGCCTTAGCGGCGTCCTCGGCAGCAGCCTTCTCGGCTTTCTTCTGCGCGAGGTGGATCTGATAAGGCACGTATCCGATGCGCATAGCCGCACCAATGCAAAAAGCACCAAGCACAACCAGCAGCCATTTACGGCGCGATTCGTGCATTCCTACCTCCTGGCAGATTCGTTGTCACTCCTCCTGATCGGGTCACAACGGCTTGCTACGACTTCACTTCGTAGCACGTAACCATGCCACCCGCCATGTGGTCGCTTATGTGGCAGTGATACCCGCCGCTGTCTGCGCTGCCCCACCGCTGGAAGAAAACATCGCCTGTTCTAAATCGTGAGGGCAAGGGGAAGCAGCCGACACGCACTGGCCGTTAGTTCCTAATTCCCTTTTGGATGGTTTGCTGGACGATCAAGTTCAATTGCGATAGTCCAAGCATATTACGTACAGCCTCAGTGTTTATCTTCTGGCTCGCCAAAAAGAGACCGTCATTGTCTTGGTGGACCCGAAAACCAATGTCGATATACCTAAGTAGCTGTTGGATTCGCAGCTCGGTGTCAGGCTCGAAATAGAGCCGCGCGATTTGTCCCAGGAAGTTATCGTTGCCGATATATCCCTCGATCTCGATGCAGGGACTGTGGAACCACTTCCGAGGAACCTCGTCCAGCAGTTCGCTGGGCCATTCGAAAATCAGATGCCCAGCCCCCAAACGGACCGGCGCGTCTTTTTTGAACGCTGCACTTGGAGGGAGTAGCACATAGCTTAGATTCCTCGGAACTAGAACCTTGTCGATCGTTTCCAGCTCGTCAAAGTACGTCCGATCCATGCCCTTTACGAAGAGGCACAGCTTGCCAGACCTGGCCATCAAGCGCGTGATGATTTCACGAAAAAGTGGACCGAAGAGATGCCATCCGGCTGGCGCGGGCTGTTCTGAGGTACCTGAAGGCTCAAACTCGAAACCCAGATCGCAAAACGTAACATCCGATAGCTCCGTTGGATTCGAAAACGTGCGAGGGTATCGCCAGAATTGAAAAAACTCGTACAGCGGACTCAACCGCCTCTTTTCGAAAAGTTGGTAGTCAAGGACCGTCGACGTAACGTCCTTCAGTTGCAGTTGAGTTTTCATGACTCCTCTTCTGCTAAAGCCTCAGTTCCTAGTTTGCTGGCTTCCGTCCCCACGTGTTGCCGGGGAGCCAAGGCAAGACTCCCTTCGGGCTCGGACGTCCGCCTTTCGGCCACCACCACTGCTCCCCTCCATCGGGGCTCTTGGGGCGTCGTCCGTTCAGGTCATAACCATAGGTCAGGCTACCCAGCGTGTTCGAGCCTTTGGCGTAGGTCAGTCCGGTCAACTGCGACGCATTGTCGTAACTGTAACTCGTCGTGATTCCGTTGGGCAGCGTCAATGTGGTCGGCCGATTCGCATTGTCATAACTGAAGGAGACCGTAGTGCTCCCTTGGGTGATTTGCGTCAGGCGATTGGCATTGTCAAAGGTATAGTTAACAACACTCTGTCCCGGGACCGTCAACCTGGACTGACGGCCAGCAACATCGTAGGCGTAGCCGACCGTGCCCTGCGGTGTGGTTTCAGAAGCGAGCCGATCAAGCGCGTCGTCAGTTCGCGTAGCCCAAACACACGCTGCTATGGTCCCACCCTTAAAATAACGAAAGATAATTACCCCTCGCTTTGAGAAGCTGCTCGTAGCTCGTCACAGTCAGCGGTACTAGTCGGGTACTATTGAAGTTGTCTGCGGGAGGTTGATATTCTGAAGTCTCCGCTACCCACCCTCAAGCCCGTTATAGGTCTGTCTACGAGGCAGCGAATATGGATGCCGATAAACTCCGCGTCGCACGCGACAAACTCACACGCGTGTTCCGCTATCTGGAAGCGCTGAACCAGCACCGCAATCCCGCGAAACGGCAGATTCACGAACAGCCCTGGAGTTTGTGGCTCCGCGATCTCCCCGAGCATTCTTCCGTTCAACGAGGCGCCGCGAAGGCCGGCCCTTTGAAAACAAAAAACGGGAACAGCCAGGGTACGGAAGACGGCGGCGCAAGTTACGTTCTGAAAGTGCAGCGCCCGCGGTTGACTCGCGCACCGGAACCGCCCGAGGAAATTGCCGCATGGCTGGAAGATGGGTGGGATGACCCGTCGAACGGTTTCGCTCTCAAGCAAACTCTGGAGGAAACGGAGAATGGCGCAGAGTCGCGGATTGCGAAGTTCGCAGACGATCCGAGTAGGACGGCGACCCTGGAGCGTTGGAAGCTTGCGCGCAATGAGTGGGTAAAAACCGAAAAGCCCGCTCGCGCGGCGATGAAAATCTTCGAATCCCTTTACACGCTCTACGGTCGCATCGATCGCGAAGCGGAACGCGTGGATCTCGTCCTGGGCGATGGCATCTTGAGCTGGAGCCGGACGGACGGGGGCATCTATCATCCGATCCTCCTGCAGCGTCTCCAATTGCAGTTCGACGCGTCCGTGCCGGAATTCACGCTTTCGGAAGCGGACCATCCTGTTGAGCTCTACTCTTCTTTGTTCCAATCGATGAACGATGTGGATGGACGCGCGATCGGCCGATGCCGAGAAGAATTGGAGGAAGGAGGCTTCCATCCACTTATCAATGGTTCCACCTCCGGCTTTCTGAAGCGGCTGGTCGTGCAACTGTCCCCGCGCGGAGAGTTCCTCGAAGACCGCGCGCCTGACGCGGAAGTCAACGACCCGTGCATTGGACGCGACCCGATCCTCTTCCTGCGCGCGCGCACATTAGGATTTGCCGCCGCGATTGAGGGCATCCTCGCAGACCTCCGCACGCGCGAAGACCTGCCTTGGTCCCTCTTGAATATCGTTGGAGAAGAATCGTCGATTCCCGACGTGGGAGACGCGCATCCGTCCGCCAGCGGTTGCGCTCCAGCGGATGGCGAAGTGCTGCTGAGCAAGCCCGCCAATCCCGAGCAGATCCGTATTGCCCAGCAACTCGAGGAGCATGGAGGGGTTTTGGTGCAGGGCCCTCCGGGCACTGGAAAAACTCACACCATCGGCAATCTTGTCGGCCATTTGCTCGCCCAAGGCAAGAGCGTGCTGGTCACCAGCCATACAACAAAGGCATTGCGGATGGTGCGTCATCATATTGTTCCCGAGCTGCGCCCCCTGTGCGTCAGCGTGCTCGAGAGTGACTTGGACAGCCGCAAACAACTCGAGAGCGCGGTCGGCTCGATTGCGGAAAGGCTGTCGCGGGCCGACGCGGGCTCGCTGGAAATGCAGGCGAAAAGATTGGAGTCCGAGCGACTCGAGCTGCTGAAGAAGCTCGACGAAATCAGAAGCCAGCTGACCGAGGCTCGCGCCGACGAGTATCGAGATATCGCTATTGCGGGGAAGTCTTGGGCGCCGGCCGATGCGGCTCGCCAAGTCGTGCAGGAAAAGGAAGCGCACGGCTGGATCCCCGGCCCCGTCGCTGCGGTGGCTCCGCTGCCTCTTTCCGCAGGTGAGCTCGCCGACCTTTACCGTACGGGCGTTTCGATTTCGCGCGAAGACGAGAATGAACTCTCAGGTCATCTTCCGGAGCTTCACGATCTTCCGCGAGCGGAGGACTTTGAAGCTAGCGTGAGCGAGCGCGATCGTCTCGGCCTGGAGGAGCTCGATTTGCGCTCCGACTTGTGGGAACCCGGCGCCGCGCAGAGCTCGCCCGCAGAAATAGAAGGACTGGCGGCCGCACTGGTTCAGGCCGTCGAGCCCCTTTCCGGCAAAGACAAGTGGAAACTCGCCGCGGTTTACGCCGGCAGGTATGGCGACGTGCACCGGGAGCCGTGGGACCAACTCATCAGCTTTGTGCGGCTGGTTCATCGCGAAGCGGCAAATGCCAAGGAATCGTTCGTCAAGTACGGCCCGGAGGCTTCCGAAAATTCCGCGGTCAAAGAGCAGGAACGCATTGCCGGCGAAATCCTCGCGCATCTGGAGGGCGGCGGCAAATTAGGCACCATTACGTTGTTCACGCACAAGTCCTGGAGCCAGTTCCTGGAACAAACGAAAGTGAACAACACGCGCCCGCACCTCCCCGAGCATTTTCAAGCCCTGCGCCAACTGTTCCGGCTCAAGGGCCTTCGCGCGGATCTCGGCGCGCGCTGGGACCGCCAGGTGGCGACCCTAGGCACTCCCCATTCGAGCGAAATGGGAGAGGAACTCGAGAAGACGCTGATGCAGTATTGCGACTCCATCGAGGACTGCCTGGACTGGCAGGAGAACATGTGGCTTCCGCTGCAGCAGCAGCTTAAAGACATCGGCTTCCGGTGGGATAAGTTCCTCGCGGAACAGCCCGCGGTAGTTGGTTCCGATGGCGAGTTGGCACGCATCCGCATCGCGGTGACGGATGCTCTGCTGCCCATTTTGGATTCCCGCTTCAAGAAACTGAAACTGCTCCAACTCGAGGAAGAATTCCGCGACCTCAAAAGCCGCCTGAAACTTGCTGCCCGCGTAGCGAAAGCATCCAAAGTGATCGGCCAGCTCCTGGTTGCGGTGAACGACGAAAATTCCAATCGCTACCGCGAAGCGTACGAGCGCCTGCTGGAATTAAAAAGCAAACAAGCGGACCTCGACCTGCGCCGCACTTTGCTCGCAAAGCTGGAGACCGCTGCTCCCGCTTGGGCTGGCGCGATTCGTAATCGCACCGGTGTGCATGGCCGGGGCGAGCCGCCGCGCGACGCCGCCTCAGCCTGGACCTGGCGCCAGCTAAACGATGAGCTCGATCTCCGCGCCGGCGTCTCCCTCGAAGCCCTGCAAGCCAAGAGCGAAAAACTACGCGAGCAGTTGCGCCGTGCAACCGTCGAACTCATCGACAAACGCTCCTGGTCCTCGCAAGCGCGCCGCACCTCTTCTCGGCAGCGTCAGGCGCTCGTCGGCTGGCTCGACACCATCCGTCGCATCGGCAAAGGTCACGGAATCCGCGTTGCTCTTTTGCGCGCCGAAGCGGCCAGAAAAATGAGCGAGTGCCGCGGGGCAGTTCCCGTCTGGGTCATGCCGCTTTCCCGCGTGGTCGAAAACTTTGACCCGCGCACCACGCGCTTCGACGTTGTCATCATCGACGAAGCCAGCCAGAGCGACGTGATGGCGCTGGTCGCCCTGTACCTGGGCAAGACGGTCCTCGTTGTCGGCGACCACGAGCAAGTCAGCCCCTCGGCCGTCGGCCAGGATTTGGGCGTGATTCAGAACCTCATCTTCCAGTATCTCCGCGGAATTCCCAACTCCGATCTGTACGATGGCCAAATCTCCATCTACGATCTCGCTCGCCAGTCGTTCGGCGGCACCACCTGCCTTGTCGAACATTTCCGGTGCGTTCCGGAGATCATCCAATTCAGCAACGCGATTTCCTACGACGGCCGCATCAAGCCCTTGCGCGACGCGAGCCGCGTCCATCTGCGGCCGCACACCATCGCGCATCGCGTCTCTGGCTCCAGCCGCGACGGCAAGATCAATCGCCAGGAGGCCCTAACCGTCGCCTCGCTCCTTGCCGCTGCGATGGAGCAACCCGAATACAAAAAGAATGACGCGGGCCAGCCGCTGAGCTTCGGAGTGGTTTCACTGGTAGGCGACGAGCAAGCCATCGAGATCGACAACCTCATCCGTGCGCACGTTTCGCCGGACCGCTACGAACTCCACCGCGTGCTCTGCGGAAACGCCGCGCAATTCCAGGGAGACGAGCGCGACGTGGTGTTCATCTCCCTGGTCGACACCGCCGAGCGCGGTGCCCTCTCTCTGCGCGATCAGGAACTCTTCAAACAGCGTTTTAATGTCGCCGCCAGCCGTGCTCGAGACCAGATGTGGATCGTGCATTCGCTCAGTCCGCACAACGACTTGAAAGCGGACGACCTTCGCCGGCAATTGATCGAGCATGCGGAAGATCCCGCGCGCCTCATGCGCGCGTTGGAAGAAAAGGAAAAGCGCACGCAATCGAATTTCGAACGAGAAGTTATGAAGCGTCTCGCGGCGGCGGGCTATCGCGTCACCCCGCACTGGAAGATTGGAACGTTCCGAATCGATCTGGTCGTCGAAGGCGACGCCAAACGCCTGGCCATCGAGTGCGACGGGGACCGCTATCACCCACTCGAAAAGCTTCCCGAAGACATGGACCGGCAGTCCGTGCTCGAACGCATGGGTTGGATCTTCACCCACATCCGGAGCTCGGAGTTTCTGCGCAACCCTGCTCGCGCCATGAAGCCGGTCTTCGAAAAGCTGGAGATGTTGGAGATCCCGCCCGCCGGTGACGCCGCCGATGCCGAGCGTGCGAAACAGGCTTCTCATGATGTGATCGACCGCGTCGCCCAACGCGCCGAAGAGCTTCGCAGGAATTGGGCGAAAGCCAGCGGAGCAGGCGCTCGGGCATCCTCCCGAGCTTCAGCGGCTGCTACGGTCTAACCAGAAAACTATAGATTAGCTGGCGCTTCCCGGAAGTTGACGGACGGTTCCTCGGATCACGAATTCCGTAGGCAGAACCCGCTGGCTGAAAGCCATTTGAGGATGATGAAGACGCTCGAGAAGCATCTTCATACAGGTTTCGCCGATCTCCTCTTTATGGACGCGGACGGTGGAGAGCGGCGGATCCATCAGAACAGCCTCTTCGCGATCGTCGAAGCCGACCAGACTGATTTGCTCCGGCACCTTCACCCCGCGCCGGCTCAACGATCGCCAAAGTCCGTAAGCGATTTCGTCGTTGCCGGCTACGACAGCAGTGGGTCGCGACCTCCGCGAAAGGATTCGTCCGGCGCTCATCTGGCCGAAATCGACGAAACTCAGTGGATTTCGGGCAGTGACCAGGACGGGTTTTAGTTTGTTCTCGCGCATTCCTTGTCGATATCCTTCGAATCGGCGATGAAGCCACGGGTAAGAAATATCTCCGGCAAAAACAATCTGGCGGTGACCCTGGCCGATCAGGTAACGCGTGGCATGGAGTGTCCCGTTAAGGTCATCGAAGCCCACTTGGTCAAATTGATGCTCGTCGTCCATTCCGACCACATTGTTGCTGAAGGCAACGAAGGGCATATGGATGGATTCGATTCTGCGCAGCAGATTCGGATAAATCGTTCCGGCCAGAATGACTCCGTCGATCAATCCATGCTCTTGAAGAACGGGAGGCAGGTCGATGCTATCGGCAGGCGTCTTCTGGGAATAATGCAGCGCCGCGAACATGACGTGTTGTTTCAGTCCGCTGGCATAGGATTCGACGCCTTGCAGGATGCGCGCGTGAAAAGGGTGGAGAAAATCGCGGTTGCTCAGGAGAAAGCAGACCATTTCGGCGCGCCGTTTGAGCATCCGGCGGGCCTGCGCATTGGGGCGAAATCCGAGACGACGGATGGCATCAAGCACCCGCGCGCGCGTTTTCCGGCTTACTTGCGAGCTGGAATTTAGCACGCGCGAAATCGTTCCGATGCCGACACCTGCGGCGCGCGCCACCTCGCGAATGGTCGTTTTTGCTGGAACCGCTTCCATTGAATTGGGGTGTTGTCGCCTTCGCGTCTCGACTTCGGTTCGCGGGACGACGTCCTCGATCCTTCTTCCCTGCGCAAGTCTAACACACCATAACTCGATGATAGTAGGCAATCCGCCTGGTGGGCGTGCGACGCGCTTCGGGCAAGATGCAAAAAAAGTGGTCGGGCTGAGTCGTTTTTACAATATTCTGACTTGACAGGCACCTTTTCCTGGACTAGGGTGTGGAACCAGTTCCAGTCCCTCTGGAGCTTTCTCGAAGCGAGTGGGGTGTGTGATGAAAAAACTCTCTAGTTCTTTCTTCGCTTGGCTCATTGGCCTGCGTAATTCTCCCGCGATGAACAACCAAGGCCTCGCAGTGCCTACAGCAGGCGGTCTGAGCAGACTCGGCTACCTCGGTGTGGCCCTGCTGATAGCAACAATTCTCTTCGGATTTTCGGCGCCAGTCGCAGGTCAAGCGGTCAATGCAACTCTGCTCGGTACTGTGACGGATCTCACCGGAGCAACAGTGGCGGGGGCAAACGTCACGATTGCGGAGATGAACACCGGCGTCGGGCGCAGCACAACGACTAACGACAGCGGCAACTATGGATTTCCCACCCTTCCGCCCGGTGTGTATGAGGTGACCGTTAAGCATCCCGGATTCCGGCAAGAAACGCGGCGCGGCGTGGAGCTGGTGGTAAACAGCACTGTTCGCGTCGATCTGCAACTTCAACCCGGAGCAGCATCGGAAACAATCCTCGTTACTAGCGAAGTTCCAACACTTCAGACCGATCGTGCTGATATCGGGGGAAGGGTAGAACTCACGCAGCTAACAGAACTGCCGATCGGCGGACCCGTTCGCAACTTCCAGGGCCTGCTCGCCCTAGTTCCAGGGACCGTGAGGCCCCATCGCGACCACTCCGAATTCTTCAACGCCCAGGACAGCCTCTCCACCGAAGTAAACGGTCAATCGCGCGAGTTCAACCAGTTGATGATCGAGGGCGTGAACGACGACGAGCGCACCGGCTTGTTGCAAATTTACATCCCGCCCGCGGAAGCCATTCAGACCGTGGACGTGAGTACCAGCAACTACACGGCCGAATTTGGACGCGCCGCCGGTGCGGTGACGAATGTGATTTTGAAGTCCGGTACAAACCAGTTCCACGGCTCGGCTTACGAGTACAACCGTGTGAGCGCGCTGGCTGCGCGCAGCTATTTCAACCGCCCGCCCAACCCGCTGGCACGCACCACGTACAACTACTATGGCGGGAGCTTTGGCGGCCCGATTATTAAGAACAAGACCTTTTTCTTCTTCGATATTCTGCACATAAGCGACGTCCGCGGGCAGTTCAATCTGGTCACCGTACCCACCGCGGCGTTCCGCAACGGCGATCTGTCTGCCGGCGGGAGCCTGATATACAACCCGTTCACCAGTCCCGACGGCACTAACCGGACGCCGTTTAAATGCGACGCAACCGGCAATCCGGTGGTCCCGAATGCCCAGGGCATCCAGACCGGGGGAACGAACTGCGCCAAGATCCCTTCGCAGTTGTTCAGCCCGATCGCGCTCAAAATCCTGAATCTGGTGCCACCCGCGCAGTCCACGGCGCTCTCTAATAACCTCTCGCTGAACACGCAGCTCAGGAAGAACCCGACTTCCTTTGACGTGAAGATCGACCACAACTGGACGAGCAACGATCGGCTGGACTTCCGCTTCAGCCGTTCCGTGCAGAACGTTTTGCAATCGCCGCTCTACGGGAGCGCCTTCAGCAACTCCGGCGGCCCCGGCCCCGGAGGCGCTTTCATGGGCACTGGAGTGCAACATGTGCAGAGCGGGGCGATCAACGAGACGCATATCTTTTCGCCCACGCTGGTCACAGAGGTGCGCGGCGGGATCAGCCATTATCGCAACGTGGCCCGCCAGACCGACTACGGCAGCAACGCGGCTGCGCAATTGGGCATCCAAGGCGCCAACCTGGACAATGCATTCACTAGCGGCATGGTCTCCATTGACGTGCAGGGAGGCTTCGGAGCCAACGGCTCCAGCCTGATGGTGGGGTACTCCGCCTCGCAACCGTGGGACCGCGGGGAAACTAACATCAACTTAGTGAACATTTGGACAAAAATTCACAATAACCACGCCTTCAAGTGGGGCGCGGACATCCGGCGACTGCGTGACGACCTGGTACAAGGCCAAACGTTCAGCCCGCGCGGACTCTTCCGCTTCGGCAGCGGCACGACCTCCATCTCCGGCGCAAAAACGAGCATCGCCAATAACTTTGCCGCCTTTCTGCTTGACACTCCGACCGAAGTTGGCCGCGATATAGCTCCCATCTCCGGGTCCTGGCGCGAGACCGAACTTTTCTTCTTTGGCCAGGATACGTGGCATGCCACGAACAAGCTGACCGTGGACGCCGGCCTGCGGTGGGAATTCTATTTGCCGCCCACTCCCAGCCATCCCGGTCGCTGGTCGAATTACGATCCTACGAACAACACGCTGGTGCAGGCCGGGGTTGGCGGCAACCCCTTGAACTTGGGCCGCGAAACCTACCTGCACTACTTCGCGCCGCGGTTTGGCTTGGCCTATCGTCTTACCGAGCAAACGGTGCTGCGTGGCGCCTTTGGCATCAGCTACGCGCCGTTCACGAACAACCAGTACGCATTCAACTACCCCCTCCGTTCTAACCAGGACTCGACTCAGGCCACCGGCAATGCGCTACCTACGCTACAAGGTGGCCCGGCCAACATGGCGACTGGGATTCCGGCCGCCCCGAGCATCGCCGTTTTGCCGGGGGGACTGGTTACACCTCGCCCGGGCGAGACGTACACGGTCGTGGACAAGCACTTCCAGCAGCCGTATGTGGAATCGTGGAACCTTGCCATTCAGCGTGCGCTGCCAAAGAGCTTTGCCCTGGAGGTCGCCTACGTGGGCAATCATGGCGTGAAAATTCCGATGGCCTATAACTTGAATGCGGCCCTGGCGCCATCCTTGTGCACCGCGCAGGAAGTCGCCCTTAACATCAAAGGTTTTTGCACCAACAGCAATGGGACTCCCAAGATTGTCGGCGTTGACATTCAGGGCAACAATTGCGTGCAGGGCTTCAGCACACGTCCACTGTGCAACGCCTTCGGAGCAGTAATCAGTAATGGTGCGCTGGTTACCACTTCAGCGCGCACTGGAAACTCCAATTTCCTGTTCAAGCCCACGACCTCGAACTACAACGCGCTTCAGGTCAAACTGGACCGCACGTTCAGGGGCGGCTTGCTGCTCAAGACGGCGTACACCTACGGCAAAGAGCTGGCCTTCCGCTCCGACGCAGGGGCAGACGATGGTGCCGGCGATCTCAACTACCTTAATTTCTCGCGCAATTACGCGGTCCTGAGCCGCAACCGGCTACACACTTTTGTGCAGAGCTTCGTCTACGAGCTGCCATTCGGCCAGGGCAAACACTGGCTGCGGTCGGGCGCGGGGTATTGGCTCCTGGGTAATTGGGGCGTCAGCGGCATCGTCACGCGAATGAGCGGCACCCCCTTGCATTTCACAGCCAGTGGGACCTCGCTGGCTGCCAGTGGGACGACGCAAACGCCTATCCAGGTCGCTCCCTTCCATACGCTGGGCGGAATAGACAACAACTTCTGGTTCGATACTTCGGCGTTTTGCCCGGTGGGGGCTGCGGTACCAACATTAGCGAACGGTGTTGCAGTAAATTGTCCAGCCACCGCCAATGGCGTGCAGGGTAACATGGCGCGGTACGCCTTTTCCGGACCGGGTTTCTTCAACTTCGACGCCGCGGCGTTTCGCCGTGTCTCGATTCGGGAGCGCATGGGATTGGAGTTCAGACTGGAAGCGTTCAGCGTGACCAATACGCCCCAATTTTCTAATCCGAATACGGACATTACGAACAATAGCTTCGGCAAGGTCAAGGGTGTGGACGGCGGGAATCGCTCGCTGGAGATGGGTCTGCGGTTCTATTTCTGACCGTCACGGTTAACCCGAGGGGCTGAAATGCGCGGAGGCATTCAGCGTAACCAAGCCTCCTCAGTTCGACCAAGGCGGGTGGGCCACCCTCCGCGAGGGATCGAATGAAATGGCTTGGTCCATCAACCACAAGCCGCAGTCAATGCGGCTGCTTTCAGCATGGAACGTTCGCTTAAGCTAGCCAGTTCTCCGCGGATGCGCGGCCTAGTGTCCACGCACGCACGAGGAGGATATACTGCGGCTTGCAGAAATGCCTTCGAATCAAAGGAGAGCAACTATGCCCATCGAACGGCGTGAATTTCTTAAGACGACGGGAAAAGCGATAACTGTGGGAGCAGCGACACTTGCGCTGGGCGGCAAGATCCTCGGCGCGAACGATCGTGTGCGTGTGGCGGTTTGCGGAGTGCGCGGGCGCGGCAACGATCACATCCACGGGTTTACGAAGGTCCCGGGAACAGAACTCGCGGCCGTGTGCGATGTTGATGAAAGCGTCTCGAGCAAGCGCATCGGCGAGATCGAGAAGCTGGGGCTGCCAAAGCCGAAATCGTACGTGGATGTTCGGAAGCTGCTGGAAGATAAAGATATCGATGCCATCTCGATTGCTACGCCGAATCATTGGCATTCGCTGATGGCCATCTGGGGATGCCAAGCCGGGAAAGACGTGTATGTGGAAAAGCCATGCTCGCACAACACGTTTGAAGGACGGCAACTGGTGCGCGCGGTAAAAAAGTACAACCGAATTTGCCAGCACGGCAGCCAGTCGCGCTCAAACCCCGGCATGCAGGAGGCGACTAAGCATCTGACCGATGGCACGATCGGTGATGTGTATCTGGCGCGCGCGATTTGCTACAAATGGCGGCCAACGATCGGGCGAGCCAAAGAAGAAGGAGTTCCGTCGGGCGTGAATTACGACCTTTGGACCGGCCCCGCACCGCTGAAACCGTTCACGCGCAATCGCTTTCACTACAACTGGCATTGGATCTGGGATACCGGTAACGGCGAAGTCGGCAATCAGGCGATTCATGAAATTGATATTGCGCGCTGGGGCTTGGGCGTGGGCTTCCCGGTATCGGTTTCTGCCATGGGCGGGCATTTCATGTTCGACGATGATCAGGAAACGCCGAATACTTTGAACGCTACGTTTTGCTTCGAGGGAGCAGGCGGCAAGCGGAAGATGATGGAAGTGGCAGTCCGTCACTGGATTACCAATCACGAGGCGGAACTCGGCACTGGCGCTTACGGGGCTAGCGGCGTGCCGCCCGCGGGTCTCACTTCTCCCGCGACCAAGCAGGCTGCTGGCCAAGCACAACCTCTGGGTCCCAAAGACGCGAAGACGAATACCGTTGGCAACATCTTTTACGGGTCAAACGGATACTTGGCCGTCGATGGGTACGACGCTTACAAGACTTGGATAACGGATCAAGTGGAACCGGGGCCGTCCGGCAAAGCTGCCGGTGACCATTATGCGAATTTCATCGATTGCGTGCGCAGCCGCCGGCCGCAGGACATTCATTCGCCGATTGAGGAAGCGCACATCTCGACGACGCTGGTGCACCTGGCCAACGCTTCCTACCGCCTTGG
>Ga0137415_10004125_pt1 | contig 14388 bp, 13 predicted proteins | sample CZODoug3_1_1_16f_FD_183082 | JGI IMG/M metagenome (GOLD analysis project Ga0137415, IMG submission 183082) | Vadose zone soil fungal communities from Angelo Coast Range Reserve, California, USA - CZODoug3_1_1_16fungal (Hybrid Assembly) | ecosystem: Environmental > Terrestrial > Soil > Vadose... | reverse complement strand
AGTAAGGCTGACCTACATAGGAATCACCAGAGTCTCTACAGGGGAGTTTTCCGCCGTGCCACGCGTCTTCGACACCATCACGCCTCGCGATATCCAGCTCTGGGGCAACCACACCGTGAAGTTGCGGCACAAGCTGGCCGAGCGGGACGACCTGTTCTCCGACGAGTCCCTGGCCAAGCTGGTCGAGACGATCGACCCGAAGCACATCGACATCACCACGATGGGCGACGACGTCTCCACCTGGGGCCACGTCGACCGCGCCGGCCAGCCCGGCTCGAAGGTGCTCGACGCGGTGCGCGGCGGGCGCGTCTGGATCAACCTGACGGCCATCGAGAAGGCCGACCCCCGGTTCGCCGATCTGCTCGACCAGATGTACAGCGAGCTCGAGGGCACGCTGCCGAACTTCAAGACCTTCAAGCGCAAGCTGGGTCTGCTGATCTCGTCGCCCACCGCCCGGGTGTTCTACCACTTCGACGTGCCCGGCCAGGCGTTGTGGCAGATCCGCGGCCGCAAGCGGATCTGGATCTACCCGCCCACCGAGCCGTTCCTGCCACCCACCGAGGTGGAGAACGTGGTCCGCAGCCTGGCCATGGAGGACCTGTCGTACGAGCCGTGGTTCGACGACCACGCCGAGGTTTACGACATGGAGCCCGGCGACATGCTGCACTGGGCGCTCAACGGCCCGCACCGGGTGAGCAACCTGGACGGCTTCAGCGTGTCGCTCACCACCGAGCACTGGACCAGCAAGATCCGCCGCTCCTACGCCATGCACTACGGCAACGGCATCCTGCGCAACAAGGGGCACTGGGCGCCCAGGTCCAGCTCGCTGGACGGCCCGGCGTTCTGGGCCAAGGTCGGCCTGACCGCCGCCTGGCGCAAGGCGGGCATGGAGAAGAAGGAAGGCTACAAGCGGGTCATGTCCTACAAGGTCGACCCGGACGCCCCGCTCGGTGTGGTGCCGCTGGAGGAGAAGGACCGCACCACGGTCAGCCACCTGAGCTGACCCCCGGACTCATCACGAGCCCGGCGGGCGGTGTGCACACACCGCCCGCCGGGCTTTCGGCCGTCCGGGGTCGGACCGCCCGGCCCACCTCGCCCGACACTCACCGCCCGGACCTGGCGTCCCGGCGCGGGACACCAGATCACCCTGGCTGTGGCACAACTTCCCGGGTAGGTGGGTCGTTGGTCGGGCTGTGCCGGCATCCCATCCGGCTCACTCGCCGAGGAGTGTCGCTGGATGATCGTCGACGTGTGGGCACAGCCCACTTTCGCCCCTGCTCCCGACCGCTTACCCATGCCTGAGGTGCGCAGGCTGGCCGAGAAGTCCGGCAGCGCCGACCGGGTCGGCATCCGGGTCAGCCCGGACGAGCTGGTCGCCGAGATGGACGCGGCCGGGGTGGACGTGCTGTTGCTGTCCGCGTGGCACCGCCCCGGCGGGTGGGTGGTCAGCAACGACGACGTCGCCGCGTTCACCGCCGCGTACCCGGACCGGTTCGCCGGGCTGGCCACGGTGAACCTGGCCGACCCGATCGGCGCGGTGCGTGAGCTGCGCCGGGCGGTGCGGGAGCTGGGCTTCATCGGGCTGCGGATGGTGCCGTGGTTGTGGGACCTGCCGCCGGACAACCGGCTCTACTACCCGCTGTACGTGGCCTGCGTGGAACTGGGCATCCCGTTCTGCACCCAGGTCGGGCACACCGGCCCGCTCATGCCGTCCGAGACCGGGCGCCCGGTGCCCTACCTGGACCGGGTCGCCCTGGACTTCCCCGAGCTGGTCATCGTCGGCGGGCACATCGGCCACCCCTGGACGAACGAGATGATCGGCGTGGTCTGGAAGCACGACAACGTGTACCTGGACACGTCCGCCTACCTCCCCCACTACTACCCCGCCGAGCTGGTGCACTTCATGAACACCTACGGCCGGGGCAAGGTCATGTTCGGCACCAACTGGCCGCAGCTGCGCCACGACCGGGCGCTCGCCCAGGTGGACCAGCTCGGCCTCGGCGAGGACGCCCGCGCCGACTTCCTGGGCGGGACGGCCGCCCGGGTGTTCCAGCTGCCGGCCGGGCGGGCCACCGATTGAGGTACCGGTCGCTCAGAGGTAGCGGCTCAGGTCCGGGTAATTGGTGATTTCCCAGCCGCCGTCCACCACCAGGCTGGTGCCGGTGATGTACCGCGCGTCGTCGCTGGCCAGGTACACGCACGGACCGGCGATGTCATCCGGATCCGCCGCCCTGGCCAGCGGAATCCGCCGCAGGTAGTCCTCGCGCAGCCCCTGGTTGGCCAGCAGCGGCGCGGTCAGCGGCGTCTCCACCAGCCCGGGCAGCACGGCGTTCACCCGGATCCGGTACGGGGCCAGCTCCAGCGCCGCGCCCTTGGTGAAGTTCTCCGCCCCGGCCTTGCCGGCCGCGTACGAGCTGGCACCCCAGAGCGGAACATGTGCGTTGAGCGAGGAGACGTTCACGATCGCGCCGCCCCGGCCGCCCTCCCGCATCGCCCGCGCGGCGTGCCGGGTGCCCAGGTAGGTGCCCTTCAGTACCAGGTCAACGGTGGCCGACCAGTCCTCCACCGTGCCGTCCAGGATGGTGCCGAACCGGGCTGCCCCGGCCACGTTGAACGCCAGGTCGAGCCGGCCGAACCTGCTCACCGCGGCGGCCACCGCATCCTGCACCTGATCCTCCGCGGTGACGTCGGCGACGGCCACCGCGAGCGTCCCGGGGCCTTTCGCCTCGGCCTGGGCCAGCGCGTCGGCGTTGATGTCGGCGGCCAGCACCCGGGCGCCCTCGCCGAGCAGCCGAGCCACGATCGCGGCGCCGATCCCCGAGGCTCCACCGGTGACCAGCGCGACCCGCCCGCCGAATCGGCCGTTCACCGGAGCCGGCCAGAGTGACTGAGGTTCGGCGACGCTGCCATCCCCCTACCCTATTCGAGCTCGCTCGCCCGGCCGGTGGCCACGTAGCGGGCGATCCGGGCCAGCCGGGCGCCCTGGACGCGACAGGCACCCAGTGCCTCCTCGTCCGGAGCCGCCGACTTGCGCGACACGAACGAGCCGCCGTACGGGTTGCCCGACTCCATCACGTGCGGGTCGGAGTAGCCGAGCGGCAGCACGATCGAGCCCCAGTGGTAGAAGACGTTGTTGATCGCCAGGATGGTCGACTCCAAACCGCCGTGCTTGGTGGATGAGCTGGTGAACGCGGTACCCACCTTGTCGATCAGCTTGCCCTTCGCCCACAGCCCACCGGTGGAGTCGAGGAACTCCTTGAGCTGCCCGGCCGGCCCGCCGAACCGGGTCGGGCTGCCCAGCGCGATGCCGTCCGCCCAATCCAGGTCGTCCAGGGTGGCGTACTGCTCGTACGAATTGCCGTCCACCCACGCCTGCCAGCGGGGGTTGCTGGCCACCGCCTCCGGCGGGGCGAGCTCCCGCACCGGGCGCACCCTGACCTCGGCCCCCTCCTTGCGCGCCCCCTCGCCGACCGCCTCGGCCAGCGCGGCCACGTTCCCGGTGGCGCTGTAGAACACCACGGCCACCTTGGGGGCCACCGCATCGGTCACAACCGTCATCCGTTCCTCGCCCTCCAGACGTGCTGACGCTCCCGTTCTCCAACCTAGAGGACGGCGCGGGCAGGCGCGGCACCGACGCACATCGAATTCACACCTCGCGCTTATCGAATACGAGGACCCTGGTGATCCGACAATCGGGCGAGGCCTGCGGCTGTCACTCCACAAAGCCGTCGATAGGCATTCGCTGTGAAGACCTTCAAAAGCCGACCCGGCAATTCCGGTCGGCGTAGCTTTCATAGTGAGGGCCGCAAAGGTCGGCTCCCCATGTGTGGAGGACAGAGTTATGGCACGAGTCAGCGAATCCATCGTCTGGGCGCCGGGCCGCCGCCGCAACGACGACGAGTGGGACCGCCGCCGCCGCAACGACGGGGGAGACCGGCGCGACCGCCGCCGCAACCGGTAGTCGAGCGGCAGCCGGCAAGCACGGCTCCGACCGGCGGCGGCTGGCCTCGACCGGCCGCCGCCGGCTCCCCCTTGACCAGGACAGGTCGTGGACGATCATGACGCAGGCCGGGTACGCCGCCGATCGGGCGCCGACCGCGCCGATACCCCGGACCATGGTATCGACGCAGGTCACGCCACATGCGCGCACGATGGACGGCAGGCCGGCGAGCGAGCCGGTGGTCGCCGAAGCGCCAGCGCTCACGGTACGGCGGATCATCCTCGGCTTCTGGCCACAGCTTCGGCCGTACCGGTGGTGGCTGCCGGTGGCGCTCCTGCTGATCGCCGTCGGTCAGGGGCTCGACGCGGGCGCCATCTGGCTGTTCCAGATCCTCGTCGACGACGTGCTCACCCCACCGAACCCGTCGCTGTTCCCCGAGGTTGCGGCCGGGTACGCGGGCATTACCGTGGCGGTCGGCCTGGTCACTTTCGCCGACCAGTACCTGACCACGTGGATGGGCGAAGGTTTCCTGCACGGGCTGCGCATGCGCGTCTTCAGCCATCTGCAGTCGCTACCCCTGCAATTCTTCGAGCGCCGGCCGGTCGGCGACACTATTTCCCGGCTGACCTCGGATATCACCGCTATCGAGGACTTACTGCTCACGGGTGCGACCGGAGCCGCCGGAAATATCCTGAAAATCGTCATATACGGCGGAATTCTCTTCTTCCTGAACTGGCGGCTGGCCCTGGCCGCGCTCATCGCGCTGCCCCTCTTCGCGCTCTGCTCGCGGTACTTCTCCCGCCGTGCCAGGCGCGCGGCCCGGGAGGTGCGCCGGCGGGGTGGCCAGATCGGCGCGGTCGCCGAGGAGAACCTGGGCGCGATGCCGCTGGTGCAGGCATACGGGCTGGGTGAGCGGGAGATCGCCCGGTTCGGCGTGCAGAGCGCCGCGGCCAGGGCGGCCGAGCTCGCCGCCACCCGGATCCGGGCGCTCTTCGCGCCGGTCACCGACCTGTTCGAGATCGCCGGGGTGCTGCTCATCCTCGGGCTGGGCATGGTCGCGCTGGTCAACAAGCAGCTCACCCTGGGCGACCTGCTCGCGTTCCTGCTCTATCTCAGCCAGCTCTATGCCCCGGCACAGGCCCTGGCCGGCCTGGTCAACACGCTGTACGCGGCCACCGCCGGTGCGGAGCGGGTCATGGAGCTGCTGGACCAGAAGCCCGCCACGGCGCCGCGGCTGGCGCGGCCCGGGTCGCCGGCCAGCACGCCCGGTGCGCCCCCGGCCTCGCCGGCCCGCCGGGGCATCGACTTCAACCGGGTGCGGTTCCGCTACCCGGGGCAACCGGCCGACGTGCTGAGTGAGGTCAGCTTCACCGTGCCGCGCGGGCGGTGTGTCGCGGTGCTCGGCGCCAGCGGTTCGGGCAAGTCGACGCTGCTGCGGCTGCTGCAGCGGTTCGACGACCCCACCGGCGGCACCATCCGCCTGGACGGCCGGGACCTGCGCCTCACCGACCCGGTGGCGCTGCGCCGGCGGATGGCCCTGGTTCCCCAGGAGACCATGCTCTTCGACACCACGGTCGCGGAGAACATCCTGGTCGGGCGGCCCGACGCCACCCCGGCCGAGGTGCTGGCGGCGGCCAGGGCGGCCGGCGCGGACGAGTTCGTGCGGCGCCTCCCTCGGGGCTACGGCAGCCCGGTCGGCCAGCGCGGCCGGTTGCTGTCCGGCGGGCAGCGCCAGCGCATCTCGTTGGCCAGGGCCCTGCTCAGGGACGCCGAGGTGCTGCTGCTCGACGAGCCGACCACCGGGCTGGACGGGCGGGCCCGGGACGAACTGCTCGCCGTCCTGGGCCGGCTGACCGTGCACCGCACCACAGTGCTGATCACGCACGACCCGGTCGTCGCGGCGCTGGCCGACCAGGTGGTGTGGCTGGACCGGGGCCGGATGGTGCCCGCGCCGGCCCGACCTCAGCTCGCCGTGCCGGTCGCCCGCCGGGACGCTCCCTAGGCCCCGCGCGCCCGTCACGGCGTGCCGGAGCCCTGGTTCAACCGGTTCTGGTGTACCCGCAGCTGGAGGGTGACGACCTCGAGCAGCGGCACCTGCACGCCCAGCGCGTCCGCCCTGGCCACCAGGTCACCGAAGATCTGCTCACCCTCGGCCGGCAGGCCGCCGATCAGATCGCGGTACAGCGACGCGGTCGTCACGGAGCCCTCGATGGTCACCACGCCACGCGCGACGGCCAGCTCTGCCTCCGACAGCGGGTGTCCGGCGGCGGCGGCCACCGCGGCGCCCTCGGCCACCACGGCCTCGGCGAACCGGATGCCACCGGGTACCGCCACCACCTCGCCGACGGAGCCCCGAGCCAGGCAGTTGACCGCCGCGATGCTGGCGATGAACACCCACTTCGCCCACATCTCGCCGGTGATGTCCGCCGACAGCTCGGTGTCGAACCCGACGCCGGACAGCGTGCGGTGCAGTTCGTCCAGGCGGGGACCCGACCGCCCGTCCCTGGCTCCGTAGGTGAGGCTGCCCAGCCCGGACATCCGGGCGATGTCCCCGTTGCTGTCGATCATCGCGGCCACCTTGGCCACCCCGCCCAGCACCGGCCGCTCGCCGAACCGCTCCACCAGCGCGTCGATGTGCCGCATGCCGTTGAGCACCGGCAGGATCATCGTCTCCGGTCCCACCGCCGGCGCGAGGTCGGCGATCGCGCCGGCCAGCCCCGCCTCCTTCACGGTGACCACGACCAGGTCGTACGGCGCGGTGAGCTCGGCGGCGGACACAAGCTTCGGCTCCAGCACGGTATCCCCGCCGACGCCGACGATGCGCAGCCCGCGCTCTCGCAGCACCGCCGCTCGACCGGGGCGCACCAGGAAGGTCACCTCCCGTCCGGCCTGGGCCAGCCGCCCGCCGAAGAACCCGCCGGTGGCGCCGGCGCCGACCATCAGGATCCGCATGACTGACCACCACATACCGCGTGCCGACCTTCGATGTACCGCATGGATCTCTCCCCTCGGACCGCCGCCGACCTCGGCGGGCGGTAGGTGATAGGTGAAACCACTACATCTCTCACGTCGAGCAGCTCGCAACCCGGCCCGATACCGCTCACAGTCGCACCGCCGCCGTGGCGGCCCGATATCCAGCGACCGGCACGGGGGTGTGCAGTACCGCGCCGTCGTACTCCCCCGGCTGGACCAACCCCACCGCCGCCGAGGTGGCCACCAGCCGGCCGTCGGCGAGGCATACGCTGGTGGGCTGGCCGGCCGGGACCCGCAGCACGCGGTCCACCGAGCCGGTGGGTGCGAAACGGCGGATCTCACCGGCCCCCCAGATCGCCGACCACAGGTACCCGTCGGCGTCCACCGTCATCCCATCCGGGCTGCCCACGACCAGCCGGGCGAACTCCGCCAGCTCACCGAGCTCCCCGGTACGCGGGTCGACGGGGACTCGGTAGATCACCCCGAGCGCGCTGTCCGCCAGGTACATCAGCTCGCCGTCCGGGGTGAATGCCGGCCCGTTCGGGACGGTCAACCCGCCGAGCGCCCGGTGCACGGCGCCGTCCGGGTCCACCCGATACAGCGACCCGGTGCCGGACGCCGTGTCGTAGGCCATGGAACCGGCCCAGAACCGCCCGCAGGGGTCGGCCACCCCGTCGTTCATCCGCATCCGGTGCGGAGCGCCGTCCTCCGGTCGGCCCAGCCAGCGCACCCCGCCGCCCTCGGTGAGCAGCGCGATCCCGGTGCCGGCCGCCGCGATCCAGCCGCGCCCGCCGGCCAGCGGCGCCACCGCGCCCAGCGGCTCGGCCAGCCGGAGCAGCACCCGGGGCGGCCGGGACAGGTCCACGGGCAGCTCCAGCATCCGCCCGCTCAGGATGTCCACCATGATCAGCCAGCCGCCGACGTCCCGCAGCCCCTCGCCGAGGGCAAACCGCTCGCCGGACACCGCCGACCAGCGCACCGGGTCGGCGACCGCGCCGCTCGAAGCCTCCGTCATAGCCGTGCCCTCCGCTCCGCCCTACCCGTGACCACCGACGTAGTGCCGTTCCGACGCCTCACCACTCGGCGAACGAGCCGTCCGGGTGCCGCCACACCGGCGGGCGCCACCGGTGCCCGGCCGCGTCCGCCCGGCGCACCGCGGCCTCGTCGATCCGCACACCCAACCCCGGCTCCTCGGTCAGCCGCAGGTAGCCGTCCGGGAACGCGAACGGAGCGCGGTCCAGGACATAGTCGAGCAGCTCGGCGTCCCGGTTGTAGTGGATGCCGATGCTCTGCTCCTGGATCAGGAAGTTCGGGGTGGCGAACGCGACCTGCAGGCTGGCGGCGAGCGCGAGCGGCCCGAGCGGGCAGTGCGGCGCGAGCAGCGCATCGTGCGCCTCGGCCAGCGACGCGATCCGGCGCACCTCGGAGATACCGCCGGCGTGCGACAGATCCGGCTGCACCACCGCGACCCCGGCGGCCAGCACCGGCAGGAAGTCGGTCCGGGAGTACAACCGCTCCCCGCAGGCCACCGGCACCCCGGACACCGCCACCACGTCAGCCAGCCGGTGGGCGTACTCGGGCAGCACCGGTTCCTCAACGAACAGCGGGTGCAGCGGCGCGAGCAGCGGGATCAGCCGGCGGGCGGCAGCCGCGGTGAACCGGCCGTGGAAGTCCACCGCCACGTCCCGCTCCGGCCCGAGCACCTCACGCACCGCGGCCAGCCGGTCCACCACGGCGGCCGTCTCGGCGGCGCTGGGCATCGGCGAGGTGCGCCCGCCGGCGTTCATCTTCACGGCGGTCAGCCCGGCCTCGACCTGGGCCGCCGCCGCCTCGGCCACCCGCGCCGGGTCGTCCCCGCCGATCCAGCCGTACACCCGCACCCGGTCCCGCACCGCCCCGCCCAGCAGCTGGTGCACCGGCACGCCCAGGGAATGGCCCAGGATGTCCCACAGTGCCTGGTCGAGCCCGGCCACCGCGCTGGACAGCACCGGGCCGCCACGATAGAACGCCGCCTTGGTCATCAGCTGCCAGAGGTCCTCGATACGCCGGGGGTCCCGCCCCAGCAGCAGGTCGGCCAGCTCCCCGACGGCCGCGCGCACCGTGTCGGCCCGCCCCTCCACCAGCGGCTCACCCCAGCCGACCAGACCCTCGTCGGTGGCCACCCGGCAGAACAGCCAGCGCGGCGGCACCAAGAACGTCTCGACCTCGGTGATCTTCACAACGCTCCTTCACGCCGAGGTCTTGTAGACGCTCCAGCCGCCGTCCACCACCAGTGCCGCGCCGGTCACGAAGGCGGCGTCGTCGCTGGCCAGGAACGCGATCGCGGCGGCGATCTCGGCGGGGTCGCCGAGCCGGCCGAGCATCGTCTGGGCCGCGCTGGCCACCCGGTCCGCCGGGCCGATGCCGTCCCAGGCAGCGGTGAGCACCGGCCCGGGGAGCACGGAGTTCACCCGCAGGCCGTCCTGGCCGTACTCGGCGGCGAGCTGGCGGGCCAGGCCGGTCAGCCCGGCCTTGGTCGCCGCGTACGCCGCGCGGCCGGGCAGCCCGATCAGCGCGTGCACCGAGGAGGTGAGCACCACCGCACCGTGCCGGTGGCGGCGCAGGTCGTCCAGGCAGGCCCGCACGCCGAGGAAGGCACCGGTCAGGTTCACCGCGAGCTGGCGCTCCCAGGAGACCAGGCTGAGCTGGTGGGCCGGCACCACCTCGACGGTGTAGGCATTGCTGACCAGGACATCCACCGGCCCCAGCTCGGCGCGGCAGCATGCCACCGCGTCGGCCCAGGCCTCGGCCGAGGCCACGTCCGTCTTGATCGGGAGGGCCCGACCGCCCGCGCTCACCACGGCCTCGGCCGCCTCCGCCGGGTCGTCGACGTCGAGCAGGGCCACCGCCGCGCCCTCACCGGCCAGCCGGTGGGCGGTGGCCGCGCCGATGCCACGGGCGGCCCCGGTGACCACCGCGACCCGCCCGTCCAACCGCGTGGTCACAGCCCCACCTCCACGGTGGTCAAGCTACTCCCCCGGGTCACCTCCGCGGCGTGAGGACGCATCCACCAGGGCGAATGGGGCTCTGAGAGGAGCTCAGATTTGAATATGCTGAGTGTCTCAGTTGGGTACGAGCCGTTCTCTATGTAATCTTATATCAGGGGAAGCCGAACGAGCGGGATGCCCGGCGGTCACCCGAAACGAGGAAACGCGGAGTGGCGGTGGTCGGCATGGACAGGTTGAGGCGGGAACGTAGCTCCGCCGACCTCGTGGAAGGTCACCTGTCAGTAACCATTGCGACGACTGCCGCATACGGAGAGATACCTCCGGCCGTCACAGTCGTTGAGGAAAACAGCTCGGGTTCCACCCGCTCGGACCGACCTCGGTCCGGGCGTGCTTGTGGGGTGCGGGTGCGGCGGGACGCAGCGCGGACCGCCGGGCACTACCTATCGCCGGGGCAGGAGGAAGTAATGGTCACCCTTGGAGGTGACGCCAGAGAGGCTGGGCTCAGCGGCACTCTTCTGGCGATGTCGTGGGAAGCGATCGCGCGCCGCGCGGTCGACCTGGCGGCGGCCGCGATCGGCCTGTTGGTTCTCGTCGTCCCGATGCTCGTCATCGGGCTGCTGATCCGGGCGAGCAGCGCCGGTCCGGCGCTGTTCCGGCAGCAGCGCGTCGGCCTCGGTGGCCGGACGTTCACCATGTACAAGTTCCGCACCATGCGGGACGGCGTCGGCGACGAACTGCTTCGCGAGCTCATCGCCGCCGAACTGCGCGGCGAGGACACCTCGTCGAACGGCAGCTTCAAGATCGACCACGACCCCCGGGTCACCTCGGTCGGCAACTTCCTCCGCAAGACCAGCTTGGACGAGCTGCCTCAGCTGATCAACGTGGTGCTGGGCAGCATGTCGCTGGTCGGCCCCCGGCCGTGCCTGGAGTGGGAGGCGCGGATGTTCCCGACGGAGTTCCGCCCTCGGTTCTCCGTGCGCCCCGGACTCACCGGCCTCTGGCAGGTCAGCGGCCGCAGCGCGATGGGCACCCTGGAGATGCTGCACCTCGACCTGACCTACGTGCGGACCCGCAACCTGGTCGGCGACCTGTCCATCCTGGTCCGCACCATCCCCTCGATGATCAAGGACCACACCGTCCGCTAGCCGGTGCTCGCCGGCTCGCCCTCGGCGACGCCGATCGCGGCGACCAGGTGGGCCATCTCCGGATTCAGCGAAGCCTCCGCCAACGCCTCCCGCAGTGTCGCGTTGTGCGCCGGCCGGGCCCGCTCGAGCAACGCGAACCCGGCCGGCGTGACCTCGCTGTAGATCCCGCGCCGGTCGGTCGGGCACAGGTACCTGGCCAGCAGCCCGCGATCCTCCAGCCGGTTGACCAGCCGGGTCGACGCGCTCTGGCTCAGCGCCATCGCGTTGGCCAGCTGGCCCATCCGCAGGTGGTGCTCCTCCTGCCGGGACAGCAGCTCGAGCACCCCGTACTCGCACACACTGAGCTGGTACCGCGACTCCAGCACGCGTGCCAGCCGGGCCTCGATCCGGGCGTGCAGCACCGCCAGCAGGCGCCAGCCGTGCACCTGCGCCGAAACCTCGTCGTCGGCAAGCGACACCGTGTCCTCCTCCGGCGGGCCCGTTCCTCACCGTAGCGCGGCGGAAGCCGGCGCGGCCGCGACCGGACGGTGGCGGCGCGGCCGGACCGACGCGGCCAGCAGCACCACCAGGCCGGTCGCCGTGACCGCGGCGCCCACCCACAGCGGCGAGACGAAGCCGAACCCGGCCCCGATGGCCAATCCGCCCAGCCAGGCCCCCAGGGCATTGCCGATGTTGAACGCCGCGATGTTGCTCCCGGACGCCATGGTGGGCGCATCCTGGGCGTAACCCATGATCCGCAGCTGCAGCCCCGGCACGGTGGCGAATCCCACCGCGCCCATCAGCAGCAACGAGACCACCGTCATCACCTTGCTCTGCGCGGTCAGCGCGAACACCACCAACACGACGGTGAGTAGCGCCAGGATGACCACCAGGGACGGCGTCAGCGCCCGGTCAGCGGCCCGCCCGCCGGCGAAATTCCCTACGAACAGGCCCACGCCGAACAACACCAGCAGCCACGGCACGGTGGTCGTGGCGAACCCGCTGACCTCGGTGAGGGTGAACGCGATGTAGGTGAACCCGCCGAACATGCCCCCGAAGCCGAGCACCGTGACCACGGCGGAGAGCCACACCTGGGGCCGGCGGAACACCAGCAGCTCGGCGCGTAGCCCGGTATCGGCGGGGGCGGGCGTCGGCGGCACCAGCAGCTGGATGCCCGCCAGCGCGACCACCCCGATCACCGTGATTGCCCAGAACGTCGAGCGCCAGCCCAGCTGCTGGCCGAGCAGGGTGCCCAGCGGGACGCCGAGCACGTTCGCCGCGGTCAGCCCGGTGAACATCAGCGCGATGGCCCCGGCGCGGCGGTTCGGCGCCACCATGTCCGCCGCCACCACTGAGCCGACGCCGAAGAACGCGCCGTGACACAGCGCCGCCACGATCCGGCCGACCATCAGCACGCCGTACGTCGTGGCGACCGCGGAGATCAGGTTGCCAGCGATGAACAGCACCATCAGCGCCAGCAACACCTTCTTGCGGTCGAACCGGGTCACCGCCGCGGTCAGCGCGATGCCGCCGACGGCGACGCTCAGCGCGTAACCGGAGATCAGGTACCCGGCCACCGGCTCGGATACCCCGAAGTCCGTGGCGATCTGGGGCAGCAGGCCCATGATCCCGAACTCGGTGAGCCCGATGCCGAAACCCCCCAGTGCCAGGGCGAGAAGCCCGATGGGCATGTGAACCCCTCCATAGAAGCGTGCGCGTATATCCAGCGTCTGCAAGTATTTGCGGACGCGGGCTATCCGCGCAAGCGACCATAATCGAGGTCACACCGGAGCGGGGCTCACCGTGTCTCCGCCGAGGAACTCCCGCACCGCGCCGGTGAACTCGGCGGTGGTGGCGCTGCCGCCCAGGTCGGGGGTGCGCAGGTCGGTCTTGGCCAGCACGCCGGCGATCGCGGCGAGGATCTCGTCGGCGGCCGCCCGGTGGCCAAGGTGCTCGAGCATCATGGCCGCGGTCCAGATCGCGCCGACGGGGTTGGCGATGCCGCGGCCGGCGATGTCCGGCGCGGAGCCGTGCACCGGCTCGAACATGGACGGGAACTCCCGCTCCGGGTTGATGTTGGCCGCCGGGGCCATGCCGATGCTGCCGGCCAGCGCGGCGGCCAGGTCACTGAGGATGTCGCCGAACAGGTTGGAGGCCACGATCACGTCGAACCGGGCCGGGTCCAGCACCAGCTTGGCCGCCAGCGCGTCGATGTGCTCGGAGTTCCAGCTGACGCCCGGGTGCTCGGCGGCGCGCTCGGCGACGACCTCGTCCCAGAACGGCATGGTGTGCACGATGCCGTTGGACTTGGTCGCCGAGGTGAGCCGGCCGCCGCGGCGAGTGGCCAGGTCGAAGGCGTAGTCGGCGATCCGGGTGATCCCGGCCCGGGTGAACACCGCCTCCTGCAACGCCATCTCCTCCGGGAAGCCGCGCCCGAACCGGCCGCCGACCTCGCTGTACTCGCCCTCCACGTTCTCTCGCACCACCACCAGGTCCACATCCCCCGGGGCGGCGTTGCGCAGTGGACTGGGCACGCCCTCGAAGACCTTGATCGGGCGCAGGTTGACGTACTGCCGGAAGCTGCGCCGGATCGGGATGAGCAGCCCCCACAGCGACACGTGGTCCGGCACCTCGGGCGCCCCGACCGCGCCCAGGAAGATCGCGTCGTAGCGGCGCAGCTGGTCAAGGCCGTCCGCCGGCATCATCGCGCCTTCGGCCTGGTAACGCGCGCAGGACCAGTCGAACTCGTCGTAGTGCAGGGACACGCCGTGCCGGGCGCCGACGGCGTCGAGGATCTCCCGGGCAGCCGGGCAGACCTCCTGTCCGATGCCGTCGCCGGGGATGACTGCGATGCGGTGGGTCGTTGCCATGCCCTACATCACACCAAGCCGACCCCTCCCACGTCCAAGCCCAGCCACCAAACACCCGCCCCCCGGCACCCAGAACACCTGCCCCGGCCCCTCGCACCAGAACACCTGCCGCCGCCCCTCGCACCCAGAACAGCCCGCGCTCACACACCTCCCCCCAGAACAGCTCCCGGTGGCTGGTCGATCAGGCCTGCTGTTGCCGAACTGCACAGGAGGCAGGTTTCGCGGCGCTCAGGCCTGCCTGGTGTGGAGTTCGGTAACAAGGGGACGGTCACGGAGGCAGCCGAGGCGGCTACGCCGGCGGCGCGGAGGCGGCCCGGGGCGACGGCACACACCGCCAGGGCGCCGAACACAACGCCTAACCTGTGTGCGGCGACACGACGCTGTGTGCCGTTCGGGAGTGACGCTCAGCCCCGGATTAGGTCGGCGGCTTTCTCGCCGATGAGCATGCAGGTGATGTTGGGGTTGATCGCCGGCAGGAAGGGCATGATCGACGC
>Ga0137415_10004124_pt1 | contig 14390 bp, 14 predicted proteins | sample CZODoug3_1_1_16f_FD_183082 | JGI IMG/M metagenome (GOLD analysis project Ga0137415, IMG submission 183082) | Vadose zone soil fungal communities from Angelo Coast Range Reserve, California, USA - CZODoug3_1_1_16fungal (Hybrid Assembly) | ecosystem: Environmental > Terrestrial > Soil > Vadose... | reverse complement strand
CGAGCTCGCGGTGCACCTGGCGAACGCCGCGATCCTGATCGACCCGGAGCGGATCACCGTAGGGGGCGGTCTGGTCGAGTCGGCGGACCGGGTGCTGCCGCTGCTCAGCGAGGTGCTGGACCGGGCGGTGCCGTTCCCGCCGGAGTTGGCGGTGGCCCGGTTCGCCCAGGACGGTGCGCTGGTCGGTGCGGCCGCGCTGGCCTGGGACGCGCTGCGGGACGGCGGGTTGCGCGCGGTGAGCTGAGCGCGGGGGCCGCAATGGGGACCCGAATGCGGGGAAGCTGTCCGCTTCCCTCGGGTGCTACCTCGGTCGGATTGCTGAAGGGGGAATCCGACCGAGGTAGCACCCGGTACCACCACCGCGACCGGCGTAACCCGGATGCTGGCCGTCGGCCCACACCGAGTGGTACGTGAGTAGCTCTTGATCAGGGGGAGAGCCGACTGAGGTACCGCTGGGTGAGTGCCCGATAGAGTCGGCCGCGCTGTCGGCTCGAGCAGGGGTGGTACCTCGATGACCTCGTCGAAGGGTTCTCCGGCTGAGCCGGGCACCGGGCCGAGCTCGGGCTCGGCGGCCGGACGGGAGGCCGCGCTGGTCGACGCCGAGCTGACCGGGGCATTGACCGAGTTGCGGGCCCACTGCCTGGCGCTGCCCGAGGTAACCGAGCGGCTCAGCCACGGCGAGCCGACCTGGTTCGTGCGGGACAGGAAGGTGTTCGTGACCTTCGCCGGGCGCCACCACGACGACCGGGCGGCGTTCTGGTGCGCGGCGGTGGCGCCGGAGCGGGACGCACTGGTCGCCGAGGACCCGGCGCGGTACTTCGTGCCCCCGTACGTCGGCGGGCGGGGCTGGCTCGGGGTGTACCTGGACCACGGCCGGGTGGACTGGGCCGAGGTCGGCGAGATCGTCCGGGAGGCGTACCGGCTGATCGCGCCGAAGAAGCTCGCCGCCCTGGTGGACGGCCTGGACGGCACGCCCGCGGAATCTAGCGACTCGCCCCGCGGAATCTAGCGACTCGCGGGGGTGTTGAGCCCCGACTCGCGGGGGTGGGAAGCCGACTCGCGGGAGCTAGGCGGGGACGGTGTCGAGCAGGCCGAGGTGCTCGAGCGCGGTCCGCACCGCTGCGGTCTCCACCTCGTCGGCCTCGACCAGCGGCAGCCGGAGCCCACCGACGTGGTGGCCGAGCAGGTTGAGCGCGGCCTTCACCGGGATCGGGTTGGTGGTCACGCCCATCGCCCGGTAGACCTCTTGCAGTGCGGCGTCGATGGCGGCGCGGTGCTCCGGCTCGTCCACCATCCGGCGCATCTGATCGCCGACGATGTGGCTGGCCACCAGGATGCCGCCCTGCCCGCCCAGCTCCAGGGTGCGGGCGAAGATCTCGTCGTTGCCGGCGTACAGGCCCAGTCCGTCGACCAGTGCCAGGTTGGCGTTGTTGGCCTGCTTGACGTACTCGATGTGATCCAGCTGGGCCAGCTCGGCGAGCAGCTCGTTGGGCAGGTCCAGCACTACTCGGGACGGGATGTTGTAGAGGATGATCGGCTTGTCGGTGGCCCGGGAGACCTCCTGGTAGTGCCGCACGATGCCGCGCCGGTTGGGTTTGTTGTAGTACGGCGTCACCGACAGCACCGCGTCCGCGCCCAGCTCGGTGGCCCGCTCGGTGAGGTGCACCGCGTGCCGGGTGTTGTTCGAGCCGGTGCCGGCCACGATGGTGGTGCCCGCCGGCCGGTTCGCACACGCCAGCTCGATCACCCGGAGGTGCTCGTCGTCGTCCAGGGTGGACGCCTCGCCGGTGGTGCCGCAGACCACGAACCCGTCCGACCCGTGTGCCGCCAGGTGGTGCATGAGGTCGACGAATCCCTCCTCGTGCACGGCGAGGTTGTCGTCGAAGGGAGTGACGATGGCGGTGAGTACGGAACCGAGCGACATGCCCGAAAGCTAACCTCGTGGCCGCCGCCGTGTCGAGTTCGGTTCGCTCACGCGATGCCTGCCCGGTTGTTGACCGCTCCGGCGGGACAGACCAGGGTGGTACAGGTCACAGCGAGGTGTCGCGTGCGTGCCAGGAGGCAAACGAATGACCGCAGCGGTCGATGAGGTTCTGTTCTCGGCGGTGGCCAACGGGGACGTGCCGAACGTCGCCGCCATCGCGGCCGACCGCGACGGTGTGGTCTACGAGGGCGCGGCCGGTCCGCGCGCGGTGGGGCAGGACGACCGGATCAGCCCGGACAGCATGCTGCGGATCGCATCCATGACCAAGATGGTGGCCACGGTGGCCGCGCTGCAGCAGTCCGAGCGCGGCAGCCTGGAGCTGGACGCGCCGGTGGAGGTCTACCTGCCCGCGTTCGCCGAGCTGCAGGTGCTGGAGGGCGTCGACGGCGACACACCCAAGCTGCGCCCGGCCGGCGCGAGGGCCACCGTGCGGCAGCTGATCACGCACACCGCGGGCCTGGGCTACTGGTTTCTCAGCGAGGATCTGTCGCGCTGGTTGGAGCTCACCGGGACGCCGAACGTGGGCTCGGGCTCGATGCCGGCGTTCTCCGCCCCGCTGCTGGCCGATCCGGGCACCAGCTACCAGTACGGCACCAGTCCCGACTGGCTGGGCCGGGTGGTCGAGGTCGCCAGCGGTCAGGCCCTGGACGCCTACCTGGACGCGAACGTGCTGGGTCCGCTGGGGATGCACCACACCACGTTCCTGATGACCGAGGAGCAGCGGGCCAATTCGGTGCCGCTGCACATGCGCGGCGAGGACGGCGCCTGGGTGGCCACCGACTTCGACTGGAACCCTAAGCAGGACTGGTGGTCGGCCGGCCACGGGCTGTACTCCACGCCGCGCGACTACCTGGCGTTCCAGCGGATGCTGCTCGGCGGCGGCACCCTGGGCGACGCCAAGATCCTCGAGCCGGCCACGGTGGACGCCGCGTTCACCAACCAGATCGGCTCGCTGGACTTCCCGGCCGCGATGCCCACCGCCGATCCACAAGCCAGTTGCGACGTGAACCTGGGCCCGGGGTTGAAGTGGGGGCTCGGGTTGCTGCTGAACACCGTGGCGCAGCCGGGCATGCGGGCGGCCGGCAGCGGAGCCTGGGCCGGCCTGTTCAACACGCATTTCTGGGTGGACCGGCGAAGCGGGGTGACCGGCGCGATCTACACCCAGTTCGTGCCGTTCGTGGAGCCCCGCGCGGTGAAGATGTACCAGGACTTCGAGCGGGCGCTGTACGCCTCCCTCTGAGCCACCGTGATCTGCGCCCGTCGTCCGGGCCGTCTGCCTCGGTGAGCGGTAGGTTCAGTTCGGACCAATCGGGGCTGACCGGCGATGGGAGCGCAATGAGGCTGGCGACGATCCGTACCGAGGCGGGGACCCGGGCGGTGCGGGTGGATGCGGAGCAGGCGGTGGAGACCGGGGATGCCGACCTGGGCACGCTGCTGCGCCGCCCGGACTGGCGGGAGCGCGCCGCGGCTGCATCCGGCCCGGCCCACCCGGTGGATGGCCTCGACTACGCGCCGTTGGTCCCGGCCCCGGAGAAGATCATCTGCGTCGGGGCCAACTACCGCGACCACATCAAGGAGATGGGCCGCGAACCTCCGCCGTACCCGACCCTGTTCGCCAAGTTCCCGCCCACCCTGATCGGCGCCTACGACGACGTGCTGCTGCCGGCGGTGTCCGAGGCGGTCGACTGGGAGGCCGAGCTGGGCGTGGTGATCGGGACGCCGACCCGGCACGTCACCGCCGAGCAGGCACCGGCCGCGATCGCCGGGTACACCGTGCTCAACGACGTATCGGTACGCGATTACCAGAACCGCACGCTGCAGTGGCTGCAGGGCAAGATGTTCGAGGCCACCACGCCGATCGGCCCGACCCTGGTCACCCCCGACGAGCTGGGCGCCGACCCGGTCACCGGGCTCAGCGCGGAGATCAGCACCGAGGTGGACGGCGAGGTGCTGCAGCGGTCGAACACCGACCAGCTGGTCTTCGGCGCCTACCACCTGATCGCGTACATCTCCGAGATCGTCACGTTGAACCCCGGTGACGTGATCGCCACCGGCACCCCGGGCGGCGTCGGGCACGCCCGCAAGCCGCCGCGCTACCTGGTCGACGGCTCGGTGCTGACCACTCGGATCGCGGGTGTGGGCGAGTGCCGCAATACCTGCCGCAAGGAGAAGATCTAACCGCGCCAACCCACCCTCCCCGCCCCGAGTGATACGCGTTTCGGTGTCTGGAGGGACGTGTGACGTCTCTCTGCGCACCGAAACAGGGATCATGGCCGACCCGACGCCGAGCGGATGGCGTGCTGGTGGACGATCTCGGTATCGCCACCGGGCTGCCCGGGAGTGGGTGGGGAGTCACGATCGCCCCGGAACTCACCCCGGCCATCCCCGAAACGGACATTGCTCGCCGCTCGATAACGACAGGACCGTTCCAGCCCGCCCCGCACGCCGAACGCACCGTGGCGGTCACCGAGGAGGGCCCACGGGTGTTGACCCTGCCTGGCCCGCAATCGCGCTCGGTTCTCGGGGTGGCTCAGTGCTGGGTGAGGCGGACCAGCTGCCGCTGCACCTCGTCCAGCCGCGCCTGCAGCAGCGCGACCTCAGCGGCGAGCACCGGCACCAATTCCGCCTCGGCCACCCGGTCCAGAGCACGGGCCGGAGCCGGGACAGCGGGGTCGGCCGGGCCAGGGGCGTCGGCCGGGCCTGAACCGTTGGCCGTCGCTGAACCGTCGGCCGGGCCTGAACCGTCGGCCACCGCTGGGCCGGTGGCCGCCGCCGAACCGTTCGTTGCCGCCCGGTTCTCCTCGCTCAGGTCGTAAGGGCGGACCGGGTCGTACGGGCGGGTGGTGTCGTCCTGGACGACCGGCACGCCGCCGAGCAGCCGGGTGAAACCGGCCAGTGGCAGCCCGGGACGTGGACCGGCGCAGGCCGGGCAGACCGCCACCACCCGGCGCCAGCCCACCGAACCGGCCCCGGTCTCCACGAACACGGTGGCGGCGTGGCCGCACCCGCACCGGCCCACCCGCACCAGAGTCACCCGCTGCCTGGCGTAGCGCAGCCCGCGCTCGTAGCGGATGAAGCGGCCGGAGGCGCCGACCTCAAGCAGCACCGCGTACCGGTAGTCCGGGTCGCAGGCCAGAGCGCGCGCGTCGTTCAGTGTGTGCACGCAGTAGAACCCGCAGTCGCACCACCGGGACGGGCTCTGGTGGCGCCCGCCCTGGGCGCATTCGGCGTCCGCGACCACCCCGTAGACGTTCGCCCGGCCCAGGGTGACCCCGCCGAACCCCGCTCGGGTGCCGTCCGCCGACACCATCGGGTGCGCCAGTTTGTAGCCGCGCAACGGCGCGGCCTGCCGCTCCCTGGGCGCCCGGTGGACGGGCAGCCAGCCCGCCATCGGTCTAGCGCGCGGTGTGCGCGGCGGCCGGCTGGGGCTCCCGATCCAGGAGCTCGACGGCGACCGGTTCAACCGGGGTCGGCTCGACGGCGGTGGGTTCGACCGGGGTGGGTTCGACCTCGGAGGTGTGCTCGACGACCTCGCCGACCGACAGCATCTTCCCGAGCTTCATCTTATGCCTCCGAGGGGTGGCCCGACTGCGTCCCCTCCCAGGCTGAACCGCCGATCCCCGGATGTCCAGAGGTAGCTCAGATGGGATTTCAACTCCGGTCCGGGGTGTCCGCTACGAGTGGCGCAGTGCCGGCCACAGCAGCGCCCACGGGGTGTTCCGGTGCTGGGCCAGCCACAGCGGGGTGCCGCTGGGGAACGCCGTAGCCCCGGGCGCCACCTCGGGCACGCTGCCGACCAGCCGCAACTCGTCGAAGTACGGCCGGATGGCGACCGGGTCACCCACGTAGAGCACCCCTACGGCGTCCTCGCTGGGCTCGCCGAAGAACCCGTAATCGCGCTGCGCGCAATACACCGGCGGCAGGTCCAGGTGCGGGCCGAAGCGTTCCAGGGCGGCGGCGCCCCACATGCCCTTCGTGACGATCACCACGTTCCGCCGGGACTCCAGTGGCAGCCCCCGATAGGCCTGGGCCACCGTCTCGGCGAACAGCAGCCACCCGGCGTCGTTGTGCCGGGGCCCGATTCGGGGGTCGACCGCGGTGGCCACCGATCCGCCGTCCCGGCTGAGCCAGGCCAGTGGGGTGAGTGGCGAGCTCGGCCAGCCCGCCCAGCCGGGCAGCCCGGGCGCGCCCGGCAGTGCGAGCAGCGCGGACACCGCCAGCACCGGCCAGCTGGCCAGCCACCGCCAATTCCGCGGCGGCGGGTGCCGGACCACCTCCACGGCGGCCGCCGCCCACAGCACCGGGAACAGCCCGGCCGCCAGGTAGGGCCGGCAACCCAGCGCCAGGAACACGGCGAACACCCCGATCGCCGTCCAGCCCAGGAATGCGTAGCGGCGCAGCTCGTCGCAGCACAACAGCCGCAGTACCCCGTAGCAGACGCCCGCCGCGCCGGCGAACAACCCGGCGGCGAGCAGCAGCAGCGGCGGGAACGTGGTCGGCCCGACGGCCGTCGCGTCGATCATCGGGCGGGAGAGTGGCCACGGCCAGCCGTGTTGGCCCTGCCAGACGAGCTCGGGGGTGGCGGCGAGCAGGGCGCACCCGCCGGCCACCCACAGCCGGGGCCGGGTGGCCAGCTCGCGGGGTCCGACGGTGAGCAGTGCCACCCCGAGCACCGCCCAGAAGACCAGGATCAGGTACTCGGTCTGCAGCGCGACGGCGGTGACCACCCCGAGCCACCCGAGCAGCCGGTTGTCACCGGTGCGGGCCCAGCGCACCAGCAGAGTGCCACAGACCGCCCAGAGGAACGCGTCCACCGTGGTGGTGGACAGCACGTAGCCGGTGCCCAGCACGAACGCCGAGCCGGCGTACACCGCGGCCGCCAGCACCTGGGCGCGTCGGTTGCCGCCGAACTCGCGGGCGGTCAGCGCGGTGACCAGGACGCCGGCCGAGGTGAGCACGGTGCCGGGCAGTCGGGCCCCGATGGTGGCCCCTCCGGTGGCGCTGTCCAGCAGCCGGGACAGCGCCGGCAGCAGCGCCGGCCGGTCGGCGTACCCCCACGACAGGTGTCGGCCGGCGGCCAGCACGGTGAGCTCGCCGCCGGTGTAGCCGGAGCGAGCGCCGAGCACGAGCAGCACCGCGCACACCGCGGCGGTGAGCAGCGCCACCGGGCCGAGGGCCAGGGGCGCGAGCGCGGCTCCGGCGCCGGCGTCGCGAGGCGGGCGAACGGCCGTGCGCATGTACCCGCATCCTTCCTTCGCCGGCCCCGCCTCCGCACCCGGTCGGGCCGGGCCGGGTGGGGAGGTTGGCAGTCGTACTTGATTGCGCGTTCACCATTCCAGACCAGGCGCACGGGCGCGGCCAGCGGGGAGAGGTCGGCCGGACCGTCGCGAAGGTGTGGCCGTGCGCGGCAACCTGCGACTTTCGTCGGATGGCCCGCGCCCATCCGAGGTGTTTGTGCTGGCGGGCGGGTCTGCCGGGGGCGCCGGTGAGTAACGTTCGCGATGTGGACCTTCCGATATCGGCGCGATGGTGGGCGCGGCTGTGGGCGTCGCCGCGCGAGGCACTCTTCGATGTCGGCGTGGTGGGGCTGGTCATCGGCGTGCTGGTCACTCTGCTGTGGGCGCCGGCGCAGCAGTACGGCGGGTGGGGCACGGTGATCCAGTGCGGGTGTGCCGTTCCGCTGCTGTTCCGCCGGTCCGCCCCGCTGACCGTGCTGCTGTTCATGGTGTTCACCGCGCTCGCGCTGCTCGCCATCGGCACCTGGCTGCCGGGCTTGCTGATGTCCATCATCGGGGAGCGGGCCCAGGGCTGGATCGTGCTGGCCACCCCGTTCGCCGCGTACAGCGCGCTGGCCTACGGGCGGGACCGGCGCCGAGCCTGGGTGATGGTCGGCCTGATCACCGTCATCGGGGCCCGGGTCTGGGAGCCGTCGGTGTCGGTCCCGATCGGCGTCGCGTTGTTCGTGGTGCTGCCCGCGGTGCTGGGCACCTACGTGGCCAACCTGACCGAGCGCGCGGAGCGCGCCGAGCGGGACCAGCACCGACTGGCCGAGCAGGCCCGGGTGGAGGAGCGGGTGCGGCTGGCCGCCGAGATGCACGACGTGGTCACCCACCGGGTCAGCCTGATGGTGCTGCAGGCCGGCGCGCTCGGGGTCACCGCGACCGATGCGGCGACCCGGGCCGCGGCCGAGGATCTGCGCGCGGCGGGCTGCCAGGCGCTGGAGGAACTGCGCGACCTGGTCGGCGTGCTGCGCTCGGCTCCGGGCGAGGTCGCCGAGGACTTCGCGCTGCCCCGGGCCGGTGGCCAGGCCGCCACGCCGGACTTCCGTGAGCTGCTCGTCGAGTCGGAGTCGGTGGGGGTGGCCGTCGAGCTCGAGCAGCACGGCAACCCGGAGCTGGCCTCCCCGGTGGTCGCCCGCACCGCCTACCGGATCGTCCAGGAGTCGCTCACCAACGTGCGCAAGCACGCCCCGGGAGCCACCGCGCGGGTGGTCATGCGGTTCGGCGCGGACCGGGTGCGGCTGACCGTGCGTAACTCGGCCCCGGAGTGCCGCGGCGACGAGGAGCTCACCGCGAGCGGCTCGGGGACCGGTCTGTTGGGGCTGCGCCAGCGGGTCGAGCTGGTCAGCGGCTCCCTCTACGCCGGGCAGACCGAGGACGGCGGGTTCGTGGTGGACGCCACGCTGCCGTCGTACGTGCCGACCAGGGACTCCTCGGCGCGGGATCGGCGCGGCGCCCCGCACCGGGCCGCGCCCCGGGTGCCGGATGCGGGGGGCCGGGCCGAACCGGACAGGTCGCCGACCGTGGCTGACGGACCGGCCGGGCTGCAGCGGGTGCGAGGTGACGCATGATCCGGGTCGTGGTGGTGGACGACGAGCCGATGGTGTGCGCGCACCTGCGCACCATCCTGGGCTCGGCGCCGGACATCGAGGTGGTGGAGGCCGCGCACGACGGGGCGGCCGGGGTCGAGGCCGTGGTGCGGCATCGCCCCCAGGTGGTGCTGATGGACCTGAGGATGCCCGGGGTGGACGGGCTCACCGCGATCGCCCGGATCGCCGCGCTCCCGGAGCCGCCGGCGGTGGTCGCACTGACCACCTTCGACGCCGACCAGTACGTGATCCGCGCGCTGCGCGCCGGCGCCGCCGGGTTCCTGGTCAAGTCGACACCGCCGGAGGATCTGATCGGGCTGGTCAGGGTGGCGGCGGACGGGCACACCGTGCTGTCCCCGGCCGCCGCCCGCCGGCTGGTCGCCGCCTCGGCCGACGAGCACGCCAACCGCGACCGCGCGATGAGCATGATCCGGGATCTCACCGACCGCGAGACCGACGTGCTGACCTGCCTCGGTGAGGGGCTGTCCAACGCGCAGATCGCCAAGCGGCTGTACCTGTCCGAGACCACGGTGAAGGGCTACGTGTCCCGGATCCTGGTGAAGCTGGACTGCGAGAACCGCACCCAGGCCGGCCTGCTCGCCTACGACGCCGGCCTGGTCTCCCGCTGAGCGCGCCGACTCGCGGGAGCGGGGTCAGCCGTTGCTGATGTCGATCCCGCCGGCGTTCGTCTTCGCCTCGATCTTGTGGGTGGAGCTTTCGCTCTGCTGCACCTCGACGTCCGGGCGCCCGGTGTTGCTCTTCGCGCTGATCGCGTAGCTGGCGCCGGCGGGCACCTGAATGTCGATGCCGCCCGCGTTGCTGCTCGCCTGGAGCTGGTCCGGTGGCTGGTTGAAGCGCAGGTCCACCCCGCCGGCGTTGGTCTTCGCCGTGACGTTCTTGCTGGTCAGAGCCCGGCCGCGGATGCCACCGGCGCTTGTCTTCGCGGACACCGGGCCGGCGGCGCCGGTCACCGCGATACCGCCGGCGTTGGTGATCAGGGTCAGGTTGGTGCCGGCCGGCGCCTTGATGTCCCAGTCCACCGAGCAGCGCCCGTTGATCGCCCGGACGTGCTGGCAGCCGTCCTCCTTCAGGTTCAGCGTGTTGCCGCTGACCTCGTGGCTGGTGGCCGGCTTGTCGTCGGAGTAGGTGAACGCCTCGGTGACCGAGATCGGGCCATCGGCGGCGGTCACCGTCACTCGGCCGGCGCGCGCGTCCAGCTGGAGCTGGCTGGTTGCCTCGGTGATCTGGTAGGTGGTCTGCTCGGTGTGGAAGCCCTCGCTGGAGGTGGACTCCGGGCTGGAGCTTGAGCTGGTGTTGCTCTGCGAGGTCGGGCCGCAGGCGGCGGTGACCAGGGCGGCGGCCAGCCCGAGCAGCGGCAGTACCAGCGGGCGGGGGGAACGGCGGGGGGAACGGTCTGGGGAGCCAGTCACCGCGGCATTAAACCGCCTCGATCGCCGCTCGCTCGGCATGGGTCTGGGAGGCCGCCCTAAGCTGGACGGAGCTGATCTGAGCACCGTGGAGGACATCGTGACCGAACCGGCGGCGACCCCGGACCTGAGCAGTCAGACCATCGGCGTGCTGGGCGGCACCGGTCCGCAGGGCAAGGGGCTGGCGCTGCGCTGGGCCGCCGCCGGGCTGCGGGTGGTGATCGGGTCGCGCAGCGCGGAACGGGCCGCGCAGACCGCCGCCGAGCTGGCCGCGCAGGCCGGGCTGCCCGCCCCGGACGCCGGCGGCCCGGTGACCGGGGCGGACAATGCCGGCTGCGCATCCGCCTCGGACATCGTGCTGGTCGCGGTGCCGTGGGACGGACACGACGCGCTGCTCACCTCGCTGCGCGAGCCGCTGGCCGGCAAGATCGTGATCGACTGCGTGAACCCGCTCGGCTTCGACAAGCAGGGCCCGTTCCCGTTGGACGTGAAGGAGGGCAGCGCCGCGCAGCAGGCCGCCGCGCTGCTGCCGGACTCCACGGTGACCGCCGCGTTCCACCACGTGTCGGCGGTGACGCTGGCCGACCTGTCGGTGGACAAGATCGACCTCGACGTCCTGGTGCTGGGCGAGGACCGGGCGGCCACCGACCAGGTCCGCGCGCTGGCCGAGACCGTCCCGGGGGTGCGCGGGGTGTACGGCGGGCGGCTGCGCAACGCCGGCCAGGTGGAGGCGCTGACCGCCAACCTGATCGCCATCAACCGCCGGTACAAGACGCACGCCGGGATCCGGATCACCGACCTGCCGTGAGCCCGGTGCTGACCGACGACCTGGGCGAACCGGTCGAGCTGGCCGGTGCGCCGACCCGGGTGGTCTCGCTGGTGCCGTCCATCACCGAGGCGGTCGCGGTCAGCGTGCCCGGCGTGCTGGTCGGGGCCACCGACTACTGCACCCACCCGGCGGAGCTGGACGTGGCGCGGGTCGGCGGCTCGAAGTACCCGAAGCTGGCCGCGGTGCGCGCCGCCGCCCCCGACCTCGTGCTGGCCAACGCCGAGGAGAACCGCCCCGAAGACGTGGCGGCACTGCGCGCGGACGGCATCCCGGTGTGGGTGACCGAGGCGGCGCCGACCGTGCCCGCCGCGCTGGCCTCGATACGCCGGCTGCTCGCCGAGGTGTTCGGTGCCGACCCGGAGTGGCTGGACCTCGCCGAGGGGGAGTGGACCGGGCCGGTCCCGTCGGTGTGGGCCACCGCGATCGTCCCGGTGTGGCGGCGGCCCTGGGTGCTGCTCGGGCGGGACACCTTCGCCGGTGACGTGCTGCGCCGGCTGGGGGTGGCCAACGCCTACGGCGAGCACGCGGACCGGTACCCGCGCCCGCCGCTGGACGAGCTGCGCGGGCTGCTCTCCGCTGACCGGGGAGCCGGCCGTGCCGACCTGGTGGTGCTGCCCGACGAGCCCTACCTGTTCACCCCGGACGACGGCCCGGAGTCGTTCCCCGGCGCCCGCTGCGCGTTCCTCGACGGCCGGCTGCTCACCTGGTGCGGACCGTCCCTGGCCGGTGCCCGGCGGACGCTCACCCGCCAGCTCGAGGCGGCCGTGGATGGCTGACCTGGTCGCCGAGATCCACGGCGTGCCGACGCTGGTCTGCGCGGCGGACGGCCCGGTGCTCAGCACCGACCGGCACGCGGTGGACCTGATCGCGGACGCGCACGGGCGGGGCGCCGCGCGCGCAGCGAGACCTTCGCCAGCTTCGTGCGCGAGACCAACCGGGGCAGCCAGCTGTGGTTCCTCGCCGACCGCAAACGAGCTGGACGCCCGGTTGCGCTGATCGGGCGGTCAGGAGAACGGGGGAGCCGACCTGAGTGCGTCGGCCACCGCGGCGCGGCCGGTGACTTCGAGCGCTTTGCTCTGCGCACTCATACGCAACAGGGCCTGTCACGTACAGGTGCGCAGAGGCCGTTGCGTATAGGTGCGCAGAGCAAAGCCTGGTTCGCTGAGTTCAGCTCCTCCGCTGGCTCCGCCGCTGAGTCGGCGAACCGGCTCAGTCGGCGAACCGGTCGGTGGCGGTCACCAGGGCGTGCTGGATGCCTGGTTCGTCGAAGGCGTGCCCGGCGTCGTCCACCACGACCAACTCGGCGCTCGGCCACGCCAGGTGCAGGTCCCACGCGGTGCGCATCGGGGTGCACACGTCGTAGCGGCCCTGCACGATCACCCCGGGGATGTCGGCCAGCAGCGCCGCGTCGCGCACCAACTGGCCCTCGTCCAGGAACCCGGAGTGCAGCATGTAGTGGTTCTCGATGCGGGCGAAGGCGAGCGCAAACTCCGGCTGGGTGTACGACTCCACCAGGGCCTTGCGCGGCCGCAGGGTGATCGTGGAGGCTTCCCACCCGCTCCATGCCGCGGCGGCGCGCTCGGCAACGGAGGGGTCGGCATCGTGCAGCAGCTGGTGGTAGCCCGCGATGATCGCCGAGCCGCATGAGTTGCGCAGCTCGACCGGCAACGGCTCCAGGAACTCCTCCCAACGGTCCGGGAACAGCGCCCGGGCACCGCCGCCGTAGTACCAGTCCAGCTCGCAGCGGCGCAGCGTGAAGATCCCGCGCAGCACCAGCTCGGTGACCCGCGCCGGGTGGGTCTGCGCGTAGGCCAGCGCCAGCGTCGACCCCCATGACCCGCCGAACACCTGCCACCGGTCCACGCCCAGGTGGGCCCGGAGCTGCTCCAGGTCGGCCACCAGGTCGGCGGTGGTGTTGCCGCACAGGGCGGCGGCCGCGATCGCCGGGTCCGGGTCGGCGGCGTGGGGTCGGCTGCGCCCACAGCCGCGCTGGTCGACCAGCACGATCCGGTAGCGGGCCGGGTCGAAGGCGCGGCGGTGGTCCGGCCTGCACCCGCCGCCCGGGCCGCCGTGCAGGAACACCACCGGTTTGCCCTCCGGGTTGCCGCAGCACTCCCAGTAGAGCTGGTGACCGTCGCCGACGTCGAGCATGCCTTGCCGGTAGGGCTCGATCGGTGGATACGACTCGCGCATCCGGCCATTCTGCCTGGTGAGCCGGCTCGGCGGGTTCCGACCTGCCGGTTTTGAGTGTCTCCGCGCGGGCGCGGGATCGCCGTGCCCGCGCGGGACGAAAAGGGGCCTAGGAGTAGGAGTGCTCCGGGTCCGGGTAGACGCCGTCGCGGACCTCGGCGCCGAACGTCCGGGCGGCCGCGAGCAGCGCGTCGCCCAGGTCGGCGTAGCGCTTCACGAACCTGGGTGTGCGGCCCCGGTTCAGCCCGGCCATGTCCTGCCAGACCAGCACCTGCGCGTCGCAGTCCGGGCCGGCGCCGATGCCCACCGTGGGGACGGCCAGCTCGGCGGTCACCCGCTTGGCCACGTCGGCCGGGACCATCTCCAACACCACGGCGAACGCGCCGGCCGCCTGCAGCGCGAGCGCGTCGGCGATCAGCGCCTCGCCGGTGTCGCCCCGACCCTGCACCCGGTAGCCGCCGATGGTGTGCTCGCTCTGCGGGGTGAACCCGATATGGGCCATCACCGGGATGCCAGCGCCGACGAGTGCCTCTGTCTGGGGCGCGAACCGACGGCCGCCTTCCAGTTTGACGGCGTGCGCGCCGCCCTCCTTCATGAACCGGGTGGCGGTCTCCAGCGCCTGAGCCGGGCCGATCTGGTAGCTGCCGAACGGTAGGTCGGCCACCACCAGCGACCGCCGGGTGGACCGCACCACCGCACGCACCAGCGGCAACAGCTCGTCCACTGTGATCGGCAGGGTGGAGTCGTAGCCGTAGACATTGTTCGCCGCCGAGTCGCCGACCAGCAGGACCGGGATGCCCGCCTCGTCGAAGATATCCGCCGCGTAGGTGTCGTAGGCGGTGAGCATGGCCCAGCGCTCGCCACGTTCCTTCATGGCGCGCAGCTGGGGGATGCGGACGCGCTTGACCGGTGCCGGTGGCGGCTGGTTCGCCGGCGGTGGGTCACTGGGGCCGGTGCGGTACGGGGCGGCCACCTCGTCACCAGGGCTGTGGTGCGGCGGTGGGGTGGTGGCGCCAGATGCGGGTGACGTCATCGTCAACCGTCCTCCCTCGAGGCCCGCCTGGCGGGTCCCCGGGTCGTCTCCGGTGTGGT